>Ga0163151_10005838_pt1 | contig 15424 bp, 14 predicted proteins | sample OliLakLV19MP5IB2_FD_145596 | JGI IMG/M metagenome (GOLD analysis project Ga0163151, IMG submission 145596) | Freshwater microbial mat bacterial communities from Lake Vanda, McMurdo Dry Valleys, Antarctica - Oligotrophic Lake LV.19.MP5.IB-2 | ecosystem: Environmental > Aquatic > Freshwater >...
GTCATGATGTGTTCCTTCCGTTAGGAGCCGGGCCGTGTCGGCCCGGAAGGGCGCGCGACCGACGGCCATTTCCAAGGGAAGACCGGGGCGACACGCCCCGGCTCTTTCGCAACTCGTTCATGCCGGTTCGATGAACTCGGTCACGTTGCGGCGATTGGCCGCAAGCTGGGCGATTTGATTGCGACGGACATCCTCGGCGGCCTGCCGTTCATTGGTCCGCCGGACGGATGCGAACGTGATCAGGATCACGAAGTGCATCGCGCCGACCACCAGCAGAATCAGGCCCACCTTCGAGCTGAGCAGTTCGATGGCCGTGGGAATGGTGCTCGCCTGCTGCGCCGACTTGAGCGCGAACGAGATCACGCCGAAGTTCACCAGGTAAAAGCCGACCACCAGCAGATGCGACAGGGCCTCGGTGACTTCGCGATGTTCGTCGTGGCCGTCGGTCAGGAACACGCGGCCGTGCGTGCGAAGCGTGCGGGCCACCCACACGGTGATCCCCACGCACAAGGCCACATACGTCAGATACATGCCGGTCATCGTCGTCATGATTCGGTCCTCCCACAGGTTTTGGGGTGAAGTTGGGGTGAAGTTGGTGTCTCCAGGGAACTACCCGCAGGACCGGACGAGTCATTAACGGGGCATTCGCAGGATGATGCGGAATCGGACATTCCGGGAACTTTGCCGCGCATCGGTTGTCTCAATCTGAGCTTGGCGCAACGGGCAAAATCGGCAATACCGTCGCACGGCAATGCAATAGGGGGAACCGATCATGGCCATTCGGCATGTGGTGGGACAGGCGGCTGCGCTGGTCAGTTCGCTGGCGTTGTTCGGCGGATTTGTCGGCTTGCGGGCGGGACTCTTCCGGCCCGGCGACCTCATCGGCAAGGACCGATCCGCCACTGCGACCTCCGTCGCTTGGGCCGATGAACGTCACGGCGACGAAGTGTCTTTGAATGACTCGCTCGTCCCGTGGAATGACGTCCTCTCGGACCTCCCGACGAGTGCGGTCGCGGTGGATCAACAGCATGTATCGTCCGGCCATGCGGTGCCGGAGGAAAAATATCTATTCACTGAGAGGCGGCCGGCCGGTGCCGTGCAGCCCGCCGTCTTCAGTTCCAAATCGGGCGTAATCAACTGGTCTTCACAGGTCGTCGCGGTCAATGAAATGCTGACGAGGCAGCTGTCGAACGAATCGCCGCTCGATGCCACGCCGACGGTTGCGGTGCTGCCGGCCGTCATCAGTTCCAAATCATTGGTGATCGACTGGTCACCACAGGTCGTCACGCTCAATCAGGCGTTGCCTCCGAAGCCGGCGAGCAAGCCCTCGAAGGACGAGTCGCCGTTCCAGAGTCTCGTGCCGATATCACCGGAGACCGCCATCATGTTTGGAGGGTCGAAGTCCGCGACCGGCGTGATTCAGGTGCAGCCCGCCGTTGTCGACCGTCTGTTCCGATCGTTGTGGCTGAACGATTATTCCGCATTGCCGCAACCGTCTGCAGACTCCTCGGAACCGCAGCCATGAACAGCGGCATGGTGATCTCGGCGGCGATCAGCCTCGTGTTTCTGACGGCGGTGTTCCGCCCGCTGGAACTCGCGTTCCCGGCCCGTGCCGGGCAGCGGTTCTTCCGGCCGGCGTGGTTCACTGACCTGTGCTTTTTTCTCGGCCAGTATCTGCTGTGGAACGCGGTTGTGCTGGCCGTGCTGACGGCCTGCAGCGGCTGGATTCACGCCGTGGTTCCCGAGGGCTTTCGCCAGTCGGTGGCGGCGCAACCGTGGTGGTGGCAGGTGGCGGAGGTCGTGGTGCTGAGCGATTTCTGCGTGTACTGGGGCCATCGCCTGCAACACCGCGTGGGCTTCCTGTGGCGGTTCCACGCCGTGCATCACAGTGCGGAGCAGCTCGACTGGCTGGCGGCCCACCGCGAGCATCCGCTCGATTCCATCTACACCGTGGGGTTGATCAACCTGCCCGCGTTCGTGCTCGGCATCCCTTTGACCACGCTCGCCGGCTTCATCGCCTTTCGCGGGGTGTGGGCGATCTTCATTCACTCCAACGTGCGGCTGCCGCTCGGCCCGCTGCGAATGCTCGTCGGCTCGCCGGAACTGCACCACTGGCATCACGACCGCGACCGGGACGCCGGCAACTATGCCAACCTCTCGCCGTTGATGGACATTCTGTTCGGCACCTATCGTTGTCCCGATCACGAACCCGAACACTTCGGATTGCGGGAACCGGTCACGCAGAATTATCTCGCCCACATGGTGCGCCCCTTGTGGCCGCGGCTGGGCATGAAAAGGGACGCAGAAGTCCATCGAACCGTTCCCGCGGTTTTTGTCCCGGAGGGACCACAGCGATTAGCCGGTGGTTGAGCGCAGCGACACCACCGGACGCGGCCGGCTATCGAACACCGACCCCGGCAGGGGTCGCAGCGCTGCGACCCCTGCCGGGGTCGACCTTCGAGGCTCTCGTTGACCGGTGGTATCGCTTCGCTCAACCACCGGCTAATGGTTGTGAACCCTCCGGGTTCAAGGCGATTTGGCCGTTCTTCCCGAACAATACTCCCGCCACCCAGTCGTTGAGGAACACCCCCGCCGCATCGAACTCACGCGCCACCCGGCGGAAGGCGGGCAGGTGCGGGTAGAGGGTCGCGGCTTGCGTTGCGGTCAGCGGGCAGACTTTGCCCCAGTGCGGGCGGGCGGCGTAGAGGGCGACCGTGGCGTCGGACAGGCAGTTCGCGAAACGGAAAAAGCCGTCTCGGTCATTCGGTCGGGCGTAGCTGATGAAGCTCAGAGAGTAATACGGTTCGCCGTCGCTGCTCGCCATTGAGATCAGCGTGTCATCGGGCAGAATCTTGCGGATGCAGATCGGGTAGCAAGCCGTGAAGCACCCCGCGCTCGCTTGCACATCGTCCCACAGGCCGTGTTGCTGCAATTGATGGCGGATGTCGTCGGAGAAGGCGTCCCGTTCGCCGTCGCAGTGCCGCAGGAGTTGCTGGGCGAACATCAGCGCGTCGGCGAGTTGCGGACGTTGGACGAAGACTTCGATCTCGATGTGCCGGAACAGCTCGTGTTCCATGATGAGCATCGCCTGCGAGCGGTCCGTCACTTTCCAGCCGCGGATGACGGTCCACGGCAGGATGTGTCGAAAGAAGACGTGAATCGCCCGCCGGCTCTGGAGCCAGCGGGACAGCGTGATCACCGCCAGATGCAGACCGATGTCGAGCGTCAGAAAGCAGTACCACCGATACAGCCGCGCGAGTCCGCTGCGGGGGGCGTCTGTCTCGCGACGATGTTGCGCGTAATACGCCCACATCCACGGGACCAGATAGAACTGCTGCAGCGGATAACGCTCCTCGGCCGACAGCACGTCATCCAGGTTCGCATACCGGGCGAAGTGTTCCTCCACGCGGTATTGCGCCCGGCACCAGAAGCCGACCGACAGAATCACGCCCAGACAACCGAGCGAACATCGCGCGGCCCGCAGTTCCGGCCCGTCAGAAATCGTGCGGATCACCGGCTCGCCCGTCGCTGCGTCGTAGGTTGCCACGCGGACTTCGGCCATGTCGTGCGACAGGCTGTGCTTCCCCGAGCCGTGCGTGCCGGTCGAGATTGCCCCCGCGATCGCCTGTTCCGTCACCAGGCCCAGCGACGGCAGCGTGACGTCGGCCTGCCGCTCCAACTCCGCGAGCAGCCGCTTGATCTGGCAACCCGCACCGACGGTGGCCCACACGCCGTCCGGCCGGTGTTCGGTCTGCACGTGATTGATGTGCCGCAGATCGAGCAGCACGTCATCGCTGCGGGCGGCTTCGCTCCAGGCATGCAGCCGCCCCATCGCGCGAATCCGCCGGCCGCGATGCTGCGAGAGACATTGCAGCACGTCCGCCTCGGTCCGGGGCGTCAGCACCACCTGCGGCTGAAACGCCACGTTGCGGCCGAAGTTGTGGATCACGCGCCGTCCCGATGTGGATGAAGCCAGAAGACCGCGAAACCGCAAGCGTATCGACGAATGACGCTTGCGGTTTCGTGCGATCAATCACTCAGCCCAACGTCCACGGACTGCGATACGGCCGCGACAGCATCGCCGCCGCTTCGGAATCGCGCAGGATCTGCTCGCTGGCGGGGTCCCATTCCACCTTGCGGCCGATCCGGGCGGCGATGTTCCCCAGATGGCAGACCGTCGCCGAGCGATGGCCGATCTCGACGTCGCAGATCGGCAGCTTGCGGCTCTTGATGCAGTCGAGGAAGTCCTGGTGATGATTCTTCGACGCATACAGCCGCGTGGCGTTGTCGGGCAACGGCTCCTTCACCAGGTCTTCGGGCGTGCCGACGATCTTGCCGCGGTCGACGAAGATCGAGCCCCTGGTGCCGATGAACTTGCAGCCTCCCTTGATGTCCTCCTGCAACTGGCCGAGGACCACCTTCACGCCGGTCGCATAGGTGTAGGTCAGCCGGCACGACGAAGTGACTTCATACCACTGCTGCGGATGGAATTCGGCGGTTCCTTCGACGGAGACCGGGCCGCTGTTGTCCATGTCGAGCGCCCATTGGGCGATGTCGAGGTGATGGGCGCCGAAGTTGGTCATCTGCCCGCCGGAATAGTCCCAGAAGAACCGGAAGAGGTAGTGGACCCGCTTCTCGTTGTACGGGCGGTCGGGAGCGGGGCCGAGCCACATGTCGTAATCGAGCTGGGCAGGGGGCTTGGAATCGGCGACCGGCGGGCCGGAGAAGTTGCACGCGGGGATGCCGACGTGGACCTCTTTCAATTCGCCGAGCCGGCCGCTGCGGACGAGCTCGCACGCCAGCCGGAAACGGTCGTCGGAGCGCTGCTGCGACCCGGTCTGCACGATCCGCTTGTTGTCGCGGGCCGCTTCGACCATCCGTCGGCCTTCGACGACGGTCAGCGACAACGGCTTCTCGCAGTACACGTCCTTGCCCGCCTGGCAGGCATGAATCGTCGTCAGCGCGTGCCAGTGATCGGGAGTCGTGACGACGATGGCGTCGATGTCCTTGCGGTCCAGCAGCCGGCGGTAATCGCCGACGCCGTCGCACTTGTGTCCTTTGTCCGTCACCAGTTTCACGGCCTTGCCGAGCCGTTCGCTGTCGACGTCGCACAAGGCGGCGGGGACGGTTCCCTGCTTGAGGAAGTTGTTGAGGTTGCTGGTCCCCTGTCCGCCGACGCCGATGTGCGCGGTGACGATCCGCTCGTTGGCCCCGAAGGCCCGGGCCGGAATGATGTAGGGTGCGGCGAGTGCGGTTGCGCCGGCGGCGAGGAAGGAGCGGCGGGAGAGCTTCGAGCGGGACATGCTGTGTTCCTGCAGACGATGGATCATGCGGGGTTGATGGATTCGTTCTACCGATCCGGGGGGGTGGCTGCCAAGTGTGGGCGCACCTCCCCCCGCCGCTTTGGTTAGCCGCGACCCGGAGGCTTTGCGCAGGGGAGCGCTCTGTGCCAATCGCGCAATTAATACAGAGCGCTCCCCTGCGCAAAGCCTCCGGGTCGCGGCTAACTCTCCCGGCAATGAGAATCCGCGCACCAATCGACAGCCGTCCCGCGGATGCACTAGGATGCACGCCTAGAATCTGTGAAAATGACGGGGTTGAAGGCGGATCATGGCTTGGCGGGGCGCGATTGTCGTTGTCTTGTTGCTGGCCACCGGCTGCGCGGCGGCGACGTACTGGTGGCCGTTCTGGCATCCGTCCGAGACGCTGCAATTGCCGGGCGTTGTGGAGATTCAGGAGGTCCGCCTCGGCTCCAAAATCGGGGGCCGCGTCGCCGAGGTGCTGGTCCGCGAGGGGGACATCGTCAAAACGGGCCAGATGCTGGTGCGGTTCGCCGTGCCGGAGTTGGAAGCGCAGCTCAAGCAGCAGGAGGGTCGGGTCGCGGCGGCGGAGGCGAGCCTGCTGAAGGCGAAGAACGGTCCGCGGCCGGAGGAGATCCGTCAGGCCGAGAACGATCTCAAGAGCCTGGAGGCCGACTTGCAGTGGACTCTGAACGAGTTCAGCCGCACCGAAACTCTCTACAAGCAGAAGACGTTTACGCAGGCCGATTTTGAGAACGCCCGCGCGGCCCGCGATCGCGCTCAGGGGCGGATGGCATCCTCGAAGGCGGTGCTCGACATGCTGCTCGAAGGGACGCGGAAAGAGGACGTCGCACTCGCCGAGGCCAACGTCCTGGAAGCCCGCGGGCGTCTGGAAGAGCTGCGCAGCAACCTCGCCGAGGCCAACGTCGTCGCCCCCGAGCGGGAACTGGTGGAGGTGGTGTCGGTCCGCACCGGCGATCTCGTGCCGCCCAACTCGCCGGTGATTCGCGTGCTGCGGGCCGACGATGTGTGGGTCAAGGTGTACGTCCCCGAAACGGAACTGGGCAAAATCCGCCTGGGACAACCGACATCGGTGACGTGCGACGCGTATCCCGACCGCCGCTTCAACGGCACGGTGTTCCAGATTTCCAGCGAGGCCGAGTTCACCCCGCGGAATGTGCAAAGCCTCGAAGAGCGGCGCTACCAGGTGTTCGGCGTGAAAGTCCGCGTGGACGACGCCGAAGGAATCTTCAAAGCCGGCATGTCGGCGACGGTCGTGTTTCAGTTCTGATGAGGACTCTTCGTTCCGGTCCCCTCGCCCCCGCTTCGGGGGAGAGGGTTAGGGTGAGGGGGCCGAGCGCTTCGCAGAGCAATGATTACACAGCAACACCAACCGAAGCGTAAGCGAGGGCGAGCGCTCGCCCTCGCTCACGCTTCGGGTTAGTGTTGGACACGGCAGGGAGCGACCGCCCCCTCACCCCGACCCTCTCCCCCGAAGCGGGGGCGAGGGGGCCAGAATCCTACGGCAATCCACTTCACCCAAGTAACCCATGCCCGACCAACCGGTGATCGACGTTCACAGCGCCACCGTGCGGTTCGGCAAGTTCACTGCCGTCGACAAGGTCTCGCTGTCGGTCCACAAGGGGGAGGTCTTCGGCCTGCTCGGCCCCAACGGCTCGGGCAAAACCACGCTCATCCGCGCGATCTGCGGCCTGATCCCGATGGCGGAAGGCTCCGCGAGCGTCTTGGGCTACGATGTGAAACGCAACGCCGAGCGCGTGCGCTCGTCCATCGGGTACATGTCGCAGAAGTTCTCGCTGTACGAAGATCTGACCGCGCGGGAAAACCTCGATTTCTACGCGGGCATTTATGGCCTGTCGTTCGTCGAAGGCCGAAGGCGCAAGGCGGAACTCGTCGAACAGGTCGGCGTCGGCCCGTATCTCGACCGCCGGGCCGGGAAGCTGTCCGGCGGGTGGAAGCAGCGGCTCGCACTGGCGTGCGCGCTGCTGCATCAGCCGGAGTTGGTCTTCCTCGATGAACCGACGGCGGGCATCGACCCCGTCGCCCGGCGCGATCTGTGGGACTTGCTGTTCCGGCTCGCGGCGGAGGGGATCACTCTGTTCGTCACCACGCACTACATGGACGAAGCCGAGCGCTGTGCGCGAGTCGGGTACATCTATCTCAGCCAGTTGCTGGCATTCGGGATGCCGAGCGAATTGAAGAAGCTGCCCGGCGTCACACCCCCCGGCACGCGGCGGCTGGAAATCCGCGGCCCCGAACCGGCCGTGCTGTGCGAGCGACTGCGCGCGATTCCCGGCGTCAGGCAGGCGACGATCTTCGGCCGCTCAGTCTTCGCGCTGGTGGACGACCATCTGTCCGAATCCGATCTGGGTCTCACCGGGCTGGACGTGCATCCGACAGTGGCGACGCTGGAGGACGTGTTCGTCTCGCTCTCCCGCGCACAGACGGCGAACGGGAATGGAAAGAATCCATGACCACCGGATCGCAACGCGACCTGCACAGTGACGCGGCCCAACGCGACCGCATGTCGCTGCAGCGCGCGGCGTCGGTGGCACGCAAAGAGTTTCTGCACATCATCCGCGATCCGACCACGCTGTTCTTCAGCCTGTTCGTGCCGATTCTCGAATTGTTCATGCTCGGCTACGCCATCGACACCAATGTCCGGCACGTCTCGACGGTCGTGTTCGACCAGGCCCGCACGCAGGAAAGCCGGCTGCTGCTTCGGAGCTTCGAGAACACGCAAGACTTCCGGTTCATCGGCGAAGTGTTCACCGACCTGGAGATGAGCGAGGCGATCGTCTCCGGCAAGGCGCACGTCGGCATCAAGATCCCCGAGGACTATTCGCGGCAGGTGCTCGCCGGGCAGACGGCGCAGATTCTCATCATCGTCGACGGCTCGGTCTCCAGCATCGCGGCCGAGGCCGTCAGCGTCGGCAACGCGATCGCCTTGCGGGAGTCGCTCAAGCAGATTCTGGGCAGCCGGCCGATCCCCGTCGAAGCCCGTCCGCGGATTCTGTTCAATCCCGACACGCGGTCGGCGAACTATTTCATCCCCGGTTTGCTCGTCGTGATGTGCCAGATGATGGCCGTGATGTTGACCGCGAACGCGATCGTCCGTGAAAAGGAGAACGGCACGCTGGAGCAACTCTTCATGACGCCGGTCCGCGCGGGCGAACTGATTCTGGGCAAGGTGTCGCCGTATCTGGTCCTGGCGCTAACGGAGTTCTGCCTGATCACGTTCTTGATGCGGTTCGTGTTCTTCGTGCCGATTCACGGCTCGTTCTTCACGCTGCTGGGGATCGGCCTGTTGTTCATCCTGGGCATGCTGGGATTGGGCCTGTGGATTTCCACGAAAGCCGCGACCCGCGAAGCCGCCATGCACCTGGCGATGGGGACGGTGATTCCGTCGATCTTTCTGTCGGGCTACGTCTTCCCGGTGGAGTCGATGCCGACGTTCTTCTGGTATGTGGCGCACTGCATCCCGACGACATGGATGATCGACGCCTCGCGCGGCGTGATTCTGCGCGGCGCGGGCTGGTACGAGCTGCGCGAGCACGTCATGGTCTTGAGCGCGATGGCGGTCGGGCTGCTGGTGATGAGCATGACGCAGTTCCGCAAGCGGCTGACGTGAGGCTCACTCCCCGATGATCTTCACCAGCACGCGCTTGGGCCTGCGGCCGTCGAACTCGCCGTAGAAGATCTGCTCCCACGGACCGAAGTCGAGATCGCCTTTCGTGATCGCCACCACGACTTCGCGGCCCATCACCTGCCGTTTGAGGTGGGCGTCGGCGTTGTCCTCGCCGGTCCGGTTGTGGGCGTACCGCTGCGGCGACGGATCGAACGGCGCGAGTTGCTCCAGCCACTTCTGGTAATCCGCGTGCAGGCCCGGTTCGTCGTCGTTGATGAACACCGACGCCGTGATGTGCATCGCGTTGACCAGGCACAGCCCCTCCTGCACGCCCGACTCGGCCACCAGCGCGACGACGTCGGCCGTGATGTTCACGAACCCCATCCGTTCGGGAAGCTCAAACGTGAGATGCCGGGTGAGGGAGAGCATGTTCGTTTCTCAGTGAGGATCGTGTGAGTGATACTCCATGCCGCTCGCACAAACAGCAGAAATCCCAAAGCATTGATCCACAGATTTCACCGATTACGCAGATTAGAAATCTGGCAGAGACCAGTATTTAAGGAATGCTACCCCAGTCAATGTCTCTGTCTGAAATCTGCGTAATCGGCGAAATCTGTGGATGAAATCTTCGCTGATGGAACAATCGCGCAATCTGCCATGCAACGGTCAGTTAGCCTCAAAGACGATGCGGGACAGTTCGCAGTCGTCAAACTCGGTGGCATCGTACCGCGCGGGTTGCTGGCGAATCTCCCAGGTGTTCTCGCCCTGACGCAATCGCTCACGCGGAATGGACAGCCGCAGTCGCGCGGGGAAACCGGGCCGCGGTCGGTAGGTGAGCCGGCTGTTCCAGTCGCCGACTGGTTCGCCATTGATGAACAGCTCCGTGCGCAACGCCCCGGATTGCAGCTCGGTGAGGAACGGCTGCGTGGACGGCGTCCCCGGTCCGCACGGTTCCAAACCGACGGCGTCGAGGGAGATCGCGGCATGGGACGGCTGCCGCGACAGGGTCAGCGTTCCGCCGAGACTCGTGCCCACGGGCATCGGCACGACGAACTCCGGCTGCACGTTGTTCCCGAGATGCACGGCTTGCGGATGCAGCCACTGCCACGTCGGTAGGAAGTCATCAAAGCGACGGGCGACATCGCCCGTTCGGAGCGCGATCCGACCCAGCAGCGGGTGTTCGATCACGGGCGCGATGAAACCATCGAGGAATGCATTCCCGCTTGGTCCCCTCTCCCCCGTCTTCGGGGGAGAGGGATAGGGTGAGGGGGTCGAGCGCTCCGCAGGATGTTCGCGACTGGCGTTGTCTTCGGAGACGCTGGGAAGCGCTCGCCCCCTCACCCCGACCCTCTCCCCCGAAGACGGGGGCGAGGGGGCCGGAAGGAAGACCAACCACGGCGAGACCTCGGCGGCCATCCAGCGTTCGCGTTCCAGTCGCCACGGCTCCCACAGCGATGGGCCGACGTGTTCGCGAACGCGCCCGGTCACCGGCTGGAGGAGATCGTTCGCTCCTATGCGCCGCTGAAACCTGATCGCGGCGAACTCGGTCCAGGGGACCAGCGCGACGGCGTGGTTCTGCCCGCGCAGTTCGACGCCGTCGCCGGTCGTGCGCAGAAACTCGCCGTACCAGACATCACCATCGGCCCGTACGACGGCATCGCTATCGGTCAGCTCGATGCGGCTCAATCGCTGCTCGGCATCGAATCGGCGAACCGTCAGATCGCTGACGGATGGCGTCGCGTGTCGCTCCGTGAACAGCGTGCTGTGCGACAAGGCGCCGGCGGGTTTGGTTCCCTGCCTCCACAACGCCGGGCCGATGCGGACATCCCACGTCGTCTCCGTCCAGCGGACGGCGACGCAGATCCGCGCGGCGACCGACCGTACTGGTTCCTCGCTCGGCCCTCTCTCCCCCGCAGACGGGGGCGAGGGGGCCGGAATCGTTGTGGCAAGCCGCAGATGTTGTCGGAAGCTCGTGGTCCAATCCGCGGGCAGGGTCAGTGCTGGCGAGCCATCGTGTGACCACGTGACTTCCAGCACGGAGTCCCCGAAGCGCAGATTCCAACGGACAACGTCGTCTGCGGATTCCCCATCGCCCTGCCACCAGAGCTGCGCGATGCCGTCGGTCACGGGTGTGATCGCGAAGGAGCGCGACTCGTCGGTCCACTCCGGCACGTCCAGCACATCGACCACGCCGGGCGGGTTCTCGATGGCCGCGACGGCGGCGGTCGGCACGCGGAACCGGGTGTGACCGTGCCAGCGGAACTCGACCGCCGACTGATCGGCCCGCAACAGTTCGCCCTGAAAGCGTTCGCCGGTGATCAGCACGCACGTCCGCAGCGGCCGCGCCGTCATGCCATCGAACGGCCTGACTGTCGGACGGTCCCGTGGTTTCGGGATGAACTGCGAATCCCGTTCGACCACCGAGGATGACAAACGATGCTGCGGTCGTCCGGGCGGCGAATGCGGCGTTTCGGCGACCACCGCGAGAGGCGACCACAGCCCCAGCCCGAGGAAACATGCGATCCCGCCCCGCGCCCACCGGGCGGCTAAACCGTCATCGAGAAGTCGCCCGAAGCCGCGATCCATGAGCCGCCCGCCAAATTAGGACACTACCGACATTCGGGTGGTGGTACATTTTCGATTGGTGGCGCGATTACCTCTGTTTCCGGCCCGTGTCCCAGGCTACCGAATCAGAATCGCGAGCGTGACGGCACATAAAAGGATGGCTGAGCATTCCACCATCCACGTCGTTTCGCCCGGCTGGCCACCAATGCTGGGCAGCATCGCCACAACGGCGATGGCCGCGAGCACGATGCCCATCCTGAGAGCAGCGGCATAACGGCGGCGTCTGGCAGGTTCCATCCCCTCACGGTACGCGGCTGGCGCGGGGACGGTCAACGTCACGACGCGAGCAGTATCAGTTTCCACTGCATCCGATAGAACATCGCCAGCGGGGGGAAGCGGTCGGCAAGCCAGAGCATCGGGGCGCAACCGCCGTAAAACATCCACTCGCCACCCGGCACATTGTTCGCCATCAAACAGAACGCGAACACCGGGAGTTCAGCGCATACAAGCAAGGCGGCCAGCACCAGCAACGCCCAACGTGCCCAGCGATTCCACGTCCACGGCGCGAATCGCCGGACGCTTGGCGGCAGCGGATCGTGGTCGGGCGGCTCAGGCATCGCGGCAGTCGTTATGGTGGCGGGTCCAAATTGTCGATGGGATTTGGGACTGTCATCCGCCCGCTGGGAAGCGGTTGGTTTTGATACCACGCCAATTTATTGGCGGCAATCAATGTCACCGCTCCGCCGATCAAACCCACAGCCGCCGCGACGATCAGATTCATCATCGCCGTTCGGCGATCTTCTTTTCGCCAATGCCGTTCGCGATCCGCCTGCTGTTCGCGCCAAGCGTGTTCTCGGTCGGCCTGCCGTTCCCGCCACGCACGATCCGCGTCGTCGCGCTCACGTTGCCATTCTCGCAACGCCTGCTGCTGAAGCATTTCCGCGTGTTCCTTCGGTGAAAACCCCTGGGTCCAAGATACAAACTCATCGCACGACCGGTCGGCCTTAATCGCGGTCAGCACAGATCCTTGCGTTGCCTCCCCGCCGATCTCCTGATGGAAATTCGTGGCATTGACGAAGCACACCGGCTCCAGCATGTAGACTTCTTGGTTCCCGTGGTTTACCCGCCCAGCGCCTTCCCGGTATCGCGTTGTCGCCTCGATAAGCGACCAATCAGAGTGTCGGCGAACGGCGAGGAAGCCGCAGTCACTGCACCTGCATTGCGTTTCATCGCTCACGACGCTGCCCCCCCCATTGACCGAGCGCGCCGGGGGCCGTACCATGCAGTCATCACGCGAGCATGGTTTCCCAAGCGGAAACAGAGAGACCGCCGATTCCACTCGGCGGTCTCTCTGTTTCCGGTTCTGCGCCGCGGGGACAAGCCCGAACTCACGCCGCCATCACGGCATCGTACAAATCTTCGATCTTCCACAGTTCGTTGCACAGTCCTGCCTGCATCGCCGGGGTGAGTCGCAGCCGACCGCTGTTGCCGTTCTCCCGTGACCGCCAGCACCAGTTGTAATAGGCGATGTACAACGCGACGGCGGCTTGCAGGTTCTCCAGCTTCTTGCTGAAGCACAGCGTCAACCGGCAGAACCGCTTGACGAACATCCGCGTCGTACAGTTGAACCGCTCGACGTGACTGGTGCATATCGTCCACAGGTTCTCGACGTATTGCATCCGGCGGCGCTCGCAATCGGCCAAGTCTGGGGGAGCGTACCGGCCGACTTCCGGGTTCGCGTAATTCTTGATGATGACGCCGTGCTGAGCGTAGCTGCCGAAGATGTCTTGAATGGCGTTCGGGTAGGCGTTGAAGCCGTCTGTCGAAAGCTGCGGCTTCAACTGGTAGGGAACGTCCACCGATTCCGGCAGCCGAATCCGGGTCGCCAGCGTGGCCAGGAACCGGCGGGTGGTGTCTTCCGTCCGCTTGCCGATGCCGTGGCAGGCGATGAGGCCGGAGTCTTGGTCGAACGCGACGAACAGGTACTGGTCGCCCACATCGTCGATCATCTTCTCTTGCTCCGTGCAGTTCCGCTGCTTCTTGGCGACCCACGTCCACTGCTCGTCAATCTCCAAGTGTCGCGCCGGGACGTTGCGAAGCTGGGCTTCCATGAACGCTTGGCAGCGCTCGCCGAATTCGACCATCAACCGCATGATCGTCGTCCGATGCACGCCGCTGATGCGGGTTGCGCCACGGAGGCTGTTGCCTTCCACCAGCAGACGGAGGACGAGAAGCTGCTTTTCGCGGGGGAGGATGTTGGGCATTTCAAGTCGCCTGTTCTCAGGGGCGACTTGCGTTAGAATGTTGCTGCCAAGCTGCATTCTGGTAACGCAAGTTGCCGGTTTGTGGTCGCCCCGGTTGGGATTGGCGTCCCTTCCGGGGTTTTTCGTTTTCGGGATTGGCGTCCCGTCTTGGTCTGATTATACTCTATCAAGCCTTGCGGTCAACATGAAAAAGTACCACAAATCAAGAGAATCGGGAAATGCCCAAGAAGCAGCACGGAGGAAAACGCCCAGGTTCAGGGAGGAAGCCGCTGGACCCGAATCAAGAGTCGATCTTGATCGGAACGAAGCTCCCTGCTGACCTTGTGGGACAACTGGATGCCTACGCCGCCAAGCGCGACTGGACGCGGGCGCAAGCCGTCCGAGAAGCCGTCGGGCGCATGCTCAACGCTAAGTAGCGGAGACCGGGGGTTACGATCCCATCCGCGCGTACGCGGACCCCTCCGGCAGTGTATAAGACTGCTGCGCCGCCAAGACGCGGGCTGGCCTCCGTCAGACGGTGACCAGCGACCGCTGACGCGACGCTTCGCAAGTTTCGGCGAACCTATCGTCACCAGCCTCATGCTCTGCATCGAGAACGTCCGGTGCTGCGACCGGAAGTTTCGGCAGTTCGGCGGCACATTCAAGAAACATCGTCACGAACTTGCGGAACATCGTGACGTTCAGCTTCTCGACGACTTTGCAAATAGCCGCATCCGTGTGCGCCAGTTCCACCAGCCGAGTGAGACAGTCTTTGATCCGGTCAGCGAAGAATGTGATCTGGCCGGATACTGTCCAATTCTGAGGGCAGACAATCAGCCGCAAATCCAAGTCAAGCGCTTTCAGATATTCCCGAAAGTCCCCGAGGCTCAGATTGTCGTCGTCACTGCTCTCAAGTTTAGAAATGCGACTTTGGGTACAGCCCATCTTTTCGGCAATGTCTTGCTGCGACAGCCCCCTGGCCGCCCTAATGGCCATGAGCTTCTTGACTACCTGACGACGCTGAATCCGAGCTTCCAACTCCTTCACGAGTTCGGGGTCGTCCGAAATGTGGCGCGCCAGGTCCAGAACGCTGCTGGTAGCTTTCGTGGTCATTGGCGAGTGTCCTTTTGCGTTGCTCGATGAAGGCGTGACTTGCTTTGACATCTTGATCTTGGGTGTCTTTGCCGTTGATGCTGATGAGGTGAATCAGTGACGTTTCGACTTCGGGGTAGACATAGAGGCGAGTGGCTTTGAGGGACTTGCCGCCCCCCTGCTCGGTGATCGCCAAAGCGCCCTTGCGCTCAGAATGCACGAACCTGTAAGAGACGTGGTAAGGATTTGCCCCCTCATCCAGCGCCATGCGGTATGTGTCGAGATTCTCGATCACAGCCACCCATTCCCGGCGGTGCCTCTTCACAAAGTCTTTGGCCTGCCGGAGATAGCCGTCGGATTCGCAGTTCTTCCACATGGTATCATACCGTTTCAGAATATTTCGTCCAGCCATCATGGCCGCCGCGACTAATTCTATTCCAAATTGGAATCAAGAGGTGCCTTTTTTGCCGGTTGATCCAAAGAATTTGGCAAATTCCTGCGAATGGCCGAAGTCTTGGGCCATCAAGGACTCCTGGGGAGATTGTCGGATAACCGTCAGCGGCATACCGTATCCC
>Ga0163151_10005839_pt1 | contig 15422 bp, 18 predicted proteins | sample OliLakLV19MP5IB2_FD_145596 | JGI IMG/M metagenome (GOLD analysis project Ga0163151, IMG submission 145596) | Freshwater microbial mat bacterial communities from Lake Vanda, McMurdo Dry Valleys, Antarctica - Oligotrophic Lake LV.19.MP5.IB-2 | ecosystem: Environmental > Aquatic > Freshwater >...
ACAAATATTTCGCTTAGTCCTTTTGCTTGTAAGTCGTCTAATACTTTGCCAATGCGGTCATCGTTGATTTGTTCCGCCGTTATTCCTTCGCCTAATAAGTGTTCCGTGGCTATTCCTTCAAAGAATTCACTAAACATATACAGATGATCTAGATTCTCTACTTTCATCTCTGTACTTTTACTATTAATAACTTTCTCCTGCTTTTCCGCTTCTACTCTACCTTTCGCTATTTATTTTACTCTTCCTTTACGAGCGGAATGTAGGTTCTAAGTAATTCATGGAATTTTTGAGCTTGCCGTTCCCATGTATGCGCTTTTGCCGTTTCTAGCCTTTCGGCTGATTGCCATTTAGGATTTGCCAGAGCCAATCTAACATTGGATGCAAAACTATCAGGGTCACTAGATACAAGAAGAAGATTTTCCCACAGATTAACTTCGGGTACAACGTTGTTAGTAACTATGGGCAGGGATGTCCCCATGTAATCCCATAATTTTGTTGGGCAAGCATTCAAGTTAAACTCACAATCGGAATACAGCATTAGGAGTACATCAAAGGATTGCAAGTACTGTCCCAAATTACTGTGGGAGACTCGTCCAATGAAATGCACGTTAGAAAGTTGTTTTGCTTTTTCTACTCCGAACCACCATTCCTCCGAACCCTCATTAGATTGCGGTAGATCGCCACCCAAGATAAAAGTGACATCTAGTAATTTCTCAGCAACCTGTACTAAATAATTGAAATCGAAGCGATAATTTAATGCTCCAATGTATCCAGCTATAGGACGAGAAAGTTGTTTTATGCTCTCAGGCAAAGGTTGCGGAGTAATAAGAGGGTGATCGACCATGAAATTTGGTGAGCAACCATGGGGAAGATAAAGGATATGCTCAGATTTAGCAAGAAATTTTTGCTTAAACAAATTAGCTCTATAGTCAGAAACGCATAAAACCAAATCAGACTTAGTTATCGCTAACTCTTCCTTTGCTTTGGTTTGCTCTTGACGACCTTCCCAATAATTTTCGTAATCATCGATGCTGTAATAAATAGAAGTCGCTTTGATATCGTTAATCAAGTCATGATAGTGGGGAAAGTTGAAAACAAAAATTAGTGAATCTTGTCCCTGAAACTGGCGAGTTAAAAATGCAAAAAAGCGGCGAGTTAAAAACCAATAGTGAAATAACCACCCAGGTGGGCAGCAGATCCTTTGTTCCCATACACCTTGGCTGACAGGCTTGGGTTGAAGGTCAATAAAATAGCCACCATAGCGCCTTTTAAAAGTGCGAAAATCTACTGGGCGAAGCAACAAGACATCGGCAAATTCACTGCAAGCAGAATAAAGCGCTTCTGTCCAATAAAAATTAGCATCAAGAACAACAATTTTTAGCTTTTTCTTCATAAAAGTTGAGTTGTCAAATAACCTCATATCCTTGAAATTGGTTTTCGCATTTCTAGGTATTGAGAAATATCAGGAGAATGATTAAACCTTTCAGCGTGAGAATCTAAGTAACCCAGTTGAGAATGACTATCCTTGTAAGTGGAATCTAGAAAGTCAGCGAAACCAGCTTGTTCCGCAAAATGCCTGAGAGCTTTTTTTGTATATAAATATCTATGCTCATGCTGATAAAAAATTTCATTGATTTGGTGACAGGATTCAACTGACTGATTTAGCTGAGTTGCAAACCAGTCTAGATCTGGAGTTGCAACACGAAGTACCCCACCTTTTTTTAGGACTCTCAGACATTCTTTTAATAAGGAATATCTATTATTCAGATCAATATGTTCTATAGCTTCTTCACAGAATATATAGTCAATAGAGTTATCTTCCAAGGGCAGCTTTTTAGTAATGTCTACATAGATGTCAGCACGAGGAGTTATATCCGATGTTAAACAACCTTGCAAGCAGTTCCCACCTCCACCTAGATTTATAATCTTAGGATCATGAGTTGCCAAATATTGATTTTTATACTTAGTTGTCGCCAAAGCTCCCACCAAAGTCCAAAGCCTGAAATTGTAACGTCCCAGATAACTCAGCAAAGAATGCACGAGTCCATATTTTTCGCGGTAATAACTCAATTCATCAAAAAGATTGAAAGAGTTTAATTTTTTTTGAATACCTTCTGGAATTTGTCGCATAGATCTGTAACTTTAGTTTGACTTATAACTCTTGGGCTTAACGAAAGCGGGTGATTAATAACCTATGTAACCTAGCTAAAAGGAAAGTGAGAAAAAAGCCATAATTACCATCAACAAGTGATACGTTGATAAAGAATTGCATAGTTTTGGTCACAAATTTTTTATAAACATCAGTATGCTTATTTACTTGTTCTCTCCACACATCTAGCCACTGTGATGCCAAATCCATTCTATGGTCGTAGATTAGACAACTGTAGAAAATCGACAATCTTCTTAATAGAAATCCCCTATATTCACCTTTAAATTCATCAGGAATTTTAATTGAATTATTGTCAAGTTCACAAATCCAAGTTTTAATGTCAGCTTGTATTTGTTTTAGGTCAGCAGAATGGTATGTGGATGATTCATGTTTTCTATAGATTGATATAATATCTGTTAAGACTAATGCGCTGGTATAATACAATACGCGATGAAAGAATTCAACATCTAATAAAATATTCAACTTTTCATTAAACTTTAGATTAAGCATCACCTTGGTTTTCAAGCATAGACCAGAGCAAAAGGGTAGAAACCCCTTCGTTAACATTGCCAACTGAAAATCTGTTGGCGACATGTTCGGAATTTTCTCGAAACTCTAACGGGAATAGATGGGATTATTCCCGATCCTCATTTCGCTGGTGGCGGACTGCATCAAATTGTAAGGGGAGGATTTCTCAAAGTCCATGTCGATTTCAATCGTCATTTCAAACTCAGGCTAGACCGTAGGCTAAATCTGCTGCTTTATCTCAATCAAAACTGGGAAGAATCATACGGTGGGCAGCTCGAACTTTGGGATCGAGATATGACAGCATGTCAAACCAGCATTTTGCCTGTATTTAATCGCTGTGTGATCTTCAATACTACTGACTTTTCATTTCATGGTCATCCCAATCCTTTAACTTGCCCACCAGGATGGACGAGAAAATCGATCGCAATTTACTACTATTCCAATGGTAGATCGATCGAAGAAGTTAATACCGAAGTCTCCAATCTGCCTCATACGACTTTATTTCGCGATCGACCCAACGAAAAGCAAACTCTCCTGCCTAAAATATTGATCAAAAATGCGATCAGAAAGTTTATTCCACCGATCTTAATTGACCTAAAGGAGTACATTAGACGGCAGCTTTTTCAGTCCTGATCGATTGATCGATCAAACTCGCTGAAAAGTTGGTATAGTTCTAGGCGATCCCTAATTTGGATACTTGCCAATGTTGGTCTACGACAAAATCAAGCAGGCTTACCACAAAGTCAAAACCACAGCCAAAACTATCGTCAAATCTAGTGAGACAAATCGATCAACTGCTCCACTAGATTTTTTTCATGCTGATTACTATCTGCGCCATAACCAACGACGGCAGGAGCATCTCGCGACTTTGGGCTTAGATCTAGTCAACAAGACTGTATTGGAAGTTGGGGCTGGTATCGGTGACCATTCAAGTTTTTTCTTCGATCGAAACTGCAATGTCTTGATTACAGAAGCAAGGCAAGAAAACTTAGACATCATCAAAACTCGATATCCTCAAGCTCAGATCGCAAATCTCGATCTCGATGATCCGAAACTAGAATTACATCCGCTTGAGATTGTCTACTGTTACGGACTGCTCTATCACCTTAATAATCCTGCAAGGGCGATCGAATATATGGCAGGGGCTTGTAAGGATCTGCTCTTATTGGAAACCTGTGTCTCATTTGGTAATGAATCTCGAATTAATCTCTGTTCAGAACTCGTCATCGATCCAACTCAAGCTGTTTCTGGGACTGGATGTCGTCCCACCAGAGTATGGATATTTGAGCAACTCAAGCAGTATTTTGAATTTGTCTATATGCCCGTTACTCAGCCATATCACGATCAATTCCCGATCGATTGGCAACCCCCACCCGAAGCGGACAAATTAACCCGTTCTATTTTTATCGCCTCCCGACAGCGATTAGACAATTCGCTTTTGTTGGCAGAGGTTCCAATGCAACAAAGACGTGGCTGAATCTAGCTGAGAGAGATTAAATTGGTGAGAGGAATTAGCTTTGGGATGTCTATCGAGCCAAATGGGAAGCATGATTACAAGACTAAGAAGAAGACTGCGAAAAAGTTCAAAACTCCGACCAGGCTTGCAGGTTTTGAACTGTAGGTCGATACAATTTTTGCTGGGTTTTGAGAAAAAAGGTGAGATCGTGACTGATTATCTCAATGAAATTGAGCTTGAGTATGATTATCTATCCGATATCGGCAGTCAGATCTATTTTGAAGGAACCTTTGAAGATGATGAAATTGACTTCTTTCAAAAGATCCTTGTAAGCGATCACAAACCGATTATTTTTGATGTTGGGGCAAATATTGGGATACATACGATTAAGTGGTTAAAACAGAACCCTAAGGCGATCTCATATGCCTTTGAACCTTCGTCCGAGACAAGAGCGATGCTAGAGCGTAATATCGCTAGGAATCATCTGACTGAGAGAGTAAAGATTTTAAAGCAAGCGGTTTCCGATCGAGAGGGAGTAGCAGATTTTTTTGAATGTGAGGATAATGCTTTTAGTTCGCTCAAAGATACTCAACGCAAGCAAGCGATTCGATCGATCTCTGTCCCAGTCACAACGATTGATCAGTTTGTCGAGACAAATCATATTACCAAAATATCTTTACTTAAAATCGATGTTGAAGGATTTGAGACAGAGGTAATTGCTGGAGCTTTAGAGACTCTCAAGCATCTCAAGCCAGATTTATTTGTGGAGATATATGGAGGCAGTAACTCTAATCCAGATCCAGAAGCTACGATCTCGCTGATTTGCGATCAAGGATATCAGTCATTTGTTTTAGTCGATGGTAATATCATCCCTTACCAAAAGCATTCAGACTCTCACTACAATTACTATTTCACATACAAAGATATAAATAAAGATATAGGCAAATATCTAGATTCAGATCCCAGTAGAGACAGGAAGCAAAATCATGATTAAATCTATCATTCAGGGATTTCTCCGCCGACTTAATATCCAGGTATATACTGTTTCAGGGGTGGAACGGCTCAAAGAATTCCAAGAAGAGCAAAAACGGATCAAGACATTATGGTTGCAGCACATGCAAATCAGGACGATCATCGATATTGGTGCTAATACTGGGCAATTTGCGTCGCACATCCATGAAATTATCCCAAATGCTATGCTTTATGCGTTCGAGCCTCTACAAGACTGCTATGAAGAGTTGGTGATTAACCTGACAGGTGTAATGCAATTTAAAGCTTTTAACCTCGCCTTAGGCAATGAGAGTGGCACTACGGAAATACATCGCAGTGAATATTCTTTGTCCTCATCTCTGTTACCAATGGCGGAGTTGCATAAAGAATCTTTCCCCTTTACTAGGAATGAAACGATTCAGGTGATCCAAGTTGCTAAGCTCGATGAAATTGCCCATGAGATGGAACTCCAAAAGCCTCTCATGATCAAAATTGATGTGCAAGGATTTGAAGATAAAGTAATTGCGGGAGGATTGCAGACAATTACTCAAGCAGATATTATTATTATCGAAATGTCGATCGAGCCACTATATGAAGGACAATCTCTTTTTTATGATATTTACAAGACTCTTATAGAGCAAGGATTTCAATATCGTGGCAACTACGATCAATTATGCAATCCCAATGATGGCAGAGTTCTCCAAGTTGACGGCATTTTTGTCAAACCCTGAGCATCCTTAAAAAATGAGATATCAGTAAATATTCTTAAGCTCATGCTAACTAGAAATCCTCCTTTAATTCTCAGTGATTTACCCCTACCGCCACCAGGGCGAACTGGATATCCTTGGACTGAGACAAGTCAGTTACCACCTGAATCTTTGCCTCATATCCCGCACATTGCGATCGTGACTCCTAGCTACAATCAGGGACAATTTATTGAAGAAACCATTCGTTCGGTTTTACTGCAAGGTTATCCCAATTTAGAATACATAGTGATTGATGGCGGCAGTACCGATAATTCGATCGACATTATCCAAAAATACGCTAAATTTTTAACTTATTGGGTTAGCGAACCCGATCGTGGTCAAAGTGATGCGATTAATAAAGGATTTGCTCGATCGACTGGTGAGATCATGGGATGGTTAAATAGTGACGATTACTTAGCCCCGTCAGCTTTATTTAAACTGGCATCCTACTATCAGCCTGGTTTGCATTGGTGGAATGGGAATGCGCTCAACCTTGAGCCTGACAATAGTTTACACAGCTATCCTCAGCTTAAACACCAGATTTCTCAAAATCATATTCTCCATGCCAGAATAATTATTACCCAAGTTTCGACTTTCTGGACACGCGAATTATGGGATAAGGTTGGATCTGCTGTGAGTGACATCTATTTGGCAATGGATTACGATCTCTGGCTTCGTTTCTCATACTATACGGCGGCAACTGTGTTACCCGATACTTTAGCAGTTTATCGAACTCATGCCGATGCCAAAACAGGTGGTGCAGACGGACAATTATCTTACGCGCAGGAATGTGATACTTTAAGGCGAGTAGAATACGATCGATTGGGATTAAATATCTTGACAAGATCGGTATTAATTAACTTCTGGGCGCGCTCGTTGCTTGCTGAGCTTTATCATGATTGGCGGAGCTGGTTTGGTAGACGTAAGATTCCATATGTTTAATTAGATAGTTTAACTAGACAAATGATCTAAACAAGTGAGATGAGGTAAGTCATGGCTTTAGTAAAACGGATCGGCAACTCACTATCATTTCGGGGGCGAGGATTTCTCAGATCTTTACTGAATATGAGAACAGGGCGAGTTCGCGATCGAGCTATGCCTCTACTCCGTTCGATCCAACTCAAAACTTCGGCAGACTTTCCGTTTACGCTTGCCACTTTGGTGGGCAAGAAGCAATTACCCGATCTACTATTTGCCCTGGTAAGTTACGAACGCGCTGTTGGAAGTATTGGTAATCTCACTGTGCTATCCGATGGATCGCTCGATCGACAAGATGCTGAGTTCTTATCCAAATGGCACGATCGATGTCAAGTGTTTCTAGATTTCCCATCTTTTTGTGACTACCATCACTACAAACCACATCCCACCTTAAGCCAGTTTTACAAGGCTCACTATCTCGCCCCCAAGGTAATTATTCTTGATGCCGTCCAGTCCGTGACTAACTGTCTTCTGATCGATTCGGATGTCGTGTTTTTTCAGAATCCTCTAACTACGCTACTGCATTGTGTAGAAGCTCATGAATGCACCTGCTTGGAAGACGAAGTTGAAAGCTTCGATCGTAACGTGATTGAGTTCGCCCAAACAAATAGTATTGCGCCAATCGGCAAGATCAATACAGGACTGGTATATGCACCTCAAGGTAGTCTAAATGGCTTGGATTGGGGCAAGATAATTTCGGCAAAATCTCTGGCAAATCCTCACGTATTTACCGAACAAACTTCGATCGCTGTAGCATTAGAAACTGTGGGATATCGGTTTTTTCCCAAAGCAGAATTTGTTGTGGCTCTGAGAGGAGCAGCTTTCCCTTACGGTGACTACAAACCATTCCATGATATTCAGCAACCCTATGAGAGCTTAGTCTGCCGACACTTTGTCACTCCAATTCGATATCTTATGTGGCTCAAAGCCTTTCCAAAATTAAAGGCATCATTAATGTCAATGAGTAACTAATCGCTATGCCATTATGATTTTCCTCTTTTCGGATGTTCTATTTCGGGCAGGTGGGATTGAGACTTATCTCCATGCTCTTGCTTTGCATCTACATAGTCGAAATATACCAGTGCGTGTGGTGGTGGCTGAACTGGAGCATTGCCCGTTAGTCGATGAACTTGTAGACAAGGGGATCGGGGTTTATCGTCAAATGCGGCTGCCTGGCGATCGAATCTTACTTCGACAGCACATTATGCTGACTTGGCTAGGAACGCAACTTAAACCAGGGGATTGGGTATTTTGTGTGCGCCAACCAATGCCTGAACTGTATTTGAGAACGGTACGACTGGTTCACAGCCGAAGGGCGAAGATTGCCGCGAGTTGGATGTTTGCGCCAGAGTTTTTACCACCCATACCACCCTATGGACAAAAGTTTTGTCAAGCAGTCGCAAACACAGATGCCGTGATCTCAGTGTCGCACTGCACAGCCGATCAGTTTCAACAAGTTTACGGTTATAAAGGTAAAGTCCAAGTCCTGCATTACCATAACCTTTTATTATTCTCAGAACCTGTGCCTCTGCCGCCGCCGCCCTGGAAGATCGGTTTCATGGGACGCTTAAACATCAAGCAAAAAAATCTTGATATGCTACTGGAAGTGATGGCAACGGTTTTACAGACGCAGCCAGAGGTCGAACTACATTTGTACGGCGGTGGTCAGGATCAGCCTCGGTTAGAGCTACTCGCCCGTAATCTCAATATTCAGGATCGGATAATTTTTCATGGTAGTTACGATCACCGTCAAGATTTACCGCAGATCATGGCTAACTGTCATTTTTTCGTCTATGCCTCGTGGTTTGAAGGTGGACCATGCTTTACGTTGCTGGAGTTGATGCAGGCCGGGCGATTTTGTGTGGCTTCGATGGTGGGCGGCATTCCCGATTTGTATGAAGGCTATCCTGAAGTTGGATTATTAGTCACGCCAGGAGATCGATCGGAGCTAACTCAGGGCATATTAACTGCATTAGCAGATCTAGCAAAAGGAGAAATTAATGCCCAAAAAATTCGCGATCGATACTTTGATGGATTTGATACTGAATCTGTCGATCGAGTTTGGAACTCGATTTTTGCCGACACCTCAGCTTAACGACCTGAATTTGTGCAAGAATTGCTACAAGAATGATGCGGAGTGATATGAAAACCGATCCATTTACGATCAAGAGATACGCCAAATGGCATCCGATCCGACTAGCTTTTACTGCTAAGGCAAGGCTGATTGAGCAAGAAGCAAAATGGAACTTTGAAAAATATGCTTTGCCGATTGAGGCTAAGCAAGATCTTCCTCCTGCGCAAGATGCCGACTGGTCTAATACTGCGGCTACAGCCACGCAACTCCAGCATTTGCTCTATGCCTTATCCTTTACAGAACATCTCATCGATACGGTAGCTGTAGAGGTGGGATGCTATCGCGGCGTGGTTAAGGGTTATGCCTAAAGGTGGCATTATTGCCATGCACGACACCGATCAGATCTGTTTTGCAGGAACCAGAAAAGCTGTGTTTGATGCCTATAAAAATATGGGTTTAGAGCTTTTTGCCCATGTCGATAATCTGACTCTATTACGCAAATAGTTCGTAGATCAGTCTATATCCCAATCAAACTCAATCCAGCATATGTACCCTAGAAAATTTCTGATGCCGATTTACTTAAATCTTCTCGAACTTTCTTCTGGTAGAGGAGTGCAGACCCTATCAAAATTAGATGCATTTTTATTTAATTTCCAAAGAGAAGTTGAGATTAATGCCGATGGGAGCGTTTCGATTTTCTTACCACCCGATCCACACTATATTGGCTATCTATTTAAACTGCATGAACTTCATGTGAGTCAGGCGATTATAAATCTGGTGAAATCGGGTGATGTCGTGGTTGATATTGGCGCAAATGTTGGGTATTTTTCAGCGTATGCTGTTGCCGCAGTGGGGAAGCAGGGCAAAGTTTTTTGTTTAGAGCCTGAGGCAAAGAATTTTAAGTATCTTAAACAAAATTGCGATCAACTCCAAAGTCAGGGATTTGACTGCCAAGCATATCGCATAGCGGCAAGTGCGACGGCGGGTCAAGTAAATTTGAGGGTTCATCAGCTCAGTACTTATCATGCGATCGAAGATGAAAATCATGCATTAGAAGGAGTAGTAAAGATAGAAGTAATTGATACCGTAAGGCTGGATGATTGGGCGGATTCTCAAAATATTTCGCACATCTCTCTATTAAAAATCGATACAGAGGGACATGAGCCAAAAGTGATCGAAGGTGCGAGTCGGCTGTATAAATCTCAGTCGATCGACTACACGATTTTGGAATGTCGTTCTGAGCAAATTGCTAATTATATCGATAATTTTAGTCATGAATTACAACTCCATCAACTAGTTTGGGACGGCAAAAAATGGCATAACTGCACCGCCCAATCGCTCGAACACAGAACCGATTGCTTGCTATCGATTCAGCCAGTTGATCCCGATCTCCTAACCAGAAATACTGAGATCTAACTCTAACTCTAAAGCATAAACAAAGCATAAAGAGAATAATTCAGAATGATTAGAGTTGCCATTGGTATTCCTGTATATAACGGTGAGATATATCTCAAAGAAGCGATCGAAAGCGCAATCGATCAATCTGAATCAGCCGATGAGATTGTCGTCTTTGAGCATGACTCGATCGATCGGAGTCTAGCGATCGCGCAGAGCTTTGAGCCTAAAGTTCGGGTCGTGCATGAAAACTCCTGTATGTCGATCGGAGCAGCTTGGAACGCGATCTATGAGCATAGTAGCTGCGACTATGTGGTGATGCTCCATGCTGATGACTTTCTGGCTCCAGATGCGATTGCCACAATCAAATCCACAATTGCTAGAGATCGCAATATCGATATTATTTTTGGGAGTTGGAGAGTACTTGAGAATGGTAAGGTGATCGAGGGGATTGTCCCTAAGCCACCTGAAACACTCTTGAGAGATTCAGCCTACACCAGAGCCGTGCTCCAAGATGGATATCTTCCCCCTTGCTCTGGGACTTGTATCAGAAGAAGTACAATTGTCAAAAATGGCTTTAGACAAGATTTTGAGGTTGCACTTGATTTTGAATTTTTTATCAGAGCTAGTTGGATAGCTCAGGTCAGTGAAATTGCCACAAACCTAGCTACCTATAGAATCCACCAAGACTCTACCCTACAGAATAAATTAGCCACTGAGAAAATTCGTCGAGATTTATCAAAATGGTGGGATTTATTAGAATCTAAAGAAATCGTAGTACCAGATGAAATCTTGCCAGTCTATCGAGCTTCCCTATTTAGAAGAATTGTGCATGCATTCTTGCATGATTTGTGGGGATATCAGAGGCAGTCGATCGCGCAATGGCTGAACTTAATGCAAGATGCCATAGATAAATATCCCTGCTTAACTAAATCGGCATTTACTAGTCGCAGTCTAGCTTTATACAAACTCGCTGCACTTGGCAGAGTCGGTTGCGAATCAGCGGCTTTGATTGCCTGGCTGGGGCATAAGTACTGGAATAACCATCCCAAACTTTGACGGGATCGGCAATTTCAGTTAAAGTCAAACAAATAATACCTTTCTCCATTCATCACTGTTTAGCCAAATCCAAGAAATTTGCATGAAGCCCAAGATTGTTTGCTCTATGAAGTATTTAGCGCATAAATCTAAGTCTGCCGCCACCTTATCAGGACTCGTGATGTTTAGCTGGGTGCTCAGTGGCGGAATGCCTCGACCAGTTGAGCCGCCACAGGCGATTTTGGTATTAGGCGGAGCACCAACTCGTGAGAAATTTGCAGCAAAGTTTGCTAAGCAGCATCCTAATTTACCAATCTGGGTATCTTCAGGCAGCCCCGAAGAATATTCCCATTATGTGTTTGACAAAGCTGGAATTCCACGTAGTCGCATTCATCTTGACTATCGCGCTGTCGATACTGTGACCAATTTCACGACTTTAGTGGATGATCTGCAAGCAAAAAATATTAGCAGCCTGTATCTGATTACCTCTGATTACCATATGCCGCGTTCTAGTCTGATTGGCAACATCGTGCTGGGTAGTCGGGGTATTAAGGTTCAATCGATCTCAGTCCCATCGGAATCAGACACAGAAACGGCTGATAAGGCAATTCGTGATGGATTTCGCTCGGTAGTCTGGTTGTTTACTGGCTCTACGCTGAATTAGAATGAGTAAATCTAAATATTTAGAGCATACTAAGTTCTCCAAATATTTAGATTTAAAAAAATATTTAATTATTGTGATGGGCGCTAGAGGACTCGAACCACTGACATTCTCGGTGTAAACGAGACGCTCTACCAACTGAGCTAAGCGCCCTAAACTTGAATTATCTTAGCAGAGACACGATCGATTTGGAAATTTTTTCTAATCTTTCATTTAACCAAACCGATCGAAAAAGTCGGTGTGCGGCAGCTATTAATCTGCTAAACTGAAAAATCTGCATATTAACCCTTATTATCTGATTTACCGAAATCACCAAACAAATACATGGTCAAGTTGAGATTAAAGCGCTTCGGCAAAAAGCGCGAGCCTAGCTACCGCATCATTGCCATCCAAAGTACTACCCGTCGTGATGGTCGTCCGCTCGAAGAACTAGGGCTGTACAACCCACGCACCCACGAAACCAGACTTGAAGTTGAAGCAATTGTGACTCGCCTCAAGCAAGGTGCTCAGCCTACTGATGTCGTTCGCCGAATTTTTGAGAAAGCCAAGATTTTCGATCTACTCAAGGCTTAGCCAACCTGATTTTTGTTTAATTCCTTGAACCCTAATTTAGAAGATCGTGCCTGATTATATTGCTCTGGTTAAATTTTTGATTGAGCCTATGCTAGAACAGCCAGGCTCATTACGAATTGATTGTGAAAAAAATAGCCAGGGCGATCGATTCTTAATTAGAGTTGCTTTCGATCCAACGGATAAAGGTCGAATCTTCGGTCGTGGTGGTCGCACGATTCAGGCAATCCGTACCCTAGTTCAAACTGCTGGACAAAATGTGTCGCAGACAGTTCGGTTCGATGTTTTCGATCCTAATCCTTCTGATAAATCAGATCGATCCGACAGATTGGAGCACTCAGATCGCACACCACCCCGATCCCAAGACAGCTCATCAGACCGCAATCCCGAACAGGTAAAAGCTCCGATTAAAAGTCCAATCAAGCTCAAGCCAAGATCTGATTAATTATCAAGCTAATTAATTCCCCCAAACAAGCTGAGTCGGGAAGAAATGGCTGCAACACTGCCCCAAAAATTAAGAGCTATATATGAGTATCAGTGCTGAGATTATTTGCATTGGGACAGAGCTACTGTTAGGGGAAATTCTTAACAGCAATGCTCAATATCTCGCAACTCAGCTTGCTGCTCTCGGTATTTCTCACTTTTACCAAACCGTTGTCGGTGACAACCCCGATCGCATTCAAAAAGTTTTGGCAATCGCGGCGGGACGCTCCAACCTGATCATCACCACAGGTGGACTCGGCCCCACACCTGACGACCTTACCACTGAAACGATTGCCAGTTTTTTTGATGCCCCCCTCACCGAGCGACCAGAAGTCTGGGACGACATCATCCAGAAATTCAAAAGTTTAGGGCGTGAATTAACTGAAAATAATCGCAAGCAAGCCCTCTTGCCCGTAGGTGCAGATATTCTGCCTAATCCAATTGGGTCGGCTCCAGGCATGATCTGGCAGCCGCAGCCAGGTTTACTGATCCTGACTTTCCCTGGGATTCCATCTGAAATGTATGCGATGTGGCAACAGACCGCCATCCCTCTTTTACACGCTAAAGGCTGGGTGAAGCAAGTATTCCATTCGCGGGTGCTGTCATACTGGGGTATCACCGAATCGGGTTTAGCAGAGCGCGTCCAGAAATTTTTCGATCTGACTAACCCCACGGTTGCCCCTTATGCCAACTATGGTCAAGCTAGACTTCGGATTACGGCTTGTGCTGCGACTCAGTCCCAAGCCCAGAATCTGATCGCACCAGTTGAAGCTGAGATTCTCCAACTTACTGGGGCAGACTGCTATGGCACTGATGACGATACCCTCGCCAGTGTGGTGGGAGATGCCCTGAAGCGAAATCAGCAAACACTCGCTGTCGCTGAGTCCTGTACAGGTGGATGGCTAGGTGAAATGATTACCGCGATGCCTGGCAGTTCTAGCTACTTTCTCGGTGGCATGATCAGCTACAGTAATGCTGCCAAAATAAATTTACTTGATGTTTCACCCTCCGATCTAGAGCAATATGGAGCCGTAAGCGAGCAAGTGGCAATTCAGATGTCGATCGGGGCGAAGGTAAAACTAAAAAGTGATTGGGGCATTAGTATTACTGGGATTGCAGGTCCTGATGGTGGCTCGGCGGAAAAGCCTGTTGGTTTGGTTTATATCGGGATTGCCGATCCTGACGGTGATTCGATCGCCATACGACATACTTTTAGCCCACATCGCGATCGAGATTGGATCAGAAGAGTGAGTGCTTGCTCAGCATTAGATCATTTAAGGCGAAGATTTGTTATGATTAATAAATAAATTTATAAGCTTATGATACGGAGATATCAAAAGTGAAATCAATCAAAAAAGCTTTAAAAAGATTGGGCGAAGTATTCAATCGTCTGTTAGACTCTCTCTTGGGTGGACAATCTCAGCCAGAGCTGATCCCAATACCCGTTAGAAGTCGCTCTAGAACCAGTCGATAATTGGATTAAGCATAATATTTAATTCAATATTAAATCGATATTTAAGAGTGTGAGAAATTTTTCCAGCCTCACATGTTCACAAATGCTGTGAATGTTTTTTAGTAGTGGCTAACTATCTAGAATTTTGTCAAAACTTGTGATTGGTTTGTAAATCGCATTTAATCTAATATTTTTAAAGCAGGGTCTACAGCCTAGTTTGTGGGTCTGTTTTTTTATTCACCAGTCCAGATATACGAGATCGCTAAGTGCTAACCTTAACTTAAGGTTAGTCAAAGCTAAGCTCTTGTAATCACTAATTCAAGTATTAGTTTAAATTCAATGCAATCTGCTATTTTTCACTGGGATCGGATTTAGTTATGGGTAGATATACTCAACAGTACATGATTGAAATTTCTCCTCAAAAGCTGCTTCTGGCTCTTAAAGAAAGCCTAGAGTTATGCAATTTATCGATTACGTATAGTACTGGAGACTACGTAATGGCACAGGAGGCTACTGGTAGTGTTTCTTTCTCGAAGTTAGTTACGGTAGAGGTTTTGATTCACCAGACAGAAATTGATGGTGACAATGTAAAGCTGACCTGCGTTACAAAAAATCAAGAGCTACCCTTGAGATCGAATAATCATTGCCAAAGAATGGCTGATATGGTTAGTCAGGCTTTTGCAGGAAATCAAAACTGGAAACTGGTGGAAATGATTCCTGGTTAGTTGACATGATTAATTAGCAATGTTCGACTTTCTGCGGTACGATTTCGATCCACCTGATTAAATCAATCAGATTAATATTTGTGAGTGACTTTTTCGAGCAACATAGCAAGCAAAAAGCACAGCAAGCAAAAAGCACAGCAATATGAGTACCTATGGTCATGTTCTGGCAGACAATC
>Ga0163151_10005842_pt1 | contig 15417 bp, 9 predicted proteins | sample OliLakLV19MP5IB2_FD_145596 | JGI IMG/M metagenome (GOLD analysis project Ga0163151, IMG submission 145596) | Freshwater microbial mat bacterial communities from Lake Vanda, McMurdo Dry Valleys, Antarctica - Oligotrophic Lake LV.19.MP5.IB-2 | ecosystem: Environmental > Aquatic > Freshwater > Lake...
TGCCTTAGGCATCGGCAGGGTTAACTCCTCGGGCACCATTACATTCTCCAATGGAAGTCCTCGCCGCCGATGCTGCCAGTACAGTTTTCCATATCCGGCAACCATACTCGCTCAGACGCCGCTCTGGCATTGGCTATTCAAACATAAATGTTCAACAATCATAGGGTGCCGGGCGCTGCGCGGGGCGTGCGTCCGCGCTGCAGGTACCAGATGAACGCCACCAACAGGAGCGCCGGCAGGAAGACCCAGTGCGGTGAAGGCCGCGCAGGATTAATCACGCGAACTTCCACGATCCGGAAGCCTTGCTCCACACCGAGCTTCTTCGCGCGGCTGCCGAACTTGACGCTCGCCACCTCGAGGTCATCGCCAAGCGCCGCCAAGGTCACGCCGCCTGCCCGCAGGCGCTCGCGGCCGTTGGCGCCCTCGCCCAAGGGCAGAGCGACGGTCTTGCGGATGGCCTTGCCCTCGATCGACTCGCCCGCGATCGCCACCGCGAGCCACTCATCCGTGCGCAGCCCCTCCGCGACTTTGTAGATCTCTTTCGTCGGCACGGAAAGATACTTCGCGTGAAACTGGTCGATCACCCAGTCCGGGCGGAAAAACAGGAACGTGGCTGCCAGCAGCAACCCAATCTCGAGCCATGTGCAGCGCGCGCGGAACCAGCCCATGGTCGCCGCAGCGAAAAGCAGCGAAGCTACGATTGCGCTCAGTGCCACGAGGACGATCTCCCACCAGGACCCGACGCCGATCAGCAGGATCTGCGGGTTGAAGATAAACACGAAGGGCAGGATCGCCGTGCGAAAGCTGTACCAGGTAGCCTGCAGGCCGGTCGCGTTCGGGTCGGCGCCTGAGATCGCCGCAGCCGCATAGGAAGCCAGGCCCACCGGCGGGGTCACGTCGGCCATGATGCCGAAATAAAACACGAACAAATGAACGGCAATAAGCGGGATCACCAGGTCGCTGCGCGCGCCAAGCTCAACGATGACCGGCGCCATCAGGGTTGCGACAAGGATGTAGTTCGCGGTCGTGGGTACGCCGGCACCGATGAGGAGGCAGATGATCGCGGTGAGCACGAGCATGACCAGCACGTTGCCCGCCGAGATCTGCTCTACGAAGTCGGTCATCATGAGCCCCATGCCGGTCAGCGTGATCACACCCACGATGAGCCCGGCGCTCGCGCAGGCGACACCGATGCCGATCATGCTCCGCGCGCCAAGCACGAGGCCCTTCCAGAGGTCTTCGAAGCCTTTTCGCAAGCCGGCCGCAACCAGGCCGGTACGGCGGCAGAGCGCAAGCCCGGCCGGCTGCACGACCACCAGCACGATCGCGGTGGCCGTGGCCCAGAAAGCCGAGGTCCCCGGCGACAACTCCTCCACCATCAGGCACCAGAGCAGCACGATGATCGGGATGAAGAAGTGCAGCCCGGCCCGCACGGTCGGCCAGGGCTCCGGCAGGTGGAGCACGGGAGCTAGCGGATCGTCCTGCGGCACATCCGGATACCTTGCCGAGTACCAGAGCAGGCCAACATAGGTGACAAGCGTGAGGCCGGCGAGCGCCCAAGCGGCCTGCTCTCCGAAGAGCCACCGGATGAAGGTGATGCCGTAGTAGGTGATGGCGCAGGCTGCGAGCGTGCCGCTGATTCCGAGGGCCCAGCCCATCGCGCGTTGCGTGAATGTGCGTACGTAACCCCGCGGAATGACCTTGAGGTCGTACTTGAGCGCTTCCAGGTGCACCATGTAGAAGAGCGCGATATACGAAATGATCGCCGGCAACGCGGCGTGCTTGCAGATCTCCGGATAGGGTATGCCGACGTACTCCACCATGAGGAAGGCTGCCGCACCCATCACCGGCGGCATGAGTTGGCCGTTGATCGAGGAGGCGGCCTCGATCGCACCCGCCTTGACCCCCGAGTAGCCGGTTCGCTTCATCAGAGGAATGGTGAAGATCCCTCCGGACACGACGTTTGACACCGACGACCCCGAGACCACCCCGTTCAGCGCGGAAGAGACGACGGCCACCTTGGCTGGCCCGCCGCGCAGGTGCCCGAGCAGCGCGATGGAAACCTGCATCATGTAGTTGCCGGCGCCCGCGATGTCCAGCAGCGTGCCGAACAGCACGAACAGGAAGATGAACTGCACCGACACGCCGAGCGCCACGCCATACACGCCCTCGGTGGTCAGCCACATGTGCGACACGAACCGCTGCACGGTCGCGCCCTTGTGCTCGATCACCTCGGGCATCAACGGGCCGGCGAAGATATAGATGAGGAAGAGGCCCGTGGTGACGAGCATGCCCATGCCCATCGCGCGGCGCGTGGCCTCGAGCATGATGCCGATCCCGATGAGGCCGACGGTCATGTCCATGGTCGTGGGCTTGCCCGGCCGGGTCGCGAGCTCGTTGTAGTACAGGTACAGATAGGCGGCGCAGAACGCGCCGACGACGGCGAGGACCCAGTCGGTCAGTGGGACGACCTTGCGGGACGAGGACTTGAACGCCGGGAAGGCCGCGAAGGCGAGAAACACCGCGAACGCGAGGTGCACCGCACGTGCCTCGGTGTCATTGAAGATCCCGGCGCCGACCACGAAAGGAAGCGGCGATGCATACCAGATCTGGAATAGAGACCAGGCAGCCGCGACCAGGGCGAGGAAGACACCGACCGAGCCCACCGGCTCGCGGCCGCCGAGATCGGCCTCCTTGACCAGGTGCTCCAGGTCACCGGCCACGGGCCGGACTTGCTCGCTCATTGGAAGCCCTCGCCAAACAAAAAGGGCGGAACTTTCATTCCGCCCCCGTCATCGGCCTTGCTGTCCGGCTTACTTCAGCCAGCCCTTTTCCTTGTAGTACCGCACTGCGCCCTCGTGCAGCGGCGCGGACAGCCCATCCTTGATCATGCTCTGCGGCGACAGGATCGCCAGCGCCGGATGGAGTTTCTTGAACTCGTCGAAGTTGTCGAATACGCCTTTGACCACCGCGTACACCGTGTCGGCCGGCACCTTGCTCGAGGACACCATGGTCGCGAGCACACCGTAGGTTTTCGTGTCGGCCGTGTTGCCCGGGTACAGCCCGCCGGGGATCGTGGCGTAGGCGTAGTACGGCTTTTCCTTCACGAGCTTGTCGATCGCGGGACCCGTCAGCGACACCAGCTTCGCGCCGCAGGAGGTCGTCGGGTCCTGGATATTGGCCGAAGGGTGTCCCACCCCATAGAAGAATCCGTCGATCTTGCCGTCGCACAGCGCCGCGCCGTGCTCGTCGGCCTTGAGCTCGGAGGCAAGCGAGAAATCGCCAAGCTTCCAGCCCATCGACGCGAGCATTTCCTCCATCGACGCGCGGGTGCCCGAGCCCGGGTTGCCGACGTTGAACTTCTTGCCCTTGAAATCGGCGAAGCTCTTGATGTTGGCTTCCTTGCGCGCCAGTACCGTGAACGGCTCCGGGTGGAGCGAGAACACCGCGCGCAGGTCGCCGTGCGCGCCGTCCTTGAACTGCGTGAGCCCCTTGACCGCGTTGTACTGGACATCCGACTGGGTCGCGCCGAGGTCGAGCTCGCCCGCCTTGATGGTGTTGACGTTGAACACCGAGCCGCCGGTCGATTCCACCGAGCAGCGAATGTTGTGCACCTTGCGGTCCTTGTTCACCAAGCGGCAGATCGCGCCGCCGGCCGCGTAGTAGACCCCGGTCACCCCGCCGGTGCCGATCGTTACGTACTTTTGCTGCGCATGAACGGCCGGCGCTGCGAATGCAATGCCTGCCGCGGCAAGGACCGCCGCGGAAATAGTGGCTCTTTTCATGGAGGACTCCCCTGAGGATCGAGCGGGAAGCTTATCGAAGCGTGTCCTAGGCGGCAAGCGCGGCCTGCGCGCCCAAGGTGACGGCGAGGGCCTGCGAAAACTTCTCCACCAACTCGTCGAGCTGCTTCTCCTCGACGATGAAGGGCGGCGCGAACAGCACGTGGTCGCCCTGGATGCCGTCGAGCGTCCCGCCCATCGGGTAGCACATCAGGCCCGCGTCGAGGGCGGCCTTCTTCAGGCGTGCGTTGACCTTGCGCGCCGGGTCGAACGGCCGCTTGGTCGCACGATCCTCGACCAGCTCGATCGCCTGGAAGAGGCCGCGTCCACGGATCTCGCCGACCTGCGGGTGGTTGCCAAAAGCCGCGCGCAGCTTCTTCTCGAGCAATTCGCCCATCGGCTTCACACGCGCCAGAAGCCCATCCTCGTGAAGGCGCTTTTGCACGGCGAGCGCGCCCGCGCAGGCCGCCGCATGTCCCAGATAGGTGTGCCCGTGCTGGAAGAATCCGCTGCCGCCGATGATCGCGTCATACACCTTGCGCGAAGCGAGCACCGCGCCGATCGGCTGATAGCCTGCACCCAGCCCCTTGGCGATGCAGACGAGATCCGGCACCACGCCTTCGGCCTCGAAAGTGAAGAGGGAACCGCACCGCCCCATGCCGCACATGACTTCGTCGAGGATCAGGAGCACGCCATACTTGTCGCAGACTTCGCGTATCCGCTTGAAGTAACCCGCCACCGGCGTGACCGCGCCGAGCGTCGCGCCGACGACCGTTTCGGCGACGAACGCGATGACCTTGTCGCCACCCAGCCGCAGGATCTCGGTTTCGAGTTCCGCCGCGAGTCGCCCGCCGTAGGCCTCATCCGTCTCCGCAGCTTGCTTGCCCCGGTAGGCAAAGCAGGGCGAGACATGCGCGACATCGATGAGCAGCGGCTCGAACTGCTTGCGGCGCCATGCATTGCCACCCACGGCCAAAGCACCGAGCGTGTTCCCGTGATAGCTGCCGCGACGCGCGATGATGTGCTTGCGCTGCGGTTCGCCTTTCTCCACGAAATACTGGCGCGCAAGCTTGAGAGAGGCCTCCACGGCCTCGGACCCGCCGGATACGAAATACACCCGGTCGAAAGCCTTGGGCGAGCGCCGGATGAGTTCGTCGGCCAGCGCTTCCATCGGTTCGTTGGTGAAGAACGACGTGTGGGCGAACGGCAGGCGGTCGAGCTGCGCCTTGATCGCTTCGACCACGTCGCGGTCCGTGTGCCCAAGACAGGAGACCGCCGCACCGCCGGAGGCGTCCAGGTACCGCTTGCCGTCGCGGTCCAGGAGGTAGGCGCCGTCGCCGCGCACGGCGACGGGATACTCGTTTTTCGGGTTGCGATGAAAGACGTGGCTCATCCCCTCCCCTCCGCAGTGTCAGGCCGCGAGCTTCTCGTGCAGCAGGGTGCGGCGGGTTTCGAGTTCGCTGGGCAAGTGGCTGCCGAGTTTGCCGAGGAGTTCGTCGTGCGAATGCAGTTCCTCGGCCCAGGCGTCGTGCTCCACCTCGCTCAGCTCGGCGTACTGGGCCGGCGTGAATTTCTCCAGCCCTTTCCAGGAAATGTCTTCATAACGCGGCATGATGCCCAGCGGGGACGGGCTGCCTTTGGCAGTACCCTCACAACGCTCGACGATCCATTGCAGTACGCGCATGTTCTCGCCGAACCCCGGCCAGATGAATTTCCCGCCGGCATCGCGGCGGAACCAGTTCACTCGGAAGATCTTCGGCGGTTTGGCCACGGCCTTGCCGACCTTGAGCCAATGCGCGAAGTAGTCGCCGATGTTGTAGCCGCAGAAAGCCAGCATGGCCATCGGATCTCTGCGCACGACGCCGACCTTGCCGGTGATCGCCGCAGTGGTCTCCGAACCCAGCGTGGCCGCCATGTAGACCCCGTCTTCCCAGCTCGGGGCTTCTACCACCAGGGGCACGGTAGAGGATCTGCGCCCGCCAAACAGGAATGCCGAGATCGGCACGCCTGCGGGGTCTTCCCACCTCTCGTCCATGGACGGGCATTGGGACGCCGGCACCGTGAATCTCGCGTTGGCGTGCGCAGCCAGCCGGCCGCTCGAAGGCGTCCACTCGTTTGCCTGCCAGTCGATGAGCTTCGGTGGCGGCGTCTCGGTCATACCCTCCCACCAGATGTCACCCTCCGGCGTCAGGGCCACGTTGGTGAAGATGACGTTGGCGCGCAGGGTCTTCATTGCGTTCGGGTTGGTCGCTTCCGACGTTCCAGGCGCTACCCCGAAAAAGCCGTACTCGGGGTTGATCGCGTAGAAGCGGCCGTCCTTGCCCGGCTTGATCCAGGCGATGTCCTCGCCGACTGTGGTGATCTTCCAGCCGGCGTGGCTCTTGGGCGGGATCAGCATGGCGAAGTTGGTCTTCCCGCAGGCGGAAGGGAATGCCGCGGACACGTAATGCTTTTCGCCCTTCGGCGATTCGACGCCGAGGATGAGCATGTGCTCGGCCAGCCAGCCTTCGTCGTGGGCCATGATCGACGCAATCCGCAGCGCAAGGCATTTCTTGCCGAGCAGTGCATTGCCGCCATACCCGGAGCCGAAGGACCAGATCTCGCGCGTCTCGGGGAAATGTACGATCCATTTCTCTTTATCGTTGCAGGGCCAGGCGACGTCCTTCCCGTCTGCGACCAGCGGCGCTCCGACCGAATGCACGCAAGGCACGAAGGTTCCGTCTTCGCCGAGGTGGTCGATCACGGCGCGGCCCATGCGGGTCATCATGCGCATGTTGACGACCACGTACGCCGAGTCCGAGATCTCGACGCCGACCTGTGCGATATGCGAGCCGATCGGCCCCATCGAGAACGGCACGACGTACATGGTGCGGCCGCGCATGCAGCCGTCGAACAGCCGGTCGAGCGTGCCGCGCATTTCTGCCGGGTCGACCCAGTTGTTGGTCGGACCGGCGTCATCCTTTCTTGCGCTGCAGATGAAAGTGCGGTCTTCCATCCGGGCAACGTCGGTCGGATGGGAGCGCGCGAGGTAGCTTTTGGGGCGCAGTTTCTCGTTGAGCCTCAGAAAGGTTCCCGAATCCACAAGCTCGCCGCAAAGGCGCTCGTTTTCCTCGTCCGAACCGTCGCACCACACCACGCGCTCGGGCTTGGTGAGCTGCTCTACATGTGCGACCCACTCGCGCAGCCGTCGGTGACGCACGTAGGCGGGTGCATTGGAAAGGTCGGTGCCGGGCTGATCCATCAAGAGCGCTCCAAATGAAAACGGCCCTGGGCTGGCCGGGCCGGTCAATTTACTAGAATCGAATGCGCTGAATTGTAGCAGTGGGGCCCCGGCTCAGGGTCCGTCGATGGGCTGCAGGAAGCACGCGGAGTGCCGCGCAGCAAATCGCGCGTGCCCGGGCAAGCCGTTGTATCTCTACGCCTTTCGGTATCTTCCCGCGATAGCGCGCGCGACCCGGAAGAGCGTGCCAGTGCCGGTGACGAGCACGATCACCCTCGTGACATGGGCGGCTGTAACCAGGGGCACGCCAAGCTGGAGCACTTTCGCGGTGATGCACATTTCGGCGATCCCGCCTGGCGCCGTTGCAAGCACCACGCTGGGCACCGGCAAGCCATAGGCCCACGCGAGCGAAATGCCGAGCACCGCCGCCAGGCCGATCGCCAGGAGGATGCTCGCAAGCGTCGCGGCCACGAAGCGCGGCACCCGGTCGAGGAAGCTGCGTTCGAACCGTCCGCCGAGCGCGCAACCGATCAGCAACTGGCCGATGTTGGAGACGACCGGGGGCATCGCGGAAAAGTTCACTTCGCACACCGTCAGCGCGATCACGCTGAAGAGCGCCCCGAGCATGAAGGCGTTGGGTGCGCGCACTAGCGCAAGCACGCCGGCCCCGGCGGTTGCGATCATCAGGAGCAAGGCCAACTGGCCCCAGTCGAGCGTCGAGGTCGCAGGCACGTACACGTCCGCGCCGTGGACACCCGAATAGGTCAGCACAAAAGGCACAACGATGACGACGGCCAGGATGCGCATGGACTGGGCGATGGCCACCCGGTCGACGCGCGCGCCGAACTTTTCGGCGAGGACCGCCATCTCCGCCGCGCCGCCCGGGACGCTCGCGAAGAAAGCGGTCGTGGGATCGGTGTCGGTCACCCTGGTGAGGAACCATGCGCTGGCACAGGCGATGAGGATCGCAAGCAATGCTGCGAGCAGCAGCAGGTGCCAGTAGGAGATGACTTGCTGCGCGACCACCGGGGTGAAATACAGACCAAGCGCCGTGCCGATGATCACCTGGCCCGTGGGGCGGGCTCCCCATGGCGCACGCAGGCGCGCCCCGCTAAGGTTGAGCACGGCCATGGCGACCAGCGGGCCGATCATCCACGGCAAAGGCGTCTTTAGCCAGTCGAAGAGCGCACCGGTGCTCACGCAGAGCGCGACGCTCAACAACGGGTTCAGCAGCGTATCGCGCGCGGCTTTCACTTGCCGATGCAAAATCTCGAAAAAATCTCCCCGAGCAGGTCGTCGGCGCTGAATTCGCCCGTGATCCCGCCAAGCGCGCGTTGCGCGAGCCGCAGTTCCTCGGCGAAGAATTCCCATTGGTCCTGCTGTGCGGCGGCGGCTGACAACCGCTCACTCGCCTCGGCCAACGCGCGCAGGTGCCGTTCGCGGGCGACGAACAGCGATTCGCCTGACCGGTCCCATCCGGCCGCTTCGAGGAGTGCGGAGCGCAGCGATTCCATGCCCGCCCCGGTTTTTGCGGAGATCAGCACCTCGGGCGGGTCAGCGCTGCGCACACCCCGAGCCAAGCCGGTGAGGTCGATCTTGTTCCAGACGTGGATCCTCTTGGCCTCGTGCGGGATGCGAGCACGAATGGCTTCGTCTTCGGGTGTAAATCCTCTCGTTGCGTCAACCATCAGCAACACCACGTCGGCGCGGCCCAGCTCGCGCCAGGTCCGCTCGATGCCCAGGCGTTCGACCTCATCGGACGAAGCGCGCAATCCCGCAGTATCCACCAGGTTTAGCGGAACCCCTTCGATCGAAATCGTTTCGCGAACAGTATCGCGCGTGGTGCCCGGGATCGCAGTCACGATGGCTCGCTCGTCTCCGGCGAGGGCGTTCAGCAGGCTGGACTTGCCCACATTCGGCCGGCCAGCGAGCACTACGTTGATCCCGGAACGCAACAGGCTGCCCTGGCGGCTGCTCTTGTGCACCCGTTCGAGGGCTTGCCGGATCGCTGCAAGCCGCTTCGCAACCTCTTCGCGATGAAGTGCGTCGACCTCCTCTTCCGGGAAATCCAGCATCGCTTCGGTCAGCGCCCGCAGCTCGGTGAGCTTTTCCGCCAGCGACTGGATGGCGTTGGAAAACTCCCCGGTCAGGGAGCGCAGCGCGGCGCGAGCTGCTTGAGCGGTAGCCGCTTCGATGAGGTCGGCGACGGCCTCGGCCTGAGCGAGGTCGAGTTTCCCGTTGAGGAAAGCGCGGCGCGTGAACTCGCCCGGCTCGGCGAGGCGGGCGCCTGCATCGATGCAGGCCGCGAGCACCGCGCCAAGCGCGGCGGGACTGCCATGCCCCTGCAGCTCCAGCACCTCTTCCCCGGTGTAGGACCCTGGCGCCGTAAAGTGAATCGCAAGGCCTTCTTCGACCTGCATCCCTCGCGCGTCGCGCATAGCCACCAGCGTGGCTTGGCGGGGAGGGAGCGCCCTGCCGGTCAGCGCGCGGGCAATGGCGGGGACGTTAGGCCCGGAAACCCGTACTACCCCGATGCCACCGCGTCCGGTCGGCGTGGCAATCGCTGCAATCGTGTCGCGGGCCGGGTCAGCGCTTTCCATGGGCAGGTTTGCCGCGCTCGAACATGCGCTGGATCTGCCATTGCTGTGTTATCGAAAGGATGTTGTTGACCAGCCAGTAGAGCACCAGCCCGGCCGGAAAGAAGAAAAAGAAGATGCTGAACACGAAAGGCATGATCTGCATCACCTTCGCCTGCACCGGGTCCGGCGGCACCGGGTTCAGCTTGGTCTGGATGATCATGGTGACGGTCATCAGAATCGGCAGCACATAGTACGGATCGAGCGCAGACAGGTCCTGGATCCAGAGCATGAACGGCGCGTGACGCAGCTCGATGGCCGCGAGCAGCACCCAGTAGAGCGCAATGAACACCGGGATCTGCACGAGGATCGGGAAGCAACCGCCCAGCGGGTTGATCTTCTCGGTCTTGTACAGCTCCATCATCGCCTGGTTCTGGCGAGCCCGGTCGTTCGCGTACATCTCCCGGATCTTCGTCAGGCGCGGCGTGATGACCTTCATCTTCGCCATCGACTTGTAGCTCGCCGCCGAGAGGGGGAAGAAGACGATCTTGATCGTGACGGTGAGCAGGATGATCGCGACGCCCCAGTTGCCCGTCATGCTGTGAAACTTCTCGAGCAGCCAGAATAGCGGCCACGCGATGATCGTGAGCCAGCCGTAGTCGACGACGAGGTCGAAACCCGGCGCGACTTCCTTGAGCCGGTTCTGTTCCTGCGGCCCCGCATAGAGGGGTGCGACAACCTTCGCGGTGGCGCCCGGGGCGATCGAAGGCACTGGCAACACGACGCGTCCGCTATAAAGGCCGTCCGGCCGCTTCTCGATTACGTAGTCGCGCGACCCGGTCGCGGCCGGCACCCACGCGGCGACGAAGTAATGCTGGATGAAAGCGATCCATCCGTCTGTAGCCTGCTTGGCGTGATCGACCTTGCCCTTGTCGATGTCCGAGTACTGGACCTTCTCGAAATTCTTGACCGTCGTGTACTCGGCAAACCCATTGAAGCTCTGCGCACCGAAAGACTGCGCAAGGGAACTCCCTCCGGCGGGCTGCTTGCCGTCATGCGTGAGCTGGAAATAGGCATGCGGCGCGACCGGGCCGCCGCCGGCATTGCGCAACTCCAGAGCGACATCGACGATGTAGCTGTTGCGCTTGAACGTGTAGGCCTTCTCGACCGTGAGCCCGTCCTTGCCCTCGGCCACGAAGCGCACTTCGAGCGAGTTCTTGCCCTCGGCGAGCGACCGGTCCCCGGGGAGCGCGCGCCAGGCCGTGCGATGGTTCGGCCCGCCCTCGCCCGTCAGCCCGCTTTGCGCGTAGTACTGGTGCTCCGGCCCCAAGAGGACCAAGTTCTTCGTCTGGTCGTTCGTTTCCTTGTGTTTCAACAGTTCGAGTCGGACCAGGCTCGCGCCCAGCGTGTCGATGTCGGCCACCATCAAATCGGTGCGGACCTGAACGACTTCGCCCCTGGCCGTTGCCGCCGCGGGCACCGCCGTGGCCGCGGCGGGCGTTGGCGCGGCCGTCGTGGGCGTAGGGACGGCCCCGGCGGGCGTGGGAACCGCGCCCGGAATGGCTTTCACCTCGCCCGGTTGCACGCTGCCCGCTGTTACCAGAACGGGTTTCGGCCGTTGCTCTTTCTCCCATTCGGTCCACAGCAAGAGCAGCGAGAAACTGAAGACGAAGAACAGGATGAGGCGTTGGGTGTCCATGGATTTCAAGATTCGATCCTGCCGGGAACCGGGTCGTAGCCGCCGGCATGCCACGGATGGCAGCAGCCGATCCGGCGCGCAGCCAGCAGCGAGCCCCGCAGTGCACCGTGGCACCGGATTGCTTCATCGGCGTATTCGGAACAGCTGGGGAAGAAACGGCAGCGCGGCCCGAGCATCGGGCTGAGAAAATAGCGGTAGCCGCGGATCAGGGCGCGCAGGACTGTTTTCAAATGGGCGCTTTCACTTCACAAGTCTTTCAAGGCAAGAACGCAGCACGCCGACCGTCCCCGTGGAGGTTTTAAGGCCGTAAGGCGGGCGCACCAGCAGGTCGACCGGGCCCAACACGTCCTGGGTTTGCCGAAACGCCTCCCGGATGCATCGTTTGATGCGATTCCGATCGGTGGCAAGCGGGGCGTGCTTACGTGATATCAGGATGCCGAGCCTGGCCGGTCCGGCCGGACGTGATGCGAAAAAAAACGTGAATCCCTGCATGTTCCGGCGCTTGCCACCCCGCATCAGCGCTTCAAACTCCGCGCTTGTGCAAATGCGCTTGTCCCGGCCAAACCCTGCCATGCGCAATGCGCCGGCGCCGGGCACTCGTAACGACGGATTTAAAGGGTCAGACAGCCAAGCGCGCGCGGCCGCGCGCACGGCGGTTGTTGATAACGGCACGGCCACCGGGAGTACTCATCCGGGCACGGAAACCATGGGTGCGCGTACGGCGCGTTTTGGAGGGTTGATAAGTTCGCTTCATGACAGCCTCGGGCGCAAAAAGGCGCGTATTACACGCTGTAGCTAACCCCTTGTCAACTTTCCGGGATTTTTGGTGGTGTCTCAGTTTCAGGCTGTGGATAAGTGATATAAATACAGCCGCTCAGACGCCCTTTTTTCGAGTCCAAAATAAGCCGTGTATGCCGCCACGCGGCCCCGTTGGCTCGCGGGAAGGAGGTGCTTATTATGGAAGAACGTTCCAACAAGTACCCGGAAGCTCCACCAGGGTATCGGTGGATTTACAGGCCTTGGATAACGTCGAAAGACGGTAACAAGATCTGGGCTAAGAACTACGGGAAACGAGCATTTCGACTGCTCGTCCCCGAGTAAGTGGTTCTTTAGCTAAGTAGTACAGTCGTTGTGCTTTGGGCGTCTGAGCACCCTTCCGCAAGTCCAAAATAGCATCTATGTCTAGCAATTGCTAGAGCCTACTTCACATTAGGCCGCTAGAGCCGCGATCTCTTCCAGCGTCCAAACATGGTCCGAAATCCCGGCTTCCATTGCCGGAGTAACGCGCAGCGTCTTGTGGATGCGCCCGAAGTTGTAGTGCATGAAATGCAGGGCTACAGCGTGCTCATGGTTCTCGACCTTTTTGCTGAACCCATTCGTTAGCCGGGTGAAGCGGCGCATGCTCATGCGCATGGTGAGGTTCTGGCGCTCGACGTAGCTGGTCGATACCTCTTTCATATCCGGGTTGCCACAGACCGCGCCCTTGATCGTCCCGCAGCACTCCCCTGGCGAATAGCGCCCTTCTGCGCCGTTGGCTGAGTTGCCGTAGAGCTTCACCAGCATGGCGTAGTCAATGTCTTTGGCGAACGCTGACTCCACGGCATTGATGTAGAGCTTGTGTCCGTCCGTTGTAAGTTGAACGCGATTGGCAAGGCGCGAGGCCAGATCCTTGGCGAAGAAGTGCGCGTACTTGGAATCACGCTGGCCGACCATGTAGCTCGCGATCAGCTTGGTATCGGCGCAAATCGCGGTCCAGGTCCATACGTCACCAATGCCGTAAACGCCTTTCAGATCGGCCGGGACGTTCTTTTCCTTGGCGTAGCAGAACGACCAGATTTCATCGCACTGGATGCGCTTGCACGGCAGGTTGCGCAATGTGCGATATTGGAAGTCAGAACAAGCCGTGCCAACGTCTACGAGCAACTTGGAAACGGTGTTGATGCTCTTCCCTGTGATCCGCGTTATCGACCGGAGACTGTTGCCCTCGACGAGCAGGCTCAGGATCTGTGCGCGGTCTTGCAGGCTTAGGCGATTCATGTTCACACCTCCAATGTGAACACTATGCTTGAGTAATGTATGGTAGTCAAGCAATTTATTCAGTTTCCTTGGCTGTGCGGTATCCTCCGAACTAAGAATTGACTTATATGTCAATCCGTATACTAATACAGGATGCCATTTCGCGGGAAGACCTGTTTATTCTGCCGGTAACCGACCCATATATAAAACGCAGCAGAATCATAGTGTTAAACAACTTGCTCAATGAGTATGTGAAGTCAGACGATATACGCGCCGGTGCGCTGCAAGCGGAAATGGAAAGCTACATCGGCGGAGACCTTATCTCGGCTTCCCTCGATCCCCGCGAAGCGGGCGATGCGTTCTTTGGCTTACTGGACCCCGCCGCCGATGGATGGTGGGACTTGAGAAGCCGAGACCCACGTCCTGGACTGAGGGTGCTCGGGGCAATGATTGAGCGAGATTATTTTGTCGGCCTAGTACTAAAAACTCGCAAGGAGTTACTAACCGAAAAGGATTGGGAGTTGGCAATTAGAGAGTGCAAAAGAGAATGGGAGCGATTTGCAGCAACCCTTCTACCGCCAAACCTCGGAGCAAGTGTCGATGACTATTTCAGCAATGCCTACTGTGTGGACTGAAACTGGCGCGGAACGCCTCTCAAAGAGAGCGATTGGCTATCACCGCGCCCGACTTCGAGGTCAACTTCATCAGGCTGTTTTGCGGGAGTTCGTAAAGGCAGAAGCCGGCGGCCTAACCAAGAAAAGAATCGCAGTTAGCATTCATAAAAGTGCATCGCAAGTTACCCGTTGGATCAGCTCCCCGGGCAATTGGACAATCAACACTCTTAGCGATCTTTTATTGTCAATGGGATGCCAGTTGACGGTTGGTGTGTCCAGACTGATGCCAGAAGAGAAATTTGATCGTCGCGCCGACGTATTTGAAGGAATCTCGCATCAACTTCCAAAGATGGATGATGCAAAGAGCAAAGATCTTCCCTCATTGGGAAGCCTCAACCCAAAATCCGACCCTCCGACTAATTTGCTCGGAATACAAAGACCGCCACAGCTATGAAACTAATCTCAGTTGATGCGGCTATGGCAACGCATAGCGTGGTCGCTGAAGAGGTTAAGCCCCTCAAGGGATACTTCTTGCCGGAGATTATTCACCAGATTGGTGAGCGATATGCCTTACAAATAATTCCGACAGTCGAATCGGCGAATAAGAGCGGGGCGAGATTTGAGACAGGCCGCATAAGGTTAAGAAACGCGGACATTAACATCGCAGAGTTATCACTCTTCAATGATGGATTCCGGGCGACCACTACAAATACATCAGACTCGGAAATTGTTATTAGAGACCTCTTTTCATGGCTACAAGAAAAGCATTCGTTTCGTGAACCCGTCACGCCAATATTTCATACGTATCAGAGCGACTTAATCGTCGAATTCGATAAAGATCCGAATGAGAAATTAAATTTCCTTGCGCCCTTGTTATCGGCGATCCAGGGAGAAATGGATGCGGTTAACAAGGGCGCACGAACCCCGTTCCAATTCCACCGAGTTGCCTTTGCATATGAGGGCGCGCCGAAGCCAACAGAATTCGTTCTCGAACGGCGGGCGGGATCACCTTGGAGTAGTAGGCGCTATTTTTGTCTAGCCCATGTGCCCACGGATGCCCATATCCGCCTGCTTGAACAGATGGAGCGTTTACTGTCCTAAGACTTGCTCCATCGCTTTTTAGCGGCTTTTTGAGCTATCTCCCTGCGCTTCTCTGCCGGAAGCGCCTGAGCCCTAGCTGCGCCCCCTGTAAGCCCGCCCTTGCGGCTTGCAAGCTGTCTTTCCGTTGGCTTCGGATCCTCGGCCTCCCCCGTGGCTATATCCAAAATAGATTTGGCTAGCTGATTGGCGTCTCTAGGGCGTTTCGGGCGAATGGGCATGGCCCATTCTAGGGCTTGTTGGAAGTGCTGTTAAGGCCCTGAATATTCAAACTGAGACACTACCGGATTTTTGTGCCGAGCCTGTGGATAACTCGTCCCGGAAAGGGTAGAATCGGGGTCATTAAATACGGTCTTTTTCCGGTTGCTCAGGAGCTCGCCGGGGCGGGCCGAGCAACCGCTAAAAAGTACAC
>Ga0163151_10005843_pt1 | contig 15413 bp, 9 predicted proteins | sample OliLakLV19MP5IB2_FD_145596 | JGI IMG/M metagenome (GOLD analysis project Ga0163151, IMG submission 145596) | Freshwater microbial mat bacterial communities from Lake Vanda, McMurdo Dry Valleys, Antarctica - Oligotrophic Lake LV.19.MP5.IB-2 | ecosystem: Environmental > Aquatic > Freshwater > Lake...
CGCGGTACAGCCCGGCGACCACGTTCTGACCGAGCGCGTCGTACACCTGCTTCACGGCGGCGGCGAATCCGGCATCGGATTGCAGCGTGATCCAGAACCGAACCACGTCGACCTCCAATTGCTGACACGCGGCGAGCGGACTGGCTCCCTTGAGCATCCAACCCAGGAGGTCGTGCTGTTCGGCGGGAGTCAGCGGCAAGGCGTCAGTCACCAGTTCCCCGATCAGCGGCGGCCGACGCGGCGGCGGCCCGGTTGTCGAAGACGTAGTAGACCGGTTCGGCGTAGCGGCTTTTTTCGTGCGTTTCCGCCGAGACGAGCCGGCGGCGTTCGGGTCGATCATGGCGGGCTCCATACAACGCGGAATGGCTCGCGCGGGAGGCGGTGTGCGGGCCGGTCACGCCGACGCGCACGAACCCCGCCCGCTCGAAGAACGGATTGATGTGCCCCATCTCCGCCAGGGCTTCGATCCACGGCGACGGACAACTCCGGCAACTCGCATGAATGAACTTCGCCGCCAACCCCGCCCCGCGGTAGGTCGGATGCAGCACCACCCGCGACAACGTCACCAACTGCTTGTTCAGCGCCTGCAGCTTCACCCGCGACCACCGGCCGCTCAATCCGAAGAATCGCGACCGATGCCGCAAGGCCCGCGGCGGCGACTGGAATACGCAGATGCCGATTGGTTCGTCGCCATGCCACAGCACCGTCACGTGCTTGACGAAGCCGAGAGCGTGCGACCGGTAATGCCACCGAGCGAAATGCGGCCAGTCGGCGACGGAGCCGCGCGACAACCACAGCTCGCCGGCGAAGCTGACGTCTTTTTTTTTACGGCACCGCCGGCTTGGTCCCCTCTCCCGCCGCTTCGGTGGGAGAGGGTTAGGGTGAGGGTGTCTTTGGTTGTTTGGTTCGGTGTTCCCAGAGAGGCGAAAGGCGAAGCACCCTCACCCCAGCCCTCTCCCAGCGAAGCGCCGGGAGAGGGAGCAAGCAGGGCACCCGAACCGCGACGGACCTCGATCTGTCCATCGAGCCCGCATCGCACGTGCACGTCCGGTTGCAGGTCGTCGAGGATGTCCTCGTGCGTCGTCGCCAGCAGGAACCCGACGCCGGTCCGCGTCGCGAGTTTCCGCAGATTGAACGCGATCACCTTGGCCAGCGTGCGGTCCAACGCGGCGGTAAACTCATCGGCGACGATCCACTGCGGGGATCGCGAAACCGCCAGCGACAGGCGGAAGCGGTAGCGCTGGCCGTCGCTCAACTCAGACGGCGTCCGCAACATGAGCTGCGCTTCACCGAGGCCGCACGACGACAGCAGACCCAGCGTCTCCGGTGCCGGCCGATCGAGCGCATCGACGAGAATCCGGTCGCCGAGATCGAGCGCATCGGCGACGAGTACGCCCTCCAACTGTGCGGCGGCGGCTCGCATCAAACTCGATTTCCCCGACCCCGACGGCCCCGTGAACGCGACGACATCGCCCGGCAGGATGGGAATCTCCAGCCCGTCGGCAATGACGTGCCGGCCGGTCTCGAACCCGAGGCCGAAGTGATCCATCACCACCGCCGCATGCGCGGAGGGCGTTTTGGGGAGGAACTCGTAACTGACGGAAACGTGCATGATTCAGGTTCCTTTGCGAGAAAGATGAGGTAATCGCTAACTCCGGCCCCCTCGCCCCCGTCTTCGGGGGAGAGGGTCGGGGTGAGGGGGCGAGCGCTCCCTGCCGTGTCCGACACCAACTCGAAGCGAGGGCGAGCGCTCGCTCACGCTTCGAGTTGGCGTTGCTCGCACTCATGATCCTGTGAAGCATTCGCCCCCTCACCCTAACCCTCTCCCCCGAAGACGGGGGCGAGGGGACCGAACAAGAGCCCCCCGGTCGGGAGACCGGATGTTATATGGAGGGCAATCGCACATGCGCGCGAACGCCGCGATGCCCGGCGAGCAAATCATCCACCGCGGGGCGCACGGCCTCCCACTCGTCCGGCGGGATCTCCAGCGTGACGCGGACGACGGCCGGTTCGTCCGCGGCGTCATCCTCCGGCGGCAACGGTTGCGGGCCGAGCAGCAGATCGCGCAAATCGGCGGCGTCGAAGCCGGTCAGGGTGGCGTCGAAATCGGGGAGCGCTTGCAACTCGGCAACCAAACTCGTCAGCTTCTCCGCGTCCCATTCGCCGGCGACCTGGTCGTTGTTGAGCGCGACGTTGAGCGCCTTCTCCCGCTCCAGCGTGAGTTCAACGACGACACATTCGACCGTCTTGGTGCTGCGGCGTTTGAGGATTTCCAGTCGCTGATGCCCGCCGACCACGTGACCGGTCGTGCGGTTCCAGACGATCGGCTGCACCAGCTCGAACTCGGCGAGCGACCGCTCCAGCCGCTGATACGCGGGCATCCCCGGCTTCAGCGTCTTCCGCGGGTTGTACGGCGCGGGAACGAGTTGCGACAACGGCAGCGATTCGATGTGCATGATGAGTTGCTCCTGAAATCAACATCGCGCGACGGACGCCCAGGGATTGCTATCCCTGGGCTTCTTCAGACGCCGTCCGGGTTCGTCTCTTCGCTGTCCCACAATTCCGCGAACGACGCCGGCGCGTCCAGCGGGTCATCGGGATCGCTGAACCCCTTCGGCTCGTCCGCGATGAAGTCGAAGTGCAGCCGCAGCTCGCGGCGGGCGGTCTGCACGGCCCGTGAGACCTGACCGGGCGTGACGCCGAACGTCATGCCGATCTGCCCGAGCGACCAGCCGAGCGTTTCCTTGAGCGCGAACATGGCGAGCAGCCGCCAGACGCGCGGATCGTCGTGGGCATAATGCTTCTGGATGATGTTCCAGAACGGATCGGCGTTCTCGCGGCAGAGAATCACCTTCTGGCTGTACTGATTGATGACGGTCATGAGCAGTCTCTCCTGTTCGCCGGCGGGACATCGCGTGGCTCTTCACCCTACGGCCCGATGTTGCGCGGAATTTTGAACCGCCGGCATTGGCGCGGAGTCTGACTCTGGTACGGCGACTGCGCCTACAGAATTCGCCGGGGGAGGCGCGGAATGATGTCAAACATTCCAAAACGCGCGCGGGTGCCATTCCACTTCAGCCCCGGCAGGGGCGTTGGGCTGTAGCCACGGGTGGAGCGTCGGAGCGGCAACGCCGCCCGACGCGGAACCCGTGGTGTGAGTCGCGTGATGAGGATTGCCCCCGAGGGGCAACGGAATCGACGGGCCGAGCGGACTTCCGCCGGCCCTCCGGGACGGAGTCACGCATGACATCATCAACCACGGGTTGCGCTTCGCCCGCAGCGGGCGGCGCTGCACCCGTGGCTACAGCCTGGCGCCCCTGCCGGGGCTAAGAATCCATCTTGTGATTGACTCTGATGCCTGCTACGTCAGCACACCCAAGAGCTTTCCACAAGTTCCCATTCCTGAAAAATGGTCATGGGATAGACCTCGACCCCATCAACGGACACCGTGCCTGGGTCAAAACGGAGCATGATGCGATGGCCCGCTTCAAACCGGACTTCGAAGAGTCTGTAAACAGGATTTGCTTGACGCGGAATCGCTTTAGAGTGTGGATGGATTGATTCGATTGCCACTTTGAGGACTTCTGGGAACCGCGATGTGAGTTGACTCCAGAGCTGGATCTGTTCGTCAGTCGGACGGGGACTTCGTCCAGTGACACGTACCGAATATCCGCTGATGTTGGTTTGTCGCACAAACCAAGTCAACGTATCCGAGCTCATTTCAAACTGACCGAAAGCGTCATCCCGGTTCATGAAAGTTCTCAGGGTGTTGGGATTCTTTCAAGACTCTTACTGCTTCCCCGCGAACGTCGCCAGAAACTTCCGCAGCTTCGGCGCGGCGATTTTCTTCACGTCGGTGAACTTGAGGCCGACGAGGTCCTCGCCGTCGCGGTGCGGCTTGACGACGGCGTCTTCGCCGAGGTCGGCGATCTGGCCGAGCGTCACCGTGCCCGTGGGGACGAACAAGCCCAGGTCGACGCCCGATGGCCGCTTGGTCGCCACACACGCGAGCCGCTCCTTGCCGCGGCGGTAGTTGACCAGCACCTTCGCCGTCCAGTCGACTTCGGCGTCCGGCCAGAGTTCGTCGAGGAGCGCGAACAGTTGCTCCAGCACGGCGGCGTCCCAGACGATTTTCCCCTTGAGAAAGCCCTTCCGCATGACGTGCCACTTGCGGCCGAGCTGCTTCCACGGCGTGAGCTCGTCGAGGTCCAGCGTCTTGGGGTTCGCCGTGTCGAGGTGCGACTTGACTGCGGTCTTTAGGAACTGTTGGAAGCCGGGCGTGTCGATGTCCTCCATTTTGAGGATCGAGAGGACGACCTCCTGCCACGGGGCTTTCGCGTTGCGGACGCGGACCCGCGGCTGACGGCCGTAGACCGGGATGTCGTCCAGTTCGTCGAGTTCGGTGAGCGCGAGTTCCTCAGCGAGCACCTCTTCCTTGAACGCATTGCGGGCCACGCGGAACCGCAGGCCGAGCAGCCATTCGTCGGCGGTCCCGGCGTGCAGGAACCAGCCGGCGGCTTTGTTGCGGCCGATGACTTCGACCACGCTGCGCGTGTCCCAGTTGATCGGCGCGAAGTCGCCGAGCTTCTCGATGCGCCGCAGGATCTCGGCGAGAATCCGGCCGTCCCACACGCACGGTTTGCCGTTGTGCGCGACGCGGTCGCGGGTGTGCCACTTTTCGCCGTCGACCTCCCACGGCATCTTGGAGTTCTTCCCGATCTTGGCGAGATCGAGATCCCCCTCTCGCTTCTTCGTGACCGACGCCGGATCGAACGACTCGCGAGGCCCGCGTTTGCCGGCGGCGAGCACGGGAGCGAGGCAGGCGGCGGTGAGGGAGGGAAAGGAGGGCTGAGAGCTAAGGGCTAAGGGCTGAGGGCCAGACAAAGCAAGAGGAGGGTCGCCTTTCTTCTTCCTTCCGGCCCTTAGCCCTAAGCCCTCAGCCCTTAGCCCCGCAACGTCCTCCGGCGTTCCCTCCGCGACGATCCAGCCTCCCTCGCTGCCGGCGTGCGGGCCGAGGTCGATGATCCAGTCGGCGGTCTTGATCACGTCCAGGTTGTGCTCGATCACGACGACGGTATTCCCCGCATCGACCAGGCTGTTGAGGATCTTCAGCAGCTTGCGGATGTCGTCGAAATGCAGGCCGGTCGTCGGCTCGTCGAGCAGATACAGCGTGCGGCCGGAGTTCGGCTTGGCGAGTTCCGCGGCGAGCTTCACACGCTGCGCTTCGCCGCCGGACAGCGTCGGCGCGGATTGCCCGAGCGTCAGGTAATCGAGGCCGATCGCGCACAGAATTGCCAGCGGCCCGCGAATCTTAGGCAGGTTCTCGAACAGTTCGGCCGCTTCGCCGATCGACATCTCCAGCACGTCGGCGATGGACTTCTCGCGGTACTTCACGGCGAGCGTCTCGGGGTTGTAGCGCTTGCCGCGGCAGTCTTCGCACTCGACCCACACATCGGGCAGGAAGTGCATCTCGATGAGCTTCTGGCCGTTCCCCTCGCACATCTCGCAACGACCGCCCGAGCGGTTGAAGCTGAACCGCGCGGGGCGATAGCCGCGGACTTTGGCGTCGGGCAGGCGGGCGAACAGTTCGCGGATTTCCTCGAAGACGCCGGTGTAGGTCGCGGGGTTCGACGCCGGCGTGTTGCCCAGCGGCTGCTGGTCGACGACGATCAGCTTGCTGAGATGTTCGAGGCCGTGCAGTTCGTCGTACGGGCCGGGCTGATCGCTGGCCCGGTTGAGTTTCCGCGCGATCGCCTTGCCGAGCGTGTCCTGAATCAGCGAGCTCTTCCCGGACCCCGACACGCCGGTCACCGCGGTGAGCGTGCCGAGCGGAATGCGGAGGTCGACGTTGCGGAGGTTGTTCTGGCGGGCGCCGAGGAGCGTGAGCCACAGACGCCCAGGGATTGCTATCCCTGGGCTTCCGGCGGGGATGCGGCGTTCTTCCGGGATCAGAATCTGTTCGCGGCCCGTGAGGTACTTGCCCGTCAACGAATCGTCCCGTTTGCCGATCGCGCGCGGCGTGTCCTCCGCGGTGACGGTGCCACCGAAGCGGCCGGCGCCGGGGCCGAAGTCGTACAAGCGGTCGGCGGCCTGCAAGACTTCGCGGTCGTGCTCGACCATGATGATGGTGTTGCCCAGGTCGCGCAGCCGCTTGAGCGCCTCGATCAACCGGCCGTTGTCGCTGGGATGCAGGCCGATGGTGGGTTCGTCGAGGACGTACAGCACGCCGGTGAGCGCTCGGCCAATCTGTCCCGCCAGCCGGATGCGTTGTGACTCACCGCCGGACAGCGTCGGCAACGTGCGCGCGAGTGTGAGGTAATGCAGGCCGACGTCCACCAGGAACGACAGCCGCCCGGTCGCCTCCGTCAGCAGATCGCCCGCGATTTTCTTCTCGGTCGCCGACAGCGTGAGCTGTGTCAGAAACGCGAGCGCTTCCGACAACGGCAGGTCGCAGAGTTGCTTCAGCGTCTTGGCGTGCAGCCGGACGGCCCCGGCGTCATCGCGCAGCCGGCTGCCGTTGCAGGTGGAGCACGGGACTTCGCCGACGAGCTCGAACAGGCGCTGGCGGTAGGTGAACGAGACGCGCGAGGCTTCCTCGATCGCGGGGTAGAGGCCCTTGTATTGGAAGCTGAATGACGGACGCCCAGGGATTGCTATCCCTGGGCTTCTTGGGCGTTTGCGTGATGGTGCCGGCTTCTCCGCCGTCACCGTGATCCACCGCTCGCCGGTGCCGTACAGCACCACGCGCTGCTGCTCCGCTTCGAGCTGCGCGAACGGCACGTCGAGCGGCAGGCCGACGTCCACCGCCATTGCCTCCAGCATCTGGCCGAACAATGGGCGCGTCGCCGGATCGGGCCACGCCGCGACCGCGCCGTCGCGCAGCGAGCGCGTCGGGTCGGCGATCAGCGCGGCGAGGTTCGTTCCCTGCTGCGTCCCCAGGCCCTCGCACGATTCGCACCAGCCGAGCGGGCTGTTGAACGAGAAGTTCTGCGGCGACAGCTCCTCGAAACTGCGCCCACAATTCGAGCACGCGCGGAACAGGCTGTACGGCTCGACTTTCCAGTCGGTCTCCGGGCGGTTGTCGTCGACGGTCGCGACGCGGATCACCCCCTGGCCGAGATCGAACGCAGCCTCGACGGAACTTGCCACGCGGGAGCGGTTGCCCGAGCCGATGATGATCCGGTCCAGCACGATCTCCACGTTGTGCTTGCGGCGGCGGTCGATCTCGGGGACGTCCTCCAGCGTGTGCGTCGTGCCGTTGATGCGGACCCGGCGGAAGCCCTGTTCGCGCAGCCGCTCCCACAGCTTCGCGTACTGCTGGCCGACGGTCACTTCCTGCGGAGCGAGAATCAGCAGCCGCGTGTCGGCGGGCAACGCCATCAGCTTGTCGATGACGTCGTCGGTAGTCTGCGTCTCGACGGGAATCTGGCAGTCGGGACAATGCGGCGTGCCAAGCCGGGCGTACAGAATGCGGAGATAATCGTAGATCTCGGTGACGGTCCCGACGGTGGACCGGGGCGTGTGGCCGACGGTCTTCTGCTCGATGGCGATCGCCGGCTGCAAACCGTGGATGTGCTCGACCCGCGGCTTCGGCATCTGGCCGAGAAACTGCCGGGCGTAACTCGACAGCGACTCGACGTACCGCCGCTGTCCCTCGGCGTACAGCGTGTCCATCGCCAGCGAACTCTTGCCGGAGCCGCTCGGCCCGCAGAAGACGGACATCTTCTCGCGCGGAATCTGCAGGTCGATGTGCTTCAGATTGTGCTGCGACGCGCCGCGAACGACGATGTTGTCCTTCGCGCCGTTGGTGTCGGCGAGCGTGGTGGCGGACTGCCAACGGCCGGAGGCGTGAGTGCGCGTGGCCTGCGGAAGCCCAGGGATTGCTATCCCTGGGCGTCGGGTCGCACGTCCGCGCTTCTGCCCCAGCACGTTCCGCAACGCCTGCCCCGTGTACGACTCCTCGCACGCGGCGATGTCCTCCGGCGTCCCTTCGGCGACGATGCGGCCGCCGCCGGAACCCCCTTCAGGACCGAGGTCGAGCACCCAATCCGCGGTTTTGACGACATCGAGATTGTGTTCGACAACGATGACGGTGTTCCCGGCATCGACGAAGCCGTGCAGCACGCGGAGCAGGTGTTCGATGTCGACGAAATGCAGCCCGGTCGTCGGTTCGTCGAGAATGTAGACCGTCTTGCCGGTGGAGCGCTTGCCAAGCTCCTTGGCCAACTTCACGCGCTGGGCTTCACCGCCGGAGAGCGTGGGGGACGGCTGACCGAGCTTGAGGTAATCGAGGCCGACGTCGTGCAGCGTCTGCAGCAGGTTATTGATCTTCTTGATGTGCTCGAAGTGCTCGAGCGCCTGCTGCACGTCCATGTCGAGCACCTCGGCGATGCTCTTCCCCTTGAACCGGACCTCCAGCGTCTCCTTGCTGAACCGCCGCCCCTGGCAGACCGGGCACGTCACCCAGATGTCGGCGAGGAAATCCATCTCCAGCTTGGTCGCGCCGTTCCCCTCGCACGCCTCGCAGCGGCCCCCCTCGACGTTGAAGCTGAACCGGCCCGGCTTGAACCCCCGGCGTTTCGAGTCCGGCAGTTGCGTGTACAGGTCGCGGATCAGATCGAACAGCTTGACGTACGTCGCCGGGTTGGACCGGGGCGTGCGGCCGATCGGCGATTGATCGATGTCGATCGCTTTGTCGACGTGCTCCAGCCCCTCGATGCGGTCGTGCGCGCCCGGCTGGCCCAGCCCTTCGTTGATGTCGCGGTTCAGGACTTCCCACAGGATGTCGTTGATGAGCGAACTCTTCCCGCTGCCGCTCACGCCGGTGATGCACAGAAACGTGCCCAGCGGCAGCGTCGCCGTGACGTTCTGCAGGTTGTGATGCCGGGCGTTGTGGATCTTCAGCAGTTTCTCGCCCGGCGGACGACGCTTCGCGGGGATCGCGATCTGCTTGCGACCCGAGAGATACGCGCCGGTCAGGCTGTCCTTGGCCGCCTTGAGATCGGCGACGGACCCTTCGGCGACGATCTGTCCGCCGCGGACGCCGGGGCCGGGGCCGAAGTCCACGATGTAATCGGCGGCGTGCATGGTTTCGTCATCGTGCTCGACGACGATGACGGTGTTGCCCTGATCGCGCAGGTCCTGCAACGAGCCGAGCAGCATTTGGTTGTCGCGCGGATGCAGGCCGATCGACGGCTCGTCCAGGATGTAGACCACGCCGACGAGGCCGCAACCGATCTGCCCGGCGAGCCGGATGCGTTGCGACTCCCCGCCGGACAACGTCGGTGCGGTGCGGTCCAACGTCAGATAGTCGAGACCGCAGCGCAGCAGAAAGCCGAGCCGGCCGCGGATTTCTTTCAGGACTTCGTCGGCGATGAGGCGTTCGGTGTCGTTGAGCTCGAGTTCGGTGAAGAACTCCGCGGCGTCGGCGATGCTCAGTGCGCAGACTTCGGGGAGCGAGAGCGCTAACGGATGGGCCTTCTGTCCGGTCCCCTCGCCCCCGCTTCGGGGGAGAGGGTTAGGGTGAGGGGGTTTGCCTTTCGGAGCGCTCGCCCCCTCACCCCGACCCTCTCCCCCGAAGACGGGGGAGAGGGGGCCGGAAAGTCCGAACAACCGAGTTTGGCCTTGCACCGGCCAACCGCGGACATCGTCGTCATCGCCATTCAACACGGCAATGTCCGTGGCCTGCTGCCAGCGGAGCAGCGACTGTTTCGCCCGGCGGTACTCGTCAATCGTCCCGTGCCAGTCGAGATGGTTCGGGGCAAAGTTCGTCACCACGGCGACGTGCGGCCGGGCCTGCAAGCGGTCGAGATCGGCGAGCTGAAAGCTGCTGAGTTCCAGCACGACAAAGTCGGCGGCGGCGATGTCATCAACCATCGGCAACAAACTGCGACCCAGGTTGCCGCCGAGCCAGCACGTGCGGCCGGTTTGCACGAGGATGTTGTGCAGCAAGGCGGTCGTCGTCGATTTGCCGTTGCTTCCCGTCACAGCCAGAACGATGCCGCGCTGGTGTTGCCAGAACAGGTTCATCTCGCTGGTGAGCGGCACGCCGCGCTCGCGGCAGCGGACGAGCAGTGGATGATCGCGGCGGACGGCGGGATTGACGACGACCAACTCGGCGGCATCGAAATCGGCTTCGTCGTGTCGCCCCAACACCCAGCAGTCGACCGGGACGTCGGCGAGCTGTGCGAGCGAGTCCGTCAACTGCGCTTCGGGTCGCAGATCGGTGACGGTCACGCGGGCACCGCGGTCGGCGAGAAACCGCACGGCTCCCAAGCCGCCGCCGAAGCTGCCGAGGCCCATGACCGTGATGCGACGGTTGCGGTAATCGGTGAAGTGGTGATCGCGGAGCATGACGGCCCATCCGTGAGGGGCAGAAGCCCAGGGATTGCTATCCCTGGGCGTCCCCTGTTGTATCATCTGTCGTGTCATCGAATCATCACCATGCAGAGAATTGGGGCCGCAGATGATGACGCCATCGTTCACCCGCCGGGAGTTTCTCCAAGCGACAACCGCAGCGCTCGCGCTACCAGCGGTGCTGCACGCGGCGGACGACGCACCGCTGCGGATCGTGGACACGCACACGCACTTCTACGATCCGACGCGGCCGCAGGGGGTGCCCTGGCCGTCGGCGAACGACCCGTTCCTGTATCGGCCCGTACTCCCCGAAGAGTACCGCAAGTTCGCGGAGCCGTTGGGCGTGGTCGGCACGGTGGTCGTCGAGGCCAGCGCCTGGGTCGCGGACAATCAATGGGTACTGGATCTCGCCACGAAGAATCCGTTTCTGCTCGGGTTGGTGGGCAACCTGCCGCCGGGGTCCGACGATTTCCGTCAGCACTTCCCGCTGTTGGTGAAGCAACCGAAGTGGCTCGGCATCCGCGTGAATGCCGGACCGTTGGGGACGGGTCTCGATCAACCGCAGTTCCTTGCCGATCTGAAGTCGCTGGCCGATGCCGGCAAGGTACTCGACGTGAACGGCGGTCCCGCGTTGTTGCCGCTGGTTGACAAACTGGCGGCGAAGCTGCCGACGCTGCGGATCGTCATCAATCATCTGGCCAATGTGCGAATCGACGGGCCGATGGTGCCCGAACAGTGGCGCACCGAGTTGACCGCGGCGGCGAAGCATCCGCAGGTGTTCCTCAAGGTGTCGGCCCTCGTCGAGGGGGCGTCGCAGGGGAACCGGAAGGCTCCGACCGACCCGGCGTACTACGAGCCGACGCTCGACGCCGCGTGGTCGGCGTTCGGGGACGACCGCGTGATCTACGGCAGCAACTGGCCGGTGTCGGCTCGGTTCGCCGACTACGCGACCGTGCAGTCGATCGTCCAGCAGTACGTCCGGGCGAAGCACCCGGACGCCTTGGCACGGTTCTTCGTCGGCAACGCGCAAGCGGCGTACCGTTGGCCGAATTGACGGCACGGAATTGTAAGTTTTGGCCTGAAAACACAGCCCGCGGCCGATTCTGCGACGTCGGGCGCGACATCGGCAGAACTCGACGAATTGCCGTTGACATCCGGCAGCCTTTGCGGATACCAATCCACCGCCTTCTCCAACTCCCAACACACAATTCGATTGAACGACGCAGCCGCGTGATGCGGTTCCCGGCAGCTCGTGCCGAATCCTGGCGATTCGTCACTGTCTCCCGCGACCCCGTCATTTGGCTGCGGATGCCTGCAGTCCCCCGCAGATCGGCGTGCGTTCGCGCATGCCGCTGCCGGGGACTCCAGTCATCCTCTCCCATCGACTGGCGACTTCGCTCACATCCGATCTCCCCTCAGAACATTGCCAGGCAGTGGCTCGAATTCTCGAGCTCCGGCTCGCGATCGTGGTTTGTCACGTCATGTCCGCCAAACCCACATCCCCTGCTGCCCATGCCGCTGCGGAGAAAGCCGGCGGCCACGACGCGCCCGTTCCGAAGAAGCGCCGCTTCCTGCTGATGGGTCTGGCGGGGACGGCGGCGATTCTGCTGGTGGGCGGAGTGACGTGGTGCTTCATCGCTCCCACGCCGGTGACGCCGATCGACCGTCTGCAGGACGCGCTGAAGCTGATCGACGCAGGAGAGATCGAAGCCGCCCGCGAGATCGCCAAGGCCCTGGAAGCCGACAAGTACCACGACGAAGTCTTCCCGGGCGGCGTCGAGTACGTGCTGGGCATGGCCGAGTACCTGTCGATCGCCGAAGCCCAGGAGGCGGAAGTCGCCGCGCTGAAGGCGGCGACCATCAGCTATCTCAAGGAAGCCGATCATCAGGGTCTGCCCGACGACCGCCGCGCGGTCTGGGCGTTCGCGTTGGGAAGCTGTCTGGAAAGCGTCGGCCAAAGCACGGCGGCCCAGCCGTTGCTGGAAGAAGTGGCCGGCGTCGAAGGACCGAACCGGCTCGTTGCGGCGTCGCTGCTGATCGACTTGTATCTCGACCCCAGTTGGAGCAATGACCAGCGGCTGAGCCGCGCGCTCGACCTCAGCGACCTGCTGCTCAAGAGCGTCGAACCCAAGACGCCCGCTGCGGAAGCCGCGGTGCTGCAACACGCTGCCGTGCAATTGGCGCTCGGCAAGTTGACGGAGGCCGAGACGGCGATCACACAGGCAGGTCTGGACCCGCAATTGTCGGCGGTCCTGCTGCTTCGCGGCCGGATGCTGATCGCCGCCGAACGACTGCCGGAAGCGCTCGCGCTGCTGGAAAAGGTGCCCGTCAATGAAGCCACTCAAGGGAACGCCTATCGTCCCGCGTTATATCTGATGGGGCTGGCCGCGGAACGGCAAGCGGCCAAGCTGACCCAGTCGATGGCCGGCGAGGGAATGCAGAGAACGCACAATGCCGCCGACCGCAGCGATTACCGTCAGCGGGCCGTGGAATACTACCGCAAGGTGATCAATGCCTTTGCCGACTCCGACGAAGCCCTCGTCGCCGGGTTGGCCCTCGGTCGGATGGAACAACAATCCGGCGCGCACGAGAAGGCGTTGCAGTTGTACGGTGCCGCGTTGCGGGCCGCCAATCGCAGCGACGACTTCCGCAACCGCTGGGTCAGCCTCGACAACTTCCGCGAGCGGGTTCGTGGGGCGTGGACGATGTGGATTGAAGGCGAACACTTCGCGGAAGCGATCGCCCTGGCCGAACTGATGACGCCGGTCTTTCCGCGCGATCAGGCCTACGACCTCTCCGCGCAGGCCTACCGCGGCTGGGCCGATAAATCGGACAAGGAATTCGCCAAGGCCTCCGTCACGGAGCGGGCCGAACGGACGGAAGCGTTGCGGCAATTGTTCGAGGAAACCGGCGCGGCTTACGACCGTCTGGCCCAGATCCAGCGATCGGCCGAACACGCCCGGGCCGCAATGTGGCTGAGCGCCGATTTCTATCGCCGCGGTCACAGCTTTGAGACGGCCCTGGCCAGCGTCGAGCGGTTCCTGGGGCAGTCCTCGACGGAGATGAAGCCGGCTGCCCTGGTGCGAAAGGGGCAGATTCTGCTCGATCTCGACCGCGTCGACGACGCCGAGGCAAGCTTCCGGGAAGTGCTGAAAACCTATCCAACCAGTGCGGTGGTGTTTCAGGCCCAGCACCTGCTCGGCATCTGCCATCTGGAGAAAGACGACCCCCAGGCGGCCGCCGATCAATGGACGGCCATCCTGACGACGGATCGGCTGGCGCCGTCGGCCGTCGAATGGCGCGACGCCCTGTTCTCGCTCGCCAAGCTGCACACGGAATCAGCGGCGTGGTCGCGGCGGCAACTCGAACGGCCCAATATCTCACCTGCGGAAACCGACCGGCTGTGGAAAGACGTCTTCGACAAGGCGAACGAAGCCACGCGGCGGTTCTACGAATACGTCTCGCGGTATCCGCAATCGAAGGACATCGCCGAGGCGAAGTACCACCTGGGCAAATCGCTGCAACTGCTGGGCGCTCACCGCCAGCGTCAATGGGAGTCCGCCAAAACGGAAAACTCCCGCGAGCAGGCTCGGCAGCAGTTGAACGAGGTTCTCGAACAGGCGCTCGTCCAGTTTCAGGGCCTCCGGGACGATCTGACGGCCGAGTTTCAGGCGGACCACCTCGATCCCGTCCGCCGGCAGATCTGGGAGAACACCTGGTTCGAACTGCCGCACACCTTGTTCGCCCTGCGGCGTTACGAAGACGCGATCGCCGCCTACTCCGCCGCCATGCACCGCTTCCCGCAGGACGTGCGCGTGCTGACCGCCCACGTGCAGATGGCCTATGCGTATGCCCAACTCGACCGGTTGATCGAAGCCCGCAGCCTGCTCGAACAGGCCAAGGTGATCCTCGTACAGAACCAGATTCCCGCAGCCGCGTTCAAGGCCCCGACCACCAACCTGACGCCCGCTGAATGGGCACAGTGGCTGGACCGGGTCCGACAGGTTTATCGGTAATCCCGGAAGCCCAGGGATTGCTATCCCTGGGCTTCTCCCGGCGACAAAAACAGTCTCTTGAGAAACGTTTGCGGAATCATGACCACTGCCACTCTGACAGCCGACCGATATCTCGCGGCGTTCCGCAGCCGCCGCGAGTATTGCCGGGCGTTGCTCGACCTGTCGGTCGAGCAGCAGGCGCTGGTGACGGCAGAGGATTACCCGGGCCTCGTGGAACTGCTGAACCACAAACAACAACTGCTCGACGCCCTGCTCGACGCCGGCCGCGAACCGGCCGCGCTGTGGCAGGCGTGGCGCACGGAACGCGACCACATGTCCGGCGATGTCCGGCGGGCCTGCGAAGCAGTCCTGGATGATGCCGAACGATTGCTGCAAGAGTTACTGTCCATCGAAACGGAAAGCACGCAACAGTTTTCCGCGAATCGTGAAATCGCGCAGCAACTGCTGCGCGATGTGAACCAGGGCAGCCAGTTGCTGGCGGCCTATCAGTCCCCGTCCGATCCGACCGCATTCCGGCGGCTGGATCTCGATCTGTAACGCAGTCTCCGTTTGATCTCCCGTCTCTCATTTCCGTCACCTCCTCGTCTCAGAATGGTGCCCCGCATGACTCAGGCGCATCCCGACATCATTCCGTTCCCCGGCCGGCCCGCTCCGGCTGAAGCGGCAACGGCCGTGCTCATCGTCGGCACGGACCCCGGTCAAACCCAGTCCTGGTTGTCCGGCATCCAGGCCCAGGGCTACTCGACGCGGTGCGCGTCGAGCATCGAATCGGCCGTGCAGTGGCTGCAAGCCGCCGCGCCCGACGTCTGCGTCGTGGGGACGCTGGCGAACGGCGATTCGCTGGACATGTTGCAGGCGGCGATCACCAAGGCGGGCCTGGGGACGCAGATCGTCCGCCTCGATCCGACCGAACCCGGCCGGTTCCGCTGCGAGTGGCTGGCCGACGCCGTCGCCGAAGAGCAGCTCCCCGTGCTCGCCGCGGCGGCCGTGCAGCGGTCGCAGTTGCAGGGCGAGGTCCGCCGGCTGCGGCGCCAGCTCTGC
>Ga0163151_10005844_pt1 | contig 15410 bp, 10 predicted proteins | sample OliLakLV19MP5IB2_FD_145596 | JGI IMG/M metagenome (GOLD analysis project Ga0163151, IMG submission 145596) | Freshwater microbial mat bacterial communities from Lake Vanda, McMurdo Dry Valleys, Antarctica - Oligotrophic Lake LV.19.MP5.IB-2 | ecosystem: Environmental > Aquatic > Freshwater >...
AGCCCCTAGCCCCTAGCCCCTAGCCCTATGCTGGATACCCTCGATCTAGATCTTTGCCTTGATAAAGCGGCCTACAAATCGCAGATTGAAACCTTGATGCGGACTCTGCGATCGCTCCAAAAAGCCTGCTGGGAAAAAAAATTGCCCGTAATTGTCGTGCTGGAAGGCTGGGCAGCGGCGGGCAAAGGTGCTTTAGTCAAGAAAATGGTGGGATACATGGACCCGCGTGGGTTTGCAGTCCACCCAATTTGGCCGCCTAGCGAGGAAGAGCAAAAATACCCATTCTTGTGGCGATTTTGGCAGCAACTACCAGCCCGTGGCAGCATCGGGTTTTTCTATCACAGCTGGTATATCCACGTCTTAGAAGACCGCCTGTTTGAACGGGTAAAGGAAACGCAAGTGCCGATGGTGATGCAGCACATCAATGCGTTTGAACACCAGATGGTGGATGATGGAGTTGCGATCGCCAAATTTTGGATTCATCTAAGCGAAAAGGAATTGAAACAGCGGCTGAAAAAATACGCTTCCGACTCCTTGCAATCCTGGCGGGTGCGCCCAGAAGACTGGCAGCAACACAAAAATTACGATAAATATGTCGCCCTTGCCGAAGAAATGCTCGTTTACACCAGCACCGGGCCAGCCCCTTGGACATTAGTAGAAGGCGACTGTCAGCGGTGGGCGAGGGTGAAAGTCCTCACCCAACTGGCAAGCTCAATCCAAGAGTCACTCGATCGACTTCACTATCGCGCACCTGTACCAATTCTCCCGCCGCCAGACCACCTCAACCCATCCGAACCGGATTTCTTGGCTCAAGTAGATCTAAATCTGAGCCTGTCTGATGACGAATATAAAAAACAATTACGCCACGAACAGATCCGGCTACTCAAACTACAGCAGCGCATCGACGAAAATCAGATTCCTGTTCTGGTTTTGTTTGAAGGTTGGGATGCCGCCGGTAAAGGTGGGGCAATCAAACGCCTCACGGACATTCTCGACCCCCGCAGTTATGTGGTCAACACCTTTGCCGCACCCACAGATGAAGAGAAAGCCCACCATTACCTGTGGCGATTCTGGCGAAAGTTACCAACTGCGGGCAGATTTGGCATTTTCGATCGCAGTTGGTACGGTCGAGTATTGGTAGAACGAGTCGAAGGCTTTGCCACAGAAACCGAATGGCGTCGCGCCTATCAGGAAATCAACGAGTTTGAAGCCCAACTCACTGGCGATGGCTATGTCTTGGTCAAGTTTTGGCTGCACATCAGCCCCGAAAAACAGCTAGAACGGTTTCAGGAACGCGAGAATGACCCGTTTAAGGGACATAAACTCACAGCCGAAGATTGGCGCAATCGAGAAAAGTGGCCTTTATATGAAGTGGCGGTAAATCAAACAATTGGCCGTACCAGCACCCCCACTGCTCCTTGGACTGCGATCGCCGCTAATGATAAGTACTATGCCCGTGTTAAGGTGATTCAAACAGTTACTGACGCCATTCGACGCCAGCTGAAAAATCGATAAGTCAGTCATCAGTTATTAGTCATTAGTCATTTGCTAATGATCGATGACTGATGACCAATGACAATTACCCAAGAGTGAGGAAGTGCGGTTATGTTTTCAACGCTAACGCAGATTATGCTGATAGTGCTGATCGGCGTTATTGTTTGGCAGGCACTGCTGAAAGGGACTGGCAAAGATGCCAAACCCAGAGATTATGTGGCCTGGTTTGGGTTGGCTTTGATCCTCTTCTTTCTGATTTTGTCGTTGATAACGCCAAATGCTCCAGTAGTCATAACGTTTGGCAGCATTCTCACCTTCCCGCTCAAGCCGCTAGGTTTGGCGATTTTGTTGTTGTTTTTTGGATTAGGAGAGATTAAAAGAAAAGGAAACAGCATCACTAACAACGGAATCAACCAAATTTGGGCGGCATTTCTGATTTTGACGATTTTCAGTCTACCGCTGGTGGCTAACTTGCTGGCGCAAAGAGTTCAACAAGATGTGATCGCAGGATATCAAGCAGCTTTGGGGCGTCACGAAACTGTTGGAGCGATCGTATTATTAGCGCATTCAGCCACTCAGCTGAGTCTGTTGGCTCCCAATCAGTTGCAGCTCAACGATCCGAGCGATCGTATCCTCCAAACCGTCCAAGAATACGATCGGCAGTTATATTTAGATCGGGAAGATTCTCCCAAGATAATTGTAAGTGCTGGCCCTAAAGTGGGTTTCGAGTCTTACAGCAAATCCAATCGCCCCGAAGCAGACAAAATTGCCGCCACCCTAGAAAGTTTAGGTATCCCCTCAGAAGACATCCTGCGCGAACGCACTGGCGTGGATGTCCACAGCAGTGCAGAAGCCATAAAAAAACAATATGTCGATAGCCGCAAAATCAGCAAGCGCGTTATCCTCGTCACCTCTGCATTGAATATGCAACGCGCCAGACACACATTTGCCCAGTTAGGAATTGATACTATTCCCAGTCCAGCCGGTTTCTACAATTTACAGGCTGATTCAACTCCTAAAGTTCAAGTGAGAACCTCCCAAAAGGGCGCTTGCGACACCTTGAGCATTTCCATACAGAACGCCCGCAAGACGAGAATTTCAGACCTTATACCCAGTCCTGAAGGGCTCCTGATCAGCACCCGCGTCATCAACGAATTTTGGACATCCGTTTATTACTTCTTACGCGGCTGGCTGGCTCCCACTGTCCAACCAGTTCCCCAATACAAGGATGTAGGATGTTAAATGGCTCTTCCGTATTTACTATGCTATTTGAGTAGAGGAGCAGAGGAGCAGAGGAGCAGAGGAATAAAAATGTTATTTGTTTTAACAAAAGCATAACAACTCTGAAAGAGCCGCTTTTGCTCTTTTTTCCCCTTTCTTTCTTTTGACTTTTGACTTTTGACTTTTGACTTAACTATACACATGGCTCAATCACGACTGCGAAAATTAGTTGCATACCTGCGTCCCCACTGGAAACAAGTGTTGCTAGGCGTTCTAGCTCTACTTGTTGTCAACGCAGTGGGAGTTTATATCCCCCTGCTGATTCGCGATACTATTGACAAACTCAATATCACATTCAGCTTCAATGAGGTTTTGCACTTTGTAGTGCTGATCCTGGTGCTGGCTACTGTGATGTGGGTGATTCGCGTGGTATCGCGCATTTTGCTATTTGGCGTCGGTCGTCAAGTAGAGTTTGACCTCAAACAAAAGATTTTTCAACATCTGCTTAAGGTGGAACCTTCTTATTTTTCCACCAACACATCGGGAGATTTAATTAACCGCGCCACCAGCGATGTGGAGAATATTCGACGGCTGCTGGGATTCGCTGTATTGAGTTTGGCAAATACGGTATTTGCCTATGGACTTACTTTGCCGGTGATGCTATCAATTAATGTGCCGCTGAGTTTAGAAGCGCTTGCAGTCTATCCATTCATGTTGCTGCTGGTGCAACTTTTTAGCGATAAGTTACGCACGCAACAAATGGCTGTTCAGGAGGAGTTATCTAACATCAGCGATTTGATTCAAGAAGATATGAGCGGGATTTCGTTAATCAAAATATACGCTCAGGAAGAAAACGAACGTCGTGCTTTTCGTCAGTTAAACGATCGCCTTTTGCAGGCAAATCTCCAGCTGGCTAAAACGCGGACTACCTTGTTTCCGCTTGTGGAAGGGATGTCTTATATTAGCTTGCTGGTGCTGCTGTGGCTTGGAGTTGGGGAGATTGCCAAAGGTAATCTGACGGTTGGTAATTTTCTGGCTTTAATCCTTTATGTGGAACGCTTGGTTTTTCCAACTGCACTATTGGGTTTTACTATTACTACTTATCAGCGAGGAGAAGTTAGTATCGATCGCGTAGAATCAATTCTCACCGTCGAAGCCAAAATTAAAGACCAACCAAATGCGATCGCTTTACCAGAGAAACAGGTAAAAGGTAAGGTTCAAGCTCGCGGTTTGAGTTACACTTATCCTGGTGCCAAGACTCCTGCCTTAAAGGATGTTACTTTTACTATAGAGCCTGGGGAAAGTGTGGCAGTTGTGGGGCCGATCGGTTCTGGGAAATCAACGCTTGCTAATGCTTTACCTCGCCTTTTAGATATTTCTGCCGATACTTTGTTTCTGGATGGCAATGATATTACTAAGTTGCAATTGGCTGATTTGCGGGGTGCGATCGCTTATGTCCCCCAAGAAAGTTTTCTCTTCAGCACCACTATCAAAAATAACATCCGCTACGGCGATCCGGCAGCGGAACAACCACAGGTAGAATACGCGGCGAAACAAGCACAAATTCATCCAGAAATTCTCAATTTTCCCCAACAATACCAAACAATTGTCGGAGAACGCGGCATCACTCTTTCTGGCGGACAGCGACAGCGTACAGCGCTTTCCCGTGCCTTGCTTGTCGATGCGCCAGTGCTGATTTTAGATGATGCTCTTTCCAGCGTCGATAATCAAACGGCTACTGCTATTTTGGAAAATTTGTCAACTGGTGAGCGAAAAACAGTTGTTTTTATCTCTCACCAGATGTCTGCGGCTGCAAGTTGCGATCGCATCTTAGTCATGGATAAAGGTCAAATTGTCCAGTCTGGAACTCACTCACAACTGTTGCAACAACCAGGTTTGTACCAATCACTTTGGAATCAGCAAAAGTTAGAGGAACTATTGCATTGACAGTGCCCCCTGTTTTTTGTCATCGTGAAAGCTTATTTAAGCTGTCGCGCATCTAATTTGAATAATCACAATTTGTGAAACTCTTGTGGCGTGGGGGCAAAGCCAGAGAGCCTGCCTCATTTATACAAGTTAGATGCGCGACAGCGTAGTAAGCATAACTTTTAATTATTGAATAGAAAAATAAGGTCAAATTTAATTATACTATCTATTTTTCAGCCAATTGGCTGTGGTATTTTATAAACAGCTTTATAAATCCTTAAGGTTTGAGATGGCCAAAGGAATAGTTATGCAACTTTTACCCTGCCCGACTTTTCCTCTCACCACCAAACTGAGTACAGTTTTGGCGGGAGTCTCCAAGGAGGAAGAAAGATGATCGGTAAATCGATTAACTCGCAACTTACTAATTTTTTACTTTCAGTTCGTTTTTATTTCTCGGTCATCTACAAAAATAAAGGAAATTGTTATGCCTCTCACTCCTGGCGGTATAGCGATTATTGCTTACAACAGTGATGGAAATAATGATTTTGCTTGGGTAGCCTTGGTTGATATTCCCGCAGGGGAAGTTATCAACTTTACAGACTCATCTTGGCAAGACACTGGCTTTCGGATTACCGAACATCTTAATGCTACTGATGGCGGGCCATTAACCTGGAGCCATACTAGCTTGCTTACAGCTGGAACGGTAATTAATTTTTCTGGTAGTGCTTGGAATATCGGGACGGGAACAGGAGGCTTTTTAGACCTCGCTACTGCTGGCGATCAAATATTCGCATTTCAAGGTTCTACAGCAAGTCCAACTTTTATTTATGGCACGCATTTTGCAAGTGGAACAAATTGGTTAGCAAGCGGTAGCAACAGCACGAACACAAGTAATCTTCCTCCCGGACTTTCTACTACCAATCCAGTTACAGCTTCATATATTGGTAACTTTGATAATGGTTATTATAGCGGGATAACTACAGATACAAAGACTCAGATTCTGAATGCGATCGGCAATCCAGCTAACTGGACACGCAGAGATTCTAACGGTGCAAATACTGATGGTTCTTTTGCTCAATCAAATTGGGTAAACAGTTTCACAATAATTGTATCTCAACCAGACCTCACCATTAGTTTATCAGATTCTCCAGATCCAGTAACCGCTGGTACTGGCAACATTCTTATTTATACTCTTACAGCTAGTAACAACGGTACTGTCAACGCTACAAATGTAAATATTAATTTCACTCTTCCCGCAGGTGTAACTCTACTAAACACAACTCAAAGTAATGGTTTTACCCGGATAGGAAATAGCGGCACAATTTCATTTACAGGTGGCAATATTAACGCTGGTAGCAATGTAGTTTTAACAGCAAATGTAGAAGTTTATAATGCAGGTATTCTCACCAGTGGTACAGCAGTTATCGATCCAAGCAATACAATTACGGAAATCAACGAAAGTAACAACACTGCTGCTGCTATTTCCACCACAGTTAACCCCGGTCAACCGGATTTAAGTCCAGGTATTTCCACTCCTGGCCCACTAACCGTAGGAACTGCTTTTAACTACACATTAGATATTCAAAATAACGGCGGTAATAATGCTAGCGGAGTTGAATTAACCTTCACTTTACCTGCTAACGTTACCTACAATTCCGCCAATATTCTCGGTGGCGGTTTTAACAGTCCAACTATTAATGGTTCTAGCCTTACTTTTACAGGTGGCAGCATCAATGCGGGTGCATTTGCCCAAATTCAGGTTAACGTCACTCCCACCCAAGCAGGTACTCTCAGTGGTACTACTTTAGTTGCCGATCCTAACAACAATATTGCCGAAAGTAACGAAGCAAATAACTCAGTTACTACCGGAACTTTTACAGTGAACGCCTCAGCAGGTATCACCATCAATCAATCAGGCGGTAGCACCAATCTAGCAGAAAGCGGTGCAACAGATACCTACACAATTGTTCTCAACAATCAACCAACTGCTGACGTAAATATTACCATCAATTCCGGTAATCAAACTACCAGCAATACCACAAATATTACCTTCACTACGGCGAACTGGAATACAGCACAAACAGTCACCCTCACCGCCAATGATGATGCAATAGTAGAAGGAAATCATACTCAAATAATTAGTCATACTGCTAATAGCAGCGATAACAATTACAACGGAATTTTAATTGCTAACATCACCGCAAATATCACCGATAACGACGCACAAACCAAAATTCACGATATTCAAGGAACTGGCGCAACTTTCAATCCTACTTTTGGCGGTACTCAAACTATAGAAGGAATTGTTACCCGTGCTTTCCAAGGTTCCACCAAACTAAATGGCTTCTACATTCAAGAAGAAGATGCCGATGCTGATGCTGACCCGACAACTTCAGAAGCAATTTTTGTTTACGACCCATCGGGATTATTTAGTGGTAATGTTGGCGATAAAGTCCGAATTACGGGAACTGTCGGCGAATACACTAGCGGTACTGGAAATAGTCTCACTCAACTTTCTAGCCTAACTAATGTTACGAATTTAGGCGCTAGCACTTTACCAACTATTACTAACATTCAATTCCCTGTTGCTAATGTCAGCAATTTAGAACGCTACGAAGGAATGTTAGTTAACATTAGTGCAGCTAGTGGGGAACTCACCGTCACCGAGAACTTTCAGTTAGGTCGTTTCGGGCAAATTGTTCTCGCCGCCACAGGTTCCAGCAACCAACCCGGAACTGATGCCCGACTTGACCAATATACCCAATTCAATAATCCCAGCGTCAGTGCATACTCAGCATATCAAGCCGACATTGCCAAGCGCAAAATTTACCTCGATGACGGTAGCGGCACATCAAACCCTGACCCCATTCTCTTCGGTCGTGGTGGTAATCCCCTCAGTGCTACTAACACCCTACGCAGCGGTGACACAGTTGCCAACATCACAGGTATTTTAGACCAACGTTTTGAAGGCTATCGCATCCAAACTTCCACACCTGTAAACTTTAACCCAACTAATTCTCGCCCCAACACACCACCAGATGTAGGTAGTAGCGCGACCCTCAAAGTTGCCAGCGCGAACGTACTCAACTTCTTTAACGGTGATGGTGCAGGTGGCGGTTTCCCAACTGCACGCGGTGCTAACAATCTTAACGAATTGAACCGTCAACGCGCCAAAATTGTCCAAGAACTTGTCAATTCCGGGGCAGATGTTGTTGGATTGATGGAACTAGAAAATGATGGCTACGGGTCTACTAGCGCCATTGCAGATTTAGTCAACGCACTCAATGGAGTTGCTGGTGCAGGAACTTATGCTTTTGTCAATCCTGCAAACAGTTTGGGAACTGACCAAATTGCAGTTGGTATGATTTATAAACCGGGCAAAGTTACGCCAGTTGGTGCAGCCGCAACAATGCCAAATGGATATGGTCAAGGCGCATTTGACCTAGTTGGACGCAAACCTTTAGCCCAGACTTTCCAACAAAACTCAAATGGTGAGAAATTTACTGCGGTTGTCAATCATTTCAAGTCTAAAGGTTCCAGTGCAGGAGGTGTTGGCGATGCTGATGCAGGAGATGGTCAAGGTTTTTCTAATGGAACTCGCACTCGTCAAGCACAAGATTTGTCAACATGGTTAGCAACAAATCCCACAGGTACGACTGACCCCGACTACTTAATTTTGGGCGACCTTAATGCCTATGCCCAAGAAAACCCGCTCACAACTTTGGCAAGTGCAGGGTATAACAATTTAATATCCCCAACTTCCTATTCATTTGTTTTTGATGGTCAAGTTGGTTCCCTCGACCATGCCTTAGCTACAAGCAGTTTAGCGACTCAAGTAACAGGTGCAGAAAAATGGCACATTAATGCTGACGAACCTAATGTTTTAGACTATAACACTGAGTTCAAATCGGCAGGTCAACAAACCAGCTTATACAATGCTGACCAGTTCCGTGCTTCTGACCACGACCCCGTAATCGTTGGGTTGAATTTAACACCACCAATTGTCACAATTCAGGCAATTGATGCGAATGCGGCGGAAGCTGGTAATGATGTGGGAGTTTTCCGAATTACTCGCACTGGGAGTGTGGTTGCTAGTTTGAATGTAAGTTATACAGTCGCCGGACAAGCTACTTCAAATGATTACAATCCTGCTTTAACGGGTGTTGCTACAATCGCGCCTGGTCAATCTTTTCTTGATGTCACTATTACGCCAGTTGATGATAGTGTCGTCGAAGCCAGTGAAACAGTAACTCTGAATTTAGTCGATACCGCTGATTATGATTTGGGTGCTACCAACACCGCTACGGTGACAATTGCCGATAACGATATTTCCGGCGTCACAATTTCTAAATCGAATACCAACATTACCGAAGGCGGCGCTAACGATAATTACACGGTAGTTCTGACGAGTCAACCAACTGCACCTGTTACCATTAATGTTACTCCGAACAACAATCAAATCAACCTGGGTGCGGGTGCGGGAAATCCACTTTCTCTCAACTTTACGCCGAATACTTGGAATCTTGCCCAAACAGTAACGGTGACAGCGGTAGACGATACCCAAATTGAAGGAAATCACACCAGCAATATCAGTCACAGTGCTACCAGCAGCGACAGCAATTATAACATAAATATTGGCAACGTTGCTGTTAATATTACCGACAATGATACAGCACCTTTGAATTTGAGTTTAATTATCAATCCGAATAGTTTCTCGGAAGGTGCGGGTGGGAATGCAGCAACCGCTACAATTACTCGTACTGGTAGCACTACCTCTCAGTTAACTGTCAATCTTTCCAGCAATGACACCAGCGAAGCAACCGTACCGAATTCTGTCATTATTCCCGTCGGACAGACTGCTGCGAACTTTGGTATTTCTGCGGTTGAAGATAACATTGTTGATGGTTCTCAAACAGCCACAATCACCTCTGCCGCCAATGGATTTACTAACGCTATTGCTAATGTAACTGTCACCGATAACGATGCAGCGGGAGTAACAATTATTCAACCTCCCAATGGTTTGAATTTGGCAGAAGGAGGTGCAATATCTGGCTACTCCATTTTCCTCAACTCTCAACCAAGTGCTGAGGTTGGAATTAGCTTTAATACTGGTACGCAAATTTATCCCATTTCCAGCATTAACTTCACACCAACTAACTGGAATATCGCGCAAAACATCACCGTTGCTGCGGTAGACGACACAGCAGTTGAAGGAACCCACGCAGGAACGGTCAGTCACAAAATCATCAGTAACGACGCTAATTATAACGGATTGTCCATCCCATTGGTCATCGCATTAATTACCGACAACGATATAGCAACACCAGATGATTGTTGCGGTGGCGATGAACTAGAAGAAATCGTAAAAAACAGCTATTCCGGACAACCTTCTGCTAGCAATCCCCCCCACGACTTTATTGTTGGCGATGCCAATTCTAACCTTCTCGTCGGCGGTATCGGTAACGATACTATTTTCGGGAGAAGCGGCGACGATTTAATCTTTGGCAACCAAGGACAAGATATAATTAACGGTAACGAAGGAGACGATATCATTTTTGCCGGAAAAGACAATGATTTTGTGCGAGGCGGTAAAGGTAATGACTATATTTCCGGCGATTTAGGTAACGATACTCTCTCCGGTGATGCGGGTAACGATACCGTTTTGGGAATGCTAGGTGATGACGTTTTGTTTGGTAATAAAGGCGATGACGTTTTGAATGGAAACCAAGGTAAAGATACGGTTTGCGGCGGCGAAGGTAATGACTTGGTACGAGGGGGTCAGGATGATGATTTAGTGTCTGGTGGAACTGGAAATGATACTCTCTTTGGAGATATGGGTAACGATACTATCTGCGGTTGTGAAGGAAATGATTGGCTCACAGGTGGTGAAGGTCGCGATACTTTTGTGTTAAAATCTGGTAATGGTTCTGACATGATTACCGACTTTGTTGTGGGTCAAGATTTATTGAGATTCACCAACAATCTCAGTTTCAGCAATCTGAATATTACTCAAGGTGATGGGAATCAAGCAGCAAATACTCTCATTCGGATTACCGCTACTAATGAACTTTTGGCGTCTCTGATTGGGGTTTCAGCTAGTTCGATTACTCCTAATTCGATCGCTTTTGTCTCATGAATGTCGCAATTTGATGCTGAGGTGTAATATCATGTCCGGTTGAATACTTGTAATAAATTTTATTGCCGTAGGTTGGGTTGAACAGAGTGAAACCCAACTTTAGCTTTAAGTTCTGGTTGGGTTTCGTTCCAAGGGCCCAACCTACAAATATCATAAGCCGTAGTGAAACCCAACTTTAGCTTTAAGTTCTGGTTGGGTTTCGTTCAAAGGGCCCAACCTACAAATATCATAAGTGATTAACCGGACATGATATAAGTTGTTTATGGTGAACATTTTTGTAGGGACACGGCATGATAAATATGTCGGTATAAATGAAAATTTTAATTATGCCGTGTCCTTTCTCAGCATAATGGACAAGGGAAGAACCGTTCTTTCTCTCAAATGTTAGGTGTTGTAGACTTGTGCTGGTTGATTCGTTCTACCCAAGATTCGCTATTGTCAATTGTTAGGATAATTCTTCTGAACGGTTCATCTTTCAATTCCAAAGTTAAATAATCTCGGTCTTTGGTGACGTACCAGAATTCTTTGCCCTTCTGTGTGTAGTAGGTTCCGGCTTTAATGACTCCGGGCAGAAAAGTTCCGGGGGCGCGAATTTCTGCCCAATTACTTTGGGGTTCTTCGGATGTGACTCGTTCGATGCGATCGATCGCAATTTCAAAGGTTTTGTTCAGTGTAAATGCCCAAAGTTGCTCGTACCATTCTAACTCAAGGAGCAACTTATCGCCCATAATACTAAGATTCATGGTATTTTTCCTCACGATAAGGGCTGTAAGGTGCGTTGCAACGCACCTTACTGTTCAAAGGTTATCTAAAAAATTGATACCGGGTAGGGGCAGATTATTAAGATGCCGATCGATTTCCATTGCCGCCGCCAGTCCAGAATTCAAAGCACTTTCCAGCAAATTTTCGCCACACCAATCGCCACAACAGATTAGAGGTAAAGGTGTCTCGGCATTAAGGTACGATCGCACTAAAGGATGACTGGGAAAAGCATAGCGCCACCTGTGGACTTGGAACCAGTCGGGAGTATCAAGCCAAGGAATCATCAACTCTGCTGCTGCACATCCTAACAACTGCTGTGCAGCGGGGTTTAAATCCTGGGCATCTAAATAAAGATTGGCAAATGCAGCACTACTTTGAATGACAAAAACTGGCATCTGTGCATCTGGGCGCTTGCTGCTATCTAAACCGATCCAAGCTAAATCAGAATTGTCTGGAAAAACTACAGCTTTCCATTCTAGGTTCGGCTGCTGCTGGGATGGGTAACCAGCGATTACACTGAGACAGGGGTCAAACTGGACCGATCGCAATTTATCCACAAACCCCGCTGGTAAAATACTTTCAGTTAATGGTTCCAGTAACATTAAAGCTTGCGGCGCGGGAATTGCCACTACTACTGCTTTGGCGGTTATATTTTCAGCAGCCTCAAAACCTAGATGCCAAATTTTATCATCCGTGGTGGTAATTGCTTGTACTCGCTGATTTAGCTTAATCTCTAAACCAGTTGCGAGAAATTTTGCGATCGCACTCATCCCATCTGACGCCACATAACGGGGCATTTTGGATTCACAGGAGTAAACTGTGTCAGTCCATAATTGGAGAATATTGCGATCGCATAACACCTTCACCAGCTGCTGGGACATCTCCCCAATTGGTTCTAGATAGCGCAACCCATGATCTGCACGAGTACCGTGTAACCGCCGCGTCGCCGCACGTCCCCCCACACCACGAGATTTATCCACCACCACCACAGCGTATCCACATTGCTGTAATTGTTGAGCCACAGTCAATCCAGCTACGCCAGCACCAATAACGGCAACATCAAACACGACTTTATCTCCCGCATTGAGACAATAGAAGTAGAATAAGGGACAGCAACGAATCTGGGGTCTGGGAGGGTTCCACTTTGGATGAGCTGAGATCGGCGCTGGAATTAGCAACAGAAGAAGAATTGCAACAACTAACCGCAATTCTGTTCTGTCGTAGGTTTAATCCCCTAGACTATGTTGGCACACCCGATCCTATAGAGGTACAAAGCCACGATCGCGAAGCTTGGCTTGATATACTAGAGGATAGATTTCGCTTCTTGGCGGCGGATGGCTTAACGGTATTGCGGGGACGCACCCAGGAAGTGAGTTACCGCCAAACTTTGATTCAGGTTTGTCGTTATCTCAAAATTCGCTACTCCAATAAGCTTTCCACGACAGAGATAGAAGCAGAGATATTTCTGAATTTGCTCAAGCGGGCGTGGAAAGAATTGCCAACCGCAGATAGAGACGCTTTGACTCTGCGAGTGCAGCAGTCGCTTGCTGAAACTAAGCTTTCTGAACCGCTTCCGCTTTCGGTACAGCGCGATCCTTTGGGTTGGCTTGTCAAGGGTGGTAGTGCTTTTGCAGTCAGTTCCGTCCTAAAACCGATGTTGCTGCAACAGATCGCACGTCAGTTTGCGCTTCATTTTGCCAGATATCAAATTGCCAGGGAAGCTGTCGTTTCTGGCGGTTTAGCGGCTGTGACGAAGTTTCAAAGCTATACAATGCTTCAGGCTGCCGAACAAGGGATGGCTTTGAGTGCTGCCCGCTATAGTGCTGTTCGCGGCGTGTTTGCCTTTTTGGGCCCAGCGCTGTGGACTTGGTTCTTTGCGGATCTGGGTTGGCGAGCGATCGCAACCAACTACGCCCGCATCATTCCTACTATATTCGCTCTTGCACAAATTCGTCTCACTCGCACGGAATGTTGGGAAATCGCATGAAAATTTTAGATTTTAGATTAAAGAATTGAAGATGAAACCAAAATTCAAAATCGAAAATCTAAAATCTATTCTCGATCCGAGTTTGCAGTTATGCTGGAATTTCGCCCAGCTAGGATTGCTGATTTTTCCCTTATTTCCAGCTTTGGGTGCAGTTGCGATCGCTTTAGCAATATTGGGAACCGGAAAGCAAAAGTTCAACACGATTATCAAACGCCCACTCAACTGGGTCATCGCTGTTTTAAGCGTTTTACTCGTCTTTTCAGCTAGTTTAGCCTTTAATCGCCCAGAAGCTTTCTTGGGTTTAGGAAATTTTCTACCTTTTTTCCTTCTGTTTGCGTCATTCGCCGAATTAATACAGACACCAGATCGACTGCGGCGGTTAGCTTGGATTTTGGTTTTACCTTCTCTGCCAATAGTAATTCTGGGCTATTGGCAGTTATTTTTAGGTTGGGGTAGTCCAAGTTTATTAGAAAGTATTGTAGGCTGGGGACTGATACCAACTGGCAATCCCCCTGGTAGAATGGCGTCAGTTTTCATGTACGCCAATATCCTCGCCGCTTATCTCACGATCGTTTTCATTCTAGCACTGGGGCTGTTGATTGAAAACTCGATAATCGGGAGCAAGAAGTACAAAATTAGGGAAGCAGAACAATTGCCCAGTCCTCAGTCAAGAGTCCCCAGTCAAGAGTCCCTCTTTTTAATTCTGGTTGTAATTGGGAATGCGATCGCACTCATACTCACCAATTCTCGCAATGCTTGGGCTCTAGCACCCCTCGCCTGTCTCGCTTTTGCAGTATACCTTGGTTGGGGTTGGCTAGTAGCCGCAGTTGCTGGAATAGGTGGTATTGTTCTTTCAGCAGCTTATGCTCCATCACCAATAAATCAATTACTGCGAAAAATTGTACCCGTTTTCTTTTGGGCGCGACTAACAGATCGAAACTTTCCCGATCGACCTTTACCTTATCTCCGAACAACTCAGTGGAATTTTGCTTTATGGATGACACAGCAACGTCCTTGGACAGGTTGGGGGTTAAGGAATTTCACACCGCTTTATGTAGCAAAATATTCTACTCCTGAAATGCAAATTTGGTTAGGTCATCCCCATAGTTTATTTTTGATGCTAACAGCAGAAATCGGCATTCCTATAGCAATGTTGTTTTTTAGTTTAGTCGGTTGGGTAATTGCACAAAGCATTTTGTTACTGCGAGATTGGCCTGGAAATAGTCAAGATAGATTAATATTATTCAGTTTTATAGTTGCTTTTTTAGGTTGTACTTTATTCAACACTGTAGACGTAACGCTATTTGATTTACGGGTCAATACATTGGGGTGGTTGCTATTAGCAGCAATTTGTGGAGTGGTTTATCACAGCAGAGTAAAATAATGGTGCTTGCAAATTTCAGATTTGCCATCACTTTCCCCAAGTCTGTGGATAGTATACAACTGACTTTGCTCTATCTGTTCGCAGGCAAAACGATCGCAAATTCAGTTCCTTGTCCGGGTACGGAATTCACCTCAATTGTCCCTCCATGTTTTTCTACCATAATTTGACGTGCGATCGCCAATCCCAATCCAGTTCCCTTACCCACTCCCTTAGTGGTAAACAGATGGTCAAAAATGCGCTGCTTCACCTCTTCTTTCATACCAATGCCATTGTCGGCAATGTGAATCGTCACAGACTCGTTATTGTTCATTTGTGTCTGAATCGTGAGGCGATTGGGATTGGCTTTAATTTCCGCAAAACTATAGCAACCGCTCTCGTCGGTTAAGCCATAAATCTGGGGAGGGGGCTAGGGGCTAGGGGCGAAGCATTCGGGCATATAATTTATTGGTTAAAACCGAAGATTTACTACCCGAATGCTTCGCCCCTACTGTCAAGAGTCG
>Ga0163151_10005847_pt1 | contig 15407 bp, 13 predicted proteins | sample OliLakLV19MP5IB2_FD_145596 | JGI IMG/M metagenome (GOLD analysis project Ga0163151, IMG submission 145596) | Freshwater microbial mat bacterial communities from Lake Vanda, McMurdo Dry Valleys, Antarctica - Oligotrophic Lake LV.19.MP5.IB-2 | ecosystem: Environmental > Aquatic > Freshwater >...
TTGTTAATCGTTCCCGCCGTATCTGAAGTTCATTGCCGACGTCTGGCCACGCCTCTCTCCGCACGTGTGTGAGGCCATCTTTACCTTGATCGACGCGGATCTCAAGCGGGAGGACGCGCCATGACGCATCCCGCTTCGCGAGCCGAATCCTCATCCGTCACTTCGCCTCTCACCGACTTGCGTCCTCCATCGGTGGTGGCATCATTGCGAGAGCTGGTCGCCGCCGAATTCAAGTTTGGCACGATCTACGCGGACCCGCCTTGGGACTACTCCAATCGGGCCAGTCGCGGTGCGGCGCGGAAGCACTACCGCACGATGTCGTTCGCGCAGATCAAGAACGAACCGGTTGCGGACTTGGCCGCCGAGCGCGCCCACCTCCATCTGTGGACGACGAATGGCTTCCTGCGCGAGGCCTTGGAACTCATCCAGGCTTGGGGCTTCACCTACAAGTCGTGCTTCGTCTGGGTGAAGCCTGACATGGGCTGTGGAAATTACTGGCGCGTCTCGCACGAATTCTTACTGCTCGGGGTCCGGGGCGGCTTGCCGTTTCGCAACCATTCCCAGCGCAGTTGGCTGTCGGCCCGTCGCATGGAGCACAGCCGGAAGCCCGGCCATGTGCGAATGTTGGTCGAGCAAGTCAGTCCAGGGCCGTATCTGGAGCTTTACGGGCGGGCGGAAATCCCCTGTTCGGACTGGACGATCTACGGAAACCAAGTCGAGCGTCGCCTGTTTTGAGACGAGAACGCCCGGTGCGATCGGACAACGGCACCCCGCGATAGGCCGATTCGGCTCTGGCGCTGCTTTGAGGTGACCTGTCATTCCGCAATCCCTTGGCAATCCATGAGATGAAGTGACATCGAGCGTCGCGACGTGCCGGCACACGTGTCACTTTTTTCCGCTTCCGAAGGTCCGTCCTTAAAATCTCATCCACTGCGGGCCGCCTTCCTGCGGCTCCCGTTCCTTCACAACTCGTGTCCGAAACCCCTTTGTGGGTTTGTTTCGCTCCCGGCCCAGGAGCACGGAAAAACAACGGGCGCAATGTCGAACGTGTCTTCGCCTTCGACATCCTCGCATGGCAAACGCTCTCACCAGCCTGGCGGAACGAGTCTCCGACCCGTTCCGCGAGGACCAAGTGAAACGTTTACGCCCACCTGACAGGAGGCACCATGCTGAGATTGTTCTGGCGGCTACGGCCGTGGAGACGAAGACACCGGGATGATTGGAACCGTCGTCCCCCACGCAACTACGAATGGGATCGAGCGAAGGAGTCCCTGCGACACCTGCTCTTGTTTCTCATTCTCACCGGCGTGCTGGCCTACGCCCTACACGGGGTGGGGAGCCAGTAGAGGTTCTCAGGGATCGGCAACGATCCTTGCTGAAGAAGTGGCGACGGTCGGAGACCGTCGCCTGGACAAATTCGGTGTGAGCCGGCACGCAGACACGGCGGCTCGCACCATCACCCAGAGGAGTGCTTATGGCACAAACACGAAAACCGGACAAACGCAGCCCCATGGGACGCATCAGTGCGGCGAATTGGTCCATTCCAACCGAGGACCGGAAGGATTGGTTCAACGTTGAGCTGACGCGAGCCTCTCGGGAGGGTGACGAACGGCAGCATGCGGCGCAATTCGGCTGCGATGATCTGCCCATCCTGACCCTGAAGGGCCGACCCATGCAAGCGATGATGATCGCGGGAAAGTTCGATGGAGGATGTGTGGTGGTGACGGAAGAAGTCCAACGGGAAACGGTGGAAGAAGATCGCTTCGTGTGCCTCATTCGCCATGCCAACGGCGATTGGGGCGTCTTGCCGAGCGAGGATTGGGAAGTCAACGAAGCCGCCTTGAAATATGGCGGCCGGTTCTTTTCCCGGTATCGCGGCAGGAACGGGACGCTCTTCTACATCATCACCGACGCGGATCGTCTCACCACGACCATTCTGCTCCCGAGCGAGTACTGAGGGCGACCGGTTTTCACGCACAGGTTTGACACCTGGTTTTCGGGCTGTCTCCGGACAGCCCTCCCGCCCTGAGGGGATGCCCCCTTTCCACGGCGCCGACTCAGGCCGCGCCGTTCCACCCAAGTGTTTTCGCCCGACCTCTGGAAGTGGTGTTTCGCCGCGACGGTTCCCCGTCGCGGAGGAGCACACAACCGAGTGAACGCTGCTCCTCAAGACAGGCGTTTGCTCTCATGGAGGTCCGGATGAACACGACACAGAAACGAGAGGTTCCGCATGAGTTCTGGGAAGCCCTGCTTCAGGTTTGCAACTACCTGATGCGGGACTACACCTTCATCGATTCCATCTACGGTCCGACGGCCCACCGCGCCGATTTGCGGCGGTCCTTCGACATCGTCGACAATTGGCTGAAGGAGTATCTCGAAGAGCATGGTTTTTGATCGTGAGGCCAGGAGAGATTTCTCTCCTGGCCTCTTTGCGTTCCGTTCCGTCTGTGAGCAAGTCCATCGATCCTCTTGGCATCCGACCTCGTGGAAACGATCGCGGCGAAGCGTTACGGGGTCGATGGCGCGGGGAACAACACCTCGAACAGTCCTGGCACCACATGCACTCGGAGGGGAGGCACGGGTTCGCTGGCCCGTTGGCGGCGGTCGAGCTCCAGTTCGATGGCCCTCTGCTTCTCGGGCAGAGCCGTCAGCACCGTGAATTGAAACTGATCCCGCTTCACCAACCGGGCGAACTCAGCCACGTGGGGATGATGCTCGGCGGCCACTCGCGTCTGGTCGGTCCGCTGTCGCAGGAACTTGGCGCAGGAGTCGATCAGCCGATCCCAACGACCGGGGCCGGCGGTGTCGACCTTCAAGAACGCCAGCCGGACCACGCCATCTTCGCCCCGGTCCAGGTAATAGCGGGTCGGTTGTCCGGTGAACCACAGCTTCGAAAACTTCTCCTGAAACTCCCGTTTGGTGAGCAGCTCGCGAAACGATTCTCCGCAGCAGCAGAATGTGGCGATGGCGTACCACTCGGCACGAGCCTCGGCCTTCAGGGGTTGGGCCACGCTGACGTCTTGCTGAAGCGCCTCGGCCCCCTGTTCACTGAGATGGTAATACGGCTCACTGCGATGGCCCGGATACAGATCCGCGGTTCTCAACCAGCCGTCGCGGATCAAGCGCTCCAACGTAGTCCGCGCCGCGTCCTCGCCAGCCTCGGACAACAATCCCGTCTTGGCCAGGATGGTCGGCAACGTCAGCCGGTATCTCAACACGTGGTCGAGAACAGCTTCGTCGTCGGGGGCGAGCGGTTTCACCATAGCTCGTAGCTAGTCCCCACGGGCGAATAGAGTCGAGCCCAAGGGCTCCCGGTTTTCGTCCAGCCTGAAGTGGCCAGCCGCCGCGCGGCCCCGCCGGCACAGTGTATGTGGAACGCCTTCAAGTGGTCCGCCTCGTAGCTGCCGGCAAATTCGATGATTCGCGTTGCTGCGCCGGTCCGATCGATCAGAAACGCATCGGGATCTTTCATGTGGGCGATCTCGAATCCCATCTTCGGGAACTCGGCCTCGCCGTGCCACTGGGTGGCCAACCGGGGAAAGCGGCGGCGATACACGAGGTAGACTTCTGTCAGGTGCAGGTCGTGCGTCGCTTCATGCGGCCGGGAACCGCGTGCGTCCACAAACGCCCCGAACAAGGCCGTAGCGCGCTTCGTGGCCAGAGACACTTCGACCGATTGGTGCGGTTGGTCCCATCGCGCGCGTGACCGTTCGGCAATGGCGCGCAGTTGGTTGTCGGACGGTTCTGGTGTGCCGGCCTTCCATGCAAACAGCGGTTGCCGCAGATCGAGCAGCGGATGGGCTTCGGTGCGGCGATGCTCCATCAGTCCCGCTGTGACCAGCCGCGCGATCACGTCCTCTGGGCTGCGCTCCCGGTTCGTGGCGTCGGCAAACCAGCCGCGAACGATCTGCGTCGCCGTGACGAGACGAACGCGGAGCGCAATCGTCCGCAAGAGATCCTGCTCGGCGGGAGACCACTCACTGGACTGCATGAGAATCCCGATCGAGGGGCGGCATCAGTCAGCACAGGGGAACATGGTGCGATGTCACCGGCCACGCTTCAAGCCGGACACTGATCGATGTTGATGCGGTTCCTGATCACCGGCGCCTCACGAACCGACGCCGGCATGCTGACTAAAGGCGGACATTGTTGTCGATCCGAAGCCGGACTTCCTCCAGCGTTTGACGAAGCGCCTGTTCGATCTCGTGATAGGTGCCCGTTCGGCGGCCCACGACGGTAATCGTCCACCCATTCTCGGCAAAGAACGTCTGCTTCGCACGGGCGGCTGTCCGTCGCGATTTCCGCTTCCGCCGGCGCGCGACTCGTTCCGCACTGGCCTGGGTGAGCTGGCCGGCCGCCGCTTGCTGGGCGAGTCGCCGCTGCGTGTCATCGTCGGGCAGCTTCGTCAGTTCATAGGCCGTGCGGGCAGGAATGTCCCCCACTTCCACCTGGCGCTGAATATCGGCAGGCAACTTCAGCAGCGCCAGCGCCCGACTGACTTGTGAGGCGGGAATGTGCAGCGCGTCGGCGACTTGCTTGCCGGTCCAACTGTTCAAGGTCTGCAACGATTGGAAGGCGCGAGCCTGCTCCAGCGGCTGGAGATCGGACCGCAGCAGATTCTCGATCAATTGCAGCTCCAGAATCTGTCCTGGCGTCAGCGGCTCTTCGTGAAAGCAGCAGTCGACCATTGCCAGTCCCGCTTGTTGGGCCGCCCGCCACCGCCGTTCGCCGGAAATGATCAGCCAGCGTTGCACGTCCTCGGACCAGCGGACGTGAATCGGATGAAGCTGTCCCTTGGCCCGCAGGTTGTCCGCCAATCGAGACAGGCTCTGCTCGTCAAAGTCGACTCGCGGTTGGTCCGGGTCCGCAGCGATCTGCTGCACCTCGACTCTTCCGAAGCCGTGGGCTGGTCGCCGGCCCATATCTTTCCGAGCGGCGACCGGACTCAGCCGGGGACGGCCTTCATCGCCGCGGACGCCGATCGACTCGTCGAGATGATGAGCCACGCGTTCCAAGGCATTGCGTGAGGTCGTCATGTGGCCACCGTCGCGGTGATAGGAACTCTCAAGGCGGCCCGCTCCAGCAGTTCGCTGGCCAGTTGGGCCGTGATTCGTGCGGCGGTCGATCGAGGCTGCGACACGGTCACTGGTTGCCGACAAGCCAACGCCACCTTGAAGGCTGCGGCCTCGGGAATCACGGTTGTCAGCACGGCGATCCCATAGAGTTGGCGGAGCTTCCTTTCATAGGCCCGATGGACCAACAGCCGCGAGTCTGATCGAGTGACGAGATGGCCCAGTAGCTCCAGTCGGGGATTGAGCAGTCGGGCCTGCTCGATCGCCTGCTGCACCACACCCAGTCCTTGGGTGCCGAAGTCTTCCGGCGGCACGGGAATCACCACAAAGTCCGCGGCGATCAGGGCGGACCAACTGCATAGGTAGAGATTCGGGGGACAGTCGATGAGTGTGAGGTCAAATCCCCGCTGTCGTTCCAACAAGGCATGAATGGCGAACTGCTGCAGGCCGCACGCTTCGGGTGTGGGGACGTTGTGGGCCGCGAGATGCTGATTCGCGGGGATCAATGCGAGGCCGTCCACTGCCGTCGCACGGGGGAGCGGTCCGTAGTCGTCTCGAAAGACCGCGGCCAGCGTTTCGGACGGTGCAAGCTGTTCGACCACCGCCGAACCGAGAAAACCCTGGCTCAGCGACCCTTGCGGATCGGCATCCACCAGCAGCACGTTCAACCCTTGTTGGGCGAAGGCACCTGCCAGATGGAAGCACGTCGAACTTTTGCCGCAGCCCCCTTTCTGATTGATGAAACAGATCGTCGTCATCGGTCTCGATGGTGGAAGAATTGCCAGTGGCAATTCGGGCGAACTCCGTGAAATCACTCTCGTTACCCTGGCACAGGCTTCGCAAAGCCGTCAACAACTTTCTGTTGTTGAGTGCTGCCGTGCTGTGGTAATTCTGGCGGGTGAGGACTGCGAAAACCCCAATGAAACGACGATCTGCACCCCGCGGCATGGGGGCATTGAGCCTGGTCGAGCACGCCCTCTGTCCGCTGGATGCCCGGACTTCGCTTCGGCCCAATCTTGTCCATGAGACCGAATACCGGTTCCTCAACCGCTCCCGCCATTGGGAAACGGCCCACGTGCGGGTGTTCTGCCCGCTGGGGCTGTCGGCCCAGGATGAACTCTACTTGTGGGGTCTGCTGGCTCTGACGCTGCGACAATCGGAACCGGCCCCCGAATTCCACGCCACGCCGCATTTCTGTCTCCGGCAATGGGGTCTGATCGACACCAAGGCTCGTCGGGGTGGTCGGCAGTATCAGCAATTCGCGGCGGCCATCGAACGACTCTCGGTCGTGAAATACCTCAACGACCGGTTCTATGACCCGATCCGGGCGGAACATCGGCAGGTCAGCTTCGGGTTCTTCAGTTACAGCCTGCCGATCGATCCCCAGTCCAACCGGGCCTGGCGGTTCTATTGGGACCCTCTGTTCCTAGAATTCATGCGGGCGGCCGGTGGGGCCTTGCACTTCGACCTTAACCTCTACCGGCAATTCGATCCGGCCAGTCGCCGGCTGTTCCTGCTGGCCTCGAAGGTTTTTCCCCGGCGCTCCAGCTTGACTCTCGAATTACGACATCTGGCGGTGAATGTGTTGGGATTGGCGGCGTCACTGATTCCACGGGATCAGTTGGCCAAGACGCGGCGTTGCCTGCGGCAATTGTCGGCCCACGGCGTGGTCGCTCCGACCCAGCCCCACACCATCGTGAAACAGGAGCGGGGGAAGTACACAGTCAATCTGGTGAAGGGATCGGGGCTCGGCAAATCCCAAGCCACACCGGACGTGGCTGCGGAGTCACCGCTCACAGCCACACTCGGCGAGCTCTGTCTCGATGCGCCGAAAATCCGTAGCTTGCTGCGCGAGTATCGACACTCGCTCCTCCAGGAATGGGCCGATATCACGCTGGCCGCCCGCGAGCGGTTCGGTCCGTCGTTCTTCAAACGCAGCCCCGCCGCCTTTTTTCTCGACAACGTCAAGCACGCCGCGGCCGGCCATCGCACTGCTCCCGACTGGTGGCACACAGTCCGCAAGGCGGAAGAGCGGCAGAGGCTCGATGCACTTCGCCGGCAATTGCCGGGGGATCAACCAGCCCTCTGCCGCAAGGCCGCTGGGCCAACTGCCACTCGGCCGGATTGCCTCACACCGATCGCGGACATCCTGGATCGACTTCCCGTTCCCACCAAGTAGAAGCGGCTTTCCCCCTCGTTTGTTTTCCGGAGAGTTTTGTAACAGTACTTTGGCGCAGCGGTTGCGAGACAAATGCCGAGGCGAGTTGCGGAAGGAATTGGGCGAGTTGGCCACCGTTCTGACGACGACTCCCGCTGCGAAACGGTGACGCGACCGACACGTGTTTCGAGTGAATTGTGACGGCACCGACACGTCCGGCCGGCTCAATCGGTGACGGCAGCGACACGTGGCGGCGACCGCCATCAGGCCGCACAAGGGCGGTCGGCGTTCAGCTTTGCAGTAGCTTGGTGCTGGCATTCGATCATCTTCCGAGACAACCCCACGGTGGCCCGTACGTCGGCCAGCGCGTCATGGGCTTTCCGCGGATGCCAGGGCACACTGAAGTAGCGGCAGAGTGTTCCCAGCTTGAAGTCATTGGGTGGCGGCAGCGAGGGGAGCTCGTGAAACAGCCACATCGCCCGGTGCATCGTGCAGAGGACGCGATAGCTGCCGGGGAAGAACAATTGTTGGCGCTCGAACCATGCCCGCAGAAAAGGCCCGTCGAACTCGGCATTGTGGGCCACCAATTGGGCCACGGCGAACGGCTTGCCACCGGCGCCCCTGACTCCGACCGTCGCGTGCCGGGCCAGAAAGCCGCTGAACTCCGCCGCCACGTCTGGTGCCCGTCGCGCGTCGCGTTTCCAAACGGCGCGGTCATAATGTCGGCGGCGCAGCGTCCGGGCGGTGGCCTGGCCCTCGTCGAACTGGATCTTTTCCTCGAAGACTTCCAACTCGCGCAATGCGCAGTCGACCGCGATTGCGGCGATCTGAATGATGGGTCGGTAAGTTCGCAGCCCGCCGCTCTCGATGTCGACGAACACCAAGCGTCGTTCCGTCAGAAAATGCGGTGCAACTGGATCGTGTAGTACAGCGGATTCTGACAGTGGCGTCCGGGACAACATTCCTGATTGCATATCACGGTTTCTCGGGCGTTTGCAATCACGGTAGAATGCCAAGTGCCCTGGGAGCGAAAACCGACTGCATGCGACTGCTTGCTCGACAAAGATTGGCAACCTAGCATTCCGACGTGCTCTCATGCGGGCGGGGTCTCAAGATTGGACAAGCCGATGGCGAAGTCAAAACGTAGATTGCCGAATGACGACAAGTGTGTACCGTTGTCGCAGCAATCAGTCGACCGCTCTTATAAGGAGGCTTGCCGCCTCTACAACGAAGGCGAAGACGAAAAGGCACTTCACTTACTGAATCGACTTCTGGAGAAAGGAGATTTGGGCGGAAACGCTGTCCTTCTGCTCGACTCGATACTTCGACCATATGGCAGGGTCGTCGAACTCTCGGACGCTTATCAAAAGCAAATCGAATGGCTGAATGCAGCGATTCAGAATGGATGGCCTACAGACGGATGCGAGTCGTTCGAAGACCAGCGGAGCCGTCACCGGAATGTAATTCGTTTACTTACGCAGGATCTGCGGCCCATCACCTTCTTGGATTATGACCAGCCAGCTGTTCGCTGCCAAAACGCTTGGCTCTTTCGTGGTCGGTTTAACCTTGGCGCAACACGCATTTCGACCGCACCGGGTTGCATCCGCCTTTCCTTCGTCGAAACTGGCGATCTTTCTGATCGCGAACAAGCGGAGATTCGACAAGTTGTGTTTCGCGAGTTTTCCGATCGGACACCTTCCTTTGTGAGTCGAGCCATTCGCGAGATTCACATTTTTCGCTTCGCGATGCGTCTGGACGATCCCATCATCGCGTTCGATGCGAAAATGGACGCATGGAATGTTGGGCGGGTTCTTGGTGCGTATGACTGGGACGCGATCTCGTCACCACACTTCGCCCATACCCGATCTGTGAAGTGGACGAACCACATTCCGCACCGTGACTTGCCGTCAGCTATCAGTTTTCGCTTGCGTAAGCTCCGGACCGTTCAAGATATTCCCTCGGACCTTTGGAAGTCGATCCGCTCATTTTGCGTTGCCGATGGCCAAAGGAAAGCTGCCACAAACGCCCCAGTGTGGTCTCAGCATGCGTATGTAAAGAATGCGCCGGCGAACGAGCGTGAGCTGTTCAAAGCGACGTTCGCTGGAGCTGTCGCGCGCGGAACCTTCCTCGACGTCAATGGCCAGGTGGCATACGTGTGGGACTATTTACAGGATCAGCTTCGACTGCTTCGGAAGGGTCGGGATCATGGTCCCATCCTTTCGCTGTTCAATGAATTGCGAGCTGCATACGGCAGCGAACCGTCGTTAATTGAATTCTTGGATTTGCAGTTGTCCGAGTTGTTTCTGCATCTCGGCGATTCTGAGACCGCATGGAAATACCTCCGCAGGCTGCGAGTCGATGCCAATGGCGTGCTCAATGTGCGTGCGAAGTGTAAATGTCAGACGCTTGACGCCAACGACCTGCTGAATGTGGCACGCGCGAGGGAGTATCTGACTAATTGGGGACGCGCGAATCTGAAGGACGTTGATCTCGCAATTGAAGCTCAACTGCGCAAAGAGTACACAGAGTCTGGTGGAAATCCGATTGTGGAGCTGTGTAGCCGCGTCAACGCGCTGCGTCTGACGGAGCACGAGCTCTGTTGGTTGCGCGAGATCTGCACTGGCCGGGAACAGGAATTTGATCGGCTGCGGAGTTTTTATGGAGGTGGACCGCAGGCGGACGGAATCCATCGCGACTTCTACCAGGGGGGAGTCAATGAGCGACAGCCCATCCTATTCCTCGGCCGCCGAAGCAAATCAAATCCAAGGATGATTCGTGAAACTCTTGTTCCACCGCTACTCGAACTTGCGTGTCGGTGTAGGGTTGGAGGCTTGGTGCGAGATGCTGAGAATCGAGTGCGCGTTGCGAGAGGTATACCCCAGATTGGGGCAGGTTGGGTCGGTGAGACCGAGCTTTTCAATCGAATCAAAGCCGCTTTCCCTGGCCTGGATGTTCTTCATCACTTCAAGGCACCGTGGTTGGGAAAGCAACACGTCGACGTGTTTATTACTGAACTCAATATGGCGATCGAGTACCAAGGCGAACAGCATGATCGCCCGGTGAGCCGTTTTGGGGGTGAACACGGACTACGTCAAACTCAGCTGCGAGACGAAGAGAAGCGCAGAAAATGCGCGAAACGAGGAGTAATTCTCGTCGAAGTGCGGCCTGATGAGCCAATCGAGGCTATCGTGTCGCTTATCCAAAAGGCTGCAGATATCTGGAAGCAATCACAGGCTCAGTAGCTATTCCAAGTTTGAACTAGCGCACTTGTACGGTATGCACAGAAAGCGGCCGGGTTTCTCGGATAGCCCGCCGCGGTTGTCATTTCGTCAACGCGCCGCTCGGCAGGCCGGGGTCACTCCCCCGGCCAACGGGCGGCGGCATGATGTCGCTTCGACACCGATCCCACCCGGTAAACCGGACCTCACTAGTTCGGCTAAGGAGATGGTCTCACCAACCATCACGGGATCGGCCCGTAGAGCTGGATACCAGGAGACTGGTTCGTCCAGTTCGACGGAGGCTTGTCGGAGTAATCCTGCATTCCGACCAGCAGCGGCCTTCGTATCGCCGTTGCTGGTTCGCAGAGTAATCCCGACTCTCTATCCGATGGCCCATTGGGCCCTGGGGCCTCCGGCCGGATAACCCGCCGTGACGGCGCCAGCGATTGGGGGCGATGCGGACAGACCTGGAATGCGTTGCATTCCAGGCCGTCCTGTTTCAAAGCGGGTGAGGCTCATCCACTGATGAGCGTAATCCCGTCCACGGGGATTCGGGGTCTCTGACTCCGTTTAACCTGGCTGGCGTGGGGAGCTTCGTGCCTGGTGACAGGCCGAACCGGACGGGACTCGTCCGGCGACCAGCGGCAAATCCGCTGGCGGTGAAAAGCTCAACCATGAACGGCCCGCGAGGGCTTGCCAGTGAGTCTGACCGAAGACGATGCCGAACTGCGAACGACGGAAACTGATGGGTAAGGGGACGCTTCTCCATTCGATCCCCCGAAATCGCCGGTGAGTTGCCCTGGGCAACTCCCGACGTAAACGGTGCGCCGCTCGGAAGAGCGGCACGCACAGTTTCGGTCCCTCCGGCTCACCCCGGATAGCGACGTGAGCGGTCAGACGAAGAGCAGGACTAACGCAGGAAGGACTTCAGGAGCCGGATTGGTCTCCGGTGCGGCGCTTGGTCAGCGCCGTGCTTCAAACCCTGAAGTCTGGGAGAGTGGCCTGAGTAGAAGCCGAGGAACGCGCCGACGGAAGTCGACGCGAGAATCGGGCGACCGACCTGCAAGGCAGTGGGCGGTCGTAGCAGTTCGCGGGTGGTGCCGCGGATTATGCTCAACGAAAGGGCTGACGGGCAATTGTGTCGAAGCGACATGTCGGGGAGTTGCGCCTGCGGGCGCAGCTCCCCGGTCTTTGATTGAGCGCGAGCGGTTCCACGAGAACGATTCGGAAGGATCGGTCTCCTGGGGCGGCGAACTGACGGCGGACGTGACGCGTGTATCTACACGCTGATGCGGACGCCAAGAGGTTTTCTGCTGGGTGGGTTGTATGGATTGGCGGCGGTGAACTCCTGAATGGAGGAGCCGCCGCAAGGGGCGACTGCTGCGTCGCATGTTCGGTCCGTCTGCGAGGACGGCCGGGCGTGTAACAATCAGCGCGTGACCTGCAACCAACCCCCTCAAGGAATCGGCTTTCGGAGGGGCTTGTGCCGTGGAACAAGCCCCTCATTTTGTTGTTGCTGTTTGCAGGCTCATGCCGTATCGAGCCATCGCCACGTCCGTCGAGGGATTCGTCCAGCAGATTGCCTGCTGCTACCTCCGGCATGGTTACTGGCTCTACGTGCAGGGACGCATCCCGGCAATGAAAGATCCGTTGGCCGTCGACACCAAATTGATCGCGAAGTACGGCATCGGCGTTTCGGAATCGACTCGCGCCCGGCGGAAGCAAGCCGGTCGGGCGAATCTCCAGTATCTCCGCCATGACCGGACGTTCGTGATTCTGGCGACGAAGGGGGAGCATCCGTTCTTCCAGGACGAAGCCACGGCGATTCGCGACCTGCGGCATGTGCCGCTGAAGTATGAGGGCTATGCGATCAGTTGCCGGCGTGGTGGCCGCACTCGTGACGGCCAGCCGGACGGCAAGCTGCATGCCCACGTCGAAATCGAACGGCGGCGCTATCTGGCCATGAAGGCCCGGTTCCTAGAGTTAGCGACGCACCGCTCGGCAGACACGCTGGCGCTGGCGTTCTACCGGTTCCCGTTTGAACCGTATGCACCGGTCCGTCGGCAGATGCTGAACATCTTGCGGGCGGTCAATGAGGCGCGGAAGCCAAACGGGTATCGGCCGGTGCCGACGGAAGTCATTCCCTTCCGCCGCCGCATTGTGCGACCCTTTGAGGTGATGGTTCAGGAACTCGCTACCGTTCCTTCATCGACGGATCTACTTCTCAAGCAAGTGGAGACGGGATCGAACCTCGATCACTCTGTCGGAACGCGTTCCAATCCCAGGAACGATTGAGTTCGACCGACTGAGTGTAGTGCCTCTCATCATTCCGAGGGGCCGAGATCCGAATGTGACCACCGGGATAGGCGGTGATGACCCGTCCGTGGTTCAACCAGATCTGGCGCACCGCGTCGACAGACTGGCGGCGGGCGGTCCCATTGCGGTTCTCCAGCAGGACAATCTGCGACCGCAGCTCGGGTGCAGGCCTCACGGGTAGCCAATCGGCCAATCCCCATTGCCGGACGTAGGCGTCATCCGGCGGTCCCCGCCAAGCTCCGTCCAATAGCCGGTCTTGAGCGGCTCCGCTGCACGTCAGAAGGGGGAGGACATTGACGGTCTCGGAATGCCGATGCAATTCGTCGCGGTCCAAGTGCTGGATAAACCGCAGCAACGAGTCAACTTCCCCCTCGCGGACTGTCGATCTGGACCACTTTGGCTTGATCCATCCGATGCCCATCGGCAAATAGGCTCCCAGCCACTTGTGACTGCCGGCGACGATGAAGTCGGCCCACTCGAAACAGTCGTCGATCGGCACTTGGCAGAATGCTTGAGCGGCATCGACGAAGCAGAAGTTGATGCTGCGGCGTCGCTGAACTGCGGCGACGATCTCACGGATTGGCAACCTCACGCCTAAATGGTCTACCGCCGGCAGGAACAGGCCATCGCATTCCGCTTTTGCGAAGGCCGTTGCCAGATAGTCGGCGACATCGCGGGTCGTCCACCTATGATCAAGGATTTGGTCACGGAGCGGGATCACCGTGACGCGAGCCGCGGCACGACGAGCACGTTGTTCGATGGCGTGCTGATATGTCGGCCAGCTCAGATCCGTCGTCATCACGTTTCCGCAGACGCGAAACATTGAGCGGGTTGCGAGCCACGCCAACGACAAGGACTGGCTCGCCAGCAGCACTTTCCAATCATCGGGCGCACCGGCGAGGGTTCGCAGCGACCGCTTCAACCCGGCTATGCCTTGCCACGTCGACAAGCCGGGGAACTGCGATTGATAAGACGATGGCCAAGCCGCGAAGCCGTCGCGGAGAAACTGCTCGAAGTACAGGCTAGACGGTTCTTCGGCCGCGAGGCGAACGAAGTCGAATTGGGCTCGTTGAGCAGCGGGGGACATCGGTCCGAGCCGAGCCGTGTCCAGATAGAGCAATGGTGTCAGCCGTGTACCCTTGACGGGCGACCTGGGGTCGCCACGGGTACAAGATCACCTTAACGAGATCAGGCGTACCGATCCACCAAAATTCGCAGAAACTTAGGAAGCTGACGGATGCCGAAACGGGCGCGCGTCGGTGTGTCGGACTAATGGCACATAGATCTTGGAAAGTCGCTGTATGAAAAAGACATAGGCACGATGGCCCTCTCTGGGTAGATGGTGCCTGGGAACAGCTCCATCACCAAAGGGAGGCCACGCGGATGGCATACATCAGCCGGACTTTAGAATGAGTAAGTTTTACCTCTTTTCGTCGGGAAGGAATGATACTTCTAAATCGTCCACGCTTGGCAAAGAGCCATGAGCTAACGCAAAGACTTTGCCTTTGTCGCCTTCATTATTAGTGCGTGAGCTATTCGCTGCGTCCGCCTCATGGCTCTTGACTGAAATCACCCGACCGTCTCGCCTTTCGACGATGTCCTCTCGAGATTCGCTGATTCATCGGGTGTCGGCGGGAACGGAGGAGGCGTTGCCTCTTCGCCGGGCTGCGGCTCGGGCAGCGGCATCAACATGCCGTCCGGTCCCAGAAGCTGCTCCATGAAGAAGTGGCCGCCGCCGAGCGCCTGATAGGCGTTGACGATGGCCGACAACTGCTGCTGTTTCGCTTCAATCAAGGCGACGCGGGCTTCCAGCAGATCGCGCTGGGCGAACAACACGTCCATGTATTCAACTTCCGCCCGCGCCCCCTGGAACAGGCTGGTGGCCACATCGACTGACTCCTCAAGCGCTTTCACCTGTTCGAGTTTGATGGCGACGCTGTTGCGGTAGTTCTCGACTTTGGCCATGCGGTTCACCACTTCGGTGAACGCATTGAGCACCGTCCGTTGGTAGTGGTAAATGGCCTGCAATTGCCGGGCATTCGCGTTGAGGTACTCGGCTTGAATCGCCTTCCGGTTGATGAGCGGCGCTACGAGTTCGCCCGCGGTGCCGGCAATGAAGGCGCCCGGATCGAACAGGTAGCGGGGATTGAACGCCTCAAAGCCGACGCTAGCCGTAATGTCAAGTTTGGGATAGAAGTTCACCTTGGCGACCAGCACGTCGAGCCCCGACGCCGCGACCTCTCGTTCGGCGGCGACGATGTCGCGGCGATTCTGCAGCAGTTCGGCGGGGATCCCGACGCTCAGAACCTGCGAATCGAGATTGATGAAGTCCCACCCCAACCGATCGACCGCCTGCGGAAAGCGGCCGACGAGAAAATTGATCCGGTTCTCGGCTTCGATGATGCTCTGCCGAACAATCATCCGCTGGCTCTCGTTCTTGCGAACTTCCGCCAGGAACCGTTGCACGCCGAGTTCGGTGCCGCGGGCCGCCTCTTTTTGAGCTTTGGCGACCTCCAGGCTTTTCTGTTGCAGCTCGATGGTTTGATCGAGATACGACAGCCGCTTGTCGAGGGCCGCCAGTTCGTAATAGTTGTTGGCAATCTCGGCAATGATCCGCGTGATGAGGTAATTCCTGTCCTCGAT
>Ga0163151_10005850_pt1 | contig 15400 bp, 14 predicted proteins | sample OliLakLV19MP5IB2_FD_145596 | JGI IMG/M metagenome (GOLD analysis project Ga0163151, IMG submission 145596) | Freshwater microbial mat bacterial communities from Lake Vanda, McMurdo Dry Valleys, Antarctica - Oligotrophic Lake LV.19.MP5.IB-2 | ecosystem: Environmental > Aquatic > Freshwater >...
GCCCGTGGAGATAGGCAGAGTTGCGCGATAGCTGCTACGCCGGATCATCCTGTTCGGCTGATTCGCGTGGAGGCGAAGCCGCACGCAAGCTACCGAGGGATGAAGGGGCCTCGCTGGGATGGAACCCTTCGGATCGAGACCAACAGGCTTGACCTTCCAGCAGAACTGATCGCGGAGATCTCCCGACAACGGTGGGTCATCAAGATGTTCTTTCGGCTCTTCAAGCACATCCTTGGCTGCCGCCCCTCTCACCGCCGGCGAATCAATGCGGCTTGCTTCTGTCGTCCACGCAATCGCCGTGCCGAACAGGATTGCCAGGATGGCTTCGCCCGCGTGAAGACAGATCCTCGCGCACGTGGGCGAGCCGGTTGAGCCGCCTCCGGTGTCTCCCGCCAGAGGCCCGCCCACCGAGTGGAATGAGCTCGTCCAGGCCCACTTTCGACCGTGACGTCGTCCAAGCCTCGCCCGACGAACTACCAGTCATCGACATCCATTCACTCTGACGCGCCCCCAACGGCTGCGGCGGAAGTGGCCTGCGCCCACCGTGAAAAACCAGGCTCCCACGGCTGTTCTCATGGGAATCGAAGGCCGGCCGTCGCGCCACAAGACAGCCTCGAGCCCGATTCGGCTACGCTCAGAATCCGACCAACAGCCATCACCACGTGGCGGAAGTGCCGTTGACCGTCCTATCGTTGACCGTCCTATCCTTGTCACAGGGAGAGCGGGTGTCGGTGATGCAGGGTTCACGTGGCGTTACGCCTGCGCTTCCTCTGCCAACGCAACGTCATCCGCCACCAGCGGGCTGTGCAGTTTCACCGGCGTCGACGATTTCTTTTGCATCTTCATGTTCAGCAGTTCGACACCCAGCGAGAACGCCATCGCGAAGTAGACGTAACCCTTGGGAACGTGGACTTCCAAGCCTTCGGCGATGAGCGTCACGCCGATCAGCAACAGGAACGACAGGGCAAGCATCTTGATCGTCGGATGACGATCGACGAACCGGGCGATGCTCTCGGCGGCGAAGAGCATGACGCCGACCGACACGATGACGGCGGAGATCATCACCGTCAGACCGACCCATTCCTTGCCGGGTGCGGTCTTGACCATGCCGACGGCCGTGATGACCGAGTCGAGCGAGAAAACGATGTCCAGCAGGACGACCTGGACGAGCACCTGGCCGAAAGCCGCGCTCACCTTGCCGCTGACGGCATGGTGTTCCTCGCCCTCGAGCTTGGTATGGATCTCGCGGGTGCTCTTGGCGATCAGGAACAAGCCGCCGACAAGCAGGATGAGGTCGCGGCCGGAAATGCCATGGGCGTCGCCATCGGTGCCGGTCCAAAAGGCTGGGATCGCGAACAGGTCGGTGGTGAGCCCCATGATCCACCCGATCGCCAGCAGGAGCAGGATGCGCATGCCCATCGCCAGGCCAAGGCCAAGTTTGCGGGCTTTGGGTTGGTCCGCCACCGGGAGCTTGGCGACGAGGATCGAGATGAAGACGATGTTGTCGATGCCAAGCACGATCTCGAGTGCCGCGAGCGTCAGGAACGCAATCAGGGCCTCGCCCGACATCAGCGTGTGAAGGCCCCCAGCGCCGCCTACCTGGGTGGCGGCCAGCGCGGCGATGGATGCGAGAAGCGTAAACAAGTGTGATCTCCCGAAGAAACTCGTGCCTGGCGGCGAATTGGTGAACCGACGTTGCGGGGGGGGGGGAGTGTAGCGTCCGACGCATTCCTGTGGAACCGGACAGCCTCGGGCCGGATCGGCTACGATCAGTACCCAACAAGCAGCCAGCAGACCATTGCGAAAGTGCCGTTGGCCGTCCTGTCCTGCTTGGCCGAACACGATGAGCCGCATGCCGGACAGCCGGTACGGTGAAGGCCTGTCGATCCGAACTGAATACGAAAGGGTGATACCATGCGTCAGCTTTCCCGCGACGACCTGTCCGCACTGTTGGCGAGCCACGAATCGCCGTGCATTTCAATCTACCTTCCGACACATCGGGCGCACCCTGAAAACCAGCAGGACCCGATCCGCTACCGGAACCTGCTGCGGGAGGTGGAATCCTCCCTCCAAAAGACGTACCCCACGGGGGAGCTCCGCCCGCTGTTGGAGCAATTCCAGTCGCTGGCCCACGATGACGGATTCTGGAACTACCGGACGGACGGGCTCGCGGTCCTCGGCGCGGCCGGCACGTTCCGGGTCTTCGACCTCCAGCGGCCGGTGCCGGAGCGGGCAGTCGTGGCCGACAGCTTCCACCTGAAGCCCCTGATTCGCATCCTCCAGTCGGCCGACCGCTACCAGGTTCTGTGCCTGAGCCGCCACGAGGCCAAGCTCTACGAGGGGAACCGCGACGCACTGGATCCGGTCGAGCTGCCGGAGGTGCCATCGACCCTCACGGCCGCACTGGGCAGCGAGCTGACCGAGCCGCACCTGACGGTCGCCTCCTATGGCACGGGACCCGGGCCGGGAGGGCCGATGCACCACGGACATGGCGGGAAATCGGACGAGGTCGATAGTGACCGCGACCGTTTCTTCCGGGTCGTCGATCGAGGCATCCTCGAACACCACTCGCGGCCGTCCGACCTCCCTCTCCTGCTAGTCGCACTGGCCGAATACCACGCGCCGTTCCGCGCGGTCAGCCACAACCCGGCCCTCTTGGCGGCCGGCCTGACGACCAACCCTGAAGCCCTTTCCATCGACCAACTCCGGGCGAAAGCGTGGGAGGCCGTCGAGCCGTCGTACCGGCAGCGACTCGCCGGATTGGTCGAGGATTACGGGCTGGCGGCGTCCCGCCAACTCGGGTCGGACGACCTGGCGGAAGTGGCCCGGGCCGCGACGGCCGGGCGCGTCGCCACCCTCCTCGTGCAGGCCGACCGAGTCATCGCCGGGCGACTCGACGCGGCAACCGGGCGGATCGAGTCGGGCGAGCTTTCCGTCGACCCTGGAACCGCCCGAGGTCACCTGGTCCACGGTGCAACCGGGCGGATGAAGCCGGGCGAGCTTTCCGACCCCGGGATTGACGACATCCTCGACGATCTGGCCGAAGCCGTGTTACGGACGAAGGGCACAGTCGTCGTCGTTCCAGCAGACCGTTTGCCATCGGACACGGGTGTGGCGGCGATCTACCGATACTAAACGGATTGTCGCGCGGGGGGTTGATTTGAATGCGGTTTTCGTTTTCGCCGCAGCCTGGCTATTGGTCGTACTGACGGATGTCCTCGTGGCCCACTGGCATCACACGTCTGCGGCTTCGCGCTACGGCGGTCCCGTTCCGGATGCCGAAACACCATCGCCGTCGAAGGAGGGAATGACATGAACAAACGACTCCCACGCGCGGTCCTGTTTGGTGTTGTGTTCGGCGTGCTGACTACGTCCGTCATCGCGCACGGGCAACCGGCCGGCCAACCCAAGCAGACGCAGAAGCAGCCGCCCCCCAACGACGACGAACTGTCCGCCGCCCCCGCAAAAGTGGATGTGCAACCGGTCGCGCGGGACGAGGAGATCCGCGAGCGTCTCCAGAGCGTCCTGGAAGCCACGGGGTGGTTCGTCGAGCCGCAGGTCCGGGTCGAGGAGGGAGTCGTCTTCCTCAGTGGGCGGACGGACACGGACGAACTCAAGAAGTGGGCCGGCGACCTGGCCCGGAACACGCAGGACGTGGTCGCGGTGGCCAACCGGACCAAAGTCTCCCAGCCGTCGGTGTGGGACTTCAGCGCGGCGTGGGGCGGCCTGTCGGCGTTGTGGCGCGACTTCATCCGCTTCCTCCCCTTCCTCGTCTTCGGGTTGTTCATCCTGGCCCTGTCGGCGGGGGCCGGCTGGCTGGCGACGCGGAGCGTCCGAACGCTCCTCCACCGGCGGGTCCGGGCGAAACTCCTGCGGGGCGTCCTCGCGTTCGGGGCGGGCGTTTTCGTGTTCCTCGTCGGCACCTACGTCGTGCTGAGGGTGTCGGGCCTGACGCAACTCGCCCTCACGGTGGTCGGCGGGACCGGGCTGATCGGCCTGGCCGTCGGCATCGCCTTCCGCGACATCACGGAGAACTTCCTGGCCAGCATCTTCCTCAGTATGCAACAGCCGTTCGGGACGGGCGACCTGATCGAGGCGGCCGGGGTGACGGGGTTCGTGCAGCAACTCAACGTCCGGACCACCGTCCTGATGAGCCTCGATGGCAACCTTGTGCAGATCCCCAACGCCACGGTTTACAAGAGCACACTTCGCAACTTCACGGCCAACCCCAACCGGCGCGAGGACTTCGTCGTCGGCATCGGCTACGACGACCCCATCGACGAGGCCCAAGAAATCGCCCGGCGGGTGCTAGCCGACCACCCAGCCGTTCTCAATGAACCGGAGCCGTGGGTGCTGGCGGACGGGTTCGGTTCGGCGACCATCAACCTGCGGATTTACTTCTGGCTGGACGGCCGGGAACACAGTTGGCTCAAGGTGCGGTCCTCGGTGATCCGCCTCGTGAAGCGCGCCTTCCAGCAACACGGCATCTCGATGCCGGACGAGGCCCGGGAGGTCGTCTTCCCAAAGGGCATTCCCGTCACGCTGCTCGACGGGAAGTTGGACATCGCTGCCGCGACCGGGCCGCCGGAACGGGCCGGCACCCCGCCGACTTCGCAGGACAGCGCGGTGTCCACGAAGGCCGAGGCTGGGCTGTCCAGCGAAGCCGCAGTGATCGAAGAACAGGCCCGCAAGGCCAAGCCGTTGGACGAGGGGGAGAATCTCTTGAAGGCTTCCCTGGCACCCGGCCGGCCGCCTGATCGTCCTCCCGGTCTAGAGTCCGGCTCAGCGTAGGTGAGTTCGAGATACCTGAATTTGCAATGGTTTCGCCGTCCAGACCGACGGCGTCTCGATACGGAGTAAGACATCAATGCTCAACCTTCGGTCGATGTGGGATCGCCTGCGTTCCAGCCTTTGGTTCGTGCCCACGCTCCTCGTCACCGGTGCGGTTGCCCTCGCGCTGGGCCTAGTCGAGATCGACGCCAGCGCCGAATGGACCTATGTGCAGGACCGATGGCCGCGCCTGTTCGGGGCCGGCGCGGCCGGCTCGCGGGTCATGCTCTCGGCCATCGCCAGCTCGATGATCACCGTGGCCGGCGTCGCGTTCTCGATCACCATCGTCGCCCTCGCCCTAGCGTCGAGTCAGTACACCTCGCGCATCCTGCGGAACTTCATGCGGGACCGCGCCAACCAGACGGTGCTCGGCACCTTCCTGGGCATTTTCGTCTACTGCGTGGTGGTGCTGCGGACCATCCGGGACGGCGACGAAGGCGCGTTCGTCCCCTCCCTCGCGGTCCTCTTCGGAGTCGTGCTGTCGTTGGTCGGCATCGGCTGTCTGATCTTCTTCATCCACCACATCGCCTCCTCTATCCAGGCCGCATGTATTATCAAGTCGGCGGCCGACGAAACAATCGACGTCATCGACCGCTTGTTCCCGGATGAGATGGGCGAGGTGGCCGGCTCGGACGCCGGACCCGCGCCAGACCCGACCTCTGCGGTCTGGCAGCCGATCCCGGCGAGAGTGACCGGCTACATCCAGGCGGTCGATGGGCACAGCCTGCTTCAGTTGGCGGGCAAGCGGGAAGTTGTTATCCGCATGGAACGCGGTGTCGGGGAGTTCGTCGTGGAGGGGGCACCGCTCGTCGCCGTCGCCGGGCCGTCGGACGACGGCCTCGCCGACGCGGTGGCCGACTTGTACACCGTCGGCCGCCAGCGCACGGCGGTCCAGGACGCGGGTTTCGGCGTCCGGCAGATCGTGGACATCGCCCTCAAGGCGCTGTCGCCGGGCATCAACGACACCACCACTGCCGTGACCTGCGTTCAGTACCTGTCGGCCGTGCTCGCGCGCCTCGCCGCGCGCCACCTCGCGGATCCTTACCGGACGGACGGCGGCAAGGTACGGGTTATCGTCCGCGGCGCGAACTTCCCCGGCCTGCTGGGCGAGGCGTTCGACCAGATCCGCCAGAATGCCGAAGGCAACGTCGCGGTCCTGCTGGCCCTGCTCGGAGCACTGGAAGTCGTCGCCGGACGGACGCGGGACGCCGGACGGCTGGGGTCGATTGCCCGGCAGGTGAGACTGATCGCCGAGGTCGCCAGGAGGACCATCCCGTCGCTTCCCGACCGCGAGGGCATCGAGGCCGCGTTGGACAGCCACACGAATCGAGGGATCACGTAGGCGATGAACTGAAGCCGCTGGCGCTTCCCGCCCATCCTCACTTTGCCGTCTATAGACAATCGCTTTTCGTGCGTCTCGGTGGGCGGCGGCCACGTCGCCAGCCCCCTTCGGCTCGGATCGGCTATGCTCCAGACTCCCCCGTCAGTCTTCAACCTGATGCAAAAATGCCGTTGACAGTCCTATCCCTGGGCGCGCATCGGCTGTGGCGTGGCGATAATCCGGTGTCCAAAAGAGCACAACCATGGAGATCACAATGAAAACCAAACGTATGAGCGACGAAATCGAAAAGGCATTGAACGACCAAATGACCCGCGAAGCGTATCAGGCACAAGTCTATTTGGCATTCGCATCCTGGGCCGAAGTTAACGGCTTTCCGGGCATCGCGGCGTTCCTCTACAAACACATGGACGAGGAACGCCAGCACATGTTCAAATTCCTCAAGTTCATCAACGACCGGGGCGGCAAGTGTAAAATCCAAGCGATCGACGCACCGCCGGATGATCCCAAAGATATCAACGACTGCCTGCAACAAACACTCCAGCACGAAATCGACAACTCGGCCTCAATCGACGTGATTGTCAACTTAGCGCACGAAGACAAAGACTGGGCGACATTCAACTTTGCCCAATGGTTCGTTCGCGAGCAGATCGAAGAAGAAACGCTGATCAATGCACTGATTGACAGGTACAGTCTGGCTGCTCAACAGGCAGATCATGCGAACCTATACACATTGGACCGCGACATGTCGGACGCGCCACAGGAAGCAACCATCCCTCGAGAAGCCGAGTTTTGATGCAATGTCGGGCGCACAACAACACCATAGCCGGGTGCTGCACCGCGAGCCGGTTGCAAAGAACGTCTGCCTGTATGTTGTCGACAAACCGGAAGGCTTTACGTCCCGCCCTGGTCACGCTGTTGAATTGGCCGTTGACCAACCAGGCTGGAGTGACGACAAGCCCCCGTTCACCCTTTGTGGTCCGCCGAAAATGGTCGAGGAGCTTACCAAGGTATTAAAATCGCTTGGCGCAAACACGGATTCCTTGGTTTTTGAGAAGTAAGAATGTCGGTTCGAGCAACACTGGCAAGAATTCCGAATACCAACTTCATTCATCAACACGATCGCTACGGCGACGTTTCTCCTTGATCTGGATTCCAGGGCGCGGTGCGGCAGCTACAAACACGACTTCCTCGTGGCGTTTCGCCGTCACAGCCAGGAACTGCCGGCGACCATTCCGGTTTTCGAATTGGCTTGCGCCACGATGAGGCGCAGCCACATTCAGGTCATGGCGTTCGACACAAGTGAACCAGCACGTGAGTTTCGATGAATCAGACAAATGCCGCAAAGAACGATTCCATCGTATTGCGAATCAAAGGCATGGACTGCGCGGAAGAAGTTTCGATCCTCACACGCGCACTTGGACCGATGGTAGACGATATCAACCAGCTTCGGTTCGATGTCCTGAATCGGAAAGTGACCATTGTTTCGCCAGGCACGTGTCGCTCAAAACAGTTCATTGACGCCGTTGTCAAAACCGGCATGTCGGCAGAGAATTGGCACACTGATGCGAAGGCCACAACGATGTCATTGTGGTCCCTCTACGGCCGCATGGTGCTGACATTCACCAGCGGCATATGTGGCTTTGTTGGATTTGTGAACCATGTCGTACATGCGGGTAGTATGGCTGCCGCTTTGGGGTCAGAAGGGATGGGACTGACAGCAGCGGTGCCGTGGTTTTCGGTTGCGTTCTATTTGCTGGGAATCGTTGCAGGCACCTGGTTTGTGCTTCCCAAAGCGTGGAGATCGGCAACCAGTGTGCGGCCAGACATGAATTTGTTGATGGTCGTTGCCGTGATTGGCGCGGCAGCGATCGGTGAATGGTTCGAAGCCACCACCGTCGCCTTCTTGTTCGCCGTGTCATTGTTGCTGGAGTCGTGGAGTGTTGGCCGTGCAAGGCGAGCCATAGCGACATTAATGGATTTGTCACCGCCGACGGCGAGAATTCGAGATGAGCAAGGCAAAGACATCGACATTTCCCCCACCGAGGTCGCTGTTGGGACGATCTTCATCGTCCGGCCCGGCGAAAAGTTCCCGCTTGATGGTCGCGTCGTCAGCGGAGCCAGCGCCGTGAACCAGGCACCCATCACGGGAGAGAGCGCACCGGTCGACAAGCAATCTGGCAGTGATGTTTTCGCAGGAACCGTGAATGGAGACGGACTGCTTGAGGTGGAGTCGACGCGACCCGCCGAGAACACCAGGCTGGCCCAAATCGTTCGGATGGTTGGCGACGCCCAATCGGAACGGTCGCCGTCAGAGCAGTGGGTGGAACAATTCGCGCGATACTATACGCCGGCAGTGATGGTCCTGGCATTGCTGTTGCTCGTCAGCCCGCCGTTGCTGTTTGGGGCTGCCTGGTCCGTCTCGCTGTACCGCTCGCTGGTGCTGCTTGTCATTGCTTGCCCGTGCGCCCTGGTTATTTCTACGCCTGTGTCGATCGTGGCAGCGATCGCAGCGGCAGCTACCAATGGCGTCTTGATCAAAGGTGGATTGTATGTAGAGATGCCCGCACACTTGAAAGCTATTGCTGTCGACAAAACCGGGACGCTTACCCACGGCAAGCCGGAGGTCATCGACATTGTTCCGCTCAATGGTCACACCGAAATGGAGTTACTGGAACGCGCGGCTGCATTGGAGAGTGGATCGGACCATCCTTTGGCCCAGGCAATTGTCCGGATGGCTAACGAAAAGGGAGTGTCGGTCTCCGCTGCGGACGGATTTGAAATCATTCAGGGAAAAGGCGCCCAAGGCCGCATCAACGGAAAACTGTTTTGGCTCGGTTCGCATCGTTACCTCGAGGAACGTAAGCAGGATACGCCAGACGTTCATGCACAACTTGAATCCCTGCAAGCATCGGGCCGCTCGATCGTGGTGATTGGCAACGACGAACACGTTTGTGGTTTCTTTTCGCTGGCCGACACGGTCAGACCCGAAACCGCCGGAATTCTGGGGCAACTTCACGACGCCGGAATAGAATGCGTCGTGATGTTGACGGGCGACAACACCGGAACCGCACAAGCGATCGCCAAGCAGGTCGGAATTGATTCCGTACATGCTGAACTATTGCCTGAGAACAAAGTCGATGTGATCGAAGACTTGGTCCTTCGTTACAAGTATGTCGCGATGGTTGGCGACGGAGTCAACGATGCTCCCGCGCTGGCACGATCATCATTGGGGATCGCGATGGGGGCAGTTGGAACGGATGCAGCCATTGAAACCGCCGACATTGCCTTGATGTCTGATGATCTGTCCAAACTGCCCTGGCTGATTCACCATTCGCATCGAACGATGGCGATCATCCGACAAAATATTTTCTTTTCGCTGGGCATCAAGCTGCTGTTCGTCGTCTTGACATTCGCCGGAGTCGCATCCCTGTGGGCCGCAATCGCCGCCGACACGGGAGCTTCGCTGATCGTGATTTTCAATAGCTTGAGGCTGTTGCGTAAAACGTAGAAATATTCATTGCCGAGCGGCTACTCATGAGAGGTGCGGTCGGCATCGGCTGGATCGTGCGAAACGAGGGTCGGCGCCCGCAGACCACCAGAGTTCTGGTGCCCTGTAGGTGCCTTTGACCAGGTTGGCTTTCCGGCACTGTGTGTGGTAAGGTTCACTCACGTTGTCGAACAGATTCCAGCTGGGTTGGCTGGCAGATGTTTGGCTTTGATCTTCAGGAGTGAACCATGAATCCTATCGTGCTCATCATCGTCGTCTTCTTGATTTTGTCGGTTTTGGGCGGCGGCTACGGCTTCCGCAGCGGCAATAACATCCTCGCCGGGGGCGGTGGCCTCGTCGGGTTACTCCTTGTCGTCCTCTTGATTTTGTTCCTGATGGGCCGCCTCACACTGTGAATGAATTCTCGTCCTCGAGTGTGGCGGGTTGAGCCATTGCCAATGGTTTTGCACGGTTGTGGTACAGATAGGGGGGCGTCCCTCTTCGCATGTGACTAGCCAACGAGTTCGCCCGGAGAAGACGCCGCTCTACAAGATCATCAAGATCATCGTCCGGCACCTCGAGACGTGGCTTTGCGAGAGGAGCCTCGGGGAAGAGCCCGTCGCGGCCCACGTGGAAGACTTTTCTTCGTGGCTACCTCCGCTGCGGCATTCTCAGCTTCGGGTTTGCTCGGGCCTTGGTGCAGCACCTGCGGGCGTGATTTTCTCGTGGCCCGTCGCTGGGCGACTACAAAAAGCGTGCAAGGGACGTGGCGTCTGCCCCTCATGCACCGGCCGCCGCATGGCGCAGACCGCCGCCCATTTGGTCGATCACGTCATTCCACCGGTCCCCGTCTGACAGTGGGTGATTTCGGTACCGAAGCGACTGCGCTCACCCTTGGCGACTGCGCTCCGCTCACCCTTGGCGACTGCGCTGGTTCCTCAGTGAGCGACCCGAGGCCGTCGCCGCCCTCGCGACGATCTTCATGAGCGAGGTGGAACGGCTCGTGCGCGAGGCCGGTGCCGCCGACACCGGACAGGGCCGACAACGAGTTGCCCCGCATCGGCGCCGTTTCCTTCCTGCACCGAGAAAGGCTCGGCACTCAATCGGCATGTCCATCTGGGTTGAACAGGCTGAGCCAGGCGTCACCTTCCTCCCGGCACGGCCCATCCACCCCAGGCGACCTCGACACCCTCACCGCGCGAGTGCGAAAGCGGCTCATCCGGTGGTTCCGGCGAGCGGGGCTGCTCGACGCGGAGGCCGCGGCCGACATGCTCGCATGGGAACACAGTTGGTTTTCGATCGACGCTTTGTGTGCGGATCTCCCTTTCAGTCCCCAAAGTGTGTGCCTATTGCAAGCCCCTCGAACATCTCGTGCGATACTGCGCTCGGCCCGCGTTCGCGCTCGACAGGCTCGCGGTCATCGGTGCCGGTGACGAGAGCCCCGAGCGCATCCGCTACACGCTCCCGCGGCACAAGCGCGGGCAGTGGATCGGGTCTGGGCGGCAGAAGAAGGCGACGAGTCCTAACGCGCAAGGCGTGATCACCCTGTCCCCGCACGAGTTTTTGAGTCGCCTTGCGGCCCTCGTGCCGCCGCCGCGCAAGCACCGTCATCGCAACACGAAAGTGTTCGCGCCGAATCATCCGCTGCGGTCGCTCGTGACGGCGATGGCAATCGGCAACGTCGCCTTGCTCCCTCGCCCTCCGGGAGAGGGCCGGGGTAAGGGTTCCTCCGCTGCCCCGTCGGCACACGACGCCGATAGCGACGCAATCGCAGCGACCCGCTCCCACGATACCTCCCGGATCGCGTGGGCCAATCCGCTCGCGCGGATCGCCGAGGCCTTCCCGCTTGTGGGCCCGCCCTGCGGCGGCGACATCCGGCTCATTGCGTAGCGGCGCAGACCGCCGGCTGGAGCCGGCTCACTTCGAACCGGAGGTTCGCAAGCGGACGATTGCCAGGATGGCTTCGCCCGCGTGAAGGAAGGCCAGGATGGCTTCGCCCGCGTGAAGACAGATCCTCGCGCACGTGGGCGAGCCGATCGAGCCGCCGCCGGTGTCTCCCGCCAGAGGCCTGCCGACCGAGTGGGGCGAGCTCGTCCAGGCCCACTTTCGACCGCGACGTCGTCCACGCCTCGCCCGACGAGCGGCCCGTTATCGACATCCACTCGCGGTGAAACGCCCGCCAAGGGCTGCGGCGGAAGTGGCCTGCGCCGAGCCTCGAAAACCGTGCTTCAACAGCGGATTCCATGGGCGTGTGAGGCCGTCCTTCGCCTCGCAAGACAGCCTCCAGACACGCTCAAGCCCCATCGGCTACGCTCAGGAGCCAACCAGCCGACAGCGTCACGTGGCAGAAGTACCGTTGACCGTCCTATCCTTTTATCCTTTTGGAAGGAGAGCGTTCCATGACCACCTCGCACAACGAACTTGAGCATCCCTTTCGTGCTGGCGTTTTTAATTCCGTTGAACGTGCCCAGGCCGCGGTGAGCGCCTTGCTGGCGAATGGCTTCACGCCTGCCCAGATTAGCGTGCTGTGCGACGATGATCTCAAGGAACGTCACTTTCGCGCTTTTGAACATACCGAGCCCGCGGGCACGAACACGCCTGCTTCCGCCGCCATCGGCAGCGCCGTGGGCGCAACGGTGATGGGCATGGGCAGCGCCGCAGCCGGATCGATGTTCGGTCTGGCTGCGGCAGCAGCGATGGGAGGGGCCGGCTTATGGACCGGCACGATTTTCGGCGGCTTCGTGGGAGCCATGATGTCGCGCGGCACCGAGAACGAGCTGGCCAATTTCTATAATCAGGCCGTGCAACAGGGCAAGATTCTGGTCGCCGCCGAAGTGCATGGCGAAAACGCGGAACCCAGGCTGGCCAGCGCCGCCACGATTCTGGCGGAATTGGGAGCCGAACCACTGCCGCTCCCGGAAGGCTAGGCCAATGCCAAAGACAAGAAATCCTACGTCCAACGAAGTGGCGAACGCTTCGCCCGAGACGCAGCGGGAAGCGAAGATGCTGTTGGAGCAAGCAGGTGTGCCAGAATTGGCTCAGCAGGAGATCGCCTCCGCCACGGGCCATCCCGCCGAGCCGACGGCCGCGAACGACGATTTCGCGCGGCGGTGGGGCTTCGTATCGTACCTATCGATGCTCGAAGCTTCAAAACCCGTGGCCGAAATGCAGGGCAGGTACTGGATGGTCACCAACGTGGGGCCGGATCAGTGGATTGTGCAATGAGGACATGCGTTGCGTGATGGAAGCCAGACTCGAAGGCCGCCAGCCTGTCGCGGTCACGCATCACGCACCGACCGTAGACCAGGCCGTCGACGGTGCTGCCGCCAAGTTGGCCAGGTTGATTGAGAGCACTCTTGGGCGGCTTCGCGATCAGAAACGTGTCAGGACCGACCCGATTCCGCTTGAGCCGAATGACGATTCGACAACATCGCGGAGGTCTTCGAGATGAATGAGCAAAACCTTATCGAAACTGCCCGGGCCCTACTCGTTGATGACAAAGGCTTGTTGGCGATGGACGAAAGCAATCCGACTTGCAACACACGCTTTGCAAAATTGGGGATTCCGCAAACTGTAGAGGCTCGTCGAACCTACCGTGATTTGCTTGTCACAACTCCGGATCTTGGCAAGTCGATCAGCGGTGCGATTCTTTATGACGAGACGATTCGTCAGAAGACACAGGACGGCACGCCATTCGCAAAAGCACTCAGCGACGCTGGCATCATTCCGGGAATCAAGGTGGATGCTGGCGCGAAGGACATGGCGCTGCATCCGGGAGAGAAGATCACGGAAGGGCTGGATGGCTTGCGAGAACGTTTGGCCGAGTATTCACGCATGGGTGCTCGGTTCGCCAAATGGCGGGCGGTGATTGCGATTGGCGATGGCCTTCCGCGTCGCGGTTGCATTGACGCCAACGCCCACGCGCTGGCTCGCTACGCGGCATTGTGTCAGGACGCTGGAATTGTGCCGGTCGTTGAACCCGAAGTGCTGATGGCGGGTCCGCATTCGCTCGAGCGATGTGCTGAAGTGACTGAAGAAGTCCTGCACGCGGTATTTGATCAGCTCTACATTCAACGCGTGGTGCTGGAAGGCATCTTGTTGAAGCCCAATATGGTGCTGCCAGGATTGAATTGCCCTGATCAAGGATCTATCAGCGAAGTGGCCGATGCGACCGTGAATTGCCTGCTGCGTTCGGTTCCTGCGGCGGCGGCCGGCATCGTGTTCCTTTCGGGTGGGCAGTCCGCAGAACTTGCGTCGGCGCGATTGAACGCAATGAATGTTCGCTTTCAATCACGCGCACCATGGCCGCTTTCGTTTTCGTTTGCTCGCGCGATTCAGCAGCCAGCGATGGAGATTTGGTCCGGCAAAGAGGCCAACGTCGAAGCCGCACAAATGGCCTTGGCGCATCGTGCTCATTGCAATCGAGCCGCAAGGCGAGGCGAGTACTCTGCTGAGATGGAATCAACCGAAGTTGAGTCGATCGGAGGTCTGCGATGACACTGCGTCTGTTTTTGATGCGACACGGCGAAACAGAATGGGCTCTTTCTGGAAAGCACACGGGGCGCGCTGATGTTCCGCTGACTGAAAACGGCGACGAGGAAGCCCGCCTGCTGGGGGAACGCATTCGTATCTTCTCGTTCGCACACGTGCTGACCAGTCCGCTGCAACGCGCCCGGCGAACTTGTGAACTGGCCGGTTTGTTGAAGCACGCGAAAGTCGATGCGGATTTGATCGAATGGGACAACGGCGATTACGAGAGCCAAACTCCTGCTGAGATTGTTGCGAAGCGACCGGGATGGAATCTGTTTCGCGACGGTTGCCCCAACGGGGAAATGCCTGATCAAATCTCGGCGCGAGCCGATCGACTGATCCAAAAGCTTATCACGCTGGACGGCAATGTCGCCCTGTTTTCGCACAGTCATCTCGGTCGAGTTCTGGCCGCGCGTTGGATCGGACTGGCGGTTGAACACGGACAGCAGTTCTTGCTCAACACCGCATCGCTAAGCATCCTCTGCTACGAACACGATCGCCCCGATCAGCCCGCCATCGAATTGTGGAACTCCGCGCCGCTCGAACGATTCACCGATTCACCTGCCAGCCCGACTCCGCTGTATCAGAAAGCGATCCAGCGTTGGGAAAATGAAGGTGGCGAAGCAAGATGACAACGAAGGATCTCAAGAAGGAGACGCGCTGATGGTCAATGGCAGCAGCGCGTCGCTACCCTCGTACTGTTCGCACACGGATATGACGGCCGTGGCCTCGTGGTGCGGGATGGAGAACGCCGCGAGCCCCGGGCGGCTTACCGGGCGAAGCCGACGAAGAAGCTGAAGATCTGCTCGCTGTCGAATGGCGCGGCGGGTTGTTGGGCGAGCTCACTCCTGATGGCCAACAGAGTCGCCTTCTACCCGCAGCCCCGGCAATTTCTTCCTGTGCGGCGCGGCCCTCTACGCCGCACCGGCGGCCGGAGCAGTACACCCGCCGCCGCCCGGAGAAGACGCCGCTCTGACTGTCCGTGGCAAAAGCCATCCATGGCCTTTGGCCACTTGGCCGACCGATGGCAAAGCCAAGGTTTGCCATGGTCGGCATCTGCCGCATCGTGCGGCGGTAGTCGCGCCTCGCGGTTTGCTGTGGCTTTGCGAGCGGAGCCTCGGGGAACAGCCCGTCGCGGCCCACGTGGAAGACTTTTCTTCGTGGCTACCTCCGCTGCGGCATCCTCAGCTTCGGGTTTGCGCGGGCCTTGG
>Ga0163151_10005852_pt1 | contig 15397 bp, 18 predicted proteins | sample OliLakLV19MP5IB2_FD_145596 | JGI IMG/M metagenome (GOLD analysis project Ga0163151, IMG submission 145596) | Freshwater microbial mat bacterial communities from Lake Vanda, McMurdo Dry Valleys, Antarctica - Oligotrophic Lake LV.19.MP5.IB-2 | ecosystem: Environmental > Aquatic > Freshwater >...
GCTGGCCATGGGAGTTCTCCTTGCGGTTGATCAGTCGGCGGTGGCGCCTCTTCACGCCGCTCAATCGGCGCGGGCGCCGGTGGCCTTGACCAGCCCCGCCCATTTCTCCGTGTCGGCGCGAATGAGCCGTGCGAACTCATCCGGCGCGAGATAGGCGGGCTCCGCGCCCATTGCTTCCATGCGGGCCTTCGCATCGTCTGCAGCAACGGCCTTGGCGATTTCACGCGACAGGATCGCGGCAACGGCGTCCGGCGTCGCCGCCGGTGCAAGCACGCCGAACCACGAGCCGACTTCCACGTTGGGCACGCCGGCTTCCGAGAGCGTCGGCAATTCGGGCAGGACTTTTGCGCGTCTCGTGCCGGCGACCGCGAGCGCGCGCATCTTTCCGGAGCGGATATGCGGCAGCACCGTGGGCAGGTTGTCGAACATGAGCTGCACGCGGCCGGCGAGCAGATCCGACATCGCGAGCGGCGCGCCCTTGTACGGCACGTGCTGCAGCTTGACGCCCTGCGAAAGCTGGAACAGCTCGCCCGCGAGGTGGGGGATCGCGCCGCTGCCGCTCGAAGCAAACTGCAGCGGCTGCGAAGAGGCCTTCGCTATTGCAACGAGTTCGCGCGCGTTGTTCGCCGTGATCGACGGATGCACTACCAGCACCACCGGTATCGTCGCCACGAGCGAGATCGGCCTGAAATCGCGCGCGGCGTCATACGGCAGCGACTTGTAGACCGCGGGCGCGATCGTCTGGCTGGCGGTCACTCCGAGCAAGAGCGTGTAGCCATCCGGCGCAGCCTTCGCTACCGCATCGGCCCCGATGGTCCCGCCCGCACCCGGGCGGTTCTCGACCACGAACGATTGTCCGAGCGCGCTCGAGAGCTTGTCGGCCACCACGCGCGCGAGCAGGTCCGCCGCGCCGCCCGGGGGGAAGGCGGCAATGATCCTGACCGGCTTGACCGGATAGGACTGCGCAAGCGCCGGCGCCGACACAGCGAGGCTGGCGGCCGCAAACGCCACTGAAAGGACCGACAGGAAGTGCATAGGGGACCGTCCGGGAGAGAAAAACGCCTTCAGAGGATGCTCGGCCCCCGTCGAACGCGCAACTGGCGTTTCGAGCTGCGGCGTTTCGAGCGGACGTCGAGGGCCTTGCCTTGCGGGATCAGCCTACGTCGCCGTGGTCCCCGCCGTCACCGGAGGCATAGTTGTTCGAACCGTCCCCGGCGTCCGACCGCGGGCTTTGCGCGCCGTAGTCGGTTTCGACCAGCGTTCCGCCGCCGGGCGGGATGGAGCCACTGCCTGCATCGTGCGGCGCGGCCTCACGGTTTCCGAGCAGGCTGCCGATGCCTTGCGCGAGCATGGAACCGGCAACCACGCCGACGGCAGTCGAAGCCACCGTGCCCAGCAAACCCGAACCCCACGCGCTCCGCGGCGCAGGCACAGGGCCAGCCGCCACGGAGCGCGTGGGGTTCGGGGCGGCAGGCAAAGCAGCGGCAGGCAAACCCGAGGACGCGGGCGCGCCCGCAGGCTGCCGACCCCACGAATTCTGGCCAAAGAAGCTGGACGGCAATCCGCTCGTGCGCGCCTCGCCCAGTTGGCGCTTGAGGCGCTCGAGTTCCTCCTGGCTGGACTGCTGCGCCAGTTCGAGCTGCAGCACCCGCTGCACGAGCAGGTAGGCCGCATCCGGTTGTCGCGTGAGCGCATCCCGGATCATGGCCTCTGCCACTTCGTCCTTCGGGCCGGCGTTGGCCTGTTCGAGCAACTGAAGGAAACGGACCAGCTGTACACGTTCTTCCGGCGTCATCGTGGTTGGGCTCATTCAGGCTGCTTTGACGTCTTTGACGTACTTGGGCAAATCGCCGATTGCATGCTTCACCGCGTCCTCGACCCGGTCGAGGAAGACGAACTCGAGCCGCGCGCGCGCATCGGCCGGTACGTCTTCCACATCCTTCTCGTTCTTCCTCGGCAGCATGACGGTCTTGATGCCGGCGCGCAATGCCGCGAGCACTTTCTCCTTCACGCCGCCGATCGGCAGCACCAGACCGCGCAAGCTGATCTCGCCGGTCATCGCCACGTCGCTCCGCACCGGCCGGTCCATGAGCAGCGAGACCAGCGCGAGATACATCGCCACGCCCGCGCTCGGGCCGTCCTTGGGCGTCGCGCCCGCCGGCACGTGCACATGGATGTCGGTCTTGTCGAGCGAATCGCCGACCAGCATCTTCGCGAGCGTCAGGGCCGCCTGCACCGATTCCTTCATCACGTCGCCGAGCTGCCCGGTCAGGATCAGCTTGCCCGTGCCCGGCACCTTGGTGGCCTCGATGAACAGGATGTCGCCGCCCACCGGCGTCCACGCCAGGCCGGTCGCAACACCGGGCAGGCCGGCGCGCTGGGCGATCTCGTTCTCGAACTTCTTCGCGCCGAGGATGCCGTGCAGGTCGGGCTCGTCGAACACGATCGTTTCAGCCTCGCCCTCGGCGATCTTCATCGCGCCCCGGCGAAAGACGCTGCCGATCTCGCGCTCGAGGTTGCGCACGCCCGCCTCGCGGGTGTAGTCCGCAATGATGGACCTGAGCGCGTCGTCCGTGATCGAGACCTGCTCGGGCTTGAGGCCGTTGGCCTCGAGCTGGCGCTTGACCAGGTAGCGCCTGGCGATCTCGAGCTTTTCCGCTTCGGTGTAACCCGGGAGCTGGATGATCTCCATGCGGTCGCGCAACGGGCCGGGGATCGTGTCGAGCACGTTCGCGGTGGCGATGAACAGCACCTTCGACAGGTCGAAATCGACGCCGAGGTAGTTGTCGCGGAACCTGGCGTTCTGCTCCGGGTCCAGCACCTCGAGCAACGCCGACGACGGGTCGCCGTGGAAGCCGCCGGCGCCGACCTTGTCGATCTCGTCGAGCATGAACACGGCCGAGCGGCTCTGGGCGCGCTTGAGCGCCTGGATGATGTTGCCCGGCATCGAGCCGATGTAGGTGCGGCGGTGGCCGCGGATCTCGGACTCGTCATGCACGCCGCCAAGCGCGATGCGCTGGAACTTGCGCCCCGTGGCGCGCGCGATGCTCTGGCCGAGCGAAGTCTTGCCCACGCCTGGCGGGCCGACAAAACACAGGATGGGGCTCTTGCCTTCGGGCGCGAGTTTCCTCACCGACAGCCATTCGAGGATGCGGCGCTTGATCTTGTCCAGGCCATAGTGGTCCTCGTCGAGGATGCGCCGGGCCTCCGCGATGTCGATCGCCGAGTTGTTCGCCGTCCCGGCCTCGTCTTTCCAGGGCAGCTCGGTCAGCCACTCGAGGTAAGTGCGCAGCATCGAACTCTCGCCCGAGGCCTCCGACATCCGGCCAAGGCGCTTGAGCTCCTTCCTGGCGTGCTTGGCCACGTCCTCGGGCATGCCGGCGTCGTCCAAGGCCTTGCGCAGCTCTTCCATTTCGGCCGCGGAGTCTTCGGTTTCGCCCAGCTCCTTCTGGATCTGGCGCATCTGCTCGCGCAGCACGTGCTCGCGCTGGCGCTCATCGAACGCTTTCTTGGTTTCCTCGCCGATCTTGGCCGAGATGCGCAGGACTTCGACGCGGTCGTTGAGGATGCGAAGCACCCGGTCGAGCCGCTCGCGCAGGTCGAAGCATTCGAGCAGCGACTGCTTCTCGGGGCCGCTCACGTCCATGAAATTGACCACGAGGTCGGCCAGCGCCGAGGGCGAGGAGATCCCGGCGATCACGCCGGCGAGTTCGTCCGGCGCTTGCGGCAGCAGGCCGAGCGCTTCCTTGGCGCGCTGCTTCAGCTGGTGGAAGCGCGCCTCGATGTCGGGGCTCTTCTCGTCCCCGCTCGACTCGACTTCGGCAATGCGCGCGACCAGGAAGGGCCAGCCTTCCAGGAATTCGAGCACGCGAAAGCGCTCCTGGCCCTGGACGACCATGTGGTGCGCGCCTTCGGCGCCGGTGATGTAGCGCAGGATCTGCGCACTCGTGCCGACCCAGTAGAGGTCCTCGGGTCCGGGATTGTCTTCGCGCGCTTCGCGCTGGAGCAGGAAACCGATGCGCCGACCGGCCTTGACCGAATCCTGCGCGGCCGCCACCGAGTTCTCGCGCCCGAACGTCACCGGCGCCACGATACCCGGAAACAGCAGCATGTTGCGCAGCGGGACGATCGCGATCGCGTCCGCCGGCAGCGGCTTGCCGCCGGCCGGGTTGGTCGGGTCGGGGGTCGCCGACGACGGCGAAACGGCTTCGATGACTTCAGTGGTCATGATTCTCTTTACTCCTGCACTGCGATTTTGCGAAAAGCAAGCGTGAGGCAACCGTCGATGAACGAGCGCCCCGCGGGTTCGAGGCTGGCGCTCGGCAGCGGTATTCGCCTGAAAAACCGGCCATAGGGGATTTCCACCCTGTGCAGCTTCGCGCCGCGCGACGTAATGGGAAACCCGCGTACGGCGGACACTGTCAGCGCGTCGGATTCGAGGCCGATGACGATGGTCTCGGCGGGCACGCCCGGCAAGGCGATGTGCACAAACAGCGCCTCGGACGTCTCGATCACATCGATCGGCGGCTCCCAGCACTGCTCTGACTCAGCGGGCCGGAAAAACGTCTTCTGCAGGCGCTCGGCCTGCTCGAGGAGCTGCAGGGCTTCGCCCCACATGAAGGTCTGGATGTCGCGGGATCTCATGCACGCTTAGATGCAGGCGATGCCGGAAGATTCAAGTCCGCCCTTCTCCGCCGCGAAAACACCATCCGCGTCGCAAGCAGGGGTATTCGCTATGCAAATTTTGCAAAAGGGCGCTTTGGATACATCTCATTGCAGATCACAGCTTTTCAAGATCCGGTGCCGGGGGGTAGCATGCCGATAATGACAAGGCATAAGGAGTAAGCACTGTGGCAAAAACCAAAGCGAAGCCGAAAGCCCCTCCGAGCGCAAGGCTCCGTGGCCAGCTGCGCACCCGGATCCAGCACCGGATCGACGAACTGAGCATCACGCGAGCGGAGGCCGCGCACTTCATGGGCCTGTCGATCGCCCAGACCAGCCGGCTTTGCAACGACTACGATTCTTTCAGCCTCGACAGGCTGGTGGATGCGGCCGAAGGTGTTGGCCTCACAGTCGAAATGAAGGCAGTAAGGCCATATTCCAAGGACTGAATGAACAGGGGAACCTGGCGGTTCCCCCGACGATCGGAACAGGGGTACCTGGCGGTTCCCCCGACGATCGGAACAGGGGTACCTGGCGGTTCCCCCGTACCCCCTCCCTAACAGCTCTCCACTTTTACGTGGGTTCCCATTAAATAGGGTCGAGCGGGAAGATGGGGCGGCGGACTTTGCGGAAGTCCAGCACGCTGTAATCCGAAGTGCACACTCCCACACCGGCGCATTCAACGGTGGCGCGGGCCAGGTCGCCGAAGCCCGCGCGCCAGTGCACCCGGCTCTTCAGCATCAGGTAGCGCTTTTTCGTCGGGTCGATGCCCTGCGAGGCTAAGCATTCGAGGTCGTTCGGCTCCTGTTGGCGCGAGATCACCACGATCTCGACCTTGCCGGTATCGAGCACCGCCGTGGGGCCCATGTCCATGAGGACGCCTTTGGACATCGGGCCGCGGTTGCGGAACTGGCCGTTGCTGAGGTTCTTCACCGTCCCGGTCACCTGGAGCGGCTGGCCCTCGAGCCCGAGGCTCGGCATGTCGAGCTTGCCGCCCAGTGAGAGCGTGACCTTCGCCCCCACACCTGCCTCATTCATCTGCCTGACAGCGGCCGGATCGTAGATGGCGAACACCGCGACGTCGTCGAGCCCGGCGTCCAGGATGCCCTTGAGCACGGCCATCGTGTCCATCGTGCCGCCGGAGGCCGCATTGTCGTAGTGGTCGAGCAGCACCACCGGCCGCGTCTGCATCGCTTTGGCGCGCTCGAACGACCTGGCCAGCGGCTCGACTTCGTAGACCCACTTGCGGCGCGACTCCCAGGCCAGGTCGAGCAGCTCGTCGCACCAGCGGCGCGCCAGTGCGGGATCGTTATTGGTGACCACCACCGCGGACAACCCGGCATTGACGATGTCGGCGTGCGGAAACCCGACGAACAGGCTGGCGCAAAGCGCGCCTTCCTTTTCCATCGCGCGGCAGCGGGCCTGGATCTCCTTGTTCGGCGAATCGAGGCTCGACTGGCGCATGACGTGCGGCAGCATCGCGCGCTGGCCCCAGGCCATGGCGGGCGCGGCCTTGCCCTCGAGCATCGAAAAGAGCGCCTTGCCGGCGCGAATCCCGGTTTCGTAGACATCGACGTGCGGATACGTCTGGTAGCCGGCGATCACGTCCGAGTTCTCCACGATCGCGCCATACAGGTTGGTGTGCATGTCAAGCGCGACTGCGATTGGCGTTTTTGGCGCGATCTTGCGCACTCGCGAGATCAGCTCGCCTTCGCCATCCTCGAGGCTTTGGGTCACCATCGCGCCATGCAGGTCGAGCAGGATGGCGTCGCAGCCGGCTTCGACGGCCTTGCAGATCCGGCTCGCCATGTACTCGAAGGCCGCGTCCTCGACCGGCCCGCTCGGCCACGCGTTGCCCGCGACCGGCAGCGAGATCGAGGCGCCCGCCTTCTGCGCAAGCTCGATGAAGGCGCCGATCGCGGAACCCGTCCCGCGCAGCGCCTTGATCGCCGCCTCGCCCTCGAGCGGGCTCGGCGTGCCGACCGCGAAGCGCCCGATCGGCGTGGGCACCGGCGAGAAGGTGTTGGTCTCGTGCTTCATCTGGGCAATGACGACTTTCATTCGGCTACCGGGGCTCCACGATCATGCGGGCCTTCTGGTCCTGCGGCGACTTGCGGCTTGCGCTGATCTCGAGCACCGCGGGCCGGCGGTAATCCTCGCCGGGCCTGGCCAGCTTGAAGCGAAGCGACGCGATCTTGCGATCGACGAGCTGGACCTCCTTGTCGAGGCCCCGGGCGGCCAGTTCCTTGCGCGCGCGCATGAGGTCGTCGATCTGCGCCCGCATCTCCGAGCCGGGTTCCTTGCGCGGGGCCGCGGCCACCCGGGCCTGCGCGACCGGGGATACCGTGACTACCGGTAGCGAGCGGATCGACTGCGGCCATTGCGTTTTCGGCCGGTTGGCGGCGACAGCGAACTCTTCCGTGGTGCCCACGAGCCGCGCGATCGCGAGGTGGTTGTGCTTGAACGCCCAGTCCATGGCGCCGTCACCGTAATCGTTGCGCACGCGCCGGTCGGCGCCGAGCGTGATCAATTGCCGGACCGTCGCCTCGCGACCCTCGTAGACCGCCATCATCAGCGGCGTCGAGCCGTTGGTGCTGCGCGCGTCGATGTCCGCGCCGCGCTTGACGAGATAATCGACCACTTCCGACTGGCCGGAGAAAGCCGCGTAATGCAGCGCAGTCCATTGGCGCGGCTCGCGATTGACCTTCGCCCCGCGCGCAAGCAGCCAGTCGACCGCCTCCGTGCGCCCCTTCCACGCGGCATGCATCAGCGCCTGCTCGCCGAGGTTGTTGACCTTGTTGATGTCGGCACCCTTCGACACGAAGAGTTCCATGAGCGGCAGGTTGCCTTCCCATGCCGCGATCATGAGTCCCGTGCCGATGCGGTCGCCGATGAAGTCGGGATCCAGCCCGCGCTCGAGCCATGCCCGCGCCTGCGAGAGGTCGCCCATTTCGATGCGCACGCCGAACTCGACGGGATCCGGCAGCGTCGGGCGCCAGAATTGCGCCTGTGCAGGCGACAGGACCCCGGGCACCAGCCCCGTGAGCGCCGCCAGCGCGAGGATCGTCGCTAGAATGGTCCTGGATAGCGTACTTCCATGCATCCTTATCCCTACCTCCCTCAGTCCCCAGGGTCTTCCTCGCTTGCGCGGGCCCTGCTCGTGTCCGTTGCACTGCACGCCGCGCTGCTCTTGTCCGCGGGTAATCCTGTGTCGCAAAAACGACCTGCTGCGAAGCTCGCCGAGGACCTGAAAGTGCGCCTGGTCACGCCACCGCCGGCGCCGCAGCAAGCCCAGCCCGAATTGCACATGCGTGAGGATACCCCGCGCAAGCCCGCAGCAGCACCATTCCAAAGACCAAAGCCGCAGACAGTTCGCGCGCTGGTGCTGCTCTTCCTCGACGAGTCGGGCAACGCGATCGCTGCGAGGATCGAGGCTTCGAGCGGACACGCGCTGCTCGACGCCGCCGCCGTGCGGGCGGCTCGCACCTTGCGGGCGATGCCCGCCAGCACGCCAAGGGAGGCGGTGCTGCCGGTGAGGTTCAGGCTGAGGTAACGGGCAACCCTGAAAGCCGGGAAGAAAGCGATTAAGCGCCTCTTGGTGCCCGAGGGCACAGAAGCTGCCCGATCGATCGTGATACATCTTCCGCAAGCCCGCGCAGCACGGATCGCATCCGCGGCGCTTTGGCAGTTGATTGCTGCCATTTTTAACACCAACCCCCCGCCCAGAGCCGACGAGACGACGAAATGCTGCCATCGACCAACTTCGTTTCTGCTGCAACCAGCCCCGCCGGAAGGCTGCCGGCATGATGGACCTCGAGCTCTGGGACAATTTTTCCACGCTCGCGACCGTGCTCTTCATCGGCCTGGTCGTTCTGCTGCTGGTGGTCATCTGGTCGATCAAGCGCCACCGCGACCCGGACCTGGAGATCGAATGCGACTTCCCCATCGAGGACCTCATGCCATCCCTCGCCGGCTTGTCGCTTGGGACGGCAGTGGACGGCAATTCGGTCGAACTGCTGGCGAACGGCGCCTTTTTCGACGTCGTGATGGAGCGCATCGGCGCCGCGGAGCACTCGGTGCACTTCGAGACTTTCCTCTGGAAGGAGGGCGTGCTCGGCCAGCGCCTGGCCGACGCGCTCTCGGAGCGAGCCCGGGCGGGCAGGCAGGTGCGCGTCATTGTCGATGCCACCGGCTCGAAAGAGATCGGCAAAACCGCGTGGAAGCAGATGAAGGACGCCGGGTGCCGGCTCGCGCTCTTCCACGAAAAGGCCTGGCGCAATATCGGCGTGCTGAACGACCGCGACCACCGCAAGCTCGTCGTCATCGACGGCCGCGAGGCCTTCGTGGGCGGCCATTGCATCGTCGACAACTGGATGGGCGACGGCGAGGACGGCAAGCACTTCACCGATCTCAGCGTGCGGCTGCGCGGGCCGATCGTCCACAGCATCCAGTCGGCCTTCAGCGAGAACTGGGCCGGCGAAACCGGGGAGCTGTTCGTTGGCGCGGATGTCTTCCCGGAGTTGAAGCCGGTGGGCGACATCATGATCCACGCCGCCTTCGCCAAGCCCGAAGGCTCGGCACCCGCGGTCAAGATCCTGCATCACACCGCCATCTGCCTCGCCCGCAAGAAGATCTGGATCCAGAACCCGTACTTCATCCCCGAGCCCGAGGCGATCGATGCTTTCGGCGCGGCCGTCAAGCGCGGCGTCGACGTGCGCGTGCTGATGCCTTCGACCAGCGGCTCCGACAACCCGATGGTGCAGCACGCAGGGCATCGCAACTTCGAGAAGCTGCTGCGTAACGGCGTCCGGCTCTTCGAATACCCGCACACGCTGCTGCACCAGAAGGCCATGACCGTCGACGGCATCTGGACCGCGATCGGCTCGAGCAATTTCGACGACCGGTCCTTCGAGACCAACGACGAGATCACCCTCGGCATCCGCGACAAGGCGATTGCGGAGGAAGTCGATGCGGTCTTCGAGAAGTACGTGGCGAGGGCCGAAGAGATCAACCTGGAGGAATGGGTCAATCGCGGCTGGTGGCACAAGCTGAAGGACAACGTCATCTACGTCTGGAACGAAGTCCTTTAAATGAGGCCAGGCTCGATTTGTACCAGCCTGGAATGCTGCCATTTTTTAGAAAGAGTCATGGACTGGCCTGACGAAACGGCCGAAATGCTGCCATTGCCGCATCCACAATGGTGATTTCTACGCTACCTTTCTTACGCTCAGCTCCACCCGCATTCCCGCATGCCCGAGCATGTTGACCAGCGCATCGAGGCTGAACTTCTCGATCTTCCCCTTGAGCAGATCATTCAGACGCGGTTGCGTCACGCCCAGCCGGGTGGCGGCGTCCTTCTGGCTGCGTCCGCTGGCCTTTACGTACCGCTCGATACGGGTCATCAGATCCGAGCGCAGCAACAGGTTCTGCGCTTCTTCCGGGGGAAATCCGAGGTCGCGGAACACGTTCGCGCTTCCACGCTTCATTTTCAGCTTGTCACTCATCGCTGCTTCCTTTCGTTGAACACGCGCAATCTGGTGGCCGATTCGGTTTCGCGCCAATGGCGGAAATGCCCGAACCGCCTCCAGACTTCCACCGAGCCATGTCACGGGCTTTCGCATACTTTATCCGTTTTGATATAAAGTGCAATTGGCCTGAGCGCGACCCGGACAACCTTCCTGATTGCAGGCCAACTAACGAACCGACACTCTGCGTCGTTGACGAATGTCGGTTTTGCGGTGACTGGTCTGTTTCCAAATATTAGCTAATTTAGCTATAATCTGACCCATGAAACATTCGACCTTCGACGCCACGTCGGCCAAGAACCGCTTCGGGCAGGTGCTTGAGGCCGCTGCACGGGGTCCCGTCGCCATAGAGCGCCACGGAAGGGTGGTCGCGTACGTGGTCGCGCCCAATGAGGTTCCCTCCGCCCCTGCGCCAATAGAGGAGCGTCTCGCCGCCCGCCTTCGCGCAGCGGGAGCGCATTACGCAACGATCTTCGGATCTGTCTCAAGGGGAGCGGCACGCCCGGACAGCGACATCGACGTCGCCGTCAGCTTCGGAAAGCCGATGACGAGCGATCTTCGGATGGCGCTTACGGGCCTGGTTGCTGAAATAGCGGGGCGCAGCGTCGATCTGATCGATCTTGAAAAAGCCGAAGGTACGATCCTCGCGCAGGCTCTCGGTGGCAGTGAAATCCTGTGCGACAGCGTTTCGACTCGCCACCGCATGGCCCTTCGGTTGAACCGGACAGAGGACGACCGTCGCAGCGTGGCGATCGCAGCGCGTCATGCCCGGAAAGCGCTGTTCGCGTGAAACCCGCTGCGCCGGGGAAGATCGACTCCACGGTCCTCGACCCGAAACTCGCCGAACTGTCTCGCCGCCTGAAGCGCATCGAGGCCAAACGCCCGGCCACCATCAAGGCGCTAACCGCAGACGAGGATCTGCAGGACATCCTTGCGCGCAACCTGGAGGTGGCGATCCAGGTATGCGCGGATATCGCCCTTCACCTTTGCGCGGCCTACGGAGATGTGCCGGCCACGTCGGCCCTGGCATTTGCCACCCTTGCTGACCGGGGGGTCATTGACCGGGGCCTCGCGCAAAGGCTCCAGCGTGCGGTCGGGTTCCGCAATGTCCTGGTCCATGAATATGCCAAAGTCGACTGGAAGATCGTAATGGAGGTGTTGCGCACGGGCACACGCGACCTCGCGGAACTTGGCCGGTCAGTCATCGCGTTTCTCGACAAAGTCTGACTTTTATCCGCGCGGAGAACCGCATGCAGGGCCGATCTTAAGTCTATTGGTATGCCTGATATGGCAAGAAGGAGCCCCAACCTCCAGCCAGGCATCGTTCAGCAGGTGCACCGCGAGATTGACGTCCGACCCCTTTTCTTCCGTCTTGAGCACGCGCACCGTCGGCGGCTGACCAGGAACCGGTTGTGCAAGCGGCGCGCTAACCTCGTGCGTGAGGAAGTGGCCATGGTGGACGACCAGTTCGGGAATCGACGCGCGCAATGCGCGCAGGTATGACTGCTGGCGAACCGGTTGACCGGGGCCCTCATCGACCTAGACCGGGCGGCTTTGATGTTCGCGAAAGTCTGGCTTTCATTCCTGCAGAGCCAGTAATGGCGCGGCTCTTACGCCAATCTTGAGAACCGCGCGGGCCCCGCCCTATCGCCGCACTCACTGCCTCGAATGCCGCTTGTCAGTACAACGTCCGGACACTATGATGCCCCCTCCGGCGATAGAAAGGACCCGTCCCATGGCAACCCAGTCCAAGTCCGAGCGCATCGATGTGCGCGCCAGCGCGCCCGTAAAGCAGCTGTTCCAGGCGGCCGCGCGCGCCTCCCACAAGAATGTCAGCGAGTTCCTGCTCGAGGCCGGCATCGCCGCGGCGAACCAAACCCTGGCCGACCTGCGGCGTTTCGAGCTGGCCCCGGGCAAGTGGGCGGCTTTTCAGGCTGCGCTGGACCGCCCAGTCAAAGCCAAACCCAGGCTCAGGAAGCTGCTCACGAGGCCCGGACTCCTGGGGTGAGTTCGCCCGGGGCGGGCCCGGCTGCTTATGGCCCGGTCCGCAAGCTTGCCGCCGGCGACAATGTCGATGCCTTCGACTGCGGCCACGCGGAGCTCAACCAGTTCCTGCAGCGGTTTGCACTGACCAGCCAACAGGCCGGCAGTGCACAGACCTATGTGAGCTGCCGGCAGGCGCGGGTCGCCGGGTTTTACAGCCTTGCAGTCGGCAGCGCGGAGCCTGCCAACGCCGCCCCCAGGGTCATCAAGGGCATGCCGCGCCATCCGGTCCCGGTCATGATATTGGCCAGGCTGGCGGTCGACCTGGAACATCAGGGTGTGGGGTTCGGACAAGCGCTTCTCAAGGATGCTTTGCTGCGTACCGCCCAGGCTGCTGATATCGCCGGCATACGTGCGCTCGTTGTTCACGCCAAAGACGACGCTGCTCGCCGGTGGTACCTGAACTGGGAGTTCGAGCCAAGCCCGACCCATCCCTTCCACTTGTTCCTGCTGCTCAAGGACCTGAAGGCGATGATGCGTATGCGGAGCTGAAGTCCTTTCGGTCCAGGTCGCGCTATCCGAGCGTCGTAACCATTTCGATTTTTGGCGCGACCGACCGCACGACTTTCTGGATGCCATGCCCGGGATTCGCCTGCCGCCGCGAAACGATCAACCCCATCTTCTCCAGCAATCCGACATCCTTGGTGATCGCCGAACGATTGCGATGCAGGCGCTGCGACAACTCGTTGATGCTCAGGGGTTCGTGCATTACCTCGAGCATCAGGCGGCGGCGCGATCGCGACAGAACCGAAAACATCCGCTGCGGATCCTCGAAACACAGCGTGACCTTGCCTTCGAACGCCTCGCCTCGATCCGCCCTGCGCGCCGCATCTTTCGCGCGCGGGAAAAATCCCGCTACACCATCGGTGCGAATCACGACTTTGGTCATGGTTTCCTTAACTTGGTATTGCACGATAACAGTCATTGTGTTATCGTGCTAATATAATGTTAAAAGCTGTCACCCCAGCAGGCGCCATGGATACCGCCGTGCAAGAGTATCTCCACGCCACCTTGGGGTTCGCCCCCAAGGTCCGGGCTTGGGCAGGCGCCGTCAAATTGGCGTATTTCCTCCAGGATGCGTTTGAAATCCGGGAACTGAAACTGCTGGATCGCACGATGCTCCTCGCGATCGATCGGCGGCCGGACAAGCCCCCCCTGGCCACTGTCCGCGTCCAGTTGGAAAAGCTGAGACAGCTCACCGGACAACCCGTCGTTTACGTCACCGGCGCCCTGGCTTCCTATGAACGCAAGCGCCTGATCGAGCAGAAAGTGCCATTCATCGTGCCGGGCAACCAGCTCTATCTGCCCGAGCTCGCCATCGATCTGCGCGAATACTTTCGCCAGCGCCCGCAAGTACCCGACACCGCGCTGAGCCCGGCGACGCAGGCGATGCTCATCACCGTCCTGCTGCGCAAACCCTGGCGGGCGGATTGGCAGCCTGCCGACGTCGTCACAGATTTGGGCTATACCGCGATGACGCTCTCCCGGGCGGTCAGGGAATTGACCGCCGCCGGTATCGGAACGCTGCGCAACGAAGGCAGGGCGCGATGGCTGCACATGGAGCGTACTGCCGCCGAGGCATGGGACCACGCGAAGCCGTTGCTGCGCAGCCCCCTGAGGAAGCGGTTTTGGGCGTACCCCATCCCGAAGTTGAAGCCGCCCCGCGTACGGCTGGCTGGCCTGAGCGCCCTGGCGCGATATTCGATGCTGGCCGGACCGCAGTGGCCGATTTACGCATTGAGCCCGGCGCAATGGAAAGCAGCGGCGCAAGCAGGCCTTGATGCACTGCGAGAGCAATTGCCTGATGCTTGCGAGTGGCAGCTGTGGCATTACAACCCGGCACTTGTTCCAGGCAGCGCGACAGTCGACCCGCTGTCCCTCACGCTCAGTCTGCAGGACGAAACTGACGAGCGCGTTCAACTCGCGCTGGGCGAGCTGAAGGAGCATTTTCCTTGGTGAGGGGGCTCGATGTATTTCGAGAGTACTTTGCCGGCTGCGCCGATCAGTTCGTCCTGATCGGAGGTACGGCCGCTACCCTCGCCATGGAAGATGCCGGTCTCGAGTTCCGCGCCACAAAGGACCTCGACATCGTTCTCCACGTGCAAGCGCTGAACGCGGCGTTCGGCGCAGTGTTCTGGAAATTCGTGGAGGAGGGGCGCTACGAAATCCGCCAGGCGGGCAACACCGGCAAGCCGGTGTTCTATCGCTTTCAAAAGCCGGCCGATGAGCGCTTCCCCGTCATGCTGGAATTGTTCTGCCGGGCGCCGGATAACATCAAGCTCGCAGAGGGCAGCCACCTCACGCCGATCCCGATCGACGAGGCCGTGGCAAGTTTGTCCGCGATCCTGCTCGACGACGATTACTACGCCTTCATACTGGCCGGCCGCAGGGAGTCAGACGGTCTCCCCTGGGTCGGCGAGGATCGGCTGATCCCGCTCAAGGCCAATGCGTGGCTGGACCTCACTGCCCGCCACGGGAAGGGCGAAGCCGTGGATGCGAAGAACATCCGCAAACACGCCAACGACGTGATGCGCCTTTCGCAATTGCTTGCGCCGGAAGGGCGCATACCCGTTGCGGCAAGGATCGGCGAGGATCTGAATCGTTTTCTCGATGGTCTCGCGGCGGATCGCTCTATCGATCCGAAGTCGATCAAGCTCACAAGCACCGTTGCGGAAATCGTCCAACGCATTGCGTTGGCCTATGAACTGAAGCGCTGAGACGCTCAAATGACCGCACCCGCCGCCTGCCCTTTCTGCGCGCTCCCGGCTGCCCGCATCGTCGAGGGCAATGATCTGGCGGTCTGGGTCTACGATAGTTACCCGGTATCGCCCGGCCACAGCCTCGTCATTCCCAGGCGCCACGTCGGATCATTCTTCGAGACCACTGAAGCAGAACGATCCGCCGTGCTTTCCCTGCTCGACAGAGCCCGGGCTTCTGTCGGTGACCAGCATTCCCCTGATGGCTACAACATCGGCATCAATGACGGGCCCGCCGCGGGGCAGACGGTCCCGCACCTGCACATACACCTGATCCCCCGCTATGCCGGCGATCGCGCCGACGCACGCGGCGGCGTTCGCTGGGTACTGCCGGAAAAAGCAAAGTACTGGCCATGACCCGCGACGAGATCATCGGGGCCTTCGATCGCATGCGCGTCTGGCAGCGCGGCG
>Ga0163151_10005855_pt1 | contig 15395 bp, 18 predicted proteins | sample OliLakLV19MP5IB2_FD_145596 | JGI IMG/M metagenome (GOLD analysis project Ga0163151, IMG submission 145596) | Freshwater microbial mat bacterial communities from Lake Vanda, McMurdo Dry Valleys, Antarctica - Oligotrophic Lake LV.19.MP5.IB-2 | ecosystem: Environmental > Aquatic > Freshwater >...
TATGTCGCTGCCAGCAGCACCAGCACCCGCTGCGCCCAGTCCCGGGGCAACTCCAGCCGGGCCACTCGCCCGGGCAGGTGCTCTGCCGCCTGGCCGCGCCACATGGCGATCGCCAGCGCAGCCAACCCAAGCCCGAGCACGGTACCCACTCCCGGCACTGGCAGCAGGCAAGGTGCCGCCATCAGCAGCAGCAAGGTGCCGTGCGTCGCAGGCCCGTGAGCCTGCGCCAGCGACTGCAGCGACACGCGCTCGCTGGGCAAATCCGCGGCGGCCTGGCGCAAGCGCGGCGCGATGCACCCCGTCACGCGGGCTCCGGAACAACACCTTCCGCGCGTGTCTTCCACAGCGACACCAGCACGCCACCCGCGATCAGCCCGAACGTCACCGACAGCGATATCACCGCCGGAATCTTGCCGATGATGCCGTCGAGGAAGATCTTCGAGCCGATGAACACCAGCACCAGGGCCAGCGCGTACTTCAGGTACTTGAAGCGGTGGATCATGGCTGCCAGGGCGAAGTACAGCGCACGCAGCCCCAAGATGGCGAAGATGTTGCTGGTGTAGACGATGAACGGGTCGGTGGTGATCGCAAAAATCGCCGGCACCGAATCCACCGCAAACACCAGATCGACGAACTCGATCAAGATCAGCGCCAGGAACAGCGGTGTGGCAAAGCGCACCACCTTGCCCGTGGCGGGGTCGGGTTCGTGCACCCAGAAGGCATTGCCGCGCAGCCCCTCGGTCACGCGCATATGCTTCTTCAGGAACTTCAGCAACGGGTTGTTCGCGATGTCGGGCATGTGGTCGGCGATGATCCACATCTTGATGCCCGTGAAGATCAGGAATGCACCGAACAGATACAGCACCCAGCTGAACTGGCTCACCAAGGTGGCGCCCAGGCCGATCATGATGGCGCGCAGCACGAGCACGCCCAGAATGCCCCAGAACAGTACCCGGTGCTGGTACTGCCGCGGGATGGCGAAGAAACTGAAGATCAGCGCGATGACAAACACGTTGTCCATCGACAGCGACTTCTCGATCATGAATCCGGTGTAGTAGTCCATGCCGCTTTGCGCGCCCAGGTACCACCAGACCCAGGCGCCGAAAACCAACGCCACGCTGATGTAGCCGCCCGACAGCAGCAGGCTTTCGCGCACGCCGATCTCGCTGTCGCCCTTGTGCAGGACGCCGAGGTCGAAGGCCAGCAGAGACACGACGATGCCGATGAACACGAGCCAGATCCAGGCCGCTTTGCCCAGGAAGTCCGCCGTGAGGTAGGAAAGAAAGATGTCCATGTCCTGGCCTCAGAGGCTCGCGGCCACAGCAGTGCCCGTAGCGAACAGACCGCCGAAGACGGCGAGCAACGCGACATCGCGCCTTTCGTTGCCAAGCCTCCAAGCGTGAAAGGCCGTGGCGATCAGGGTGACGGTCATGATGGCGAGAACGAGAACAATGGTGTCCAATTTTTTTCCGGGTCGGTCCATGTGATGCTGCATCTTCGGCAGTTCCGCAGCCCGGAGGAATCAGCGATACACTGATCCCAAGTTCGGTTTTACCGATGTACGTGCCGCCACGTGCTGGACTACCGCCATCTGTACTATTTCTGGGTTGTGACGAAGGAAGGCGGCTTTGCCCGCGCGAGCGACGGCGTCGCTCCGTAGCCGGCGCTGCCTTGCGATCAGGCGCGGTCTGGCTGTACCGGTGTGACCGCCGTGCGGACGAAGACCCGATCGGGATGCGCAAAGTCCCACTGCTCGATGAGGCAGTGGCCCCTGGCCCCGGACCGGGTATGGGCCTGGGGCCCACTCCCGCCATACGCCTCGCCCCATCGCAGCAGGTTCACCGAGTTGGGCACCCCCGGGCGGGTGCGCGACGATACGGCCGTTCCGGCCTGAACCACCCACAGTCGCCGGGCGCACCCGTGCAGCGCCAGCGTGTAGGGCAGGTGAATGTGCCCGCCCATCACCAGGTCGGCCCCGGCGGCCGACCAGGCGCGCGTGGCGGCACTGTGGCCACGCAGCAGGTTGGGCCGGTCCCGAGCTTGGGTGACGGCCGCTGGCTGGTGCACCACCACGACGCGCAACTGCTGGGGGCTGGCTGCGGCCAGCAGCTTCGCCACACGATCGATCTGCGCCGAGGACACCTCACCGTTCTTGTGGCGCCAGGCCCGCGTGGTGTTGACGCAGACGACCAGCAGATCCTGCGACGAGTGCACAGGCTCCAGTTCGGTCCCAAATGCCATGGCGTAGCGCGCGTAGGGGCGGCTCAGGCGCGCCCAGAGGTCGAACAACGCAATGTCGTGGTTGCCGGCAATCGCCAGAACCGGCGCGCCCAGCCGCTCGACGAAGGCCCTGGCCGCGCGAAACTGGGCCGGCCGCGCACGCTGCGTGATGTCACCCGACAGCACCACCACATCCGGCCGCTGCTGAGTGGCCAATGCAACCAGGGCCTCGACCACGTGCGGCTGTTCGGTACCGAAGTGCGTATCGGAAATCTGCAGCAGCACACTCACTGGTGCACCCTTGGGCCTGCGGCCCGTCCCGCCAAGCGGGAATGAGCCCCTTCGGGCGGCCGGGCGGGGCTCATGCCGCAGCAACCGGCGCGTTTGCCGAGCCCGCTGCGCCAGTGGCCTGGAGCAGGTACAAGGGCCTGTCCAGCACGCGGATGTCGAGTGGTGCGCGCATGCGCGCCACCTCACCGTCGAACGCCACCACGACCTCCCTGCGGCCGGATGCCAGCCTGGGCTTCACCACCATGTGCTGGAACTCGAAGCCTTCAACGCCGGCGGCTTCGCCCAGCCTGCCCATCGCCCCATGCAACATCAGACCGATCATCGACAGCGTGCCGATGGGTCGCAGCATCAGCGCAGCCATGCTGCCGTCGCCAGGCGTGCCGGCCAGGGTGTCGTCCGGCTCCGCACCGAACTGCTGCAGCTGCAGCCGGTTGTTGCCCACGAAGAGCGTCAAGGTCTGCACGTCGCGAACCGTGGCACCCATCTCGATGCGCAGGCGCAGCCGGCGCTGTGCGCGCATCAGCGTCGCACAGGCCGCCACAAACGCCACCCAGCGGCTGCGGCCGAAGCGGGCTTTGTAGGCCTCGCGGTCCTGCAACAGTTCGGGGTAGACGCCCAGGCTTGCGTTGACCAGGAAGACCCGGTCATTGATGGCCGCCACCTGCACCGGCATTGGGCGCGCATCCAGCAACAACCGCGCCGCAGCAGCCGGGTCGGTGGGTATGCCATGTGTCCTGGCAAAGTAGTTGAAGGTGCCGTACGGAATCACGCCCATCGCGCAACCGGCTGCGTGCGCGGCCTGGGCCACCGTGTTGAGGCTGCCATCGCCGCCGACGGCGATCACTGCCGTACCGCGTGCCACCGCCACCGCTGCGGCCTCGGTGGCCACCCGCGGCAGCTCAGCAGGCCGGCAAGTCAGCAGTTCGCCCGTTCGCCCACGCGCCGCCAGGGCCGCTTCGATCACGGCACGCTTGGCATCGACGTCGAGGGCCCCCGCGCCAGTGTTGATCACGAACAGCAGGGCCGACGAAGGGTCGAGGCGCGGGACCGACATCGCGGCGCGCGGCGCGCTGCCAACCCCTGTGTCGCTGACGCTGAACACCATCAGTCATGCCGCAGCAGATCGCCGAAGACGGTGTGCTCGCCGTCCCGGCGATCGGCGCCCGGAGCGTCGTACGGCACCAACCAGCGGGGCTTGCCGCCGGCGAGAGTGGGCGGCACGTCACAGATCGCCTCGGCGCGGTTCGTGCCGCGCCCGTGGGGCAGCGAAACCGACTCGGTCATCGCCGCTTCGAAACGCACCGGCTCACGGTTGGCCTTCAGCGCAGGCTTGGCGAGCGGCCACTTGAAGACACGGATCTCGCCGTTGAGCACCATCGTCGGCCCGGCCAGGATGTAGAGGTCGTCGCCAGAAAAGTGAAGATCGCGAATGCCCAGGCCGTCAAGCTGCAGGAAGTGCTTGCGCAGCAGGATGCCACTGTCGTCCAACGGTGCCAGCCGCAGTTGGTCGCCGCGCGCTTCGACCGCCACTTCGAGCATCGCCGACCAGCCACGCAAAACCGGCCCACGCAGACCGAGCAGGAGCCGGTTGCCGTCCACGGCCAGCCCTTCGATGTCGAAGCCGTTGTCCTTGCCGGGGATGTGCATGTACGGGCCGAAGTGGGGGTCGTCAGCCAACGCGCGTGTGAGCAGGTTGTCTTGTGCGTCACCCTTGAGGCGCAGCGCGCGCCGGCCATCCCTGGCTTTGCGAACCAGGCAGGGCTGGCCTTGCTCATCGGGCTCGATGGGCAGGCAGGCCAGCAGCCGACGGTTGCGGTCCAGCGTCACCTTCGCCAGCCGCTTGGCGTTGCTGGCGTGGTCGTCATCGGTACGGGCATTCTTGCGCTTCAAGCCGTGCGAGCCCACCACCCACAGCCAGCCGTCGGCCACCGCCATGCCTTCGAGGTCGGCCTCCTCGTCGGCCGCACCGGGCAAGTCCAGCAGATCGGCCAGCGGAAAGTCATGCACTTCGCCGAAACGCAGCGCTTCGTCGCCTGCCGGGGGCAGCCGGCGCAGGCGGTCGATGCCGCAGGCCTCGTCGCCGGCGACCCACAGCCAGTCGCCTGAGACGGCGGCGCCCGAGAGGTTGGTCTTTACCAGCGATCCGGGCGCGAACTCCAGGCGCACGGCATTGGCAGTTCGGGTGTTGGGCATGGCGTAGGACTCCTTGGATCAGGCTCGATGGAGCGGGGGCGCGCGAATCGCACCGGGCCGGCACAGGGCTTTGCGCACAGAACCGCAAAGGGTTGAGTCTGCAGCAGGACCTAGGCGCCGTGTTCAGGTTTATCCGATGTCAGAACTCGTTGAAGCCTGCTTTTTCAGGACTGCTTTGGGTCCTATGGTTCAGCAGTGCTTCAACCCAAGGAGAGTCCTCATGCAAGTCTTCTTCAAGTCGCGTGGTGCGCAAACAGCCGATCTGCTCGATCTGAGCCAGCGCCGCACGCGCTTCGTGCTCCGGCGCCTCGCCTGGCTGGTGCCCCAAGCGATTGTCAGGATGTCGGACGTCAACGGCCCGCGTGGCGGCATCGACAAGCGATGCCAGGTCGAGCTTAAGACCGATGTCGCAGGCACCGTGGTTGTGAGCTCGGTGGCGAGTGACTGGCGCAGCGCGCTGGACAAGGCCCTGACACGCGCCGCGCGGTTAGTGCTTCGCCTGGTGAGACGCGGTGGTGACGCGAGGCGATTGCGTCAGCGCGCCATCACGCTGGGCTGATGAACGGCGCCCCTTTATCCACACCGCCTCCCGCAACTCCGACACGGATCATGAGTGAGCTCATGAACAGATCATGAAATGCCCCACCTGTACCGAGACCTCGCTGGTGATGACCGACCGCCGAGGCGTAGAGATTGACTACTGCCCCCAGTGCAGGGGCGTGTGGCTGGATCGTGGCGAGCTCGACAAACTCATCGAACGCTCTGGCGCGGTGGTGGCCGCGCCTGGCGGCAGCGCACCGGCCCGGTCGCGACCTGACTTTGCGGACTCCGACCATGGCCATGCCCGTGCCGATCGACCCGGATTGCAGGGTCGGCGCAAGAAGTCGTGGTTAAGCGACATCTTCGATTGATTTCGACCCTCTCACCCTTGGAGAAGACAACATGCGCATCTATCCATGCAACAGCCCGCAGGCAGCCGCCCGCATCGTCGCGCTGACGGTCCTGGCAGACCGGGACATCGGCAAGACCGAGCTCGACATCCTTGATCGTCTGGCTGTTCACGAGCAATTGGGTCTTGACCGACAGGAATTCCATGCCCTGCTCGACAGCCTCTGCGAAGACCTGTTGTCGAGCGAGCAACTGCAATGGGCTGACGCGTGCCCGGTGGATGACCGCACGCTGGCCGAGTTGATGGGCGAGATCGAGGATCCAGTGCTGCGGCGAAAGCTGCTGCGCTTGTGCATCGAGATCGCCGAGGCCGACGGGCAGGTTGCCGAGGGCGAATCGATCATGTTGACCGCTGCCGTCGAGCACTGGGGTTTGTACCGCGAGATGCTTCGGTCGCCGGACCGGGACTTGCTGGCAAGGATCACAACGTAGCGGGCGAGTCCACCCCGGCGAGTCGCGTCGACAGCCATCGGATTTGAAGCGACGGCCGCACGCCGAAACATACATTTCAATCAAGGAGAAAGTCATGGGTATCGCGGAAATCGTAGGGTCGTTGGGCAACTTCGGGGTGCTTGTCGGGCTGCTGGTGGTCGTCGCCATCGTTCTCTATCTGGCGCCCGTCCCGCTGTGGATCGCGGCCTGGGCCTCGGGTGCGTATGTGGGATTGATGACCCTGATCGCCATGCGGCTGCGCCGCGTTCCGCCCGGCGTGATCGTGACGGCAAGAATCAGCTCGGTCAAAGCGGGCATCGACATCTCCATCAACGACCTGGAAGCCCACTATCTGGCGGGCGGCAATGTCGTGCGGGTCGTCAACGCGATGATCTCGGCGGACAAAGCCAACATCCCGCTGCCGTTCAAGCGCGCTTCCGCCATCGACCTTGCCGGGCGCAATGTGCTCGAGGCGGTGCAGATGTCGGTGCTGCCCAAGGTGATCGAGACGCCCAAGATCGCCGCGGTGGCAAAAGATGGCATCCAGCTCATCGTCGTCTCGCGCGTCACCGTGCGAACCAACATCGACCGTCTGGTCGGCGGCGCCGGCGAGGAGACGATCATCGCGCGCGTCGGCGAGGGCATGGTGAGCACCATCGGCTCGGCGGTTTCGCACAAGAGTGTGCTCGAGAACCCCGATCACATTTCCAAGCACATTCTCTCCAAGGGCCTTGACGCCGGCACGGCATACGAGATCCTGTCCATCGACATCGCCGATGTCGATGTCGGCGAGAACATCGGCGCCAAGCTGCAGATCGACCAGGCCAATGCCGACAAGCAGATTGCCCAGGCCAAGGCCGAGGAGCGACGTGCCATGGCCGTGGCCTTGGAGCAGGAGATGCGAGCTCGCGTCGTCGAGGCTGAAGCCGAGGTGCCGCGCGCCATGGCCGAGGCGTTTCGCCAGGGAACCCTGGGCGTGATGGACTACTACCGCATGAAGAACGTGCAGGCCGACACCGCAATGCGCGATGCCATTGCGGCCACCGACGATGCACAGCCGGTGCGCTTGGCGCAGAGCGGGAGCGCGCGATGAACTTGGAGTTTCTCCTGGTAGTGCTGGCGTTTGCTCTGGCGGCTCTCTTCAATGTGATCCTGCCGTGGGTAAGGAAGAAGCATCTGGAGGCCGGCCAAGCCAGCAACGCCGAATCCGAGCGGCAGGAGGCGCCAACGGTGCTGGCGCCCGTGCCGGCGGCGTTGTCTGGGCGCGAGCCCGAGGCCCGTCGCAATGCGCCGATCAGAGCGACGTTGCCAAAGCCGGCCGCCATGGCGCCGGCCGTTGCCCGACCGGCACGACGCTCACCGGTGGGCAGCCTTGCGGACGTGCGCGACGGGATCGTCCTCACGACGATCCTCGGCCGGTGCCGTGCGCAGAAGCCATTCGTTTGAGGGACTGGAATTGCGCCACGAGACGCAGTTGGGCGGACCGGGAGTCATTCGCAAAAGCCGAACCATTCAGCACGTAACGCCTGCTTTGTTCGATCGCTGAATCCGAAGATGATCGTTGGATTGAGCGGAAGCGAAGGAAAGAACATGTGGCACGCAGTGGCTTGGCTGGTTACGGGGTGTTTGATGGCCCTTTGGTCCCTGGGCGCCTGGGCGCTGCATGCGGTGGCGCAATGGGGGGCAGGGCTTGCCGGCGCGAGTGCAGCAGGCGCAGCCGGCGGATTGGCGGGGGTTGCGAATCAGATCGGCGCGCTCAAGCCGCCCGAGTGGCTGGCCGTCTGGCTGCCGTCGGGCGCGCAAGAGCAGTGGGGCGCCATGGTGTCCACGTTCACCCCGTGGGTCGAGTACGCCTTGACCCACGCTCCGAGCCTGGTCGCCTGGCTGGCACCTGCGATCTGGATTTTCTGGGCCCTGGGCGGCGTGCTGCTGCTGGCGCTTGGAGGTGGCTTGAGTGCATTGATCCTCATGATCAAGCGCCGCAGACCCTCGCCGGCAATGGCATGAGCTGGCCGGCGGTCCGGGGCGAAGGACATCGGACAAGCCAACCCAGGTAACCTCCTTGGCGGGGGCCGCGATGACACCGGATAGAGGAACTCACTGATGAAACGCGTTGCTTTATTCTTGCTGACCAACCTGGGCGTGATGCTGGTGCTGGGTTTGGCGGTGAACCTGCTCGGTCTCAACCAGTTCCTCACCGCCAACGGTCTGAGCCTGACCGGCTTGCTGGGCTTTGCGCTGGTGATCGGCTTCGGCGGCGCCTTCATCTCGCTGTTGATCAGCAAGCCCATTGCCAAGTGGACCACCAAGCTGAAGGTGATCAACGGCTCGCAAGACCCGACCCATGCGTGGCTCGTGGGCACCGTCGAGCGCTTTGCGCAGCAGGCGGGCGTGAAGACTCCGGAGGTCGGCATCTACGAGGGGCCGCCCAACGCGTTTGCCACCGGCGCATTCAAGAACTCGGCTCTGGTGGCGGTGTCCACAGGACTGCTGCAGGCCATGACGCGCGACGAAGTCGAAGCCGTCGTCGGCCATGAGGTGGCCCACGTGGCCAACGGCGACATGGTCACCATGGCGCTGATCCAGGGCGTGATGAACACCTTCGTGGTCTTCTTGTCGCGCGTGATCGGCTACTTCGTGGACAAGGTCGTGCTGCGCAACCAGAACAGTGGGCCAGGCATGGGCTACTACATCACCACCATCGTTATGGACATCTTGCTGGGTGTGGTGGCTGCGCTGATCGTGGCCTGGTTTTCGCGACAGCGTGAGTTCCGCGCCGACGCGGGCGCCGCCCGGCTCATGGGCCGCAAACAGCCGATGATCGACGCGCTGGCCCGCCTGGGTGGGTTGGTCCCGGGCGAGTTGCCCAAGGCCATGCAATCCATGGGCATCAGCGCCCGCCCCAGCGGACTGATGGCCCTGTTCTCTACCCACCCGCCGATGGAGCAGCGCATCGAACGGCTGAAACAAGTCGACGCGGTGCACGCCGTTCCATGAATCTTTCGATATTGAGCCGTTGAGCCGTTGAGCCGGTCAGCTCACCCGTGATTGCGGCAGCAGTCATTTGCCCTGCACCACACGAACGTGCGCGCGCTTCAAGGTCTTGTAGACCCGAATGCGCCGGGCCAGCGGCCACCAGTCGTAAAGGAACTGAGCGGCAGCTGCCTGCGCCCACGGAGGGTCGCCTCGACGGAGGCGATCACGAGCGCGGTCGCTTGCCGGCATGATGGCTTGCGCGGCGGATCGTTTCCTTGCCTGGCGTCAAGGTTGATCCCGTTCCATGCCGGCGCGGGCCGGCTTGAACGCTTCGGCGGGCCGGATGTGTGTCATCGTTCAGCTCGTCGATTCCAGCTTGCCGACGATCGGGACTGGGGCGCCGAAGCCCCTGCGCCCGGCACTCGGGTCGATCTAGATTGCATATGACGCCTCGTGAGCCTTGACCCCGTCGTCGGTTTCTTCGTGCTCGGCATGGTCGCCGGCTTGCTGCGTTCCGACCTTAGGCTGTCTGGCGGACTGTCCGCCACTGGGCGTACCTGCTCATCGCCATCGGCCTGAAGGGCGGCATCGAGCTGTCCAACGCGTGGTGGGCTCGCTTCTGCTTCCCATCGTCGTCGCGGTCCTGATGAGCATCGGCACGCCGTTGGTGGCCTATCCGATCCTCCGGCGCTTCGGCAAGCTGGCGCGGCCGGATGCAGCGTCGATCGTTGCCCACTACGGCTCGGTATCGGTCGTGACTTTCGCGGTTGCCGCGTCGTACCTGACCTGTCAGGGGATCGAGTACGAGGGCTTCATGTCGGTGTTCCTGGTCTTCCTGGGTGCCGAGGCAAGCCAGTCGCTCATCAGGTTCTACGGCGGTTCAATGGCCTGCTGTCGCTGTTCCTGCTCGGCATGGGCATCCTCACGGCGTCACGTTTCGATGACTTGCGCCGGGCCGGGCCGTTTCTGGTCGGCTTCGGGATCGTGCTGCCGATCGTCTCGGCCGCGGGTGGTGTGGTGATCGGCTGGTGGCTGGGCCTGTCGCTCGGCGGCACGACCCTGCTGGCCGTGCTGTACGCCAATGCGTCCTACATCGCTGCGCCTGGGCGATGCGGATCGCGATTCCAGAGGCCAATCCGGCGCTGTCGATGGGCGCATCGCTGGGCGTGACCTTTCCGTTCAACGTGCTGGTCGGCGTGCGCCTGTATCACCAGATGGCCCAGCTTATGTACAGCATCGGCCCACAGGGGGGATTAAAACTTGACTCTGAAACTCAACCCGCCGAAGCTGCTCGTCTGCGAAGAGGCGCTGGAAGCCATCGTCGCCCCCGATCTTCTGGCGGCAGGCGCCAAGGGCTACACCGTGTGCGAGGCGTGTGGCCGGGGCAGCCGCGGCGTGCAGAACGGACGCTGGCTGCTTTCATCGAACGTGCGGATCGAGATCTTGTGCCGGGAAGACGTCGCGCGGCGCATTGTCGAGATGATCGTCACCCGATACTCGGACAACTTCGGCCTGGTGGTCTACATGCTGGATGTGCAGACCCGTCGGAGCGACAAGCTCTAGAGAGTCTGTCGGGCCTGGGCCACGTCGCTGGTTCAGCATCAGCGCACTACCTGGGCGACGCGCTGAACAGCTTGTCCCGTGCGGCGTGGCTGATTGCCGCCACGCACGGATGTGTGATGCGCCGCTCGACCGAGATGGCGTAGAACTCTTCCAGCAGTTCATCACTTCGCCCGACCACGCTGACGCCGTATTGCACGCGAATCTCCGCCTCCAGCACAGACGGCGCCATGAACACGCCTCGCCCCTCGCGGCCGAACGCCTTCATCAATGCACCGTCGTCGAACTCGCCGATCACGCGCGGGTGAATGCCGTGCCGATTCAGCCAGTTGTCGAACTGCTGGCGGATGGATGTCGATGCGCCTTGAATGAGCATCGGTGCATCGTTGAGGCATAGCGGGAATCTGCCTCTCAGGGATTTTTTGAGTCCTGGTGTGGCGAAGAAGGACATGGCCGAGCTGCCCAAGGCATGATTGAACGCCTTTACGCTGACCCGCTTGGGCATCGGCTCGTCCGCGATCACCAGATCGAGTCGGTTCAGCGCCAGCTGGGCCAGCAGCTCGGAGAACTTGCCTTCACCGCAGATCAAACGAATCGGCTCTGCAACAGTGAGCGCCGGCTCGAGCAGCCTGTAGGCCACGGACTTGGCCACGGAGTCGGCCACGCCGACGCGAAAGTCAAGCGTCGGCATTCCGTTTCGGGACTGCCGGAACGTCCTCTCCAGCTCGATGCCGAGCGCGAAGATGTCCTCGGCGTAGCCAAGCGCGATCCGACCCGCGTCGGTCATCTCCAGGTTGCGTCCGCTCTTGCGAAAGAGTTTTCCGCCCAGCCGATTCTCGAGCAGCTTGATCTGGGTGGACACCGTCTGCGGCGCGGCATGCAACTGCTCTGCTGCACGCATGATGCCGCCTGCCTTGGCGGCCGCCCAGAAGTAGTGCAGGTGCTTGAAATTCATGCCGTTCTCCCTTCGACGAGCGCCGCGTGGGATTGAATAACTTCTGTCTTCTGGAAGTGAATGAACTAAATATACGAATATACGCGCGCATTCGGCGACGATACATTGATCCTTGTCACAGCTTTCGTGGCGCTGAACGGAGGGACTCGCGATGCCAACCCCGATCGAGGGACCGCATGCATGTTCTCGCCTCGCCGCGCTGACGCTTGTCTGCGCTGCGATGCGAACCCACATCCAGACGACAGGCCCTGCGGTGCTAAACGGATACGACGCTCGCAACTCGAATCCGTACCCGATCGACAGCCCACATGCGTGTTCTCGAATCGTCGCGTTGACGCTCGTCTGCGATGGAGAAGTCCAGGGCTGCGAGCTCGACCGGCTCGACGAGTTTCAAGGTCTCGCGCGGCTTGGGCTGACGAGCGCGGAATTCCAGTGCGTAGTTTCAGACTTGTGCGCCGACTTGCTCCTGACGGCGAAGTCTGAAGGCGAAGACGAATGTCGCATCGATCCGATGATGATCGGGCAGTGGATGGCCGAGGTGCGTGACGCCGCGCTTCAGCGCACGGTGGTGAGCCTGTGCAGTGCCGTCATCCGCGCCGATGGGTATGTTCATGAGAGCGAATCGATGCTGATGCTCGCTGCAGTCGAGCATTGGGGTATTCGTCCGGAAGGGCTCGAGGCGTTCGATCCGTTGTCCAGCGAGGTCGATGTCGTGCTACCCAGGCGCAGGCGCGGGCCGGTCCCCGACCGGCCGCAGCATGCTGCCTTCTGAAGTGGAGTTCCAATGACACCCGTCTCGGAAATACTCAAACGGCGCCCATCCGCGGCATGGACCACCGAACCCGAGATGACGGTGTTCAACGTGCTTCACCTCCTGGCGAGGCACGACGTTGGCGCGCTGATGGTGATGGAGCAGGGCAGGCTTGTGGGCATCGTCTCGGAGCGCGACTACACGCGCAAGGTCGCCCTCTGGGGCCGCAGCTCGAAGGAAGTGAAAGTCGCCGAGATCATGACGAGCAAGGTCGTCGTCGTCGCCCCACAGACCCGCTCTCGCGAATGCATGACGCTGATGAGCCAGCACAAGATTCGCCATCTGCCGGTGCTGACGGGCCAAGCGGTGCTGGGCATGATTTCGATACGCGACATCATGGACGACATCATCGGCGAGCACGAGGCGACGATCGAGCATCTCAGTCGCTACATCCACAGCTGAGCTGCCTCGAGTACCGGGCCTCTTGCACTCAAAGGTTCTCTACAGCTCTGGCGTGCTGCCCTCGGCGCCATGCACCGGCGCCTGTTGCTCAAGCCATTCTCGCCACACGGCCATCATGACGGCCAGGATCACGGGGCCGACGAAGAGACCGATCAGTCCGAACGCGGCGATGCCGCCCGAGCACGCCGAACATGACGAGCAGGAAGGGCACGCGGCTCGCGCTGCTGATCACCAAAGGCCGGAGCAGGTTGTCGACCCAGCTCACGACGAGCATGCCCCAGAGCAGCAGGCCAACCCCCGCTGCGGTCTGGCCGTTGAGAAGCAGCCACACGCCGATGGAGCCCCAGACGAAGGGCGTGCCGAACGGAATCAACGCGACCAGCGCGGTCAGCGCCGCGAGCAGCACTGGCGCGTCCATGCCGGCGGCCCAGTAGCCCAGCCCGGCCAGCGCGCCCTGCGCCAGCGCGGCCAGCACCAGGCCGTAGACCACGGCCTTGGTGGTAGCGCCGACCGCGCTCAGATAGCCCTCCGTGCGGGCACCGACGAAGCGGTGCAGGACCTGGCGAAATTGGGCCAGCAGCGTCTCGCCGTCGCGAAACAGGAACAGTACCGTCACCAGCGCGAGTCCGAACTTGGCGGCGTTGCGACCGACACCTCCCAGCAGGTCGAGCAGTTCATCGGTCTGCATTTGCACCCATTCGCCGATCTGCTGCCGCAACGCCTCGGGATTGCGCGACAACTGGTCCAGCAATTGCTGCAGCCAGTCGCCCAACCAAGGGACGGCGGCCACGACGTCGGGCAGGGGCCGCGGCCCCTGCGCCAGGTAGGCGGCGACGGCCGCATACGCGCTCACCAGCTCGACGCGCAACATTGTCATCAGCCAGAGCAGCGGCAGGACGAAGGTGGCTGTCAGCAGCAGCGACATCAGCACCGCGCTCAGCGTGCCGCGACCGCCGAGCGCGCGGCGCAGGCGCAAGTGCAGCGGCCAGGTGGTGTAGGCCATGATCGCGGCCCAGGCCACAGGCACCAGGAACAACCGCAGAACCGCATAGGCCAGCAGCAACAGGCCGCCCAGCAGCAGTGCGAGGATGATGCGGCGCGTTCCGATCGCAGTGGACGACGAATCCTTCATCCTAGAACTCTACGCGCACCAAAACGCACCTCCGCGCGGGAGCATTCGCCGTCGGTCGGCCCGGCCGTTTCTCTCGAGTCTCTTCGTGCTGCGCACCCCGTTATCCGCCCTTGCGGCGGCCCGGCGGGCCTCACGGCCGCTCCGCGCTATTGGCAGGGGCGCGCGTCGGTGCCGTGGCAGGCAGGCGGTTTCCTGGCGCCCGGCCGAGCGGACGCAACTGGGCCATGAGCCGCCCGCTCGTGATCGCCAGCGCCGGCGCAACCGGCACGCCGGCGGCGTGCAGTGCCGTGGCGATCCAAACGTTGCAGGTCTTGAACAGGTGGAATCGTTCGCGTGAGGCATAGAAGCGGCTGTGCCCGTACAGGCCCGGACCGAGCGCAATGGGGCGACCCGCAGCGTCCAGTTCGTGGCTCTCGCGCAGGTGGTCGAGCAGACGTTGCATCCCAGCCTCCGACAAGCCGATCTCGATGATCTCGGCGCCGGCGAAGAAGTGTTCGAGAGCCGAATCGACAGCGACGACATGCAACACGCCGGGCGCCGGCCAGGCGACGGCTTTCAGGGCCAGCCAGGCGCCTGGATCAGCGGCCCGGTAGTACGCGCGGTCGCCCCAGCCGACTTCGAGGTAAGCCGCGTTGGGGAAATCGACTCGTGCAGGCCATGCGGCGACGGACACATCGTCGGCACGCAGCACGAGGCCGGTGTGCCAGCCGTGGCTGACGACATGCACACTGCGCACAACGGGCGCCGGGGCGGGGACTGGAGCGGCTGCACTGCCCGGTGCGCTCGTCGGCGCGGCGCACGCGGACAACGCCAGGGGTAGCAAGCACGCTGCGAGGGTAACTCGCGCCAACCGGACCAGCCGGCACACCCACATGCCGCGCTGCGCCGGCTCGGCACGTCGATGAGGATGGGCGGGCGACAGCCCGGTACGATACGCCGGCCGTGCGCGGGCCTGCCGGGTCGCGCCCAGCGCAGGCAGCGCGTCGGCCGCAACGACGCTCGGCGCTTCAAACCGGGAACGCACCATGGCCCTTTTCCCCCAGGAGTCGCTGAACGTCGGTGTGCGCAAGCGCGAGGTGTTCGGCTGGGCAATGTACGACTTCGCCAACTCGGGCTACACCACGGTGGTGCTGACGGCGGTCTTCGGTGCCTACTTCGTGGGCGGGGTCGCCGGCAACGCTTCCTGGGCAACGATGGCATGGACCGGCGCGCTCGCGCTGTCGAGCGCCTTGGTGATGCTGACCATGCCCGCCCTCGGTGCTTTCGCGGACCTGCGCGCGGCGAAGAAGCGCCTGCTGCTGTTCTCCACTGCAGGTTGCGTGGTCACGACACTCGCCCTGGCTCGGGTCGGCCCGGGCGACGTGGCCTGGGCGGTCGCGGCGGTGGTGCTGTCGAACCTTTTCTACAGCTACGGTGAGTCGCTGATCGCGGCCTTTCTGCCCGAGCTGGCACGCCGCGACAGCCCAGGCCACGTC
>Ga0163151_10005858_pt1 | contig 15381 bp, 11 predicted proteins | sample OliLakLV19MP5IB2_FD_145596 | JGI IMG/M metagenome (GOLD analysis project Ga0163151, IMG submission 145596) | Freshwater microbial mat bacterial communities from Lake Vanda, McMurdo Dry Valleys, Antarctica - Oligotrophic Lake LV.19.MP5.IB-2 | ecosystem: Environmental > Aquatic > Freshwater >...
AGACCGGGCCGATAGCCGCGTTTGTGCAGGCCGTCGCCGGTGGTGTCGATGGTCAGCGTCGCCATGTCGCGCAGCAGCGAGACTTCGACGGGATAGATCGGCCCGGTCTCCTGAAACCAGTGCCGTTGATGCGTCTTCTTCAGGCTGTCGACGATCGCCTTCTTGACCGCCCTCTGCACGGTGGGAACCGCATGCAGTTGCGATCGAACCGAGCGACCGTCGACAGGGAATTGGGCGTCGACGGTCAGCCACTGCGCCCACGGCAGGGCAAGCGTCTGATCGAACAGTTGCCCGAAATCCGGAGCGGGAAACGCACCGACCTTGAGCAGCACGCGGTCGGCGGTCCGCAGCCACAAATTGCAGCGGCAGATGGCGAGCTCGTCGGCGACGAACGTCACGCGACCGTCTTCCACCACCTGCTGGTCGTACCCCAGGGCGGAGAGTTCGCGAGAGACGACGGCTTCCAGGCCGAACGCGGCCGTGGCAATCAATTCCAGGCGGGACATGGGCACAGGCAGTTGTGAGAGAGCGGTGGTCGGACTGCTCACAGCATACCGTGCGGAGGAGGGCGGGGACACTGAACGCGATGTGAAGTGGCGATGAGTTTGGTTAGCCGCGACCCGGAGGCTTTGCGCAGGGGAGCGCTGGATGGAGGTCCCCACTCGTGTCGCGCGCTCCACCCCAACGCTCCCCTCCGCGGACTCCGGGTCGCGGCTAACTGGGGACTCGTCAACCGGAAAACGCCAACAGCCGCGACCGGGTGAACGGTCGCGGCTGCGGCGTGTTGAATTGTGAGATGGCCGGCCTAATGCGCGAACTCCGGGCTGCGGCGGCGGAGCTGGTCTTTGAGGCGGCAGACGATGCTGGAGTGCATCTGGCTCACGCGGGACTCGGACAGCCCCAGCGTGTTGCCGATCTCCTTCATCGTCAGCTCTTCGTAGTAGTACAGGATGATGATCAGCCGCTCGTTGCGGTTGAGGCCCTTGGTGACGAGCTTCATCAAATCCCGCTTCTGAATCCCTTTGGTGGGGTCTTCTCCCTTGCTGTCTTCGATGATGTCGATTTCGCGGACGTCTTTGTAGCTGTCGGTCTCGTACCACTTCTTGTTGAGGCTGACGAGGTTGACCGCGGCGGCTTCGCACTTCATCCGCTCGAATTCGTCGATGGGCAGGCCCATCTTCTTCGCGATTTCCGTGTCGGTGGGGGGCCGGCCGAGCGCGGCTTCGCATTCCTTGCGGGCGGCTTCGACCTTGCTGGCCTTGCTGCGGACGAGGCGCGGCACCCAGTCCATCGTGCGCAGTTCGTCGAGCATCGCCCCGCGGATACGGGGGACGCAGTACGTCTCGAACTTCACGCCGCGTTCCATGTCGAACGCTTCGATGGCGTCGATCAGCCCGAACACGCCGGCGGAGATCAGGTCATGGAGGTCGACGCCGTCCGGCAGCTTCGACCAGACGCGCTCCGCATTATACCTCACCAACGGCAGATACCGTTCGATGAGGGCGTTGCGAAGCTGCTGGTCGGCCATGTCTTTCTTGAAGGCGACCCACAGCTCGCCGATGTCCTCGATGACCTTCGTAACCATCCGACCCTCCGTGGTGAGTCAATGTCTTCGTGCAGCCTGACGGAGCGCTGTCCGTTGGAGTTCCAAACCCCAACGAGACAAGTCCTAAGTCGTCGACGCCGGTGCGGCGTCAGCAGCGGCTTTCCAACGGTCGAATTCCTTTTGCGCCTGCTCGTCGATCAGCAACTGCGCCAGCCCGCCGCAGACCAGGCCAAGTCCATAGAACACCGCCATCCGCACGAGGCCCGTCGTCAATCCGCCCGCCGCATCCAGACCGGTCACCGCCCCTTCGGCGGTCGTCGCCGCGAAGGCCAGGAGACCCAATCGAAATGCGAACTGTCGGACCACTGGGGTCTCCCGACGGTATCCTCCAGGCACCGACGGAACACGCAGTCCTCCGCCGATATTCAACCGTAAAAACTTTATCGACGAAATCTTGAGTCGGGATGAGTCGATCTCCACCAAACTGCGGATTTTGTGTAACCGGATCGAGTTTCAAGATTCGTTGCCGATGTTCACAAATGAGTTAAAGTCCGCGATAAATGATCGGAACCCGCAAAGTGTCCCGGACGCTCCGAGCGTCCGGGACACTAGCTACGACCTCACAATGCTTCCGTTCGCTTGCCGTTGCCATAACCGCTCGAAGTAACTGCCCTGTCGATGGAGTGGTTCCGACGCGATCAATTGCCGCGCGAACTGTTGTACGGCCCGTGTTGCCGAGCATTGGGGGGCGGCTGTGACGAACGGGGTCCGCGCGATCACCGACTGCGGGACGGCGGGATCATGCGGAATGCCGGCGCCGAGCGACAGCGATTTGTGCAGGAACGTGTGGGCCGTGTGTTGAATCCGTTCCAGGATGCGGGCCGCCTGGTCGGCGGTCGCCTGATTGACGGCGACGTGAATCGCCGTGCGGTCGCCGGAGCGGAGCGATTTCAACGTCGCATACGCATCCGCGATGGCGGTCGGCTCGGGCGTGGTCACGATCAGCACTTCGTCCGCGGCTTGAGCCAGTCGGCGGACCGTGTCGTGCAGTCCGCTGCCGGTGTCGAACAGCAGAAAGTCGTAACGGGCTGCGAATTGTTCCAGGTCGCCGAGCAGTTGCAGCCGGGCGGAATCGGGACAGTCGCCGAGATCGGCGAGGCTGCCCGCGCCCGGCAGAAGTTGAATGCCGCCCGGTCCGTCGAGCACCACGTCCGCCAGCCGCCGGGAACCGGTGACGACGTGCGACAGATTCCAGTAACCGTTCCGGTTGCACAGCAGGTCGAGATTGCCGAGGCCGACGTTGCCATCCAGCACGCAGACCTTTGCGCCCCGTTCGGCAAGCGCGAGGGCGAGGTTCAACGTGAGCACGCTCTTGCCGACGCCTCCTTTGCCGCTCGTCACCGCCAGCGTGCGGCACCGCGAACTCACCGTGACGGAAGACGCACTGCGCTGATCGATTAACGCGCGCAGTCCGCGCGCCTGGTCGCCGAGCGGGCTGGTGGAACGCGGTTTCAGCGTGACGGATGACATGCGCGGATGTGTCCTGATGGTTGGTCTTCGCTTTGTCCCCTCTCCCGCCGCTTCGGTGGGAGAGGGTTAGGGTGAGGGTGTCTTTTGTTTTCGCTTTCGCGGAGAAGAAGGCAAAAGGCACCCTCACCCCCAGCCCCTCTCCCGGCGAAGCGCCGGGAGAGGGGAGCATGAAATCACACGGCTCCCGTTGTGTGAGTGCCGATCTGCTCCAGACCCAGAATCAACCGGGCCATGCGGGTGCGTTGAGCGGGTTCGATGTCGTCCGGCACGTTTTGTCCCGTGGTGAGGTAGCTGACCGGCGTCTTCAGTTGTCGGGCGACCTGCAACAGCGGGCCGCAACCGGTCGCTTCGTCGAGCTTGGTCAACATGATCGACGTGACGCCGACCGACTGGAAGTTCGCCGCGGCGGTCTTCAACGCGGGCAGACCGGACGCGAGGCTGAGCACGAGATGGACTTCGTCGATCGCGGCCGCTTCCAGCACGTCCCGCAATTCCTGAATGCGTACATCATCGCGCGGGCTGCGGCCGGCGGTGTCGATCAGCACGAGGTCCAACCCCGCCAGTTCGTTCAGCGCCCTGGGCATCTCCGACGGTTGCGTGACGACCTTCATCGGCAGGTCGATCAGCTCCGCATAGGTCCGCAACTGCTCGACGGCGGCGACGCGGTAGGTGTCCACCGTGACGAGGCCGACCCGCAGACCGTCCCGCAACCGGAAGTTCGCGGCCAGCTTGGCGAGCGTGGTGGTCTTGCCGACGCCGGTCGGCCCGACGAGCGCCACAACTTTGCGACGCCCGCGGACGGCCGCGATCGGCGGCGCGGGTCGCAGTTCCTGTTCGATGTGAGCGGTCAGCAGCGACAACATCGCGTTCGGATCGGCGAGTTGCCCCTTGGTCGCCCGTTCCCTGGCCCGACAGACGAACTCGCGGGCCAGGTCGTCGTCGACCTCGGCTTCCACCAGCCGCGTGTAGAGCGGGAACAGTTCCGCCGGCACATCGTGCAGCGCGTGCCCCGAGCGTTCGCGGCCGAGGTCGAGAATCATCCGTTGCAGCGTGTCGAGCCGCTGTTGAATGGCGAGCGAGTCCCCGCGCGGGTGATTGGTCGTTACGAGTCGTGACCGGGAGGCGATGGTGTCCGGCACGGGCAGCGCGGAGACAGTCGGCGGGGCGACCCGCGCTCGCGCAACCGCTTGCGGCTTAGCCGCAAGCGGTTCATCGGGGATCACGTCATTCGGTGACCACCGAGGCGGAGTGACGTTGTGACGCGGCAACGCCGGTGTTGTCCGCGACGATGGCAGCAACTCGGGCGGTGGCGCGAGTTCTTCGACGGCGGACCGGGCGACGATCGTCGTCGATGCCGACACCGTCACGCGCGGCGAGGCATCGCCGCTGACGCCGCGGCCGGCCGTCACTTCGACTTCCGTTCGCTTCGTGGGCCACGGGAACAACCGTCGCGCTTCGAGTTGCCGCGTGTGCAGAATGACGGCGTCGGGGCCGAGTTCGGTCCGCACGATCTCCAGGGCGGCCTGCAGATTTGGGGCTTTGAAGGTCCGTACGTCAGCAGTCATGCGGACACATCCTTGTGAGAAACGACGAGCGTGCCCTGCCTGTCCCCTCGCCCGCCGCTTCGGTGGGAGAGGGTTAGGGTGAGGGTGTCTTTTTCCTTTTCTTTCAGCGTGCGAAGAGAGAAGGCGAAAGGCACCCTCACCCCCGGCCCCTCTCCCGGCGAAGCGCCGGGCGAGGGGTGTGAATCGTAAGAAGTCATGCCCCCGCTCCTTGCAACACGGGACGGGAAGCCGCAGACGCACGGAGGATGTTCAGCGGCACCGTGCCGTGCGGTTCGACGGCGGTGTCGCGGGTGACTTCGTTCAGGCTGAGGACCGCCAGCTTCGGCAACGCGACGTGCGTGATCTGTCGCAGACCGGCCCGGATCTGTGGACTGCACAGCACCACCGGCGGCCGGCCCGACTTCACCAGCTTCTGCAACTGCTTCGACAGTTCCTGCGTCACCGTCTCGGCGACCTGCGGCGACAGCTTGACCGTCATGCCGCGCTCGGTGAACTCGAACCCGCCGGCGAGCACGTCCTCGAGCGCCGGCTCCAGCGTGACAACGTGCAGCACCCGCTGCGTGTCGCGGTACTGCTGGCAGATCGTGCGGCTCAGCGAATGCCGGACGTACTCGCTGAGAATCGTCAGATCCTTCGTCCGGTCGGCGTAGTCCCCCAGCGTTTCGAGAATCGTCTCCAGATCGCGGATCGGCACTCGCTCGCGCAGCAAATTGTTCAGGATCTGATGCACCGCCGCCGGCTTGAGCAGGTCGGGGATGAGCTCTTCGACCACCTTCGGCGATGTTTCCTTGAGGTGCTCCAGCAGTTGATGCACCTGCTGCCGGTTCAGCAGTTCGTCGGCATGCGACCGCACGACCTCGGTGAGATGCGTGATGATCACCGCCGTCGGCTCGACGACGCTGTAGCCCAGCAGTTCGGCTCGGTCCTGCTGTGATTTCTCGATCCATCGCGCGGGCCGCCCGAACGCGGGCTCTTTGGTTTCGATGCCCGGCAGCGCGCCGGTGACCAAACCGGTGTCGATGGCGAGCAGCGCTTCGGGATAGACCTCGCCCCAGGCGACGGGAACATCCTTGATCTTGATCTGATACTTGCGCTGATCGAGCCGGACGTTGTCCCGCACCCGGACCTTGGGCAGAATGATCCCCAGTTCCTGCGCGATCTTGCTGCGGACCCGCGTGACCCGGTCGAGCAGATCGCCGCCGGACGCCGGGTCGGCGAGGCGAATCAGGCCGTAACCGAGCTCCAGCTCCATCGGATCGACGAGCAACTGGTCCTCGGGCTTCGGCTGCGGCTTCTCCTGCTGGGCGGCGACGGCCTCCTGCTTCTTGTCCGCAACCTGTTGCTGCTGATCCTGCTTCCGCAGCGTGAGCGCGATCGCTCCGCAACTCCCGCCGAGCACCAGCATGGGGAGCATCGGCAGGCCGGTGAAACCGAGCGCCATCACAAATCCGCCGGCGAGGAACAACGCCTCAGCATGGCTGAACATCTGGGTGACGATGTCTTTCGACAGGTTGGAATCATTCGACGACCGCGTGACCAGCAAACCGGACGCGAGCGCGATCAAAAACGCCGGCACCTGCGACACCAGCCCGTCGCCGATGGTCAGCTTGGTGAAGACCTCGATGACCTTCTGGAAGGGCATGCCGTGCATCACCATGCCGACGAAAATGCCGCCGAAGATGTTGATCAGCGTGATCACAATGCCGGCGATGGCGTCGCCGCGGACGAACTTGCCGGCACCGTCCATCGCCCCGTAGAAGTCGGCCTGCTCGGCGACCTCCGTGCGGCGGGCCTTGGCCTGCTCCTGGGTGATGAGGCCGGCGTTGAGGTCGGCGTCGATCGCCATCTGCTTGCCGGGCATGCCGTCCAACGCAAACCGGGCCGCGACTTCGCTGATGCGCGTCGCACCTTTCGTAATGACGATGAACTGAATGACCACGATGATCACGAACAGAATCACACCGACGACCAGTTGCCCGCCGGCGACGAACTCGCCGAAGGCTTCGATGACGCCCCCCGCGGCGCCGGTGCCGTCGAGGCTGGCCCGCGTGAGAATCAGCCGGGTGGACGCCACGTTCAGCACCAGCCGGGCCAGAGTCGTGCCCAGCAGCAGCGACGGAAAGACGCTGAATTCGAGCGGCTTCTTGACGTAGATCGTGGTCAGCAGCACGATCACGGCCAGCGTGATGTTGCCGGCGAGCAACAGGTCCATCACGAACGCCGGCAAAGGCGTGATGATGACCATCACCGACAGCACGATCAGCACCGGGAAGATCAGGCCCAGGGCCTGATCTCCGAGTGTGCGCGCACTGGTGGCGTTGTCGGCCGGCATGGCCGCCTCCACCGAGACCGCCCCGAAAGGCCGCCCGGCTGTGTGAATGGGAAATTGAGTAAGAGCGGGGAGAACCGCGGGCGGATTGGTAATGAATCGGCCGAAGGGTGTCCAGCCGGGTTGCCACTTGCGGGAATCTCAAGTCCCGCCAAGACTTTCGTTCAAGTCGGAGAGCGGTCCGGAACCGGCAGAACTCGCCGGGAATCTGGTTAGCCGCGACCCGGAGGCTCTGCGCAGGGGAGCGCTGTGGGGAGCGCACAACACGTCATGAGCGCTCCACCCCGCGCTCCCCTGCGCAAAGCCTCCGGGTCGCGGCTAACGGGTGCGGACGCATCCGCGGCGCTACTTCACCGGCGCCGCGACCTCCAGCCCGACGTCGATGTACTGCCCGCCGCCGGTTTGGTGGCAGTGGACGGCGAGCGTGTTCTTGCCCGTTTTGAGCAGCTCCACCGCGTCGGCGGGGATGCGGTAGCCCGTGTACGACGTGGTGTACCCCGTCACTTTGCGCAGGAGAACGCCGTTCAGGTAGACCTCGGCGTCTTCGTCGTGATGGATGCGCAGCTTCAGATCACCCTGCGGCAACTTGGACAGCTCGAACGTCCGCCGGGCGTAGATGTCGGGGGTCTTCCATTCGGTCTTCACCGTCGTGCCGGGGGTGGTCGGTTCGCCGAAGCCCGCGGGGCCGGTCTTCCACGACGACGCATTGAAATCGACGGCGAACCAGTTGTCCGCCGGTTTCTCAGTGGTGTACGCCCACGTCGCCGATTCCCCCTGGTCGGCCGTCTTCAGAACTGATGTAACCACCCGCGGCGGTTGCCACAGCCGCTTGTGGGCTTCGGCGAGCGCGGCGACGGGGAGTTTTTCGACTTCGCGGTCGTACGTCAGCAGGCCATTGACTTCGATTTCCACGTCGGTGGTTTGCGTGTAAATCGCCCCGGCGAGGCCGTCGCGGGCAATCATCGGTTGCAGCTTGTCGATCAGGTCGAGATAGGCGTCGGTCAGCGCTTCCTGCGTGGTGAAGCTGCGGTAGCCCCAGTTCTTCTCCCCTTGCCAGGTGCGTCCCTTCAGAGGCAGACCGAGTCCGCCGTACTCGCCCAACACCGCGGCCCGTGTGGGTTCCGTCTTCGGGGCGAACGGGCCGGGGTAGCGGTGATAATCGACGATGTCCCCCACGGGGAAATCGTTGCCGCCGGACGCGGGGTTCACGAGCCGGGTCGGATCGTACTCCTTCGTCCACTTGGCGACGCCGACGGTGTCGGACTGACCCCAGCCCTCGTTGTACGGCACCCAGGCGACGATAGACGGGAAGGGCTTGCAGAAGTCCATGATGTTCTTCCACTCGCGGCGGTAGTTCTCCATCGACTCCGGCGACCGCGTCATCTCGGTGCCGTTGTGAGTGCCGATGGGGTCCCACTTGGCGTGCTTGTCGCCCGAGGGCATGTCCTGCCAGACGAGCATGCCGAGCTTGTCGCACCAGTAATACCACCGGGCCGGCTCCACCTTCACATGCTTGCGGATCATGTTGAAGCCGTACTTTTTGGTGATCTCGATGTCGAACTTCAGGGCCTCATCGGTCGGCGCGGTGTACAACCCGTCCGGCCACCAGCCCTGATCGAGTGTGCCGTACTGGAAGAGGGGCTCGTTGTTGAGGAACATCCGCGTGACGCCCTTGTCGTCCTTGCCGAGGGAGATTTTGCGGGCCGCGAAGTACGTCGTGAAATGGTCGAACCGCTCGATGACTTTGGTTTCCAAGAACCCTTTGTTTCCGACCTCAACCGACCACAGGCGTGGCGTTTGCGGACTCCACAAGGTTTTCTTCAGCAACGCGGGATCAATTTTTCCCTTGAGTAATGAGGGAGTGTTGACTGGTGACGGGTAAGCGAAATTGATCACGAGATCATCGCTCTTGTTTCCCGTCTCAGAGGGAAACGTCGCGCGAACTTCAGGTAAGTTGTTGAAGTCCCGATTGACGAAGTCCACGATAGCCGTGATTTCACCAGCATCGATGTCGGTAGTGAATGTGATCCCGCGGATGTACCTCTTCGCCACCGGTTCCAGCCACACGGTCTGCCAGATGCCCGTGACTGGCGTGTACCAGATGCCGTGCGGGTTCTGGACCTGCTTGCCGCGGGGTTGGTAGCCCACGTCGCTGCCGTCGAAGACCGAGACGACCAGTTCGTTCTCGGCGTCTTTCTTGAGCGAGCTGGTGATGTCGGCCGAGAACGGGTCGTACCCGCCCTTGTGTGCCGCGACTTCGGTCCCGTTGACCCAGACTTTCGCGTCCCAATCGACAGCACCGAAGTGCAGCAGCACGGTCTTGTCCTGCCACGCGGCGTCCTGGGGGACGGCGAACATCCGCCGATACCACAGCCGCTTGTCCGGCCCAACTCGCTGCATCACCCCTGACAACGCCGACTCAATCGGGAACGGCACGAGAATCTCGCCATCCCACGCTGGCGGCTTGGCCGCATCTTTGTCCGTGATCGCGTACTGCCACACGCCGTTGAGGTTCGCCCAATGTTCGCGCACCAACTGCGGCCGCGGATACTCCGGCAGCACCTTGTCCGCTTTGACGTCCTTCGCCCAGCGCGTCATCAGCGCGGCGGTTTTCGGCTGCCATTCCGCAGAAACGGTGACGGGAATCGCGGCGACAACGAACGTCAATGCCAGTCCCAGGAGCGAGCGCATGGTGATTTCTCCGAACCGATGTGCGAGGTGAGTCTGACGACAGAATATCGCCGGGACGTTACGCCGTCGATCATCGGCAAGGGATGACAACCGTTCTCAATTCGCGAGCGGGGGAATCTCATTGACGAGGGAGACCTCTCCCGATTTTCAGAGGCGCTCTTATCAGACTTATCAAGTCATGCGCAGCACGGGTGATTTCGTCCGTCCCGGAGGGACTACAGCCATTAGCCGGTGGTTGAGCGCAGCGACACCACCGGTAGGAGGCATGTTGGCGCGCTCGACCCCGGCAGGGGCCGCAGTTCGAGCAAACTCTGTGACCCCTGCCGGGGTCGGCGTTTGATCCATCGCTTTCCGGTGGTGTCGCTGCGCTCAACCACCGGCTAATGGCTGGGAACCCTCCGGGTTCACCATGCCGTAACTCCTCCAGCGGCATCCGACGCCAAACTATGGGGCCTTCTTGTCCGTCCAAGTACCGAAATCCCTCGCGAGCACCAATGCCAAGGACTCGGATGCACAACCACAAATCATGACTGAGGAATCATTTGCGATTTTCTTTGAGCCAAACACGGACGAGACCGTAATCACTCTTGCCGAGTTCGATCCGTAGCCGTTAAGCTCGCATCCTTACGAATTCGACAGGAAAGGTGCCGTCCGTGCCAAACTCCAGCATTCGCGATCTCTCAACTTTGCCGCGAGATTTGACCTCCGGTCTGGTGGTCTTCCTCGTCGCTTTGCCGCTCTGTTTAGGGATCGCGCTCGCCTCGAATGCCCCGCTATTCTCCGGGCTATTGGCGGGTATCGTCGGCGGCCTGGTGATCGGCGCGCTCAGCGGCTCGCACACCAGCGTCAGCGGACCGGCCGCAGGGTTGACGGCGATCGTGGCCGCGCAGATCGCAGCGCTCGGTTCGTTTGAGGCGTTCCTGTTTGCCGTCGTGATTGCCGGCGTGATTCAAGTCGGGTTGGGACTCTGCCGGGCCGGCTTCATTTCGGCGTTCTTTCCGTCCAGCGTGATTAAAGGGCTGCTCGCCGCGATCGGCGTGATCCTGATCCTCAAGCAGATTCCGCATCTGTTGGGGCACGACGCCGACCCCGAAGGGGAAATGGCGTTCCGGCAGCCGGACCACGAGAACACGTTCTCGGAATTCGGCGAACTGCTGTTCGACATCCATCCCGGTGCGGCGGCGATCGGGCTGGCTTCCATCGCGGTGCTGGTCCTGTGGGACCGGATCAAGTTTCTGAAGAAGTCCGTCGTCCCCGGACCGCTGGTCGTGGTCGTGCTGGGGACGGCGCTCAGCCTGTGGTTGTCGCGGTTTAGCGGACGCTGGTCGGTAACCGGCAACCATCTGGTGCAGGTGCCCGTCGCGGAAAGCCTCGTGGGCCTGACCGCATTCTTTCAGCACCCCGATTTCGCCCAATGGACCAATCCGGCGGTGTATTACGCGGGGGCGACGATCGCCATCGTGGCGTCGCTGGAAACGCTGCTGAACCTGGAAGCGGTCGACAAGCTCGATCCCCAGCAGCGCACCACGCCGCCCAATCGAGAACTGCTGGCTCAGGGGATTGGCAACGTCGCCGTGGGATTGTTGGGCGGCATTCCGGTGACGGCCGTGATCGTCCGCGGCTCGGTGAACATCAACGCCGGCGCGGCGACCAAGCGGTCGGCGATCTTTCACGGCCTGCTGCTGCTGGTCAGTGTGGCGTTCCTGCCGATGTGGCTAAACCTGATCCCGCTGTCGTGTCTGGCGGCGATTCTGCTCGTCACCGGCGTGAAGCTGGCCAGTCCGGCGCTCTTCATGGCGATGTGGCGGCAGGGCCGGTATCAGTTCGCGCCGTTTATCATCACGGTGGTGGCGATCGTGTTCAGCGACCTGTTGATCGGTGTGCTGATCGGGCTCGCCGTCAGCCTGGGATTCATTCTCAACAGTAATCTGCGTCGCCCGCTGAAGCGATTCATCGAACGGCAACTCGGGGGCGATGTCGTTCACATCGAATTGGCCAACCAGGTGAGCTTCCTCAACCGCGGCGTGCTGTCGGAGGCACTGGACCGCATCCCGCGCGGCGGCCAGGTGCTGCTCAATGCGCAGCACACCGACTACATCGACCCCGACGTGCTGGACCTCATCCGCGACTTCAAGGAACACACCGCCCCCGCCCGCGAGATTCGCGTCAGCCTGCTGGGCTTTCGGGCCAAGTATCAGCTGGACGATCAGATTGAGTACGTCGATCATTCCACGCGCGAACTCCAAAGCCTGCTCACGCCGACGCAGGTGCTCAAGATCCTGAAGGACGGTCACGAACGGTTCCGCACCGGCCGGCGGCTGACGCGGGATTTTGACCGGCAGATCGCCGCGTCCGGCGACGGACAGCACCCGCTCGCGGTCGTGCTGAGCTGCATCGATTCCCGCACGCCCGCCGAGCTGCTGTTCGATTTGGGCGTGGGGGACATCTTCAGCGTCCGCATCGCCGGCAATACCACCAGCCGCAAGGTGTTGGGCAGCATCGAATACGGCTGTGCCGTCGCCGGGGCGAAGCTGGTGCTGGTGATGGGGCACACCCGCTGCGGCGCGGTGACCACCGCCGTCCGCGCAGCCTGCACCACCGAGCCGATCGCACAACTGACCGGCTGTCAGCACGTCGAACACATCCTGCAGGAGATTCAGGCCTGCATCGATGACAGCGTCTGTCAGCGCATCGGCCAGCTTTCGGACGAGGAACAGGCCGCGTTCGTCGACCTCGTCGCCCGCGACAACGTGCTGCGGACGGTCGAGGTGATCCAGCAACAGAGCCAAACGCTCGACCGGCTGGCCCGGGAGGGCCGGATTGTGATCGTCGGCACCCTGTACGACGTCGTCACCGGGGACTTCACGTTCTGGACCGACGACGACGACGAAGTCGACGCCCGGTCCAACGGCCAGGCGATGATTTCGCCGTGAATTCGGCACGCGAATGGGTGCCATGCAATGCCGTTCACGAATTTGAGAGACGGCCAAAGGCGTTAAATATCCGCAGATTTCACAGATTCCGCAGATTGAAGTCAGACATAGGACGGCCTCAAGGATTCAAGTCCCGGCAGCGACCCATGTCTTGAATCTGCGTAATCGGTGAAATCTGTGGAGGAAATCTTATCCTGCCGATTCGATTCGTGAATGGCGTAGCATGGCACCCGAACGCCGAACGGCCGCGCTTGCGGGCATCCCGCGGAAGCGTCTATCATTCCCGCTTCGCAACCGCCCCACACCGTTATTCCGCCGGATGCCGCCCCGATGGCCGATTACAACAAGTACGATGCCCGCATGGATTCGCTGGTGATGGAAACCCGCACGTTCTGGGATCCGTCGATCGGGAAGCTGTCCGACGAAGACAAGGCGTGGCTGGCGACGGTCGTGCATCAGACCCCCGCACAGGCGGCGAAGATCAACTACGATCGCTCGCACACCGGCTTCACCCGCGAAATCACCGTTACCGCGGACGACGTGGCGCGGATCTACCGCGACAAAGTCGCGTCGTAGGAGCCGGGGCGTGTCGCCCCGGTCTTCTCTTCGGAAAAACAAGACCGGGGCGACACGCCCCGGCTCCTAATGCGAGTGCTGCCATAATCGCTTCGGCGGCTTCGCCGGCGACGTCCGATACGGCGCCGACTCGCAACTGCTCATCGCGGCGACCAGCACGTCCAAGTCGTCCGTCAGAATCAGGCGATCCAGGTCGTCGAGAGCGATCGTCTTCTCGGCGAGCATCGTGTCGCGCATGAAGTCGAACAGCGGTTTCCAGTAGTCGATGCCGAAGAAGATCAAAGGGAAGTTGAAGATTTTCCCGGTCTGCACGAGCGTCGCCGCCTCGTAGGCTTCATCGAGCGTGCCGAAGCCGCCGGGGAAAATCACGAACGCCTGCGAATATTTGACCAGCATCACCTTCCGCACGAAGAAGTAGCGGAACAGGACGACCTGATCGACGTACGGGTTCGCGGCCTGCTCGTGAGGCAGCACGATGTTGCACCCGATGGATTTGCCGCCGACGTCTTTCGCCCCGCGGTTGGCAGCCTCCATGATGCCCGGCCCGCCGCCGGTCATCACGACGAAGCCCAGCTTCGCCAGCTCCTGCCCCGCCCGCCGCGCGAGCTGATAGTACCGATGCTGCTCGTCGAACCGGGCCGAGCCGAAGACCGTCACGCACGGTCCCAGGAAGTGCAGCGCTCGAAAGCCGCGGATGAACTCGATGCCGATCCGCACGACGCGCAGAAACTCATTGGTCCGCGACCGCGGCCCGGCCAGCAGCCGGCGTTCGCTCTTGAGCGTGCTGTCGGACGCCGCGGGAATCAGCCGGCGGCCGGGCGGTTCGATCCGGATGGAGGTCATCGGGCGACGTGTACTCCGAACAGGGGACGGCTATGATCGAATCCCGTTAGCCGCGACCCGGAGGCTTGGCGCAGGGGAGCGCGGGGTGAAGCGCATCGCCCGTGATGCGCGCTCCATACAGCACTCCCCTCCGCAGAGCCTCCGGGTCGCGGCTAACCAATCAGTGGACGAGTTCTATCCCAAGGTTCCGGGTTGATGATAGATCACATCGAGATCGACGGCGTGCAGTTGTACCTCAGCCGGCCGGATGATTCCGCCGGGGAATGGATCGGGCAGCGCGAGATCTTGAAGCATCTGCTCGCCTGCTGGCTGACCGTCGACGAGCGCGACCTGCCGCTCGCCCCGAGAATTATCGGAACGCCGGGCATTGGCAAGACCACGCTGGCCATCGCCGCCGGCCGGGCCAGGCAGCAGCACGTCTACATCTACCAATGCACGGCCGACACCCGCCCGGAAGACCTGCTCGTCACGCCCGTGCTCGCCGAGAGCGGCCGCATCCGCTATCACGCCTCGCCCCTCGTTACGGCGATGGTTCGCGGCGGGATCTGCATTCTCGACGAGGGAAACCGCATGAACGAGAAGTCGTGGGCCAGCCTCGCCCCGCTGCTCGATCATCGGCGGTACGTCGAGTCGATCGTCGCCGGCATCACCATCCACGCCCACCGCGACTTCCGCTGTGCGGTGACGATGAACGACGACGAATCGACGTTCGAGATCCCCGACTACATCCTCAGCCGGTTGCAGCCGACGCTGCCCGTCGGCCATCCGCAGCGCGACGACGAACTCGCCATCCTGCGCTATCACCTGCCGTTCGCCGAAGCCGAGATGCTGAACCTGACCGCGGCGTTCCTGCAACAGGCGCACGAGCTGATCCTCGACTACTCGACCCGCGACGGCATCAACGTCCTTCGGTATGCGATGAAGCGGCTGGCGCAAGACCCGACGCACCCCGTCGGCAAAGACCGCCTGTGGGCGGAAGCGCTGATCGCGTGCCTCGGCGAAGAGGCCGCGGACCTCAATGATCTCGCCGAGCGCAAACGTCGCACGCTGGGCGGGCAGGCAACCCCGATGGGCCTGGGGGACTTCTTCTTCGACCCCGACGACCCGCTGCACCCCGACGCCGAAGATGAGGACGACGACGAATAGCCCTCGTCCGCAGGAAGCCCAGGGACATCTGTCCCTGGGCTTCGCTGACCCGTCCCTAAAACTGGTCTGGCCGGGTTTGAGGGAACCGTTTCTAATGGATTTCGTCGAATCGCGGCGGAAATGCGGGCCGCATCGACGTCCGCGGTTCCTACAATTTCCGATAGGGAAATGTGCCTGCATTGTCGGAGACGGCACGCGCGCGGTTCGGTAGTGAGAGATGGG
>Ga0163151_10005862_pt1 | contig 15374 bp, 16 predicted proteins | sample OliLakLV19MP5IB2_FD_145596 | JGI IMG/M metagenome (GOLD analysis project Ga0163151, IMG submission 145596) | Freshwater microbial mat bacterial communities from Lake Vanda, McMurdo Dry Valleys, Antarctica - Oligotrophic Lake LV.19.MP5.IB-2 | ecosystem: Environmental > Aquatic > Freshwater >...
GCGGTTGAATTATCCGGTGTTTCAATCCACGCCCCGGCACGAGTGCCGGGGCGACGGTCAACTCACCCGCCCGCACCATCGTTGACAGGGTGTTTCAATCCACGCCCCGGCACGAGTGCCGGGGCGACCGTACCGCCGCGATTGACCGGATGCGAAACTGATGTTTCAATCCACGCCCCGGCACGAGTGCCGGGGCGACCAACGTCAGCCCTGCGGATGTAACGGTAAATATCGTTTCAATCCACGCCCCGGCACGAGTGCCGGGGCGACAGAAATGAGTCGCCCCCGATGCAAACCCTCAATCCGTTTCAATCCACGCCCCGGCACGAGTGCCGGGGCGACCCAAAATTCAGCAAGGAAGGATGGGCAGCGGGCGCGTTTCAATCCACGCCCCGGCACGAGTGCCGGGGCGACAAGTTTTACCTGGGGTTTTACATCGAACATAAGCCTGTTTCAATCCACGCCCCGGCACGAGTGCCGGGGCGACAACACTGCGTGATCGCTCACGCGAGCTCGTGCGCGTTTCAATCCACGCCCCGGCACGAGTGCCGGGGCGACAGTGGCGCGCCAAGTTTTTGATGCGTCACATAAAGTTGATTGTAATACGCGAACCGTGTTGCAACGGGTTTGCATATATCAAACGACATAAGGCGACAGTATAAAAAATACAATAAAAACAATGGTTTATTGTTTTCGCGAACCGGTGCGTGCAGCATTGGGTACTGCACGTTCGCGCTAGATGACCAGTGGGCCGTCAAAGTCGGTAGCTTTGAATTTTCCATATTCCTTGACCCGTACCCGCGCTGATTCGGTGATGCGGTAGAAGCGCAGATTGTCCTCCGACTCGTCGATTTCAGCCAGTAACCGACGTTCGAGTTGTTCAAACTGCATTTCATCCAGTTGGCATTCAAACACCGATTTTTGCACACGCTGTCCCGTGCTCTCGCATACTTTGGCGACACGTCGCAATCGTTTTTGACCGGCACGCGTTTCTGTCGCCACATCATAAGTAACGATAATGAGCATGCTGCATTACCTTGTCAGAAATGGCAGATAGCTTTCCATCTCGCCGCGCAGGGTTCGCGCGAGAAAGCGCGCCTGTAGCAGCGGCAACAGGCTAATAGAGGTTTGAGTTTCGAGTAATGGGTGCTGCAGTTCTTCCTGCTTGCGTTCCTGATACGCGACGACGACGGTTTTTCGGCCCCGCTCATTGAGCATGACCGCACCACCTTCACGATGATCGAAATCGCTGGCAGAAAGCTGGTTGCGATTGAGCAGCGTGAGTGCAAGCCGATCGGCAAGATAGGGCCTGAACTCTTCCATCAGATCAAGCGCAAGCGCTGCGCGCCCGGGGCGAACGGCATGCAGGAATCCGAGTTGAGGGTCGAGTCCGACGCTTTCGAGTGCCGAGCGGCAGTCGTTCATCAGCATCGAATAAAGAAACGACAGCAGGGCGTTGATGGGATCAAGTGGCGGACGTCGTGTACGCCCGTTGAAAGGGAAATCCTGGCGCACGGATGGTTTGAGCACATGATTGAGAGCGGCGAAATATTTTTTGGCAGCATCACCCTCAATACCCCGCAAGGTGTCTGTATTGTCGGCGGTGGCCAGGGCGCGCAGGCTGGCGGCGAGATCATCGGCAGCGCGGGACAGCGTTTTTTCGTCTTCCTGTGTGTCAGCCTCGCGCGATGCGCGCAGTAATATATGGCGGCTGTTGCGGATCTTGCCGGCGATGAATGCCCGCGCAAGATGGGTGGCGAAGTCGGGTTGGAGCGCGCGCTGATGCTGTGCCTGACGCAATAGAATGTTGCCCGTGACCGGGCCTTCCAGCCGCGCCTTGAAGCGACCGCGCTCATCCAGCAGCACCAGACTCTTGCCTTCCTCGGCCAACCGGTGCATCAGCGCCGGGGACACCATGATGTTGCCGAAGCAGACCATGCCCGACAGGTGGTGCAACGGCACCTGCAGGCGTTTTTCGCGCTCCACGTCGATGCGGATGGTGGCGTTTTCCAGATGTGCGTAGGCATTGGGGGTCATCACGTAGAGCGTATTGAGGAGGGTCTGCATTCAGGACTCCGGCGTAAAAAGTTTGTCTCCGAATTGCCGGAGGCGTGCGGCATCGGCGAAAACGGCGGGCTGGCAGATATCCTTCATCGAACATTCCTTGCAGCGCGCATCGTTCACTGGCGGTGGCAACTTGTTTGATGCGAGCATGGCACGGATCATCCCGGCGGTTTCAATCACCAATTGTCGCAGCGCGGGCGTGATCGCCACTTCGCGCCGACGGCGGCTGCTGACGTGAAAAATCGCGCCGTTGGACACCGCGCGCCCCAGCATATCTTCCAGGCACATCGCCTGGGCGGCAAGCTGGAGGTCGTCGTTCAACCATTTCCGTTTGGGGCCATGTTTATATTCAACAGGATAGATCGCGCCATCCGGCCAGAATTCCACCACGTCGCATTTGCCTATCAGCCCCATGCGATCCGACCACACAGGCAAGGCATACTCAACGCGTGCACCAGTGCGCGTTGTTTCATGGGCAACGCGATCCACCCGCTCGTGTTCCGCATTGCCGCGCGCGGTGTGAATGTTGTTGGTGAATTCACCTTCCTGATGAATTAGCCCGCAACGGCGCGGGCAATAAACCCAATGGTTAAACGCCGAAAGCGGGATGGGATCGAAATTGCTCATGGCAGGCGCAGGGTGTATGGGATCGCGGGCGTCTCGCCCGCTGGTGATAAAACCAACCTTGAAGCCGATTTCACTAATTCAGCGTTCCACTCGGAAAACGTCTGCGGCGAATATTCTGTTGACTGATGACCACTATGCAGCCTTCCAACTGCTGCGGGTCGGCCAGCATTGCCAGCACAATATCGGCGGGCCGCTCGGGCGGATAAGGCTCCTGCCGAAAGTAAAGTATCGCGGGCGGCGGCAGCAAGCCTTCCCGAAAAACCAGATCGCCGTAGTCGCGGTCAAACGTGATTATCCAGCGCTGCTCCCGGCGCGCATAGGCCATCACTTCCCGGTCGCCGGCTGACCGCATGGTGTCGATCACAGCAACTACGTCCATACCCGCCGCACGCAGTTTGCGTATTGCCGGCGCAGGGAAATTTTCATTGGCAAGAAGAATAATGTTTGCGCGATCAGCCATGCCACCTACTCACGCGGCTACATTCGGCAGCGGAATGTAATCTTCCTCGTGCAGACGTTCAGCGGCAAAAGCCAATGCGGCCTGAATGTCATCGCGAGTGATGTGTGGGTACGATTCCAGAATCTGCTCGAACGACCAGCCATTCGCCAGCCATCCCAAAATCAATTCGACAGAAATCCGGGTGCCTTTGACAACTGGTTTGCCCACCAGAATTTCAGGATTACAAACTATGTGGTCACGCCAATCCATTTGAGCGTCCCCTAAACAAAGTTACACCTCATGCCGGTATGAAGGAAACAGTATAGTGCGGTAAATCACACGGCGTAGCAACGACTCGCGACACGACTCGCCGTCATTGACGGGGCGGGATATTAGTCATCGTGTCGCTGGTGTAACCGCACACCTGGCCGAGTGTTCTTTGTCCAAAATCTCGTCTCGCTGCTCTGTGTCCAATCGCAAGTCACTTGGTAATCCGCGAAAGATTCTGGAAAGCCTTTCGCCTTCGCTTCATCCGTTAGCTTGACCTGTATGTCCTCGAAAAGTTTATGCGCATGAGCACAACCCAAGCGGGCTTCGCGTTTATTTTGCACGGCGTTGTTCTCGTGCTGGGTGCCGACGTGCTCGAAGTCGTATAGGCCTCGCAACACCATCTCGCCGCGCGCCGCCGAACGGTCATGTTCAAACATTTGTAGCAAAGCTTCGAACAGCAAGTCGAGGTCGGTTTGGGTAAATCCGGTGCTTTCCGCAAAGGCAGGAGAAACATAGCCTTTCGCGGCGTAAAGGGCATACGGGACGATATGCTTATTACCCATGGTGCGCTCCTTTGCCACATCTACCTCCTTGGTTACCGCGCAACGGGTAATGGTAATTTCGAGCGGGGTGATCGCATGAAAAGATTGGCCAAATGTGAATTGGACTGGCCCACGAACTTGACCCCAAGCCGAACCTTTCAGCACATCGTCACCAGTGGAGAGAACACCACCGAAGGTGCGTACATCGTAGAATTTACGGCACAGCCATCTCATTGCTGCTTCTGCTTGCTTGTCCTTCTCATCATGCTTTTCCTTTGCCGTCACTGATTTGGCTTGTTTGGCCTTCTCCTTAAGCTGTTCTTTGGCGGCCTCGATTCCTTCCTTCTGCTCGGTTTCGATCACTGCCCCTTGCTTTATGAGAATGTTGAAGTCGTTTGCATCGTCCGCGGCGCGTTCATGCGGAAATTGTTCGACGAAATTTCTGACTTTGCGCTTTAAGCACACGTCCGAAACCAGTCCACGATTCGAATTCGGATCGAGTCGCGGCATATTGCCCGCATCAGGATCGCCGTTAGGGTTGCCGTTGGTTACCTCAAACAACATCAAAAAATCGTGCCGGTTGGTCAGTGGGGTATTGCTCATATTTGTCTCCTATATTCAGTGGGTTATTTATACGGTATCGGCAAGCTCTAATTCGTCGTCCATTTCTTCCGGCTTCAATTCGCCCGCTTTTTTCTTCTTTCGATATTCGTCAATGGCAGTTCTACTGCACTGCCATTTGCTGGTAGAAACCAAGTGCGAAACGTCCTTGCTCTTGCAAGCTGAATGTGCGCGGAAACTGTGGCGGCAGATTAGGCGCGGGTTGTGGAAAAAGAGCCGCAATATCTCCGATTCTTCTCTTGATTGCCTCTGCGGCGCGTTTGCCGGAATCGCCATTCCGTGAGATTTTTCTCAAGTGGTGCTGATGAAGTCGCCAGAGGATACCGAACGCACTATTCGGCGCAGACGATGCCGAGCCGTAATAACGCTCGACTACACCTGCACCTTCGAGCTTATAGTCGTGGGCTTGCATTTGAAGATCATCGAAAATCGCCAGCAGCCGCCCACAGTTGTAGGCGGGGTCAGATGTTTCAAAAACTTTAGGTTCTATCATGGGTTCCCCTTCCTTTATGTTGCGATTCAAAATCATCCTGAGCAGGGCCATACGCGACTGGCCGGGCGGCGGGATTGGCGTATTTGAATCAGAGATTGCGCGCATGGCTTTGCCGGAAATGGGTGTTTCTAAAATGCCTGCGCCAAACCGACAGAGATCGGCATTCACGCGATTCAGTACCGGCCTGAGCAACATTCGTGAAGGTGCGATGCCCTCAAGTGAGGCGCGATAAAGCTGGCTGAGTGTTTCTGCCTGTAAATCCTTGGCTTCGCGCACGGTCGTACAGGCCAAGCGGTATAGCGCCAGTGGCGGCATTCCGCCGTCCGCTTCGCCACTATCGGCTTTGGATTTTTGCTTCCGGTTTGCTTGGATTGCAGAGTTTCCATACGTGACGATTTCGAGATCGTCGAACCAGCAACGCAAGTGTTCGCGCGCCGCTTCGTGGGTGGTTTGCATCCAATGGCGTACAACGATGCGGCCAGCATTGCCGGAAAGAGTGACACTGTAAAACTGATCGTGTCTGGCATGCTCCCGATCAATGCCAGCCCAAGGTGTTTTCAGAAAAGTGGACACGCTGGCCGGGTCAGGACGGTTAAGCATTTTTGCAAAGAAACTTGATGCCTCTCTGGATTCTCGTGCCCAGAAACAGACGCTAGTCTGTCCTATTCGGAGGTTGTGATCGTCTTGAGTGAGCAGGAATTTGAGTGCATTGCAATATGATGAAACCGCTTCCATAGAAACTGGTGCGTTATGACTTTGATTGAAGCCGTAGGACACGAAGGCCGATTTATCAAAGGACACGATTGCGGCACCAAACGACTGGGTATTCGGAACTCCCTTGATTGTTGGCTTATGAGTTGCGGCAATCGATGAATCACTGCGGCCTGTAATTAGGCAAATGCCCCGTTTTGCGTTGGTTGTAGTGGCTTCTATTTCCTTCTGATAAACACTTCGCCAGTAAGACCGAAGCGAGGGTTCGTTGTCCAGCAGCAGGTCGCCATTAACTTGAAAAGTAAAGTTGTCAGGACCAATTTTGGTTTCCTTGCCTGAAGCTGTTGTCAGCCACCAATTTGGCTTTTCATCCGACTTCGGCTCTGGACTTACACCCCACCGTAGAAATGGTGAAAGCGTTCTCTTGCGTTTACCAAGTACCCAAAATCGCCGCATGGCATACAAACCAGAGTGTCTGGTTTCTTTGTGAGCAACCTTAACCTGTCGCCAGAAATCGCCATATTTAGTTGCGTTGTTAGCATCGCGTTCGATGCGCTTTTTCCTGTTGTCCTTGTCTTTTTCTGGGTCGGTATCGAGACCGAAAATTCCCGTGAGGTTGTCGGCAAGGAATTCTGCAATGCCGCCTGCGGTTTTTGTCCGGCTAGTTTGTGGCGCTGAATATTCTTTGGCACGGTTTTTTTGCCCAGTGGTTTCTTGTGGACCCGATCCGATGAGGTCGCCTTTTGCATCCAGCGGAATGATCCAACGAATCGCTTTCGGTGCGAAAGCCAAATCGTTCAGCAGATTGCGCGAATGCGCGAAGTCATAAAGATGTTTCAGCAGCATCGCTATTTCCCTATGACTTGGTTACGCGCTATACGAACGCGATTCGGGTGACAATCGAGTTTTGCGTCTTTGATATTCGCCTGAAAAAAAACCGCTTCGGGCTTGACCAATGAGCCCTCCCATCGCGGGGCGGATTTTTTCTTCGGCTGGGCTTCTAGTTCTTCCTTGGTTAGCCAACGGAATCCGTGTGTACGCTGTTCGTGATCGAATACGTCGTACAGCATCAGCCCCAACTCTTCTTCCGGCCAGATGTTTTGCAAATTCTTGCCGAGTTCGGCCGCGCGCCGGTCGAGCGCACCTTGGGCATCGTCTTCCCAGTCGAAATCAGCAGCAAATTCGCGAACGCCCAAATAGGGTCGGTGGAAGCACTTACCGTTTTTTGCCCTTCGCTCAATTTCGGCTCGGTATGTCTTGAGCGAATGGCCTCTCTTTTTGCCGATTTCGCTCAATCGCAATTCGGCGGTTATAAGATATTCGACACCCTCCAGCGCGAGCATATTGCGCTGCGTGCCGTCTGCTGCGCCGCCGCCTGCCCGTATCGGAGAAATTTTTTCCGGCGATTTCATCCAAGTTTTTGCATTGTCAATGCTGATAACGCTGATGACTTCATTTCGCCGAAAGGAAAACCAGCGGCCACGCCGGATGATGTGTATCGAGTCAATCAAATAATAAATTTCCGGTTCCCAGAAAATTGCTTCGAGCACACCGCGAGCAGCAGAAGGCGTCATTACGGGATAGCTCACGCGCTCGACTTTCATTTCTGGACGTGTGAAGCAGGCGTAATCACCCCAAACGCGGACGGTCACAAGGTTGTCGTTCATACCAGGAAGTCCTCCAGTGGGCGTTGTTCGATGACGATGCCTAAGTCGGGATGATACCAACCGTCGGCCAACACATGGATTTCGAGATTCGGCAGAAGCGGTGTGATGGCTTTGAGCGTGAACAGGCGTTGAAAATCACGCTGATGCAGGTTGACCATGAAGCGTTGTAGCTTCCTCAAATCGTCTCGCCCAAAACGCGGCTGGCCTTTGATGACAGCGCGCGTGCGTATTTCTTCGATGATGTTGCAGCCTTTGCCATACGGCACGATGACCGGTTGGGTATCGTTCTGAATGACCCGCCCCAGTTCGGCCACTTTGCGGAAATGCAGTTTTTTTCGCTCGGTTTGGATATTGTTATCGTTCGGCACAAGCTGATAAAGCTGGTCAAAATAGCGCTCAAACAACTTATGATCAGTGGCCAGTGTATCGGCCTCGATCTGCGAAAGAAGGGAAGCCGTGATGTCGGTGGCGGTACGGTAAACACCAGGGGGCAACGTATTGTCTTCAGGACGGAAAACGATCACTTCACCCAATGCGGGATTGCCTGATGCGTCGCGCATGCGGTTCTCGCGATTGCAGCGCCCTGCGGCTTGAACGATGGAATCGAGTGGCCCTAATGCGCGCCACACGATGGGAAAATCCACATCGACACCAGCTTCGATCAATTGGGTCGAGACGAGGCGGCAGGGCTGGTTATTGCGCAGCCGGTAACGAATGGTGTCAGGCCTGGGATCGCGGTCAGCACCGAGCATATCGAAGCGATGTTCCGCACACATGGCCGAAGATAGATGAAACACTGTCTCTCTTTCATGCTGAGGTACAGCGCGGCGTAGTTTCTCCCACAACTCAAATGCGTGGCGGCGTATGTTGACTATGCACAATCCTTGATTTCGCTGGGAGATTTGTTCGGCTAACGCACCCCAGCTTGTGACATCCTTGGGCTTGGCAATCCGAATGGATACCCGGCGCAAGCCACTGAAAATCTTTTCGGTGTCGTGGGTAATTTCTTGAATTTCATCTGGATTGAAGCCCTCGGTAAGTGAGGAGGGGCGGTGTCGGAACGCCGGTTGGGTTGCCGTCGAAAATACGAAACTCACGCCGTAGTGGTCGCGTAGTTCACGAAATACGTTGAGCAGAGGATTTAGCAAATGCGATGGCAAGGTTTGCACCTCGTCGAAGATCACCACTGAATGCGCAATATTGTGGAGCTTACGGCAACGCGCGGTGCGGTTGGCGAACAGCGATTCGATAAATTGTACCGAAGTTGTAACGATGACCGGTGCGTCCCAGTTTTCCGCCGCGTATTCTTCGGGGTGCTTCTCGAAGGGCGCTCGTGGGCGCGTTTCTCCTTTGTCTTCTGGTACGTTTGTGGCGGAGTGATGTTCAATAACAATGCCTTGTCTCTCAGGGTCGAGGATGCGACGATAGTGCGCGGCGTTCTGTTCGATGATTGAAAGGTAAGGGATGACGACGATGATCCGTCGCAATTGATGTTGTGGCTGAGCGGCATGGGTCAGGGCGAAAGCCATTCCTGCCAGTGTCTTGCCGCCACCGGTCGGAACGGTCAGCGAGAAGAAGCCTGGAGATTCTTTCGCTTTTTCGAGGCATTGCTGAAAAATGCGATTACGAATGGCATTGAGTTCGCCTTCATTCGACTTGCTTTCTTTCTCGGCAATCAGCCGTTGTAGCAATTCTGCAGCTTGAAGCTCGAAGGATGGTCTCGGCGCGCTCTTGTAGTGCGCCTCGGTGTCGAGGAAATCGGCATCGACGAGCGTGGAAAACAACATTCGAATGTAGAACTCGGCACTGTATTCATTCGCAACAAAGGGCGGTTCGGTAATTTGCTTGGGAATCTCACCCAACTCGGCCTTGAATCGGTCGGCAAGCAGCGGTACTCGCTCCGCTGTCCGATATGTCGCACCTTCGACCAATGCCTGCAATTCGTTTAGGTCATGCAATCCGGCATGATGCCCTGCAATTGCGAATGAGGGGCCAAGCCATTCCTGCCGATAAGCGAGCGCCGCGCCATATACCGCATGATGAGTTTCTGCGCTGCTCTCCCGCTCGGCATGCAGATATTGCTGAAATTCATCACGATACTTGCCAAGGTCGTGCAACAACCCGGCCCATTTAGCGGCCTCCCTTAAGGCGGGGCAGCTTTTTCCGGCAAAGCAACTTGCCAAATGTCCGACCGCTTGAAGATGGCCTTTTAACGTATGTTCTACGCCAGCGGCATTCTCGCTGTGGGCATAGTATTGATCGACTGCGGTAATTCCTGATGGTGGCATTGCCAGCTTCACCTATTTTGTTTCCGCTTTTTTGCCGCGATATCAGTCTATACGCGCCAACTCTCATTTCATGATAGTGGGCGAAAGAATAAACGCCGATCCTAATTTTGTGTTCAGGAAATAATGTAACTATTTGTTTTTATTGATATTTTTTTGTGATTTTGCGAGAAGATGCAATTCTTCGAGCCGGTGTTCGTCCCATATCGCGCGCTGAATGATCATCTCCAGAAGTGTTTCGCGGTCGAACGGGGCGAGTGCGGCACGCAGGTCCGGGGCGACGTTTTCCAGGTCCGGTTCGCTGTGCAGTGCGCTGTCGTCGTTGTTGATCCACGCGAGACCGGGCGGCGACCAGGTGTTTGCAGAATGCGCCGTCAGCGCCGAGCGGGCAGGCGCAGCCCCATTGGAGTTTCTGCCGGTCACGCCAGAAACGCACCAGATAGGGTGTTTCCATGGAGCCGTGTACGCGCGCTTCCATAGCCAAGCGAGCACTACCGCTGCCGTCTTGCCCATGCCGGTCGGAATGTCCAGCAAGTCCGGCCATGATGCGTCTGTATTTTCACCAAAGCGTCCGGTCGCCAGCTCGCGTTGGTAGTCAAATGGCTCGAAGCTTGTATCCGATTCCTTGCCAAAGGCGTGTCTGAAAAATTCGTCGTAGTTCATTGCGTGTTGTTCATATCGTTATCGTGGAAATACTCGATGCCTGTCCGAGCTATGCTACGCGATGCCATATACACAGTGTAAACGCCGCGACTCCCAAAACTTGATAGTGGCGCGAGAACCTATGCGCTGGACGCCGGATAGCACACACGTCTACGAATACACTCGTGATTGTATTGTAAGTATTTGTTTTTAAACAATTTTTATGTGATGGCTGCCAACGCAGCAGTGAGCCGAGTTTTTCGGTCATGCGCTGAATTTGTGTCACGCGCCCACATCCGTGCAAGCCCCTACACCTTGTTCCTCGCCATCAGCGCGCCGAGTTCTTTGATCCTAGAAAAAACTATTGGCCACAGAGGACACAGAGTTCACCGAGAAAAAACAATAACTTGAATGCTTGCCGTGTCTCACCCGTTGGGTACTCGCTGAATACGCCCTAAGTTCTTGATTCTCTCTGTGTTTCTCTGTGGCTGATTGCCGTTTTTAGGTTGATGAAATTGTGCTTCGCTTTATGTCGCAGGCGCACGCCCGCGAGGCAGGTGACGTATTCCGGGTGACGCTCGCTCGCACCCTTCTGCTTCGGTATCGCGATGTTCCGGCGTGGTACAGGTCGCGAATAGGGGCGGTTGCTTCCGATTTCCGCGACGGTGTCGCGGAAATCGGCAAGGGTTGCTGAAGCTCCGAAGAACCCCGAAAATTCCGCACCACCGGTGCGGATATGTGCAAGCGCAACTGCGGGATACTGGCCTGCGCCAGTATGACGGGGGAGGATAGGTTGATTTGAGCAGGACTCCATTTGGCGCTACGTTTTCCTTTACCCACAGTAAGGTTTGATGAACCTTTTTTCTTCACCGCCAGCACGTTCGCGACCGATGCGGTTCCTTTGTCACCAGCATCCTACGTACTCGATAGTGGCGCGAGAACGAATTCGCCGACATGAAGACGGGCTGTTGCGGCCGCATGTGAGATCGAGGAGAATGTATTGTAAGTAATTGTTTTTAAACGATATTTTATAAAACATCGCTCACGTGCGCAACCAGGCCGAGCGATATTAAACTGATACATCAAATGAATTGACCGCTCGGAATCCATATCGCAACGTCAGATGCACAAACGGGTAAGCTCGCTGCCCATTTTTCTTAACCAATTGTCATTACAATTAAGTTTGAGTAGCACACACCGAAGCGGCAGACACCATTCGGGTGATTTCAATACGACAATACAAAAAGCGACGCAACGTGAGCAAGCCCTCTACTTTGAAGGTATCCCAAACTGACTGGAAGCGCGTGGATGCGCTTCGAGACAAGGAGTGCGTATTTTTCGGACAACCCTGAGGCAACTCCGGAAATGTTCGCGCAGGCGATCGTCCGTCGTGGTCTTGTGGCTACTCCGTCCAAGGCTTAGGTGACGCTGCGGCTGGATGTGGACGTGCTCAAGTGGTTCCGATCACAGGGCAGGGGTTACCAGACGCAGATCAATGCGCGGACGCGACAGGCTTATTGCAGCCCCCAATTTTCCTGTCGAGCCGGGCTGCGCAGGACGCATCCCCCTCTTGATGAGTGCTTTTAGTTATAACAAACGTTATAATCTCCAGCGGAGGTACTGCAATGAAAATCAAGATCACGACTGTAGGCAATTCCGCCGGGGTGATTCTGCCGAAAGAATTGCTGACCCGGCTGCGGCTGGAGAAGGGCGACGAACTGTTTGCCACCGAGTTGCCGGACGGCATCAAGCTGACGCCGTTCGATCCGACGCTCGCCGGGCAGATGGAGGTTGCGGAGAAGGTGATGCGCAAGCGCCGCACTCTCTTGCGCAAGCTGGCCGCAAACTGAGGCCGGACGATGATTGTCTGGCTGGAGAAAGCGTTCGCGCTCGCCATTCATGACCGCCAGTTGGCGGAGCATGGCGGCAGTGCCGGTGTGCGCGATGAAGGGTTGCTCGAATCGGCGTTGGCGCGGCCGCAGCAGTTGTTCGCCTACGGCGAGCCGGTGCCCGATCTTGCCGATCTGGCGGCGGCGCTCGCGCACGGCCTCGCGCGCAATCATCCGTTCGTGGACGGCAACAAGCGTACCGCTGCTGTTTGCTGCGAGACTTTCGTCGAATTGAACGGCGCGACGATTGAGGCCGACGATGCCGAATTGTTCGGGCAGTATCTCCCTCTTGCCGAAGGCAAACTCGCAGAGCGCGATTTCGCGGCCTGGTTGCGCGCGCGGCTGAATCTGGCCTCGCGCAACGCGGCGCACCAGCCCCGCAAGTTGTATCGGGCGAAGCCGCGCGGACCGCGCCGTAAAAGCGCCAAGACGCGGCCCGCGCGCTGATCGGGGGTGTGCGGCGCAATGCGCGGCCTGCGCGCATCGGTGGCAACGCCGGCTACAACTTCTTCTGCGCCGCGAGCCGGTCCAGTTCTTTGATCTAAAACTAACTCCGGTTTGAAACCCCGGCCTGAAGGCCGGGGTTTCGGGGGCGACCGTTTTGGGAGGGGATGCAAACCCCTTCCAAAACACGTTTGACCGACAGGCCTGAAGGCCAGTCGCTAATTTCTTGCTCGGTCTCGTCCTGCACCGCCCCCGCGAGTTGATCGAGCATGTGTTCCAGCGCTGCCGGGCCGTGCTGTTGCGCCATGGCGACCATCGCGTTCATGGCATTGGCACGGACGTAGATGTTGAGCGTGCGGTCTCCGGCCACTTCGCGCGCAGCGGTGAGTACAGCGTCCGGCTTGCCGCGAAACAGGGCGGGCCAGTAGTTGGCGAGCCAGTCCTGAAGATCGCTGTCGCCGGCTTCCGACATGCGTCGCATGTGGCGCACCAGCAACAGCCCCGCGACTGCGCCCGTCATTTGGCCGAGGATCATGGCGGCATGCAGCAGGCGCCACCACTCGCCCGGCGATGCGTCGCCGTACCAGTCGTGACGCGCCAGCATTACCTCCAGATGGGCGACGAACACATCGCCGCGCCGTACGCATTCTTCGATCACATTGCGGGGTACGCGGTCTTCGTCTGTCGCCAGCAGATCGAGCAGCGCCTGCGCCGGCATCGCGGCCAGTGCGTCGTTGGTATAGGCGGGCAGGGGCGGCAGATCAGTCATGACGTGTTATCCGGCTGGAGGGGTGTAGTGTTGCAGCGCGTGCTGCAGTTGGTCGCGCACGGCGTTGCGCAAGGATTCCGGCGCCATCACTTCCACATGCGCGCTGTGGCGCAGTATATCCATGAGGAGCTCGCGGTCGTCGCGGTACGGGATCCGCAATTCATAGCGCCCATCGGTGAGATATTGCCCGGCCTGTTGCGGATGCCAGCGCTCGTCGGCCACCCAGCGCGCGCGCTCGGCGCTGAACAGCAGCACCGCGGTTTTGTTGGCGCGGCCGGCAAAAATGCCGTAGGCGCTGGCGTAGTGCGCGTCGAGCCGGCCGTCGTCGATGTGGTCCGCCGGTGCGTCGAGTTGCTGTGCGCTGCGGATGCGGTCGATCGAGAAGTTGCGCAAGCCCTTGCGCAGGTGACACCAGGCATCGCAATACCAGTTGTCGCGGTAATGGACGATGCGCTGTGGCGAAATATCGCGTTCGGTGGCCTTGCCGCGTTCGCGCCCGTCGTAGGTGATGCGCAGCCGCCGCCGCTGCAGGGTCGCGCTGGCTACGGTGCGGAAGTGTTCACCCGAACGTCGGGCGTTCATCGACAGAATGCGAATCCGGCGGGCGGCCTCGTTTAATCCCAGGCGTTTGTTCCGGAGTATTTCCGTGACTCGTCCGCGGAATGCCGAAAGTTGTTCGCTGAGCAGCCCCGGTTCGAGGTTTTCCAGCAGGGTATCCAGCACCAGCAGTGCCTGCAGTTCGTCCGCGCTGAACCACAGGCCCGGCAGTTCGTAATTTTCGCCTTCGGTATCGCGGCTGTAGTGATAGCCGCCGTTCTCCCGGTCGGTCACGATGGGGGCATGGAGGGATTCACGCATGTACTTGATGGTCCGGTGCACAGTGGGCACAGAGCATTCCAGCCTGAGCCGGATGTCGGCGAGACTGATGGATGTGCGCCGACGACGCAGCAGACCATGAAGCGTGTATACGTGGTCAACCTTGTCCATGATCGCCTCCTCCCTCCGGCAGCGGTTGGTCCGTTCCCGAACCGCTACGACTTGATCGGATCGCCTGGGGTGGTTGTCGTAGTTCGCATTTGTGCGAGGCGTTCGGCAATTTCCCGCATGTCTTCCTGGGCGCGGATCATCTCTTCCAGTGACAACTGTGACCAACGGCTGAGTTGCTCGCGGCGCGAGCCTTCCCAGGTGGTCACGCTCCAGTCGAAGTCATCGGTAACAGGTTTATCGTGGGCCATGTTCAGGGTAGAGCATGTGCAGTTCTTCGATGTCCAGTTTATCCTGACTGCGGCCTGCGGCTTCCTTCATCTGGATCAGTGTGGGGATCGAAACAAAGCTTACGTCGATACCGCCAAGGGGCTTGGTCAGGGAATTTTTGAATTCCGTTTCAAAATCAAAAGGTTCGATGACGAATACATCGACAGGTGTTTCGCGATGCGCGTCGCTCCAGAACTGGAGTACTTTCATGCCTTTGTCGCGTGTCCAGTGTTCGCGCTGCGCTGCGTCTGAGAACTGCGCAGCGGTGACCGGCACCAGCGGGCGATAGCCGAGGCTGTCCAGTGCGGCAAATGTGCGTCCGATATTGTCGGGCATCAACTGCACCACCACATCAACATGCTTGGTAAACCGGAGGTAACCGTACGCATTGACGGCGAGTCCTTCGGCGATCAGGTAACGGACGCCGGCTGCATCGAACGCCTTGACGAGGGCATCAAAACTGGTGAACTTCACGCGGCATGAATCCCAATGAATACATGCACGCTAGCTTACCATCGTGGTCATGCCATCGTGGCGTGGTTTACTCCGCGAAAAACGCCTTGACCCGGTCCATCCAGGAGTTGGCGCGCGGGTTGTGGCGTGCAGCGTCCTTGTTGCTGATGGCTTCGAATTCCTGCAGCAGTTCTTTTTGCCGCG
>Ga0163151_10005863_pt1 | contig 15372 bp, 18 predicted proteins | sample OliLakLV19MP5IB2_FD_145596 | JGI IMG/M metagenome (GOLD analysis project Ga0163151, IMG submission 145596) | Freshwater microbial mat bacterial communities from Lake Vanda, McMurdo Dry Valleys, Antarctica - Oligotrophic Lake LV.19.MP5.IB-2 | ecosystem: Environmental > Aquatic > Freshwater >...
AACTGGGACAACAAATCCCAAACTCCCTGGTTAACTTACTTCCAAAGCGGGGCAAATAAACAAATCTATTTTGAAAATGAACAATCAATAACAAAAAAATTAGAATACATTCAGGATTCAAATCTAGCAGGTGTCGGTATTTGGGCAATCGGTTATGAGGGGAAAAACAAAACCTTCTGGGAACTAATAAAACGTTTTAGATAAAATGAACAACCCTGTGACAAGATCACAGAATATACACGATTTGGAGGTTGTTCTTCCTGCAAGGAAACTCTGTGGCAAGCCACCGAGTATTGCAGTAATAAAATTAACTCCTACTCGCAGAGAAAATAAAAAATACAAATAGCAAAAAAGCCAAATACCTCACATCGAAATAGCTTACTCAATCGGTTGGGCTAATTTACCTAAAGTAATTATCACCATAAATTCACTCAAAACCCCATCAATCTTATCGGTTTCTCCAATCAAAGAATCCATCAATTCACTTATTTCTTCTTTAACAGAACTTTCCAAACTACTGGTGTAAGTTATAGAAGACGCACTAGCCTCCGAGTTTTCAATGTTTCCGGTAATCACATTCGTATAACCCAAACCCACCAGCTCTTCCTTAATGTTCCCTGCCTGGCCTGCTATCTCTGACCCATTTAGGACGTGTATTTTTATCGCTTCCTTATCCTCCGCCGAAACCGTGCTTTCTTTAATATCAGCTGATTGAGTACCAGAGGAGATCTCCGTTCTTGCTGAATCGCTCGCTTGCTTTATTAAATTACTAGTCTTCTCAAGTTGAGAATTTGCCCAAGGTAAATTTATAGGTATGGAAATAATCTTGAAAAAGAACAATGAACCTATTATTAAACTCAATAAGAACAATGCAACAACGATTGTAAAGATTGTGTTTGATTTTGGTTTATCACCGGAATCCTGATTACTATTTTCACCTTCTATATCCGCTTCCCGGGCTAATACACTTTCTTCAAGAAAATTAGCTTCCTTAAAAGACTTATCAGCTCCCAAAATTTGATTAACCTGTTCTTGAGATAACTGCTCTCCCTCCCCCAATTTAGAAAATAAAGTCATCGGAACAACAGCTTTAATTTTCCAATCGAATTCTCCGGCAGTCTCAATAACTTTCTCAAAAATTTCTCTATTAACAGCCAGAGCCAGAACTGATCCCTTCAAGGTAATTAACTTTTTGCCAATATGTATCTCTTCCAGGGGGACATCATGGTAGAACTTGGCTATTTGCTTTTGTGAAATTTCCGAATTCTCAGTGGGAATTAACGATTCAAAAACGATATGATCAGACAAAGCTAAAACCGCTTGTTGCTTCGTCAAATTACTACTCTTAAACCCCTCCAGTAGTATCTTAATCAGCTCATCACTATTCACGATTACCAAGTGTCGTACTGCGGTCTGAGAAAACTTAATTATCAGAGGATTATCCGAATTTTGATGATAAATTTCTAAACTTTGTCTTTTTAAAAGTAATAGAACTTTTGGGCCGAAAAAGGACATATTAATTATTGTAGCAACTACTTATTAAATGACAAAGTACTAGTATGAATTTTAGAAAGAGAATTTAAATTATCGTGAAACAGTTATTGGATCTGCACCATCAGCATGGCAAGCCTTAACTGTGACTATTCCGTTAGAGTCTCTTACAACTGCATATCCGGTCTTAGTAGCATCAGCTGTTGTACCTCCAATAGGATCAGTAGGCATAGATGCAAGGTATGGAATCAAGTCCTGTGACGCATCTGCCATCAGGTTAGCACAAACGGTTGTAACCCCTGCACATTGTGTTGCCACAGTTGCTCCAACTGTAGCTGTACAGGCAGTTGCGTCTCCAGTACCTAGTTGTTTCGTCGTTCCTGCAGCTGGAAAATTAGTTGGAAAAGTCCCTTTACTGTCAATAACTGATTGGTGAATAGCGGTCAAAATTTCTGAGATGTCTGAAGTCCTTCTGGCATTTTTAGAATCAGATAGTCTTTGTGCCGGATTCAAAGCCGCATACACTGCAACAGCGAGGATAGTTATAATTGTCAAAGCAACGAGAAGCTCAATAAGGGTGAAACCGGATTGTCTTATGTTTCTGGGCAGAAATTTATTCATCTATTTTAATCTTTATTTAGAATAAGGATTTTTTAAATAATTGTCAATATATCATCGTTTAACCCAATCTAAATCTCATTCCAACTTGTTAGAGTAATCCCTGAAGTGCCTCTTGTGAAGAGCACGTTAATTCTCCTGGTCATTGCAGTGCTTACAACTGACTGGAAAGTTACAGTCAAATCCCAATTAATTGGTCCTCCTCCGCCTGCATTATAAAAAATCGTACAACTCCCTTCAGGCCGTGTAAATGATGTGCTGTTGTAAGTCGAATTAGATCTGATTTTAAGCATCACATCTTCAACACAACCCTCTGCACCATGAAAATTCTGCTCACCCTGATACACAGCTAATCCGGACTGCGCCTCTCCAATAGCGTTATAACTCATGACCAAAGTTAGTCCTAAAATTACAGCTAAAATTATCACTACCGATGATATAGCAATAAAACCTTTTGAATTATTTTCTTTCATTATTTATTCTCTTGTTTCAGCTGAAAATTGTATGTTCAAAGATTCATTATATTCCTGCCGTGTAGTACTAGTGTAGTTATCAGACATTGTAAAAGTTACTTGTACATTGTTAGTGCCGGCACCACTAAAATTTTGACAGTTAAAGGGGTTCACACTCGTATCTATGGAATGAAGCCTTGTAGCAGAGGGAATTGAAGTCCCTGAAGTTATTGTGATCGTGTCAGAAGCAAATGAAAAAGTCGTAGGATTCCTTGTACTATCAGTATTTGCTAAAACCAAAGTTGTTCCGTTACAAGTTGTCACAGCAGATGCATCTCTTATCTCCTTTTTAAATCTTTCACTCAAATATCTGGCCTGGGAATAAACCTCTTGCTCAACACCAACTTTAACCCCTCCTTCGATCACGTTTAAAGCAAAGGGTATTAAAGTTGAAAGCATCATCGAAACTAAAGCCACATATAAAATTAATTCTATTAACGTAAAACCCATACTATTTGTTTTACAAATTTTAAATTTCATTATCATGGCGTTGAAATATCAATCCTAAAGTAGACTGGTTCTATTAAAGTAGCACCGCCCCAGATTATATTTTTAGCGCTCCAGGTTGTACCTCCACTAGTAAGCCGGGACTCATATATGTCATCTGTAGCTGAAGAGTTAGACTCATATACACCAGCAAAAACTGCCCCAGTTGCAGGATCTGCTTTCAGCCTGATAAATGAAGTATCATCACTTCCGGTTAATATGCTTCCTGCGCCCCATGCTGAGCCGGACCATTGTTTTTTTGTGACTGTCAAACCGTCTCCATACATCAACCAAGCTTCACCTGGATTTGAAGAATGAGTCTCCCAAACCAGGTCAAAAACCATAGAAGTATTATTTTCAGCCCCCGCAGTATGTTCAGCGTGCTGCGCAACAGTGTCCCATGCGCTGCCCGACCATTTCCTGGTATTTATATCCGAACCCGCATCTAAAACTCCATACATTAACTCATCTGAACCAGGCCTCGAAACAAGTTCTACCCAACTGGCAATACCACCTGAAGCCGGAATATCCAACAAAGTCAATGCTGTTAAGGTGGTCCCATTCCAGGTACGGTAATATTGATCGGTAGAAGTTGTATCACCCCAGATAAACAAAGGGTGACCTGAAACTTGTTCATAGGCCACATCTGCCACTTTTCTTGTCGAAACTGCTGCTGTATCCCAGGTTGTGGCAACACCCATATTCCCCCAGCTTGTCCCATTCCAAAGCATGCCATACACACCTGCGCTGCTATCCGCCATAATCATGGCAATCTCGTTACTGGCAGCAAGGGGATTTTCTGTCACATCAATCCATCTCACTATCCCAGAAGTTGGAGGAGTAGATATTGTAGTGGCAACGCTCCAAGTTGCCCCATCCCAAATACGGTAAGCAAAATCAATATTCCCAGCTCCCGCTGGATAAACAATCACTGCCCTGTCACCATTCTTTTCATAAGTCAGATCAAAACTCCTGGTTGTTGAGTTTGCAGCCCCCAGGTTAACCATTAATGTTGGTGCTCCCCAACTGGTACCATTCCAAACCTGAGCATTTACATTACCATTAGCATCAAGAGTTCCTAAAATTGTTTCATCCCTGGTTCTGGATCTCTTGAGCACAACATAATTAATATTTCCTCCAACCACTTGCGCCGACCCCTCTGCACTCCAATTTGCTCCATCCCAGGTTCGATAAAAAGGCGTTGATGTAGATTTAGCGTAAGCCATCATAATCCCGGTACTAAGCGATTTTTTCCAGTCACTCAAATAAGTGACCAGACTTAATGTTTCAGGCCGGCCAGCACTAAAATTCCAAGTGACAGTAGACGTAACCTTTTTAGTGTCAGGATCATTCGTTCCGGTAGTGGCAATATTCCCGGCTGATGGGGCAGAATCTCTATTAACAGGGTCAACTCTTATCGTCCTTATGTAATTGTCAGAACTATTATGTGTCAAAATATCATTTGTGCCATCAATATCAAATCCCCATTGATTGCCAGCTGTAGTAAGTCCTCTGGTATTCGTGTTAACTGTGTTTAAGTTTGTAAAACCTTTATTCTTAATTGACCTAACCCCCTCTAAACCTTCTGAAGCAAATTGTGAAGCTACAGTAAACTCAGCCCCTGTCCTATTAGCGTTATAATTTTGAAGTAAAGACTTAACGGCTGATGAAGCGAAAATTACAAATATTGCCGCAGCCAGTACCACCTCAATAACCGACATCCCAATTTGATTTTTTTTATATATTTCCATAACCTACAATTTACTTAATTCTTACTAACCACTCCTTGAGAATTTACAGTAATACTTTCTGTCGAATTATTTCCCGAAATAGTGATAGTCAGTGGAAACGTAGCCCCTGTCGGAACTCCGGTATAATGAGTAAACAAAACATTAAAAACTGGAGAAATAGTTATATTGCTATTTATCGAATAATTTTCATTAAAAGCTGTATTTCCCTGAAGAAAGAACTGAAGCTGCTTTGGAGAAACAGTGTGATTTACTCCCCAATTCCCCCCGCTCTGTTTTCCCTCCATAGAATAAATTTGCGCCTTCCTTAACTGGCTGATCATATGATCAGTAGCATTAGCAACCGCATTCTGGGTTAAAAACCTCGAATAAAAAACCGTCCCCATCAGCGACATAATCGCCACAATAGAGACTACTAATATTACTTCAATAAATGAAAAACCACGGGCAGAAAAATATGACATATTAAACACTAATCTCAATTTTAAAAATTCCAGAGTTTACTATTGTTTCGTATTTCGTATTTCGTATTTCGTATTTCTTTATACATCATTTCTTAATGCTTCCTGTTAATTCATAAATCGGCGAAATAATAGCCAAAGCAATAAACCCAACTCCCAAACCGATAACCAAAAGCAAAACAGGCTCAATAATCGTCGATAAATTTTTAGTAGTCTCATCAACCTCTTCCTCAAAGAAATCTCCTAAATACAAAAATGTTTCATCAAGCTTCCCGGTTTTTTCTCCAATCCCCACCATCTTAGTCATAATAACCGGTAAAAATGTGAACCGATGTAACCGCATTTCCTCAGACAATTCTTTACCTGTCTCAGCCGCAGTAATCAATCTTTTTAAATATGCTTTATAAACTAAATTCTCCGTCGCTTCATACTCCGTTTTCAAAGAAGGCACTAAAGTTAATCCGCTTTTTAACATTAATCCTAAATTCCTGCACAGATTAGTTAATTGGATATTCTGTAAAAGACTTCCCAGTCCAGGGAGAATAAGTAGAAATTTATGCCACTTGGGTTTAACAAACGCAGTTTGTAGTAAAAATCCGGCAAAAACGAATAACCCGATAATTGATGCCATTATCAATATCCCGTAATCCTTCATCAAATTTGCGACAAACAATAAGATCTGTGTCGATAAAGGTAATTTAGTATTTAGGGATTTAAATAAATCTACTAGTTGAGGCAAAACGAATATAGCCAACCCCCCACCAGCTATAAAAGTCACCGCTAAGATAATCCCCGGATAAAGCATAGCTCCCTGAACTTTTTTAGTAAATTCATAAGACTTTTTAATTTGAGTGGCCAGATATCCTAAATTCTCTTCTAGGTTACCCGACTCTTCCCCCACCTTAACCAAACTCGTATAAAGCGGTCCGAAGTCATCAGGAAATTTAGATAACGACTTGTTCAGGGATTGACCATTTCTAACACTCTCTTCAATAGAAGCTAGTACTTTTTGAAAATACTTATTCTTGGATTGGTCTTTGGCCGTACTAATCGCCTCATCAAGCGGAATCCCGCTTTTCAACATTTCTGCCATATATTTGGTAAACAACAGCTTGTCCAAATCAGTCGCTCTATTAAACATAATCGTATTCTTAACCTTTTCCCAATTCATAATTTATATTTTTATAACAATGTGGCAATGAAACAATGAAGCAATTTCTTAATCATTGCTCCTTTGTCGCTCTCATAATCTCTTCAACTGTGGTAGCACCTTGTTGAACCTTCTTAAGTCCATCTTCAAACATAGTCGTCATACCTTCCTCTATCGCAGCGTGTGCTATTTGGGTTGCATCCGCTTTCGCCACCAACAGTTCCTGAATTTTTTCACTCATTATAAGAACTTCAAATATCCCAATTCGTCCGGTGTATCCCGAGTTGTTACAAACCGCACACCCCTTACCATGAAACACTCTGCTCACTTTATCTCCGGCCGGAAAATACTTTTTAAGAACATCCTCCTTAAAATATTTAATCATTTTTTCATACTCAATCGTATAAGAAACCTTACAGGATGAACAAATTTTCCGAACCAATCTTTGCGCCACAATCACATTAACAGTCGAAGCAATTAAGTAAGGCTCAATATTCATATCAATCAGCCTGGGTAAAGAAGTAGCTGCATTATTAGTGTGCAGCGTTGATAAAACCAAATGCCCGGTCATTGCTGAATTTATAGCAATCCCTGCTGTTTCCTCATCCCGGATCTCTCCAACATAAATAATATTCGGGTCCTGTCTTAAAATAGAGCGGAGTCCTTCTGCAAAAGTTAAATTAGTTTTATTATTAACCTGAATCTGATTTATCCCCTCTATTTCATATTCAACCGGATCTTCAATCGTCGCAATATTAACCTCCCTAGTGTTTAAAATTTTCAAAATCGAATACATTGAAGTAGTTTTCCCTGAACCTGTCGGTCCGGTAGATACAATAATTCCAAACGGTTTCCTCATGCTTTTCTTCATTTTATCCAGATCCTCCCCGGACATTCCTAAATCCGTTAATCCAAACTGCCTGTTATGGGAAGTCAAAAGCCTCATCACACATTTCTCACCCTCAACAATAGGCACAAGTGAAACCCTGACATCAACAGTTTCTTTCTCCAGTTTTGCCTGCATTTTCCCGTCTTGCGCAGATAAATGTTCATCTGTCCTTAACTTACTTAAAACTTTAATACGCGTTACAATCTGATCGTGGAGATTCTTAGGCAAGTGAAGCATATCATGCAAAACTCCATCAATCCTAAATCTAACTAATGATTCAGTCTCGCTAGGTTCTATGTGGATATCCGAAGCTTTGTAATCATAGCCATACTCGATTAAGGTATCAACAATTTTCGCAATTGGCGCCTCTTTGTCAGCGGATTTACCAACTTCAGAAACCTCTTTCGCCAACATATTATCAAAAGTAGATTTAATTTGCTGTTTATATAATGAAAGTGTTTCTTCAATATCCCTATCAGTACAGTAGTATACTCGCGGCTTGAGGCCTACCTTTTTAGAAATAAGTGAAATAGTCTCAGCGTTCTCCGGATCGGAAGTAGCAATTCCAACTCCCTTTTCACTAACGTCAAAAACTATAATCCGATTAGTTCGCGCCACTCTTTCAGGAACAACAGTCAGAATATTTCTGGGGATAGATTGTTTTGATAAAGCAATAAACGGCAATTTCAAAAAGTCCGCTATAAGTTCCCCAAGGTTCTCATCAGATAAAATATCTTTTTGAATAACTAACTCCTGAAAAGGAACTTTTGTTGACTGGGACTGCTTGTATAGTGCTATGAGGTCTTTACCAGGAATAACCTCCAGCCCTTTTAATAATTGATATAGTTGTCCGTCCGTTACACCCATTAAATTTAGTGTAACAAATGACCTGAAAATAAACCAATGCTTAAAGCTTTAGAACCTCAGAGACCAGAGCCACCATTTGAGAGGGTGTAACCTCTGACTTAACCACATATTTGGCAGCTCCTTTTTGAATTGCAGTGTCAGCATCATCAGTTGTTGATAAATTCGTTGCCATTACGACTGGAATATCTTTCGTACTAACTTCTGCTTTAAGTTTATCTAAAGTCTCAATACCATTTTGTTTTGGCATTAAGATATCCATTAATATTAAATCTGGCAAGAATGTTTTAGCCTTCTCAAACCCTTCAACTCCGTCATGAGCAACAGATACATTAAATCCAGCTATCTCAAACTTTTTAGCATACATTTTCGACAAAAATGCATCATCTTCAACAATTAATATTTTCATTTTAAATATTCCTTAATTTTCTCAACTATTTCTGAAGGACTTGACTCATCTTTCCTATAGTAACCTACAATCTGTTTTAATATCTCAGAACTTCCTTCAAGGATTGGATCATCCTGTGGAATTACTGAAAACACAGCAACTGGAATGTGCCTGGTTTCTACCTCAGCCTTCAAAGTTCTCAAAACCTGAATCCCACTCACTTTAGGCAGCATAATATCCAGGAGTATAAAATTAGGCTTTTCCTCAAGAGCCATCTTAATTGCTTCTTCTCCATCAGAAGCCACAACTAACTCGTAATTTGTCGTACCAAATTTATCCTGGTACATTTTCTGCAAAATCTTATCATCCTCAACTAACAATATTTTTGCCATATTTTTATTTCGTATGTTAATTATTAACCTTCTGCTGACTTCATAACGTCCGCCTCAACTCTTTTAGCAAGCGTAGTTCCGGAAAGCGGAACTGAGAAACTGAATACACTTCCAACCCCCACTAAAGAATTAGCAATCCACAAATCTCCCCCCATCTTTTTAGCAAATTCACGAGATATATACAAGCCCAAGCCTGTCCCAACCGGCCTCCCAAGCTGTGAAGAAGTAACCTGTTGAAACTTACTGAACAACTTTTTCTGATCTTCAGGCTTAATTCCTATTCCTGTGTCCCGCACAGAGAGTATCAACTGTTGGTCATGAACCACAAATCTAACCTCTATAAATCCTTTATCTGTAAATTTCATCGAGTTACCAATTAAGTTAGATAGTATTTGCTTAACTTTATTTTCATCAATCTGAACCTGCTCCGGACTGTGAATCTGGTCAAAGCGCAACTCCACTCGTTTTTGCACTGCAATCGGATGCATCAACTCCAAAACTTCTTTTACTACATCGGCAATTTTAATATTAGCCAAGGCGTATTTTATTCTTCCACCTTCCAGCCTTGAAACATCAAGCATGTCATTTACCAGCTCAATTAACCTTTGAGTCGATGAAGCTATATCTGACAACGGCTCCTTCATCTGAGGATCAATTTTTCCGTAATCCCCCTCAAATATCATCGAAATAAGTCCTTTAATTGCCGTCATTGGGGTTCTCAACTCATGTGAGGCAATAGATACAAACTCGTCCTTCAATTTATCAAGCTGCCTCTCTTTAGTCATATTTCTAAGTACTACAATTGCCCCAAAGTTTTTCTGATTGGCATCTGTCATCATAGTAGTTGAGTGGGTAACTGGAACCCTGGTCAGCCACTTAGTAACAATCTGGATATGCAAAAGCTCTTTTATGGTTATCTTATTTAAAACAGCATAGACAAAATCAGGCACTAGTTCTTTTTCTTTTTCGAATTCAAACTTCAAAATTTCCTTGTATTTTTTCCCTATCGCTTCTGATTCCGTATATCCGGTTAAAACACTGGCTGCCTTATTAAACAAGAATATTTTTCCCGTCTCATCTATTGCCACCACGCCTTCGCCCAAATTTCCCAAAAGCGCCTCATCTTTTGCCTGAGCTTCCTGAAGCTTGGAGACATTTGCCGCGAGCTCCCTCTCCTTCTCTTTTTCATCTCTTAGCGTATTTGCCATTCCCTGAACGTTACGGGTCAGATTAGTAATAATACCGGTGAAGCTGTCTGCTAATTCCCCTAATTCATCACGGCTTTTATAAATCACCTTCGCCCCTAAATTCCCACTATTAATAATTTTTGCAATTTTAACAAATTCCTTAATAGGGGTGATAATCGCGCCTTTAAAAACAAACCAGACGCAAGCTGAGACTAAAGAAGCAAAGACTATAGCTATAGTTAAAAGCTCAGCAAAAAGTATCAGTTTATTTGAACTCAAAGAATCTTCATTAAGGTAAATTACAACGACTATTGCCAAAAAAAATGAGGGCAACAGGAGAGCAAAAGAGAGTACCGCAGTTTTCTTAGATAAATTCATGGGCAGAATATTCCATATTAATCATATTAGATGGAAAGACTCTTGCCAAGTTAGCGGAATATAAAATTAAATAAAAGCCAGGAAATCACGCCTAAAATTACACCTGATAACAATCCTTTAATTAATTCAGGGGTAAAGAACACTCTTTTTCGAGCTTTATCTAGTCTTTTATTCATTTTAAATACTGATTATTCTCAGCCGGAGCCACAACTTCCTGAGGTGCGAGCATAGGCTTAACTATAAAAAGAACATACACAGTAACCAAAAACCCCAACAACAGTCCCGTTGTAAAATCTCGGGTGCTAGCCTGACCTTTGTAATTTTTACCCATTACCACAACCATAACATCTAGTTTTCCAAATTCCACCACATCTGTCAATTGCCAATATATAAGACTATAGAGATTTAGGATTCCTATTGTCTAAGGCTCCCTGCGCTCTACTTCTCAAAACGTCTGCCAATCTGGCCGCTGGCTCAGTTAAGCTTCCCAAATCTTTTCCCATTCTGTTCGTTCCTAACAACCATTCAGCCATAGCTCCTGTATAACTCTTAATCCCTCTTTCACTCAGAGGAAGTATCAGTCCCATTGTATCTTCGTTACGTCCATAATTTGCACTAAGAACAAAATCACCTTGCCCGTAGCCTGCCAAAATTCTCAAACTCTGAAGACTTCCCTGATTCGTAAAAATATCGAAAGCTAGTAAAGCAGCATTCCTCTCGGAAGCAATTGTGTGTAATGCCTCTTGACCGTTGCTAAAACCTAAGACAACTTTTGTAGATTGACGATAGCGGGCGACTGTTTGTGGTTCTTGTGAAAGGTTGAGTAACATTTTATTAGGTAGATCGCGAGTAATTAGAGGGAGGAATTTATCGTAGAATTCATCCACACCTAGCCCTCTACTTAAAGCTTCCGGAAGTTTAGCAGACCAATCTAAGATAACCGATTGGCGGGTAATTCTCACATCAAATCTTGGAAGGCCCGAACTGATAACAAATCTGTCAAGCTCTCCCTCACCATGCGCCTCTTCCCGAACGGTCCACCCGCTAAAACCTGACTCTGAAAAATTTACAGAATCCCTGGGCTGCTTGTCAGGCAGTCGGTTGACCATATTAACCAGCTCTGGCCCAAGTAGTTCTCTAATATCAAAAGGTCGATCTTTCATAAGATCTCGAATTATATCTTAAATACTAACAGTATCAAAGTGACTCATATATGGATCGCCAAGCCTCAAGCTCTGGTTCTCATATCCCTGCTTCAAAAATTCTTCAAAATCTTCTTTAGTCTCAAAAGCTAGTTTGGGGTAATCGTCACCTTTTATGAAGCTATTATAGAATCCTCACAATTATTTATAATGAAGTTTGACCGCCTGGAATAACCATCAAACAAATCACAAAAATAACAATCGCTCCTATAGCAAACCCAATAATTATATCTTTAGACACTTTAAAACCTTGAGGCTTTACTACTCGGTGTTTCTTCTTAACTTTCGGCATTAATTAACTATATCACATCTATTATTCACTCGACATCCTCAGCAATCACCGAATGCGCATAAGCCTGAGCTACGATCTTAATCAATTCTCGCTATCTCAGGAATCTTTTGAGCCAGTCCATTAAATAACTCAACATCTCTTTCTGTCACCTGTCTCTCAACATTCTCAATTTCAGATTTTGCATTGTCTCTTAAAAGTCCTGGCAATAATCTCTCAATTACTTGCCCCATATTAACTTTCTTGCTTGCTTCAATAACTGCCTGCCAGTTCTCACCTTCATCTCCGTATAGCAACATATCCATCGCCGTTGCCGGCACTCTTTTATTCCCGGATTTTATGTAAACTAAAGTCGGGCGGGGAATAATAAAATTATTAGTAGTTAAGCCTTGCGCCGCCTCCAAACTTTCTGTCTCCCCCATCTCTTCCATCAATTTAAAGTAAGCCTCCTTCATCAGGGTCAAATACTCTGTCTGCAAATGCCCGCCCCCTAAAATATAGCCGTAGTAACATGCCAGAAGTGAAAAAGTCAGCATTACTGATGGAATTAATTCCTTATTCAATATTGCCTTCTTAATACTTTCCGGAGTCAGTTCAACTCTAAATGTGCCTTCCTTATCCTCCAAAAAGTTGCCCTGTCTCCAAAGCTGGACTCTATATTTACCATGTTTAGGAAACCCCCAAAATAGAAATGTCCCTATTTCCTCTTTTTTTGAAAATGCCCCCGAAATCCCGTCATAATATTCCTCAACCAGATCTAAAACCTGAGGGTCAAACATCATCCGGCTAATGGAGGTTTTATTGTCAAGATGATGCTTTAAAAGAAGTTCTAACGCAACTTTCTCCTGAGCTATGAAGATTAAATTAGGGACACTTTTTTTGTAGTTTTTGAATAATCTTTTAAATAGCCAATAATTAGTTATAGTTAATTGATCTACATAATCATCAAGCGATAAGGGGTGAGGTGTACTATAAATTTCATCAATTAAAGCAGCTATCTTTTGATAGTACTCATCGTTGATTAACCCTTCCCTTTTATATTGCTGTAAAGCATTCTTCATCGAAACAATATCCTCAAAATCATATCCGTGATGGTACATAACCGGACGCGCATCAACAGTATGTCCAAAAAAAGTTACCTGATTTGTATCAAGCTTTCCGTCTGTTACTGTATGAAATAAATGTCCCTTAGGAAATTTGGCATTATTAAATGACACTCCAGCACAAGCGAATACCAGAAGGTTTTGATGCTCTGGGTTGCTCGAACCAAAATACGGTAGAGCCCCCGCTAAAACAGCATTTAAAGTATCAGGGTGTCCAATAGGAGCATGGTGCTGCACTGTCGCAATACTGTCATTATCTTTCAGCTGCCTCGCCACACTCTCGGCAATTTTGCTCCCCAAAACCCTCCTTACTTCTTCTTTAATCACCGGAATCGACTCAGTTTTTCTCAACTTAATTATCTTGTTCCTGTTTTCCCTCACATGCGAACGCATATAATTATAAAATGGCATTTCTCCAATCCCTGAATATAATCCGCTGATATTTTTCTGTTTTAAAAAAGCTGCTTTTTTAAATTCCTCAAAAACTTCTGAAGTTATTTCCTGTCCCCCAGGTTCAGTACCTAAATCAAAAGCTTTATATTGCTGCGGAAGTTGAGGCTTAATATCTTCACCAGACTGTTCATTGTTAGTAGGGGTTGTCATAAGAGTTGTTTTTTTCAGTTATCTGCAAAATTTATACTTAACTTAATATCCTACCCTAATCTAACAAAAAGGAGAAACCATCAGGTTTCTCCTTTTAATTGGCGGAGGGGGTACGATTCGAACATACGTCCCCGCAATCGCGAGGCACGGCTGTAAGGAAAACCATACTCCGTGGCACTAGGCCGACTATGCGACCCCTCCATAAAATTTACCAAAAAGTATTTTATAATCAAAATTCCCAAAAGTCAAATTTTCGATAATGTCAGGATTAGGTAAGTTGGTTAATTACACTTAAGCGCTTTTTTGCATTGAGCCTGGGAATCGCCTTCCAGGTTTTCGCAGGCTGCACAGGCAGCCGCATTTGAACTAGTCGCTCCAGGCACAGGACTTTGAGTGATTGCACCCATATTTTCCATCATCTTGCTCATATCCTGAAATTTGACCTCTGTCGGAACAGCAAACATAATTGGATCTACTGTCCAACTAGCGCAGGTGTAATCAACCTCTTTATTCAAATCAACAGCCTGAGTAGAGCCGGTTTGCCCACTCATCTCTTCAATTGCAGCCAGAGAAGTTTTAAATCCAGTCGTCTGGTCGTCCATCCAAATATAAACATCCTTGCCATCATTAATCATATGGGACGGCGTTACTTTACCGTTTACGTTAGATGAAAAATCTCCTCTAAATTTCCCGGAATTTAAATATACAACTCCCGAACTTCCAGTTTCTGTATCACTAAAATCACATTTCTGATCTCCAACCATACTCATAAAATTCTTTAAAGAAGCTTTCTCGGAAGTTGCAGGAGCTGAAGAAACTGAAACCTCCGGAGTAGCATCCGAAGGATTAACCGCCGTCTCGGAAGTTGGATTCATAAAATAATATCCACCAGCTAAAGTAATTAAAATTACTACTACAATAGTTACTAGAACATTTTTATTCATTTCCCGTAGATTATATCCGCAAGTCTTTAATTATTCAAGCACAAAAGTCATCTCTTTGGCGAGCTGCCCAGGCGTTAGTTATCTCATCGTCAACAATGCAAACCCCGATCCCCTAACTCCACCCTTTTCCCATTCATCAGCTAGGTCTTTCCTTACCTCAATACTTTTAAGCCTTAAATTAATCCAATCATCTCCTCGGCCCTGTTTGCGATAACTTCTCAAAGCTCTTTTTATAGCCAATTCCGGATCCTGGGATTCTTCGATTCTTTCATAACCTACTCTAGCCAACCAAAGTTTAAAAGGCTCCGCATTAGGAGAAGGAATGGATTGAATAAGCCGGAACATTGTTTCTGTATCTGCCACATCAGTAAGATAATATTTACCATCTGAAGCCTTAAGTTTCAGTCGGTTACATTTTGTAACCACCTGACTCCCTTCCTTGTTTAAGCGGTTCTTCAGAACCTTCCAGTAGTTGCGGCCATCTACGCTGCCGCTCAACACTCCCACTACATCAACAACCGAAAAGTACCATTTCTCCTCCTTTTCACTCCAATGTCTGCGAATTTTTTTACCTATAAAAAGAGTTAGCGATAGAGAAGCTTTCTTGGAATTATTATCCATAGAATTACCATAAACCAAAGAATAACCGAAGTCAAGAGATTAATTT
>Ga0163151_10005873_pt1 | contig 15360 bp, 7 predicted proteins | sample OliLakLV19MP5IB2_FD_145596 | JGI IMG/M metagenome (GOLD analysis project Ga0163151, IMG submission 145596) | Freshwater microbial mat bacterial communities from Lake Vanda, McMurdo Dry Valleys, Antarctica - Oligotrophic Lake LV.19.MP5.IB-2 | ecosystem: Environmental > Aquatic > Freshwater > Lake...
GTTTTAGCGAACCAAAACTACAAAACAAAAGAAGCCTAAGCACTATGCTTGGCTTCTTTTAAAATCTTTTATCGGACAACAGTGAAACTATAATGAAAATTCATACAAGAACTTAAAAGCCGGAAGAGTTTGTGGTATAATTGGAATATGCCTTAGCTCATTGTATGTTGTATTCATTATCGTTTACGTTGTTATCCTTGGCGCTGCATTTTCTATGATGCCTTGGGGTAATATGCACTAATGATCGATTGGCTGGAAGCGCACATGGGAACATGTGCCTTTGTTACATACTTTAATATTGAATGCCCGGGTTGTGGAATACAACGGGCATTCATTGCTTTATTAAGGGGCGATACTGCCCTTTCTTTTCGTCTATTCCCTGCATTACTGCCTTATTTAACCACAATAGTATTAATGGTAACGCATTTGATGTTTAAGTTCAAAAATGGCGCGCAATACGCCATGTGGGGGTTTGTGCTTTCGGTGGCGATAATGGTGGTGAGCTATATTATAAAGCTAGTCTCCTGAAAATACTGCCTTTAATTCTTTTATATCATCTTTTACATTAAACAAACTTGTAAAAGGAACTCCTGTAACCTTAAGAAATACAATTGTAGATGCTACAAAAGTAATAAAGTACGCAATGTTTGTTGTGATGGCAGCTCCTACAATACCATGCTTGGCAATTAAGATTGGCGCGAGTGCAAGTGTTGCTGCAAAACCAAAGAAATTGTAAAAACTCACCATTTTTATATTACCAATCCCTGAGAAGTAATGGCTAATAATGCCCGAAAAACTTAAGAATATGATACCCGGCGAAAGCATAAGCATGGTAGGCTTGCTTTGAATGAAAGCATCTCCCAATAAAGACGTGAATACCTGAACTGGTAAAAAATAAATGGCCACAACGGCAAATATGCTTACCAAAAAACAAAGCTTCGCAAATATCAAGGTGAGCTTAATGCTATTGTGTGTTTTTCCTAAAATAGCCACGCGCGAAAGTAGAATAGGGGTTACGGAGTTTGTTATGATCAATACCGCTTCAATTAACGATGAAGCTGTTGAATACAAGCCAATATCATCTTTTGTTTCTAAGATATAATAACTAAAACGCCCGCTTAATACATACATTAATACTCCAATTTGGCAGTACAAACCATTTTTTAATATTTGATTTATGCTGAATTCATTTTTTTGGTCAGGCTTTAAAATAAAAACAAGTACAAAGTACGAAGAGATGATGAACGAAAGCGCAAACGAAATAATAAGAGGCCAGATATACGAATCAAGTGTGAAATTGCCGTAGAAATTGGTGAATACAAAAATACCTACCAATAATGCAACCGGTTGAAAAACGCTAAGGAAATTATACATTTTGTAATATTCTTTTGCAAGAATCACAACACAATTGAACGTGTTTAAAATAATAATAAGGGAAGCAATAAATAAAAGCCAAGCATATTCCGAAGGTTGTTTATGAAGCAAAATAAGAACAAGGTTGGTTCCAACGCTTGAGATAAGTGTAAATAGCATGCCGTTCAAATAAATTTTATTTATATTGAATTTGGCTATGAAATGCACAAGGCTATAACCTGTATAAATTTCATTTATCATTTGAATGATGGCAAGATTAAGCATGATCAAGCCTATTTCACCACGCGTGGTCATCCCTAAATAATTTGCGGTAACAATTAAGATCAAAAAGTTGACTACTGCAATACTTCCTTTAGTGAATAAACTTTGTATGACCTTTTTTAGCATCTGAATGAGAAACTAAAATAAGTAAAAGATATTGTATGAATGGCCTTTTTTAGCCACGAATTCCACTAATTATCACTAATCGTAGTTCAATGTATGGTCTTTGGATTATGAGCAAAGCTCATGTTCCCTAAAGGAATTGCTGCTTAACAATTTCCAAACCTTTTCAAGATTTGCTTTGTTTTTCATACTTCGGCTTATGAAAGATGAAGAGATCTTTCAGCACCTCATTAGAAAAAACAAAAAATTCCGCCGAAAAGCTGGGCTGAAATTGTTAAGGTAAATGACAGCAACCAGGCTTATTATACAAATAGCTCACATGCCAACAATAATTATATTTATGATAACATTGGAAATTTAATTAAGGATAAACAAGAGCATATTGCCAATATTGAATGGACCGTGTATGGCAAAATAAAAAGGATCACAAGAGGCTTAAATCCAATTACGAACGTAGCAAGCGATAGGCCTGATCTTGAATATAGTTATGATGCCAGTGGCAATAGAATAGCTAAAATAACCAAAACCAAAACAGCTCTGGGCGTTTTAAACCCGCCTAACCAATGGATATATACCTATTACGAACGCGATGCGCAGGGAAATGTTATGGCCGTATACGACCAAAGCCAAACCAATAGTGGCAACTTGTTTTTGAACGAGCAACATGTTTACGGCAGCAGCCGTTTGGGGTTGCTGACACGGAATATTAATATGCAAACACCTACCAACCTTAATAATGTATTTGTGCGTGAAGCGGGTAATAAAGCATTTGAATTTGGAAACCATTTAGGAAACGTACTAACAGTGGTGAGCGACCGTAAATTACAGATAGCAAGTACTTCAAATGCGGCCCTGGTTGGAAGCTTTAACCCTGATATTTTAAGTGCCAACGATTACTATTCATTTGGTGCGCCTATGCCGGGACGGAATTTTAATGCAGTAGATTATCGTTACGGGTTTAATGGTAAGGAGAATGATAACGAGGTGAAGGGAACAGGAAACCAACAAGATTATGGTATGAGAATATACGACCCTCGTTTGGGTAAGTTCCTTTCTGTTGACCCAATAACCGATGAATATCCTGAATTAACGCCATACCAATTTGCTTCTAACAGACCAATAGACGGAATTGATAGAGATGGGTTAGAGTTTACGAGATACGACCTTGATAGTAACGACCCTAATGTAAAAGAAATGGCAAAATCGGATGGGGTGACAAATTATAGGGATAGTAAAAATTATCAAATTTTTAATGACGCAAGAAGTGGGATGAGCGGAAGTGGTGGTGTTGTTGAAGGAATGATGGGTGGAGTGCTTGGTGAGGGATTAATTTCTTTAGGTAAGTATCTTTACAAGTCTTACAAAGCCACTAAGATTGTTCAGAAAGTAACAAAAGCAGAGCAAGTTTTGAAAAATGCAGAAAAAGGTGCTAAGTTTGAAAAGAAAGTAGTTGAAGAAGTTTCAACAAGTCAAACTGATGTTGTAGAACAAATCACAGTTAAAACAAAATCAGGAACAAAAACAAGAATTGATGTTGTTGGAAAAGATAAGGCAACAGGAAAAGTAAAATTAACCGAAGCAAAGTCCTCGCAGACTGCGCCATTGACTAAAAATCAAAAAACTGCGTTTCCTGAAATAGAGCAAAGCGGTGGCACTGTGGTTGGCGAAGGAAAACCACCTTATGTTGGGGGTACTGAAATTCCGCCAACAAAAGTAGAAATTGTAAGACCTAAATAGATAAAGTATGTCAATATTAGAATCTAATAAAATTGATACCATTGGAATTGATAAAGAGTCGGGTGAAGTTATTCTGACAATTTCAGACCATTTAGATTGGTCTGACTCTTTAAATCATGTTGAAATGTTACAAGAAAAATTAAATTCTTATATTGAATTTATTGAAAGTGGGCAAATAACTGAAGATTATCCTAAGTGGATTGGAAAAAAACTTATCGTCCAAATAATTAGTTTGTATGATTACAACCAAGAAGGAAAAGATTTTTTACTAAAGGTTAATCCAATTATGGAATCAATTGGTGTAAGTCTAAAACAAAAAGTAAGTAAATAAAAGCGATTGGGAAGAAAGTCAAAGTTAAACACTTTGGCTTTTTTAGTTTATTCTCCGAACTACCTTTGTTATGATAACGGTAAAATGATTATCAGGATAGGCTTTTTTTTCCTGAACCGCCTTTTCAATTAAATCAGAACTACAAATCCCCAACTTGCTAAGGTCTTTGGCGAAGTTCATTTCAAACTCAATTCTGCTTCGGTAATGAAATATAGGGTAGCTGATAATTGCCATCGGTTGGATACGGGTGTCTTTAAATTGTCTGATTTATGTAATAGCTGAAATACTATCTTTTTCCCCTGCTTTTTCACATAATATTTTATGGACAGAGGATTTACTGATATTTCGGGAATTATTGTTCTTATCATACACCATGACCGATTTTGCAATCTCACGGATTGAGTTTCCCTGTTCACGCAATTTTAATACCCTGCTTATCGTTTGTTTTGGAAACGGTTGCCGACCCCATTTATTTCCCAAATAAGACAGCGTACCTTTTTCAGTTCTCCTGACCGCATTTTTAAACCTGCCACTTTTTTTCTTTGATTCATCTTCGGCTAACCAACCCATTAAATTAATCAGAAGGTCTTTTACAATCTCATCAAAAGGCGGAGTAACAGAGTTTAGTTGTTCTAACCATTGTTGATTGAACGAATGAACAGTTGCACCAAAACATTTACATAAAACAAAAAAATCTTTTAACCCTTTTCTGTTTCTGTATAGTCGGTCTAAGTCCCACACATATAAATCTGTAATTTCTTTTCGCTTTATCATGGCGATTATTTTTTCAAACTCAGGTCGTTTAGTGTCTTTCTTCCATGCCGATTCCTGTTCTTCAAAAACGGTGCAATCTTCAATCGCAGTTAATTTTGAAATATCTTTTAATTGCAGGGTCGGTTCTTGTTCGAGAGTTGATGTTCTAATATAAATTGCTTTCATAGTATAGAATTATTTTTTTGATTTTATTATCAATGCAAGTAGTATGCCCACAGAAGCTAATTTGATTGTTGTTTGAAGGTGTGGCGGGTGCAATGAAACCCGAATAACATCCGCTATTAATCTTTCATTTTTTCTTTTCAGTTAATTTAAAGGATGATTTTAAGAAGCAACGTTGCAAGGTTAATTCCCCGCCTTTCGCTAAAACAACTAAGCCTCCATCATTCAGGGTTACTCCTTTTATTTTGACCAACTCATCCTGTGGTATGCACCCGTCATTTTTATTAAGACCGTCAAGTATTGCTTTCTCGGTCTGTTCTTTTTCTGATAGCACAGGTTCATTGCCAAGTTGACCACCAAGATTTTTTTTAATTTCGGTCAGAGCTTCTATTTCTTTCATACTGATTAGCTTCTCATTTTTTAAGTAATTCTTTATCTTTAATAGTTAGTCGAACCTCAAAAACTCTGTAAGCCTTGTTATATATTGAGTTTGTTTAAAAATAGTGCGATAAAAATCTACAAAAAAAAGTAAAAAAGGATGAAAAAAGCGGCAGATGTTTTTTAGTGTAAATTAAACCGTAATGCTGCGCCCGGGATAGAGCGAAAAGCCTTGTTTAGGGCTTTGCTTAATGTTTGCGCAACGAGTAGGCTTCGCTTTTTCTGCGCAGACCCCGCAGTGCGACAAACATAGCAAAGGGCAAACAAGCTTGAAGTGATAGCCCGATAAGGCGCCCAAATAATAAAAATACTTTTTGAGGTTCGACTAGATAGTTCATGTTTTGGCTGTTTTTGCCTTATTTTCTTCGTGTTATGAGCATATCTTGTTATGGATTTAACAAACCTTGGCACTAATATTGTTTAAACAGGGGGGAGCTTCTTAAGCAAGTATTTACATCCTTTAATATATAAACCGGTATGAATATGAGAACCAAGCGTCTATTAAATCGAACAAAGCTCAGTCTTTTAGTTTTTTTATTTTCGGCATTAAGCATTAATGCCATTACATTAACTAACGGTTTTTTGAAAGAGAAACCAAATTTTTCAATGTCGAATACCTTTGGAGCAGGAGATAAAAAACCCCCCATGGGTTTTGAGGAAAATAAAGGACAGTTTATTGATGAAAAAGGAAATTACGTTGAAGATTATTTTTACCGTTTCAAAACAAAGGATGCGAATATCTACCTTGGAAAGAATGGTATCACGTATTTGTTGTTTAAATCGGCAGGCGAGCACAAACCTCACAAAAAAGGCGTACTTGCCCAAGATTCTGTTTTATTTAGCAGAGTAGATATTGACCTGCTAGGCGCTAGCATTAAAAAAGAGAATATTATTGCAGAAAATGAATTAGTTTTTTTCTCTAACTATTACCTTTCAGAGAAGCATATTGAAAATGTAAAACAATTTCAGAAACTCACTTTTAAAAATATTTATGAAGGAATTGATTGGGTGTGGTATGTAAATGAAAAGGAAAGCGGCGGCTTGATCAAATACGATTTTATTGTTCACCCAAATGCCGACCCTGCACAAATAAAAATGTTATATAAATGGGCCGATGTGAGCATTGAGAATAATAATTCAGTTACTATTAAAACGCCTATGCGCGAAGTAAAAGAAGGAGCGGCGGTTAGTTTTGTAAATGGAAAAGAGATAGGCACTTCTTATGTTCTAAAGGATAACGTTGTTTCTTATGATCTTAAAGAATATGACCATACACAAACACTTATCATCGACCCACCTTTAAATTTAATTTGGGGGACCTATTTTGGTGGTACTGCCTGGGAAAAAAATACCGATGTTTCTAATGCTATCGACGCTAATGGAAATGTATTTGTTGTTGGTAATACATATTCAACAGGAAATATCCCGTTGATAAACCCAGGTGGCGGTGCTTATTTTCAAGGAACATACGGCGGAAGTGCAAGTAATATTGAAGGACACGGTGGAGATATAGTTATTTTTAAATTCACAAACTTAGGTGCTCTTATTTGGTGTACTTATTATGGAGGTACCAATGATGATAATGGCGTTTCGATAACTGTAGACAATAACAACAGTGTATATGTAGCAGGATGTTCTCTTTCAAGTAATTTTCCTTTGCAAAATCAAGCAGGCTCTTATAACCAAAGTGTTTATGCGGGTGGCGTTAACACAAATAATGAAGGCGGTGATGCTGTGATCATGAAATTTACTAATAATGGTAATTTACAATGGGCAACTTATTATGGAGGATCGGCAAGTGAAGGAGCAAGAGGTGTTGTTACAGATGCGGCAGGAAATGTTTTTATGGTGGGCTGGACGTTGTCGACTAATTTTCCGTTGAATAACCCAGGCGGTGGTACTTATTATCAAGGAACAAATGGCGGAGGCCGCGATGCATTCGTTGTAAAATTCAATCCTGCAGGTGCGCAGGTTTGGTCGACTTACTACGGAGGCAACGGTAATGATATTGCGCATTATATTACAAGAGATATGGCGGCTGGGATGATCTTTGTTGGAGAAACAGAATCAACAAATCTTCCTATACAAAACCCAGGTGGAGGAGCATATTTTCAAGCTGCCAATGCAGGGCAAAAAGATGCCTTTATTGTAAAAATAAATAATGCAGGCGTTCGAAGTTGGGGAACTTATTACGGAGGATCAACTGACGATATTGCACGAGGCACAAACGTTAGTGCGGGTGGGGCAATTTATGTTATTGGCCAAACATTCTCTACTAATTTTCCATTAGCAAATCCCGGTAGTGGTGCGTATTATCAGCCAACAAAAGGCGGATCTGCTGTTACAAGTGATGTATTTTATATTCGTTTCACAAATCCGGGAACCCAAGTGTGGTCAACTTATTATGGTGGTAATAACATGGATGATGGTTGTGCTATTGTAAGTGATAATTGCGGACATATTTACGCAACAGGTAATACAGAATCAACCGATCTTCCTTTGCAGGATCCGGGAAATGGTGCATTTTATATACCAACAAAATTATTTTCAGATGATGTGTGGTTTGCCTCATTTACGCCTTTAAATGGCATGTTGTGGTCAACTTATTGCGGAACCGACGGCTTTGATGAAAAAGGAACCTCATTAAAGATCGATAATAACGGAAATTTATTTATTGTGGGTTATTGGTGTTTTTACAGCAATAGTAACGCATACTTGGCTGTAACCGGTTCTTACAACAAAACAAATGTAGATGCTGATGATTTTTTCATTGCCAAAATTCAAATCGCAAGCTGTTCTGTTAATCCATTTAATTTTTATTTGTGTTATGGAAGCAACACTGTTATTACCATGCCAAATCTTTTTAACTTAACCAGTCCTAGTTATTCAATTCAACCGGGCTCCACTGTTCAGGCGAGTCCTAACTTTACAGTTTCACCAGCAGTTAATACAACCTATACACTTTATATTACAGGCTTTAACAGTTCGAGTGTTATTGTAACGCACTCAACAATTGCCAACGGCACAGTTTATCCAGCGCCAGTTGCTAATCCTGTTGTTCTTAATAGTACATGTACAAATACCAATAATAGCGTAAATATTGCAGTAGCATTTACCCCAAGCGGAAGTGCAAATTACACTACAAGTTGGAGTCCGTTACCTGCTAATTTCTCAACCGTAAATTCTGCAACTGCATCCGGTTTAGTTCTGGGGCCTAATTCAGCAACGATTACAACAGAACATGGATGTAAAACAGTTGTTAATTATAGTGTAAGTCCTATCATGCAAATTGCCGATTTTATAATTATCAATCCTAGTAATGATTATACTATTACATGTATGAATCCAAATGTATTATTAACTACAAGTGTTACAAATGGTGTTCCCTTAACTTTTGTATGGAGCCCATGTTCGCCAACCGTTGCAGGACCAAGTTATAACTTTACTACGCAGTGTACCGGAATAGTTGTGGGTACAAGTTCAACCGGATGTAATGTTGGAAAAACATTTACCGTTTATCAAAATTACACAGCGCCTGTTATTGCCATCACGCCATCGGTAATGAATATCAATTGTAGTGCAGCACCAGGTACATTTACAGGAACCAGTAATTTGGGTCCAAACGTTACAACAAATTGGTTTCAAATTGTTGGAACCAGTACAGTATATGTTGGCGCGGCACAAGGCACTATAAATATTTTTGCACCTGGGCAGCCCGGTATTTATTGGTTTGAATCGGTTTATAATTTAACGGGATGTAAAACCACGCAATCTGTATTGGTAACGGCATCAATAGGGGTACCTGTATTTACGGTAACGAGCTCAACCAATTTTACTATTGGCTGTGCAAGTACAAGTATCACAAGTTTGCAGATCACATCAGTAATTACTTCTCCGGTGCCAAATACTCCGGTGAATTATACAATTATGGTTCCACCTGTTACTTCAACACCAACCACGTTCTCCATAAACCCTAATTTGAACGGAATTATAGTGCCTGGAACATATGTTGTATATGTAAAGGATATCACAAATAATTGTATTTCTAGTCAATCCATATCTATTATTCAAAATACAATTGCGCCAAACATAGATTTCATTCAGTCCTTGAGTATATTAAGTTGCAAAGATCCGAGCATGGTGTTAAATGGAATTAGCAGCAATACAAATACAAGTATTACTTGGACGGTTCCGGCTACACCTTCAAATTCAATAAATCCAACGCCTAATCACACGGTGGTTATTAACCCTGCAATTACCGGAGCAACAAATAATATTACTGTTGTTGGAATTTATACGGTTGGAGCAATAAATAATCATAATAAATGCGTGTCGAGTAAAACAGTGCAAATAAATCAGGATGTTCGACTACCTAAATTTACAATTAGTGCTTTAACTAATTCGGTTATCAATTGTAAAAATGCCGATGTAGTTATTGTTCCAATTGTTACACCAACATTAGCGGTGGCTTTAGTTCCAACATATGTGTGGTATCCACCTGTTGGTGGTGTTTTTCCTGGAACTTCTTATAACACAACAGCAGCTGGCTCACATACATCTATATCAACTTCAGTAGTTAATGGTTGTACTTATACTGCAACTTATATTGTGGCAAGTGATTTTATACCACCGCCATTATCGTCAACTATGTTTACATTAGATTGTGCTACAAATCCATCGGTAGGAATATTTGCAACTGTAGCAGGAACAACGACAGGATTCACTTATTTGTGGGCTGTTCCGCCTGGCGCATTAACGTCTAATTTAACTTCATCTATGTTGGTTACTAATCTTGGTGGCGATTATCATGTAGTTGTTACAAATACACTCAATGGTTGTGAAACCGAAATTGGAATTCCGGTTGTTAACGGAAGTATTACAGCAAACTTTAACGCTACGCCTGATTTTGGTTTTGCACCACTGCAAGTAACGTTCAATAATTTAAGTGCAACTAGTACAGGTGCAAGCAGTATTATTTCTACTTGGGGCTATGGAAACGGTACGGTAACGCAAACAGTTTATAACACTTCACCAACTTCGGCTTCATATACAAGTTCGGGAACATTTAGTGTTATATTAAAGGTTAAAAAAGGAAATTGTGTTGATACGGCAATGCGAACTATTATAGTGGATCTACCTTCAAAACTTGAGATACCAAATGTGTTCACGCCAAATGGAGATAAGGCAAATGATGTTTTTAGATTAATTGCATCTAATTTAAATGAGATCTATATTATTATTTTTGATCGTTGGGGAACTAAAGTTTACGAGCTCACAAGCGATACCGGAAATTTTGGTTGGGATGGAAAAAATTTATATGGGAAGGACTGCTCGGCAGGAACATACTTCTACATTATTAAGGCCACAGGCAAAGATGGCCAGGAGTATGATTTAAAAGGGAATGTGAGTTTATTTAGATAAAAAATTAATATAGAATATATGAAACGAATACTGATATTAGGGTTAACCATTTTTTTAAGTTTAAATGTTTTTGGAATAAGAGACAAGGACGTTTTTGGAACTCGTGTTTTTATTGAGAACAAAGGTCAGTTTGACAAGCATCTTATTACAAAAGATCATGTTAAATATGGAATGGAAAATGGAAATGAGAATATCTATTTTACGCCAAAAGGACTTACTTATGTTTTGGTAAAAAGACATCAGCCAACAGTTAAAGAGATTGAAGAGCAGGAAAAGAAAATGGTTTCTGAACGAAAACCAAATCAGATCTTTATTGTGAATATGAATTGGGTAAATTGTAATTCAAACATTCAAATAGTAGAAAGTGAAAAGCAGGGCCATTATTTTACTTACGGTGGTCCGGATCAAAACGCCAATTGTTTTAAAAAGATCACGTATTTAAATGTGTACAACAAAATTGATATTGAATATTTTATTCCTGAAGACAAAGAAACCGGCATTAAGTACAATGTTATTCTGCATCCCGGTGCAGATCCTAGTCAAATTAAAATAGCTTACACCGGCGATGTAACTAATATGATGCTTACCGAAAATGGTGATGTAAGCATTGGCACACCAATGGATCCAATTATTGAACACAAACCGATCAGTATTCAGGGTGACAAAAATATTAAAACTGCTTTTGTGATCAAAAAGAAGAACATTGAATTTGCCATCCAAGAGACTTATGATACTTCTAAAGATCTTGTTATTGATCCTTGGGTAACTAACCTCACCACATTTGCGCCAAACAGTTATGGCTACGATGTTGATTTTGACAATTTCGGAAATTTGTTTGTGTATGGTGGTGGTACATCTAATATGCTTGCAAAGTATAACTCCGTTGGAACATTGTTATGGACATTCCCCGGATTTTTAACTACGCCACCTTGGTCGTCAACTGTAGCTGCATATAATTTTGTGGTTCATCGTTTTAGCGGAAAGGTATATGTTGGCAAATCCTTGGGAGCAACTATTATCCGTTTGGATCTTATGGGTAATTACGATAATATAATGAGTAATAACGTTGCAACTTGGTCGGAGATTTGGGACTTGGCTTACCATTGTGCAACCGATAAAGTTTATGGTTTAGGAGGAAGTATTTATTCGAATGAATGTTCGGGTATAATGGATCAAGTTACCGGAACAATTGTGCCGGTTGTGTTTTTTGGACCAACCTCTACCCAGGGCCATGATGTTGTTTCGCACACGATAGACAATTCCGGAGAAGTATATTTCTTATTTGCATCAGTACAAACAACGTATCTTAATAATATGCTCGCCAAGATCAATTCGGCGTTCACAAATTCTGTTTGGGCAGCTCCTTCAAATTTTGGTACAATGTCAGAGGCTTCCAATAAAACGTCTTATGTAGGCGGTGCTGTTACTTCTAATGGTTTTAATGCATTAGCATCTAATAATAATTTTTTGTTTTATTGGGATGGATTTAATTTATCGGCATATAATAAAACAAATGGCACGATGATAACTGCTATAACTATTAGTGGTCTCAACCCAAGAGAGCAAGGCGGTATAGCAGTTGATGATTGTAATAACGTTTACATTGGAGGCAATGGCAATATTCTTTCTTATAAATATACAGGAAGTAGTTTTGCGGCTTTACCAAACATTAATCTTGCTGTTACTACTCCAAACAAATATGTATATGATATTAAACTAGATAAAGGGAATAACTTACTTTATGTAAGTGGAAGTGGTTTTTGTGGAACTTTTGGAGCTATTAATAGCACTACTTGTGCATTAGTAGCAGATTGCAATTATATGATCCCATCAACTAATACTGCCATTTGTTTTGGCGCGGTAACTACTGTAAGCATTGGTAACCCAAATAATCTTACGAGCCCAAGTTATTCTATTCAGCCCGGTGCAACAGTGCAAGCATCACCTGTATTTACGGTTTCCCCTACTACAACTACAAGTTATACCTTGTACATTACCGGCTTGAACTCTACAAACGTTTTAACAACAAACACTACTGTTGCAACAGTTACAGTTTTTCCTATGCCAATTACAAATACCGTTTTAACTAACGGAACATGCGCCAATCCGGTAACCAGCAGTGTAAATTTAAATGTAACTTTTAATCCGAGCGGAAGTCCTAATTATACTACTACGTGGAGTCCAATGCCTAGTACGGTTACAACCGTAAATAGTGGAACGGCAGCCGGATTAGTGCCCGGGGTAAACAATGTTACAATTACTACAGCAAATGGATGTTCAACAACAGTTTCGTTTAATGTGCCTCCAATTCCGCAGCAAGCAAGTTTTGTTGTTGTAAACCCAAGTGGCGATTATACCGTTACGTGTTTAAATCCAAACGTGGTACTAACTACAAGTATTACTAATGGCGTTCCTTTAACTTATACATGGTTTCCTGTTTGTACAAATACATTGATAGGAACAACCATGAGTTTTAGTCAAGCATGCACGGGGCAAGTTGTTGGAATAAGTTCTACAGGTTGTCAGTTTGCGCAAACCTACACGGTATATCAAGATTTTACATCTCCAACAATTGCCATAACACCAACTGTAAATAATATTACATGTTCGGGTGGAAGTGGTTGTTTTACCCTAACAAGTAATTTAGGGCCAAATGTTACTACAAATTGGTTTCAAGTGGTAGGTACAAGCACAATGTATGTTGGAGCTGCTCAAGGAACCATCAACATTTTTTGCGCCGGCTCTCCCGGTGTTTATTGGGGCGAATCTGTTTACAATATTACAGGATGTAAAGCCACAAAATCTGTTCAGGTAACAGCTTCGGTGGGCGTTCCTATATTTACAGTTACAAGCCCTACCAATTTTACCATTGGTTGTTCCAGTAAAAGTATAACAAGCATGCAGGTAACAACGGTAATTACATCGCCGGTACTTAATGTTCCAGTTAATTACACGTTTATGGTTCCGCCTGTTACTTCAACGCCAACAACATTTACTACAAATCCAAATTTAAATAACATAACAGTTCCCGGAACGTATGTGATTTATGTAAAAGATCTTACTAATAATTGTGTCTCATCGCAATCGATAAGTATCATTCAAAATACGATAGCACCTAATATTAATTTTATACAACCATTAAGTATTTTAAGTTGTAAAGATCCGAGTATGGTTTTGAATGGTATTAGTGGTAATTCAAATACGAGTATTACATGGACAGTTCCAGCAACTCCATCTAATTCCATTAATCCAACTGCAAATCATACTGTGCATATTAATCCTGCCATTACAGGAGCAACAAACAATATTACTTCTGTAGGCATATTTACAGTAGGCGCGGTTGACTTGAATAATATGTGTAGCGCATCAAAAACAGTGCAGATATTACAAGATATACGTTTACCAAAATTCACCATTAGTGCTTTAACCAACTCGGTTATTAATTGTAAAAACGTGGATGTTGTTATTGTACCAATTGTAACACCAACTTTAGCAGTTGCACTGGTTCCAACGTATATGTGGTATCCGCCGGTTGGTCAAGGAGTGCCCGGCTCACAGTTTAATACCACCTCGCCAGGTTCGCATACTTCAATTTCTACATCGGCAATAAATGGTTGTACATATTCAGCAACATATATTGTGGCTACAGATGTTGTTCCTCCGGCGCTTAATATTTCGCCGGCATTTACTTTAGATTGCGCAACTAATCCAACGGTTACATTAATACCATCTATCACCGGCTCATCAGCGGGCTTCACATATTCTTGGACGGTTCCTGCAGGTGCTTTAACTTCTGCACTAACCGGATCGGCATTAACAACAAATTATATTGGCGGTTATATGGTGGTTGTTACAAATGCAAATAATGGATGTGTTAACCAAGCATTTTATCAAGTTGTAGAAGGTGGAATAAAAGCCAGCTTCAATGCTATTCCAAATTATGGATTTGCACCTTTGAGTGTAACGTTTAATAATACGAGTTCAACAAGTACAGGGGCGAGCAGTATTATTTCAACTTGGGGTTATGGAAATGGCGCAGTAACACAAACTGTTTATAATACTCAACCAATTTCGGCAACTTATACCGCAGCAGGAACGTATTTAGTGTATTTAAAGGTTCAAAAAGGTTTATGCATTGATACTGCCATGAGAACAGTGATCGTTGAATTACCATCTAAATTGGAAATACCAAATGTATTTACACCTAACGGCGATAAATCAAACGATGTCTTCCGTTTAAGAGCTACGAATTTACAAGAGGTATATATTATCATTTACGATCGTTGGGGAACAAAAGTGTATGAACTAACCAGCGATACGGGAAATTTTGCTTGGGATGGTAAAGCACAAACCGGTAAAGATTGCGCCGCCGGCACTTACTTCTATATCATCAAAGGTAAAGGTACTGATGGGGAGGAATATGACCTAAGAGGTAATGTGAGTTTGTTTAGATAAAAGGATAGAACGCTGATGACGCTGATTTTTATGATGAGCATTGAAAGATCATAATTGATAAAATAAGATTAGCGTTATCTGAGTTCCGCTTATTAGTTAGTCGAACCTCAAAAAGTATTTTTATTATTTGGGCGCCTTATCGGGCTATCACTTCAAGCTTGTTTTGCCCTTTGCTATGTTTGTCGCACTGCGGGGTCTGCGCAGAAAAAGCGAAGCCTACTCGTTGCGCAAACATTAAGCAAAGCCCTAAACAAGGCTTTTCGTTCTATCCCGGGCGCAGCATT
>Ga0163151_10005874_pt1 | contig 15360 bp, 15 predicted proteins | sample OliLakLV19MP5IB2_FD_145596 | JGI IMG/M metagenome (GOLD analysis project Ga0163151, IMG submission 145596) | Freshwater microbial mat bacterial communities from Lake Vanda, McMurdo Dry Valleys, Antarctica - Oligotrophic Lake LV.19.MP5.IB-2 | ecosystem: Environmental > Aquatic > Freshwater >...
AAAATACACAAAAAGGCAGGTACCGAGAATTTCTACAATGTGACGCAGATATTGTCGGTGTCTCCTCCCCTCTTGCCGATACTGAAATCTTAAGTTTGGCCTACCAAATCTACAAACAACTAGGTCTTGATATTGTTATAAAAATAAATGACCGAAGCCTACTCGCCGAGTTCGACCCAAAACATTTAAGCGCAATCGACAAATTAAATAAAATCGGCGAAACCGGAGTTATCCAGGAATTATCTCAAAAAGGCTTAAGCGGCGCAGAAGCTGCTCGAACTCTTAGCAAAATTAAAAGTATGCAACCCACCGAAAATTTAGCTCAGGTAATTAACGATTTCAAAGCTGAAGGGTACCCAGACAATATTCTAATGTTTGATCCAACTTTAGTTAGAGGTCTCGACTACTACACAGGCATAATTTTGGAAGTCGTCTTAAGAGCCGACCCCAACTCTTCATCGCTTTGCGGTGGTGGCAGATACGATAAAATGATCGGCAAATTCACTGGCACTGATATTCCGGCTATTGGTTTTGCCATGGGATTTGATCGAACAGTAGAAGCGCTTGAGGCTAATAATTTATTAAAGCCCATTCAAACTAAATCTAAAGTGTTAGTTGCCCTAAATACCCCTCAACATCAATCAAAAGCTTTAGGTGTTTTAGCTTTGCTAAGAAATGCCGGAATAAACTCTGAAATCTGGCTTGATCCTACTTCCAAAATGGAAAAACAACTAAAATACACCGACGCCAAGGGAATCCAATTTGCAATAATTGTCGGACTAATAGAAAACGAAAACCCCAACCAAATTATTCTCAAAGATTTACATACCCGCACCCAGGAAACAATCAACATTTCTGACCTTCTGGAAAAGATTAACCGCCCCCCAGCAAACTGATGGGCAAAAATTGGTGAATTCCGAAATTCTAAAAAAACCTATTTTCTACCTCGCTATAATCACTGCCCATTTAATTTGGGGTGCAAATTATGTGTTCGCCAAAATAACTTTGGTTGAGATCCCCTTAATGAGTTTGGGGTTTTTACGCTACGGAATCGCCTGTTTGCTAATAATTCCGTTTCTATTTTCGTTAGCAGAGAAAGATAGACGAATTAAATTTGAACATCTCCCTAAACTCATCCTTGGTGGATTACTGATGGCAGCGATCAATATTTCCCTTTTCTATATGGGTTTACAAAGAACAACCGCTATAGACGCCTCAGTCCTGGAGCTTTCTATCCCTGTGATATCTGTAATTGGAGGCTGGTGGTTCTTAAAAGAAAAAATCTATTATGCTAATTTTGCTGGTATCATCATCAGCCTTCTGGGTGCTTTATCAATAATTGGCATCCCCTTACTTATATTAGGTGAGCTCTCCACAAAGCAACTGGTAGGCAATCTTTTGATAATTGGTTCATCAATTTCATTTGTTGCCGGATCAATGATTTTCAAAAAAATGCTCAAGTTCTACTCACCACTAGTCTTAGTCGCCATCACTTTCTTAGTTGCGACAGTCGCTTTCGCAATCCCCGCTCTTGTCGAATACATCCAAAATCCTAGTTGGATTTTAAAAGTTGGAATCTCCGGTATCTTTGGACTCATCTACATCACGGTCCTGTCCTCGATATGTGCTTACTTTCTTTTACTTTGGGGACTGAAAAAAATACCACTGTCGCATGCTAATTTCATCCAATATTTAGAACCCGCTGTTGCCGCTACCCTTGCCATTCCTTTATTGGGTGAAAGAATCTCCTTCTCCTTCATCATAGGCACCTGCTTGATTGTATTGGGCGTCTATTGGGGTACATTAGGAAAAGACGAACATCATCATCCACACTCCAAACACCAAAGAAATTAGCTTCATACCAAGTGTGTTGTACACAGGCTTAAAATTTGATATACTAGACAACGATATGAAAGCAAACACACATCCAGTATGGAATGAAAGCGCTAAAATTACTTGTGCCTGTGGTGCAACTTTTAATTCAGGTTCAACACTTGAAAATATCCGGGTTGATATTTGTTCTAATTGTCATCCTCTGTATACAGGTCAGCAAAAATTAGTTGATACTTTAGGTCAGGTTGATAAATTCAAAAAGTTTACTGAAAAAGCAGCAGAAAAAGGCGAAGAAAAGAGAAAAATTAAAGAAGCTAGAGCTGCTAGAACTATTATTGATAAAACTGATAAACCATCCCTCAAAGATCTTTTGATGCAAGCCCGCAAAGCAATCCGTTCCTAGCTAATAATAAGTGACACGAAATACGTGATAAGATTAACGTATCACTTATCTCCTATTACGTATCTCTCAAACCCAATGGAAGATTATCTAACACAACAAATAACAGATTTAGACCAAAGAATCGAAGAACTCAAGGAATTAGCAAAAGACCCGGAAATGGGAGAACTCGCTAAAGCTGAAATCGAGGATTTAGAAAAACAAAAAAAGGATCTAGCTGATTCTGCTTCAACACCTATGAGTGAGCATCAAGATTCAAATGATCTTGATGAATCAATTAATCCTAATGCTGCGATAATGGAAATCCGTTCTGCAGCCGGCGGTGATGAAGCCGGCCTTTTTGCCGGCGACTTACTTCGCATGTATACCCGTTTCGCAGAAACCAAAAACTGGAAAATTGAAGAACTAGATCGCTCCGAAGGAGGAATAGGACAAATTAAACAAATAGTCATTAAAGTTCGTGGTAAAGACACCTTCAATTTACTTCAGTACGAAGCTGGAGTACACCGGGTGCAAAGAGTCCCTAAAACCGAATCCGGAGGACGCATCCACACCTCAACCGCCACTATCGCCGTATTACCCGAAGTCAAAGAATCTGAAGTTTTTATCAACCCCGCCGATATCACCTTTGAAAGTTTCCGTTCCGGAGGTGCTGGGGGTCAAAACGTTAACAAAGTTTCAACAGCGGTCAGGCTGGTTCATAAACCCACCGGCATAGTAGTCACTGCCCAAACCGAAAGGTCCCAGCTCCAAAACCGTGATAACGCTATGAATCTACTGCGTGCCCGAATTTGGGAAGCTGAGAGAAAAGAAAAATTCGCCGAAGTTGACTCAGCCCGGGCCCTAATGGTTGGTGCCGGCGACCGAAGTGAAAAAATTAGAACTTACAATTTCCCTCAGAATCGCATAACCGACCACCGAATCGGCAAATCATGGCACAACCTCGAACAAATTCTGGAAGGCGCACTCGGCCCCGTAGTCACAGCCCTCCAAGAAGCCGCTGATTCTCCGGAAGAAAGCGGGGAATCTTAAATTCCTGTCATCCCGCACTAGATGCGGGATCCAGTCTCCCTACTATGAAAAAAGGCGAAAAAATCAGGGCCGAAAAACCCAAACAATACCAACAAGGTTGGACTGAATTCTACAAACTAAAATTTTTCATCACCGAAGATACTCTGATACCCCGTCCGGAAACTGAATTATTAATTGATGAAATTATAAAGATTACCAACGGCTTATCGCGGGCAGCAGATAGTCTGAAACAAGAAACCATGAGCCATCCGCCATCCGCTATTCGCATCATGGACATAGGCACAGGCTCAGGCGACATTGCAATTTCAGTTGCAAAAAATCTACCAGATGTCAGGATACTCGCCACTGACATTTCCGAAAAAGCCTTAGATGTCGCCAGAAAGAATGCAAAATTCCACAAAGTAGAAAATCGGATCTTCTTTGAAAGAAGAGACTTACTGGAAGGAATGCAAAAAGCTCCAGAAATAATAGTTACCAACCTACCCTACATCCCCACAGCCCGCCTCATGTTCATCGACCCAATGGTAACTGACTGGGAACCAAAAATAGCCCTGGACGGCGGTATAGATGGTTTTGAGTTATACCGTACCCTATTCAATCAAATCAAACAAAAGAAATTATATCCGGAATACTTACTAGGAGAAATCGACGAAACTCATGCAGAATTAGTGATGCAGGAAGCAAAAAAACATTTTCCGACAGCTATAACGATAGTAAAAGAGGATTTATACAAGAGGCCGAGGCATTTTATTATTCAGTTCTGAGGTTTAGAAACTGCAAGTCTTCTTCTAGCTCGTTGGGTGGCTTCGCGCGACGTCCCTCCTCCAATAACAGCACCCCGCCTGGTGGTCTTAACGTCAGTTAAAGGAAGTCTCGTCCTGTCACCAACAATAGTTTTCGCTCCTTCATTTATTACAACAGCAAAAAACGGCCCAGGCCGATCTGAATCGCGACTAACTGGACCATTATTTTCTCTGGTTGCTGGAATTGTTCTAGAATTTATTTTTTCCATATTGCAGAGTTGATATTACCCAAGCTCCGATAAGTTGTCAATAACTGGATTCCTTATCCTTGAGTACTTCTTACTCTTCCTTCACACTATACTGATCAATTTATAGGAAAATTCTATACACTAAAGTGAGGTGATGAATAAATGGCAACAATAATAAATACACCAGCCGCTGTTCCTGTTAGGGAAGAATCATCTTCCGGATCAATGAACAGTTTGATTATCGGACTCTTACTGCTTCTAATTTTGGTAGCATTTTTCTTTTACGTTGGTCTACCAATGATGAGAAACGTCAGCAATAATACTCAGGCACCGCAAATTAACGTACCTGACAAAATCAATGTGGAGGTAAATACCCCTCAAGCGCAGTAAACAGTAACAGTAAAATATAATCCGGCTGGAGTGAAAACTTCAGTCGGTAGTGCTGGAAGGCACATCATTGGCTAAGAATAATGTAAGGCGCTTGTTGCAAGGTAGTCCATTATTAAACTCTACTGGTTGTTATTCTTCTCATTGCTCTGTGAGAACTTTCACTCTGCGACATCGCAGTAGTAGCAATGCCATCCACCGCTCCTGTTCTCAGTCTGAAATCTTCTACAGTAGAAAACCCAAGTTGCTTGAGCAATGATAATTTAGCTTCAAAATTCCGAGATGTAGTCAGGTCAGTATCCAGCCCAAGTTGATCCGCTCGTCTGGCAGATGAGTTGGTTACTTCAGTTAAGTCAGCTTTACCCAGCCTATTCTCGGTCGTATTACTCCTTTTTAACTTCTTCTAACGTCGCTTCCACAGTTCTAGTTTCTCCCTGCCCCCCTTGATTTTCCCTCCAAATCTCAATACTCAATTTATCCCCGGTCTTTTTGCTTCTTATCAATTCCGAAATAAAATTCTGATCGTCAACCGCTTTTCCATCAATCTTAGTTATTATATCTCCAGCTTGAATATCGGCTTTCTCTGCCGGACTTTGAGGCACAACTTGCTGAATATATGCCCCCTGTGGCACCTCATTAAGCAGTGCCAAATCTCGCGTAATGAGTCTGTAGTTCACCCCTAGAAAAGCCCGTGAAATTTTTCCGGTACTCACAAACTCGTCAATCGCCGGCTTAACAGAATTTATCGGTACCGCGAATCCAATATTCTGCGCCGCCTCAGAAACTGCTACATTCACTCCAATAACTTCACCAGCGGAATTTAATAATGGACCTCCCGAATTTCCCGGATTAATGGCAGCATCAGTCTGAATTAAATCATCAAGCAGCTCAGTTTGTCCGGAGTACGGGTCTCCAGCACCTATCGTTCTTCCTAAGCCAGAAACAACACCGGTAGTGACTGTATTAGAAAATCTTCCCAATGCGTTACCGATAGCAATCGCAGTCTGTCCAACTCTTAATTTTGAGGAATCACCAATTTTTAAAGCTTTCAAACCCTCTTGTTTAGTTTTAATCAAAGCCAAATCTAAGGTTGGGTCTCTATAAATACTTTCAACCTCCAACTTATTTCCATCTTTTGTAATGACCGAATAAGTCACACTGGTATCAGATACAACATGCTTATTTGTCACAATAACCCCATTATCCGAAGCTATAAAACCTGTTCCTATTGTCGTCTGACGATTTCGGGGTAATGAGTCGGGGTCAAAAGGGTTGATAATTCTTTGCGAAACTCCAATAGCCACAACCGAAGGCGAGGTTTCTTCAATAGTTTGGATAACAGCATTCTCTTCTTTAACTAACGTTCTTGTTTCCTGAGTAGTCGTTGTTTGAACTTTTGGAAAAGGAGTAAAGTTTAACTTAACTTTTCCTGTTTGCACCAGCCTAGTAAAACCAAAACCCAGTAACCCAACTATCAGGACACCAACCAAAATTTTCTTGTAATCTTCATTCATAATTAATTATTCTACCATAAGAAAATACAAGTTAATGCTGAAGATTAGCTGAAAATCACGACCGCCATCCGCCATCTAAAGCTTATCGACTTCCTCCAAAGCTTTCTCTAACTGAAAGTCTTTATTTTCATCTGCAACCTGTTCTTTAATTTGCTCTTCAGTTAATTCAACTTTTATATCAGGTTCCAAACCTTTTTGATGAACCCAACGCCCCATTGGGGTTAACCATTTCGCAGTTGTAATATGTATTCCGGTTTTCTCAGGCAAATCCTGTGACTCTTGGATAGTTCCTTTTCCAAATGATGTCTCTCCAACCAACTTACCCCTTTTTGTGTCTTGAATCGCGCCCGCCACAATTTCCGAAGCCGAAGCTGAGCCTTTATTAATAAGAACTAAAACCGGAATATCCAAAAGTTTACCTTCTCTGTTAACCTTGTAAGGAATTCTAACTCCCTTAGAATTCTCCTGTAAAACTATATCTCCTGTTTTTATAAATTCCGACCCAATAAATACAGCTCCGTCTAATAATCCCCCGGGGTTATTCCTCATGTCCAAAATAACCGCTTGAGGTGCCGAAGCTAACGTATCAGATACTGACTTAGTCCATTCTTCAAAAGTCCTCTCTCCAAATCGGCTCAATTTGATTAATGCAACCTTTTTACCAGCCGGAGTCGTTTTCTGCTCGAATTCCACACTTTTAACTACGATCGTATCCCGTTTTAATTCGACAGTCTTCGTTTTAGCATCCCCTGCATGATAAATCTCCAGCTTAATAATGGTGCCCTTCTCTCCTCGAATCAAATTAACAGCCTCAGGTAAAGATAAACCGCCTGCATCTTTATCTGCTATTTTAACAATCAAATCCCCAGCTAAAATTCCCGCTTTATCAGCCGGAGTATCTTTAACAGGCGCTATAACAGCCAGTCTCTTCTCTTTATCATATCCAAGCTGTATACCAACTCCCTCAAAACTGCCCCCTATTTCTTCCTGAGTGGATTTTTGTTCTTGTGGGGGGAGGAAAACAGTATACGGGTCCCCCAATGCTGCCACCATTCCCTGAATTGCACCATAAAACATCTTTTGAGGATCAACTGCGTTTTTATCAACATACTCAGAAGATGCCAGATCCCAAACCTGCCAGAATAATTTAAAGTCTACGCTTTGCTTATCCGGAGCTGTGTTATTACTAAAACTCACCTCTGGCCTTAAATCAGAAACTTTCAGCTTAAAATCACGATTACCTAATTGCCATCCTAAAACGAATGTTAAAAGAGCAATAACAATTGTGATACCGTTAATTCGCTTTAAAAAATCCATTTTCATAAATTCAAACTAAATAACTACCTCCACATTAGTATAAGGCGTTCGGATTTTCTTATTCTTTGTCGTTACCGTAATTAAATAAGTAGAAATTCCTGACTCCAGCCTTGTCGGATTACCATCAATTTCTGAAATTATCCCCTGACTGCCCATAAAAGGAGCGGTAATCAGTCTGACTTTTGATCCGGTCTTCACTTCTGAGATCGTCAAAGCAGGTTTTTCAAAGATATCATTGTATGGAGGTAGTCCAACTTTCCTGCAAACCAGTATACTATTCGGATCATCTGATGGCAACATCACCCGACCCATGTTGCCATTAATAATAGCAAATTTCCCTTCATATCTTTTAAGTAATTCATAAATATCATCACCCATCGGAATGACTCCGAAACCTTCAGTTCCAATTATAGAAATCCCTATATCAGATAGTGGCTTTTTTGAGGGATTCAAAGTCCCCGCCATGGCGAGATAATCATTCATGTTCAATCCTCCACAAACAATACCGGAAATTGCCGAACTCATAGCTTTTTTTATCGTCGCTTCAAGTATTAACGATCCAGCAACTAAAATCTGTCCTCTATATTGCTCAGTTATATTATCTTTACTAACTAAATCAGCTGGCCCGGCAATAACATGAATAAATCCCTCTTTCTCATACCCAGTTCCATAAATTCCAAAAACTTCAGTCATCATAGTCTTGATAGTTACTTCCCCCTTTTCATGGTCAACGTCTTCTACCACCCCAAATACTCCGGAAGTTAACGAGACCTCCCTTGGTAATAATTTAAAGGTCGCTTCACCTGTTTTCTCATCAAGCTGTTGAAAAATCCCATCTGTCGGGGCAATAATCTGAGATTTATTAAACAATCCTTTTTTCGAAGCAACCAACTCTCCTTTATAGATGGTTTGACCAACCGCTTTTTGTAAAAACTTAGGAACATCGATCGGTAGAACATTTAGCTCACGAGCCAGGTTTACCTTTGTAAATCCCAGAGTAAGTTTGAAATTACCCAACACATCGTGGGGTGAAATCTCGGTGTTTTTTTGAGCGAGTATCCTTCCCGGACCCCGTAACTTTCTTTTTATTAAAGTACAAATATTAGGCTTAATTCTAATTCTTTGATTAGCATAAAGAGTCGGCGAACTCATCCAAATCCTCCTAATCGCAAATCCACAATAAGACCCAATTCCCCACCGATAACTTTATATTCTTCAGATCCAAGAGTAATCTGGGTATCCGCAACGGATAGCTGGACTAAAGAAATCATATTAAGCGGCAGGGGTTTTTTTATATCTCCCGTGGTAAACATAACAGTTTTCTCGTCTAAACTTAACTTCTGAGGATTTAGTGGACTGATTACTGAACCCACCATCTTCACCTGAGTTTTATCCTTTATGTATATTAAATGCACTCCCTTAGGGTTAATCCCCTCAATAATAGCCCTCACTACATTTCCAATCGGAGGAAAACGCTCTGCAAACATTTTCGGGATTATAATTTTATTAGTCTGTGGTTGAAAAACTAGTCCGGGTTTTAATTTTATTGCCGCTCTTAAAATTGCTAGATCCAATTCTAACTCCTTCTGGGTTAATGGTACGACTTGAGGATAAAGAATTCTGTTACCTAAAAAGTTAATCAAAAAATGCCTGTCCGGCTTTTGCACAACCCAAGCCATAAGTTGGTCAGGGTTAACTTTATCCAAATCAGGAAACTCGTCAAAAACACCACTCAAATGGGGCATAAAATTAGTATACCATTGATAGCTGATAGCTGAATTAAACTACTTTAGTGATGAAAGGAAGGAGGGCCAGATGTCTGGCATATTTAATTTGCTCGGTCAAAAGTCTTTGGTGTCTGGCACAATTTCCGCTTCTTTGTTTGGAATTTATTCTTGATCTGTCAGACATATATCTGCGCAAATTAGTCGAGTCAAAAAAGCTCGGAGATTTTCCATTGTCACAATAAAAACAGCTTTTCTTTTTAGCTGGTATATCTTTTCTCGCTGGATCAACTGCACGTTTCTTTATTGGCATAACTTTGGAATTATACTTATTCTTGAGTAAAAAAACAACCGTTTGCTCACGAAGAACCAATAACCTGACTTAAAAAGGTAAATCGTCCAAATCTTCGACCACTTCCTTCTCAGGCTGAGGGGCTTTTTCAGATTTTTCTTTTATCTCTACTTTGTCACGAGTCTCTTGTTTCTTGTCACTTACAATAGGCATTTCATCTGCAGTTCTGGTAGGAACTGACGACCCGGCTTCTGATGAGCCTCCTGAAAACTCTCCAAACTCCCCACTTTTACCAGTTAAAAGAATCATATCTTCTACTACTATCTCAGTAATGTAACGAGTTTGTTTTGTTTGGGCATCTTCCCAGGAACGATTTTGTAATCTTCCTGAGATAAAAACTCGATTACCTTTTTTAAGGAGTTGGTTACAAAGTTCAGCTAATTTATTCCAGGCAACAGCTCTGTGAAAATCTGCTTCTTCTTTTTTCTCCCCGTCTGAAACAAATGTACGGTTGGTGGCGAGGGTGAAAGTAACTACTGCAGCTCCACTTGGGGTATAACGCATCTCCGGATCACGGGTCATGTTACCTATTAACTCTACTCTATTCCAGGATCTACTTGCCATTAAATTTGGACTTTTATGTCCCCTTTTCTACTAACTTACACTTTCTTTTTCTTAACTATTACAACTTTTCTTTTAGTGGAAGTCTTCTCTTGCTCCTTAGCTTCAGCCTTTAATTCAACAGTCTCCTTAACAGGAGCCACCGCAGCAACTTCTTCAGATTTTTTTGGTTCTTCAGTTTTAAAACTCTTTTTCGCCTTGATTTTCTTAATAATTTTAGTCCTTATAAGTAAATACCTAATGATATCCTCATTAAGTCTAATATTTTTATCAAGTGTTATCACAGATTTTGGTTCTGCTTCAAAATCAAAGTTAGCATAAAAAGCTTTATCCATATGCTTAATCTCATAAGCTAGAGTCCGAACTCCCCACAACTCTTCTTTCTTCAAATTACCAAAATCCTTCTTAACATTATCGATTAATAAAACGCGGTCTTTCTCTTCAACTTTATTATTTATCAAGATTGTTAGATTATAGTTTTCCATATTATTGAAGAAAACAAGTCCTGTCAGGCAGGTGCTTCTTTTCCATGAGGGTAATTTTACTTTTTTTATCATAAAAAATCAAACACCATAATTTTTTGATAAAAAAGAGAGTTATGCTCAACTTTTTTTGTTAAAAAAAGCAATCTTCGATTCCCTGGTCTAGGAACTATATCAAATTTTACCCTATAGCCAAATAAAGGTATAATACGCAAAGTATTAATCATATGAGATTATTAATTGTTGCAAATCGTTTACCTGTAGAAATAACTCAAAAAAACGACAAATTCGAATATAAAGCCAGCCCCGGGGGTTTAGTGTCCGGACTAAAAGATTCATCCTCTAAACTAAGCTCAATCTGGATTGGGTGGCCGGGTAAGCAAATATTAAAAAAGCACCACCCTCAATTGACTAAAGAGCTTTTCTCAAAGCACCAAAGTGTTCCGGTATTCCTCTCACAAAAACAAATTGATAACCATTATTTAGGATTCAGCAACAAAACAATCTGGCCTCTTTTCCATTATTTCTCTGAGAAATCAACTTTTACTAAAGAATTCTGGGATGATTATAAATCCGTGAATAAATTATTCGCCGATGAAATTTTAAAGATTTATAAACCCGGTGATCTTATCTTTATCCAGGACTACCAACTAATGCTCCTGCCCAAACTACTAAGAGAAGCGCGCCCAATTTCCACAATAGGTTTCTTCCTCCATATCCCCTTCCCTTCTTTTGAACTTCTTCGGGTTCTTCCGGAGGATGTCAGAACTGGACTCATAGAGGGAATACTGGGAGCAGACCTGGTCGGGTTCCACACTAACGAGTACATGCAACATTTTCTCGAGAGCGCTACTAAAACAACCGGCATTAAACCAATCTCACGCACTTTGTATGTAGATTCCCGTCGGGTCCTCATAGAAAATATGCCATTGGGAGTTAATTTTGACCGCTACACCGAAGCTATCAATAACAAATCAGTGATTAAAAAAGCAGAGAATTTAAAAAAAATATTTAAAGGTAAAAAAATTCTCTTTTCAGTAGACCGCTTGGATTACACTAAAGGAATTGCTAACCGGTTATTAGGATATGAAAAATTCCTTAGGTCAAATCCACAATTTCACAAAAAAGTAACTCTTATATTAACCACCCAGCCCTCAAGAATTGAAATAGATGATTACCAGGACCTAAAAAACGAGGTCGATAGAATTGTCGGGCGAACCAACAGCGAGTTCGGCGACATTGAATGGACTCCGATTATTTACCAATTCACATCACTTTCCTTCGACGAAATGGTTGTGCGCTACATGGTATCTGATGTTGCACTAATTACTCCCTTAAGAGACGGGATGAATTTGGTCTCAAAGGAGTTCATAGCTGTCAAAGGAAAAAGCTTCAGCGGGGCTTTAATTTTATCAGAAACTGCCGGTTCAGCCAGGGAATTAACCCAGGCAATTATGATTAATCCCAACGATCCTGATGAAATTGCCTCCGCCATAAAGGTGGCCCTTCAATTAAAACCTTCTGAACAAAAAAAGCGCCTTAAACAAATGCATTCAATAGTTTCCCAATTTACAGCCAGAAGATGGACTAATGACTGGATAGAGAAGTTGCTTGAAATATCAAAATCCGCTTTCAAAAAACCCTTAGAGGATCTCCAGGAAACAGCAAATCACAAAAAACTCCTGTCTGATTACAAGAAATCGGATCGTCGTCTTTTAATTCTCGACTACGATGGAACTTTGGTTCCCTATGCGCCAGTTTATTCAAATGCTAAACCCTCAAGAGAGGTTATAGCTGTTCTAAAAAAATTAGCAGATGATTTTAAAAACGAAATAATTATTCTTTCCGGTCGTGATAAAGATTCATTGAGTAAGTGGATCAAAATCCCAAAAATCGCTCTCGTCGCCGAACACGGAATTTGGGTTAAACCTCGTAATCAATACTATTTTGAAGCAGCAAAAGGTTTACAAACAGACTGGATGAAAGTTGTCAATGAAATACTCGGTAGGTTCACAGAAAGAATTACCAAGTCACAAGTTGAAATAAAGCACTATTCTCTAGCCTTCCATTACCGTCAATCCCCAGCTGATTTAGTCTCCCAACAACTCCCTGATTTACTTAACGAACTAGAACTCGCCATCCAGAACACTGATTTGGAAATCATGAAAGGCGCAAAAATTATCGAAATTAAGAGTAAATCTGTAAACAAAGGTAGTTCAGCCAGAAGCTGGCTTTCCAAAAAACAATATGATTTTTACTTGGCAATCGGCGACGACACCACCGATGAAGATCTTTTCCAAAACATGCCAAAAGACTCGTACACGATCAAACTCGGCCCTGAAGAAAGCAACGCTAAATACAGAATAAAAAGCGTTAAGGACACCTTACAACTCTTAAATCAATTAACTACTATATAGTTCCTCTTCTATTTCTCTGAGACTCAAAACCAAACTAATGTTTAGATAAGTTATTAGGAATTATTTGGCAACATTAGGAAGTATCTGGTAGTATTAGGCAGTTAATGATAATTCCTCCTCAGTACGTTTTAACATCTAAAATTTCCGAATTATTAAGCCGTATTGAGTCTGCCAAAGAAGTAATCAATGCTTTCCCTATTCCCCCTGAAGTTGAAATTAACATCCGTAGAAAATCTACTTTAAAGAGTTCTCTTTTTTCCGCCCGCATCGAAGGAAATACTTTAAGCCTGGATGACATAGCCAGACTACCTTCAAAAGACCAAAGACAAATAGAAATTTCCAATATCTTAAAAGGTCTTAATTTAATTTTTGAACGCCCGTCTAAAGACTTAAGCCTCAGAGATTTTTTAGGCTTTCATAGTACTGTTATGAAAGGCCTCATTGACTCTGAAAACTTAGGAAAGTTCCGCGCCGATTCCAGTGCCATCTTCAACACCGCCGGAATCGCAATCTACCAACCCCCGCCCCCCCGCCAAATCAATGCCCTAATGAATAAACTTATATCTTACTCAAACAGCTCCAAAGAAAATTTTATTCCCATAAGAGCCTGTCTAGCCCATTTCATTTTCGAAAAAATCCACCCTTTTCTTGATGGAAACGGCAGAGTCGGCAGACTGCTTTTACAAGCTGTTCTGGCAAAAGGTGGTTATGGAATGAAGGGCCTTATGTCCGTTGAAGAAAAATTAGATAAACAAAGATCCAGTTACTACAAGGGCTTCGAAAACTCAGAAAGAGACGTCACCGATTATTTAGAATTCATGCTCGAATGCATTGCTGTCACGGCTCATGAAGCAAAAGAAGAGGTATTAGAAAAACAAAGTTTAGAAGCTGAAGACTATTTGCTCCCCAGACGCGCTGAAATACTAAGAATTATTAAAGATCAATTACTGGTAAGTTTCGACCAAATCCACCGCAGATTCCTGGCAATCAACCCCCGCACTCTACGCTATGATTTAAAAAAATTACAGGATTCAGGACTAATCAGAAAAAGAGGCACCACCAAAGGAGTTTTTTACGAACCTGCTAAAACTTTCTGAATTAAGGCAGATATTTTAGGCTTAATATTCATTTTTTCAATATCTTCTTTATTGAAAAACCCTGCAGCAGCTGTATCGTCTTTATTACCTTCTTTGAGTAATTCTCCTTCTAAAATCTCAACGATATAAAAATGTCTTAATGAATTCCATGCTTGTTTATATAAAGTGGAGTAAAAATAATCCTGAAAATCGGTAAAGAATCTGATTTTAGAAGTGTCGACTTTAAGGCCGGTTTCTTCAAAAAACTCCCTTACCAAACCCTCTTCTTTGCTTTCGCCTTTTTCCAACCCTCCCCCCGGAAACTCCCAAGTGCTGGAATTCTTATCCTTTATTAAAAGTAACTTATTATTCTGAATGAATACTCCATAAGCTGAAATCCTGTCTACTAGTTCAGATTCCAAAACTTCATGCTCATTTCCGAAATCGTCAATCATTGAAATGGTTTTCATGATCCAATCAAAAACTCTACCACATCACCATCCTGCATAACATAATCTTTCCCTTCAGTCCTAACCCACCCCTTTGTTTTAGCAACCGCCATACTCCCCGCCTCAATTAATTTAGCATAATCAATAACTTGCGCCCTAATAAACTTCTTAATGAAATCTGTGTGAATCACCCCTGCTGTATCCGGCGCTTTCATCCCCGTTTTAAAAGTCCAGGCTTTAACCTCTTTTTTACCCGCTGTTAGAAATGAGGCCAACCCCAAAAGTGAATAAGCTTTTTTAATAAGTCTTTCTAAACCTGGCTCTTTTATTCCCAGTTCCGCTAAGTACTCTTTTTTATCTTCATCAGATAATTCTACCAACTCTTCTTCGATCTTCGCCGAAATATAAATCTCGTTTTCATTAACTACTTGTTCTAATTTCCCAGCATATGACCCTTCATCAACATTAAAAACATAAAGCACCGGTTTAGTAGCTAGTAGCGGCAAAGTTGAAAACCATAACTTTAATCGTTCATCTCCCACCTCGTAATGTCCAAGCAGCTTTCCTTCCTGAAGAGTTGAATTAATAGACTCTAAAATCTCAAGTTTCTGTTTCTCTATTTGATCAGCTCCAGTTGTTCGGGCCGCTTTATCCTGAGCCGCAATTAATTTCTCCATCACCTGCATATCGGCCAAAGCCAACTCTGTTTCAATAGTTTCCCGATCCGATTTCGCATCCACCGACCCTTCACGAACAATATTCGCATCATCAAAATCCCGCAGTACATGAATAATTGCATCCACTTCTCTAATATGAGATAAGAAC
>Ga0163151_10005875_pt1 | contig 15358 bp, 13 predicted proteins | sample OliLakLV19MP5IB2_FD_145596 | JGI IMG/M metagenome (GOLD analysis project Ga0163151, IMG submission 145596) | Freshwater microbial mat bacterial communities from Lake Vanda, McMurdo Dry Valleys, Antarctica - Oligotrophic Lake LV.19.MP5.IB-2 | ecosystem: Environmental > Aquatic > Freshwater >...
CGACGGCGCTCGCGATTCTTGCGGGTTCCAGCCGTCATGACGTTTTGGCTCAGACGCAGAATGCCGACGGGGGCTGGGCTCCGATTCACCCTGGAGCGGGCGCGGAACTTACCAGTGGATGGGCGACGAGTTTGGCGGTGATCGCTCTATTGAGGACTTGTCCCTCCGATCCCGCGCTACAACGGGCACTGCAATGGCTTTGCGGCTCCCGCGGAGTCGAGAGTCATTGGCTCTGGCGGTGGAAGTTCAAGCTCGCCGACACGCAGGTCTCTTTCAATCCCGACAAGTTTGGATGGAACTGGGCTCCGGGAACGGCAAGTTGGGTGATCCCTACGGCGTTTGCTCTGATCGCGCTTCGTTTGGGACTGCAGCACGGGTTAGGTCGACCGGAAATGGAAGCTCGGCTCTGTATTGGGACCGAGATGCTGGTCGATCGAGCGTGTCCCGGAGGAGGATGGAATGCCGGCAACTCCCGGGTCTTCGGCGTGGCTTTAGCGCTGCACATCGATGCCACCGCGATTGCTTTGTTGGCCCTCCAGGGCTGCGAGAAGCAGCATGAACTCTTAATTTCGCAATCGCTCGGGCAACTACTTGCCAGGACCCACGATTGTCCGGGGGCTTCGAGCTTGGCCTGGTCCCTCCTTGCAATGCAGGCGTGGTGTCGATTTAGGCCCATTCATGAGGAACTTGCCGCGCGGGCGGCACAATTGGAACGTCTGATGCAGTCGCCCGAGCGCGTCACCGACAACTCGACACTCGCGGTATCCGTACTCGCGCTCGACGCCGTGTCCAACAACCGGAATTTGTTCGAGGCGCGGTCATGAATCGGCGGGGATTCGCAGGGGTCGCCGCCGGACTCGTCGGCGGGGCTGCTATTCTGAAGACCCAGGCGCCTCCGAGTTGGCTGGCTTCTGACCAACGTCCCGCGAGATCGAGAGTAGCGATCCTCACGGCTGCCGCCTATTCGGACAAGCTTGATGGGATCGTCTACGACGGACTGCGGCTTTTCAATCTTTCCCTCCAAGGGAAAACAGTGCTCTTGAAGCCCAACCTTGTCGAGTACATTCCGGGCGCGGAGGTCAATACCAATCCCTGGCTTGTCGGCGCCGCCGCGGAGGCATTCCTTCGCCTCGGGGCAGGGAACGTGATCGTTGGGGAAGGGCCCGGGCACGAGCGGGATACGCGTCTGGTAATGGCCGAAAGCAAGCTCGAGGAACAACTGAATGGCAGAAACCTGGCCTTCGTCGACTTGAACCGCGACGAACTGGTGCAGGTGAACGCAGGAAGCTCCTACACGAGTTTAGGGACCTTGTGGCTTCCCCAAACCGTAGCCGGCGCCGACATTGTCGTGTCAATGCCAAAGGTGAAAACGCATCATTGGGCGGGCGTGACGCTGTCGATGAAGAACATGTTCGGCATTATTCCCGGCGCGGTCTACGGCTGGCCGAAAAACGTTCTTCATTGGCACGGAATTGAGAGGAGCATCCTCGATATCTGTTCGACCATGCGGCCGCACTTTGTAATCGCCGATGGGATTGTCGCGATGGAGGGAAACGGTCCTTTGCACGGAACAAACCGGGCGCTGAACAAGATTGTTCTCTCCGATGATCCGGTCGCAGCCGATTTCACGTGTGCTCGTCTGATGGGCTTACTGCCTGAGCGGATCTACCATTTGAATCAAGCCGCTCGTTTCCTAGGCAATGGAGCAGGCGATGCAATTCGACAGCTTGGCGAAGAGATGCCGGAACGCATCCAGTCATTCACCGTCCTGCCGCAGTTCGGGCATTTACGACGCATCTAAATGTTCAGCACCACCCAAACTGGTATCGCCGGAGTCGGCACTTCTACCTGGGTTACCCCACGCCCTCCCCGCACCCTGCCCGAACCCCGCAAGCCTGGCACTTCCCGGCATGCTCGTGGTCCCGGTGCACGTCTCCGGCGCCATCTAACCCCCGCATCTCCGCCACGACCGCCAGCAGTTTTTCACGCCGCTTCTCCGTAAACGGCACCGGCACCTCCCGATCCACGAACTGCAGAATGCCATGCGGAACCGGCTCGCCCATTACATCTTCCACGAGCAGGCAGTACGCCACAACCTGTGCAACCTCGCCCTCATACGGCCCACGCTCGCCGCAAGGCCGGGACTTGACCTCGACGGGCACAAGGCCGGCGGCTGTCCTCACGACGTAGTCCGGTTTCCCGGTCAATTGGTAGGTGTGCGAAACCAGCGGCTCGGTGGCCTCGATCCGGGAGGTGTCCGTATATAGGATTTCGCCGGCCGGGATGGGCGGCTTCCCCGCGCTTGCCCGGAGGTATAGCCAGCCGAGAAATGCGCCGGCCGTGAGGGCGAGAACTGCAATTGCCGCCGCGCTCATCGCAGCACCAGCCAGAGGAACAGGGAGAGGAGCACAATTCCGGCCAGAGCAAAACACGTCGCGCGGCTATCGGCGTTCCTGGCGGAACGGACTTGCTCACCATGTTTGTGATGGAAGGCAACACCTTCTGCGCGCACCTGCTCCAGCGCCGATGTCTCTCCGCAGCGGCTCAGGTGCCAGGCCCGCTTGCAGAATAGGTAGGTGTTGATCTCGGAGGCGTGAATGTAGCGAGTTGGGAGCATGGATTCGGCTGCTGGCCGTACCGTTTGCCTGCAGAGCCTAGTCAGGGTAATCCAGCTGGCCCGCCGGCTGAGTGAGTACTTGATCCAACAGCAATGCCATAGAGATTGAATATCATCTGACAGCGCATCCTGCGCGCCAGGGGGCAATTCAGAGCAGTTCGACCCCTCCATGCGCCAACTGTGTGAGCGGGATCGGGAGCAACCCAATCACCCTTATTACTGAAGTAGTGGGCCAAAAGGGCGAAAGTTCTCAGGAATATCTTGCCCAGGAAACGTTCAGCCCATTGGCCGAACTGCTGCCGAATCGCACTGCCCCAGAGCTGTTGTACCTGGATGCCAAATGGTGTTCGTTGCTTTCCTTCGGAGTCAGCTGCGATCTGCTGGCCGAGGTACTGCCTCTGGGGGACGAACTGAACACGATGACGCTGAGGAACAACTTGCACCGGGTAACGGAACAAAGAGACGATCGGCACGGCGTTCGCGGAATCGGCGGTGAATCAGTTGGTGAGTAAACGGATGGTGAAGCAGCAGTAGATGTACTGGACGCAACGAGGAGATCACCTCTGGCCGCAGGTTCGGGCACAAGTGCTCAATAGGGAGCTCCGCGAAACGTTCCGACGCTGGTATCCAGCCATGATGGCGGAGAACGAAACCGGGATGCCGTTGGCAGCGTGATCAGCGGCCACTACCGGCCGTGACTCACCCATCGCAACTGGCCGAGCCCCCGAAATTTCAGAGTTTCCCAGTAACGATGTAATACTTTGGCTGTAGTCCATGAGTGTTAGCCGAGAGTTCAATACGATAGCTCCCAAACGCTCTTTGCCACTTTGGCCAGCGCCTTGGATCGCTCTTCAATTTCCTTCCAAGTCCACTGGTTCTTGCTTGCCACGGCTGCATTGAGCGCCAATTTCGACGAGCTGTAGCCTTTGGCCTTCTTTGTCTTGAAATCTTTGCTGCCGAGGCCTCGATTGACGGGCTTTTCAAGCAATGTCAGGTTGCCGATCTTTTCCACCCAGTCGTCCGCGTCGTCCCCCGTTGGTACTGCGTTGGCCCATTCGGAACCAGGATTTTTGGGAAGAATATGCTCTAGGGATATGGCTTCCTCTCTGGCACCGATCGCCCCGTCCTGTTCCATAGCGTCGTTTAGTTTGACGAGGACATAGCGCGCCAACTCGGCTTTTCCGAAGGTTGCCTCCGCGAAGTTTTCCTTGAATCGTTCGTCGTCAACGTATGCGTTCTTGATAGATTCGAAGACGGTTTTGATGTTGCGTTTTCCGGTCTTGTGTATCGCCATAGCGGCGTCCGAGTAGATACGTTCCAATTGGTTCGCGTTCAAACCCGACACGATTGTGTAGCGAAACGTGATAACGGAAACGGCACGAAGCATCTGCGCAACCTGCTCTCCCGTGCCACCTTCCATGACGGCCAACGCCAATGGGCGGAACTGCGCTGCCCGGAACAGGCGTAGCGCCTTCAAGTGATCGCGCGCAACGTCGGGCACTTCCGCCCAATAAGCGGCGTCTGCGTTTAGCAATGCTGCATACAGGTCGGCCGCCTTCCGTAGCTTTTCGACAAATTGCCGCGCTACGGTCTTCGTTTTGACCCTCTGGCGGAGATCACGATACACATCGCGCTCCCGTACAAACTGATATTCGGAGAGCCACAAATGGCGCAGAAATGGAGTCAGGTTTTCGCTACCGATCAGCAGCGCTATTTCGCTCCACGCTTTCTTGAAGGCGTCGAGACGGTCACCGGCCAGCGAGAAGAGATAGTTCTTAACGAGGTCGGCCACCGCCAGTTCTAGACCCCGATCATTGAGCGTTTCGAAGATCACGAAGGCGTCGTATTCGTCGCCGACTTCGATAACAATCAGATTGACGTTGCCGGCGATATACTTCTCCAACTCGATAAGAGCCTCTTCGGCGTCCGGATTTTTCTTGAGCCAGTCGACGAGTTGTTTCTGGAAGCGCTCGAACGCGTCATAGAGTAGCCGATTGGATTTAGGCCACGCCTTCCGTGACGTTTCAGTCGCCTTTTCGCCCCGGAGCACGATCGATTGGAATACCGGATCGTTTGTCTCGTTGAGTCTCAATTTGGGGGAAATCTCGCGTGTCTTGCGATCCTTCGAGCCGAGATAGTCCCGGAACACCTCGGCCGCCTGCTCTTCGTCGTCCCGGTTCTTCCACGTCTGGTGAATTGCTGCCAGGACCATGGATAAGGCCGCCAAGCGCTGCTGTCCGTCGACTATTTCAAGTATTTGTCCGTCATCCTTGTTTGGAGCCAGGACGATAGCGCCCAGGAAATATTCACCCCTGCCCTCTTCAAGCGCGTTGACGAGATCCTGCCACAGCAGATCTACTTCCTCCTGTGTCCAGGCGAAGTCGCGCTGATTCACCGGGACAATGTACGAGACCGGTCGTCGCAGAATCTCGCCGATGCTTTGGGCGGTGCTTTCAATCCTTCGTTTCGATGTCACGGCAACCTTTTCCATCCGACTCGCCGTTTCAACCCTTTCGCGCGTCCTGCGTCAAGTTCGGCGTCGCTCTCCTCCGCAGTCTTCGTTTTTCACTCACGTCAATCCTGTTCTCCTCCTGTGTGATAGATCTTCAAATCGGTTGCTCTCAATGGCCTTGGACCCGGTCAACTTGTAGTGCCTCTCGCGCATGATCGAAACCTCATCGCCGTCGAAGGGTGTTCGAAAAGAGCGATCATATCATCCGTGAGTAATTGTGCCGAGACGACACGTGCGATGCAGTCCTTGTATCGCTCTTCAGTTTGGCAGAAAGTTATGTCTTGAATGGGGTACCTAAAGAGCGCCGAGGGTGCTGGGACTGCGGCGAAAAAGTCTCCATTGAAGATGGCAAGGCCGTCACCTGCGGATGCGACGCGCGCGAATGGGCGAGCGTTCCAGAATCCCTTGAGTCCGGTCATGTTGGACAGCCAGAATCAATTTGGCTGATGATGCAGGAAGAAGGAGGCTAGGCTATGGCCTTTGACCGTCGGCCCTTTCGCTGATGCCGATATAAAAGCGATATCATTTAGAGGGGCTTCCGGGTCCGCGCGCAAAGCGAAGCACCTTTAGGAATGGCGCTCATTAGCGGTTCACGCAACCCGTAGCACATTCGCCCGGAAGCCCTTTCTTTCTAATCTCTATAGCTGCGTATCGCCGTTTGATCTATCCTGTCGGCCGGAATGAGTTGGTAATGGCGTTCTTCCACTACCTTCACTTCGTCCCCTTGAAGGGTGAGTTCGAAAAGTGCGATAACGCCCTCTTTCATGAACTGTGCGGCTATAGGCCTGCAACGCATTCCCGGAAATTTCTGTTCCACGAACTGGATATCCTGGGTGGTCTGAACTATTCCGATCTGATCCTTACCGCCCTTTGCCTGTACGGGGATCACGTAATGGCAACCGTGCTTATCGAGTCCGATGTATAGCTCATCGATCTCGATCTGGCCGATGTCTTTCATTGAAGTCCGCAGGTGATTTTGAAGGCTGTATGTGGTCAATCCGAGAAAAGTATCGATGAGGCGGTTGTATCGAACGATCGCCAGCAGCGCTTGTTCGTCATCGAGCGCATAGGCTCGGATCAACTCCGGCGTGGCATCGGGAATGGCTATACAAACGAGGTCTTCCCGCGGCCTTATTCGGGTCGCCGGCACCAATTTAAATCGGTACCGTGATCTGCCTGCCCCTTCTATGATCCACTCGCGGCCCTTGGGCTGCGTATCGATAATCGCACTAGGAAACGCCGTCCGATAGCGGAACGAGTAGAGCACATCGCCAATATTGTCGGGTACCTTTATTTGGAGTTGTTCGGCCTTCTTCCCCAGTTCGACCCGGCTCCATTCGAATTCCGTAACCCCATCGGACCAGTGATCGAAGAATATGCTCTCGATGAGAACCTTGTAGCGGTTGGTCTCCGCTGTTTTAACCGGCTTAGTCTTCTCTTCGGGTTCAGGCATTGACAACTCTTAGGCTTAACCGGGCCTCTTCGGTCTCATGTTGTTTGCGTTTCCGGATACCGCTCTTACGATCTCGCCGGGCCATTGGAGGCTTAACGCCGAAGTGGTCCGCCGCCTCCCCCAACTCCATGTATAGGAGTGAGGTGTCGCCGAGATCGATAGCCGCTGCACGCCTGGAGGCTTTCACGCCAAGAGACTTCGCTACGCATACGGCGATCATGCGGGCCAACGGCGGCGCTACCGCGTTGCCGATCTGGCGCGCACCGTGCCACTTCGTCGCGTTGAAGCGGAACCAGTCCGGAAAACCGTGCAAGCGGGCCATCTCGCGCACCGTTATGCAGCGCGGATGCGCAAAGTGAATTGGCCGTGGGCTGGTGAAGGCGCCCCTGGCCCCGTCGGTTCCGGCCCGGAGGGTGTTCGAAAGCCCTTCTGGCGGCAAGCGGTAAAAGCGGCTGATCGGTTCGACCGATCCCGGCTGCGTCTCGGAAAAGCGTCGGCGCGAAATATCGCTGTGAATTGTGCGGGCGCTTGAGGTGAGAAACTCTGGGCTCCAATTCCGGACATAGCCGCAGTGCCAGTCGCCGGCCTCCTGGCAACGCATTTCTCTGGCATAGGAACTGGGCTCGCCGAGACTGGACGTGCGGACGCTATCCGTTTCGATAAGCGTCTGAAACCGGTCGGCATTGGGAAGATCGCCGATCGCATCCTTGCATGTAGCTCCGAAAGGGAGACCGGGAATAAGCTTGCGCTCCTCGTCAGCGGGATTGGTCAGCGGAAAGGGATATTCCGGAAGCGGAAGTCCCTTCTTCGTGCCCATCAAAATCAACCGCTCGCGATGCTGCGGCACGCCGTAATACGCCGAATTGAGAACGTGCCATGGGAGGCGGACTACGTAGCCAGCTTGATCGAAAGCCTCGACCAGTTCCTCCAGAAACACCTTGTGCTGACCCACGGTGAGACCCTTGACATTTTCGAAAACGAAGGTCGTCGCGTCCAGTTCGGCCACAATACGAACGAATTCCAGGACGAGACGGTTGCGCGGATCTTCGATCGCCCTGTGGCCGATAAGGGAAAAACCCTGACATGGCGCGCCGCCGACCACGCAATCGACCGTACGGCTTCCAATTCCCGCCGCAATGCGAATCTCCTTAGCGCTAAGGCCCACTACCGATCGGGGAATGATCGCGGTTCTGGGAAAGTTGAATTTATGAACTGCGCAATGGACAGGATCTATCTCGACGGCTGCGACTACATCGAAGCCTCCCTGCTCGAAGCCGAGACTGAGGCCACCGGCTCCGGCGAATAAATCGATGGCGATCGGACGCGAGGCGGCGGACGGTTGAGAGCGCTTAGTCATGAACGGTACTCCATTTTTTCAATTGCCCGGAAGGACCCATAAATCGAAGAAGTTTTCGCTGCAGGTCTTCTGGATACCGGGTTTCGCACTGCCATACGGTCAAGATGGACCATCCCAGCGATTGCAGCTGCGCTTCCTTGTCCGCATCTCGTTTTGTATTGGCTTCGAGCTTGGGGAGCCAATAATCGGATTTGGATTTCGGCGGCTGGCCGTACCGACATCCATGGGCATGCCAAAAGCAGCCGTGAACGAAGATAGCTTTTCGTCTGCCGGGAAAAACGAGGTCCGGCTTTCCGGGTAGGCGTGAATCGTGAAGGCGATATCGATACCCAAGGCGATGCAACAATCGACGAACGAACCATTCGGGTCCTGTATTCCTTGCCGCGGACCGCCCGCATAGTTTCGCTGCGTTGACTTTCGGTGCGATTGTCGGCCATAAGGAAACATGCCTAACGAGGTCCTTCGTTCAATTCGGCGGTTTCCGCTATTTCGGCAAATTTCAGCGGCAGTCGAAGAGAGGCATCGCGATTGCGAGCCAGAAGATCGAGAACGGCCTTTCGACCGATCCACGCCATAGAGAGGTTATTACGTTCGGCCAGCTCCGCCAATTCGCGATATTCCTCGTCATCGAGATTGAGCGTTAGGCGTTGTTTCGTAGTCGGCATGGAGACCCCCGTGCTGTTAAGTGCTGCACCGTGCTCCATCGTGCAACGTAGGGGGAATACATGTCAATTTTTTCTCTGCGATGCTCGGGCCGAAGAGATGGAGTGCAGCAGCAAGTCGGGGGTCTGGTGGCCCGGCGACAGGTAGCCTGGAGGAATGAGCGCAGACGCCAGGACGGCAAGCCGACCGGTCTGCGCGGTGACCGCTACGAATTCTGGGTGTACCGGCAACTGCGCAAACACCTCGACGTGGGCGACATCTACCTTGACGACAGCGTGCAACACCGCCGTTTTGCCGATGAGTTGGTCTCTCTGGACCGGAAGGCGGACGCGCTCAAGGGACTGAATATCCCCTGGTTGGCTCAGCCGGTCGATACCACGCTGGACGGCTTGTTCGCCGAACTCGATACGCTGTGGCGCTCCTTCGACCAAGAGTTGCGCCAAGGAAAGCTCAAACACCTGGACTTCGATGCGGTCAAGAAAACCCTGACTTGGCGCCGCCCAAAAGCCGATCAGAACGAAGCACTGGAGAAGGACTTCTATGCCAAGCTCATGACGAGCGACATCACCGATATTTTCCGCTTTGTGAATGAACGGTGCGGCTTTCTATCAGCCATGACCCCATTGCAACCGCGTTACGCGAAGAAGATTGCCGATGAAGATAGCCTCATGGCGGTGATCATCGCCCAGGCGATGAACCACGGCAATCTCAATATGGCCGAGACCAGTGACATTCCGTATCACGTCCTGGAAGCCACCCATCAGCAACACCTGCGTCTGGCCACGCTGAAAGCGTCGAATGACCAGATCAGCAATTTCATCGCCCAACTGCCCATTTTTCCGTACTACTCGTTTGACCTGGAGGTTCTCTCCGGCAGCGTCGACGGACAGAAATTCGGCGCGGCCGATCCAACGGTCAAGGCGCGCTACTCGCGCAAGTACTTCGGCAAGGACCGCGGCGTCGTTGCCTTCTCGCTGCTGGCCAACCACGTAGCGTTGCAAACCGAGCTGTTGGGTGCGAACCAGCATGAGAGCTATTGGGTATTCGACATCTGCTACAACAACACCTCAGACATCGTGCCGGCCACGATCACCGGCGACATGCACAGCATCAACAAGGCGAACTTCGCCATCCTGCATTGGTTCGGCATGAACCTCGCGCCGCGCTTCACCAATATGCAGGCGCAGTTGAAACACCTCTGCTGCGCCTGCGATCCAGGGGAGTATTCAAACTTCCTGATCCCGCCGATTGGGCAGATCGACCGCAATCTCATTGCTTCGGAGAAAGCCAATATCGATCGCATCGTGGCCACGCTCGGACTCAAAGAGATGAGCCAGAGTGTCCTGGTGCGAAAACTATGCACTCTATCCGGGCATCATCGAACGAGGAAAGCTATCTTCGAGTTCGACAAGCTGATTCGCAGCATCTATACGCTTCACTATCTGTGCGATCCACAGTTACAGCGGAACGTGCATCGTTCCCAGAATCGGATCGAGGCATACCACCAACTGCGGTCAGCGCTCGCGCAGGTCAGCGGAAGAAAGGAACTGATCGGACACACCGATTTGGATGTCGCGATTAGCAACGAGTGCGGTCGCCTGGTTGCGAATATCGTGATTGCCTATAACTCCATTCTGCTCTCGGGGATACTAAGCCGCTACCAAGCTGCCGGCAACCAGAAGGCCCTGGAACTGCTAAAGCGGATCTCGCCCGTCGCCTGGCAGCACATCCACTTCCTGGGACATTACACATTCCGCGACAAGCAGCACCCGATCGACCTGGAAGCCATACTGGCTTCCGTGAATTTGCAGTAAAGCATTGATTATCCGTGCTGGATCAATTCCGCCGGTTTGGGCTTACAACCCCGAGGACGGCGCGGAAGACGGCATCGAATTCGTTGAGGAGGAGTGAGTCGGGCACGGCGAGAATGCGGATGACCATGGGACTCACGTTACGGAGAACGGCTCTAAGAATCAATCGCTTGAAGGGGGCGTCTGCGCTCATTCCTCCAGGCTACCTGCCGCCGGGCCACCAGACCCCCGACTTGGAGGAGCCGTCTGCCGCTCCTTGGGAGGCGATTTCTCAACGCGGAATGAGGGTCTCGACATGGCGACGAGAGGCCACGGACGAGCTTACGGGTGCTAGATCACCCGTATCTTCCGCAATCCGGCGATACGGTTGAGGTGCCCATCCAGTTCGAGTTCGATGTAATACTCGATTTCTCCGGCGGGTTGGCCGGGGATTCTTGCTTCGAAGATAGCGACTTTGTCTGTTCCCGATACTGGGGTGGCGGCAACGGGTTGAAAGGCACCCTGGGACTCCCGACGATGCCAGACCTTGATGTTCGTGTACCGTCCATCGGCCTTGCCTGCCGCGCCCCAGACGGAGAGATCCAGTCGTATGGTGGCGGGTTCGCCGACGCGGACGGTCTCCGGTGCAACCTGCGTCACCCCTCCGCCGCCGGGCTGCATGCACGAGATACAGAAGAAGACTGGCGCGAGGAATAGGGACAGGACTTTTGGCAAGCCGTAAGTCCTCAATGACCTGAACCCGTGGCGGCGAAGGTTGCGGCGGGCTTGGTGACTGCCGAGGCCAGGGCCAGGATGGCCCGCTCCCCGGCGACTACCGAGGAGGCCAGCTTGCCTTCGGCATCGATCAGTAGGGCCGATGGCGTTCCGGTGATCCCGAAGAGTGAACCGACGCTGAAGCGCTGGTCGAGCAGCACGGCCGAGGCGAAGGCGAGGCTCCGGTTTCGATCCGGTACGGCCGTTGTTACCACCACCAGACGCGGGGCGGCGTCCCCGCGGCGCTCCTCCCAGTGCAACAGTTCAGGGCGGATGGACTCGCAGAAAGAACACGCCGGATTCCAGAAGAGCAGGAACAGGTTCTGGCCGAGGAAACTGTGGGAGGGCACGAGCGCTCCATCCAGGTCCGGCAATTCGAATGCGGGGGTGGGTTGGCCGATGGAGCGCCCATCGGCGTTGGAGGCGCCGCCGGCGTCGATATTTGCCAAACCCCCTTCGCGCCGCCGGGGGGTTGCGACGCTTGCTACCAGACTGGCGATTGCCTCCGCCCCGAGAACGCCCGGGTTGCCGATTGCGCCATCGGGCTGGATCAGCACGGCGCTGGGGGTGCCGATCAGATTGAAGCGCTCCGAAATCTCGTGTTCCTTCTGGAATAGAACGCGCGTAAGCCCTTCCTGGCGGGCCTGGGCGACGGCGCCATCTACTTCCCGCGCGATTACGGCGATTGTCAGCACTTGGGCATAGCGCGCCTGCCAGCTTGCCACGTCGGGCATCATGAGCCGGCAGGGGTTGCAATCGGCATCGGCGAAGATAAGCAAAGCGGGAGGACCCAGGGCCAACAGCGATGGCAGCGACACCGGTTCGCCCTGCATATCGACGGCGGTAAAGAGAGGTGCGGGCGAACCGGGCGCGAGCCCTTCCCGTGCGTCGATGAGCGGGGAAGAAGCACCGATCTCCACGCCCAGGCCACGGAGCGCGCCTTCCAGGCTGCTGACTCGGCTGAGGATGCGGCCATGCTGGCGCAGCAGATGAACCACCACCCAGGTTTGCGCCGCGACGAGAAGCGCGCCAGCAGCGATGATAGACGAGACGATGTGATCTCTTGCCAGAATGACAATGCCAGCCCACGGGCTGAGCGCCGCCGCGTCCGCGTTCTGGAAGACGAGCGAGCCGGAGAGGAGGAGCAGGAGAGAATTTCGGACGAGCGTGGCGGCGCTGATGGGGGCGGGGCGAATTTGCCCAAAGCAATGGCAGTCCGGATGTTTGCCTTTAGCGAGATTGGCGGCGACGACGACGGTGAAGGCGAGCATGAGCGCCAGAGACAGGAGACTGCCGACGAAGACGGTCGGGGACGGGAGCAGGCACAGAGCCGCAGTGAGTTCGAGCCAGGGGAGAACGGCGGCGAGAGCTCCGGCAAATCGGGCAGGTACGCCAAAGCCCTCGACAGCCTGGCGAGCGGCCTTGCTGTCCATCAGCTTGGAGACGGCGGCGGTGGCGAAGACAGCGGACAGGAGAACACGAATTGCGAGGAAGAGGAGCGGCATCGTCGCTTACCCTTCCTGCTGGGTCCGATAGCCGGTTGTGGTGAGAATGAGGGCGTCGCGTTGGCCGCCCTCCCCGCGTGCGGAACGGGCCCCGGCCGGCCCGATGACCGTGCATGGACGGATGCAGATCGACTGGGAGCCGCAACAGGTGACTGAGACGCAGGCCCAGCCGGCCGGACAGGTGGCGCTGGAGGAACAAGCGGAGAGGCCGGCGCACGGCTGGCCACGGTGGCAGAAGCCGGTGCCTTCCACGGTCTGGAAACAGACACAGCCGGGGTCGCCACCACAGGGAGGCAGATTGGCACAGGTGCCGCCGACGCAGGATTGCGGGCAGGTTGAGGTGCTGCAGCAGTCGCAGGCGCCCTGTTGGGCGGCGGTGTATTCATCGCCACCGAGGTTCGTGACCGCGGATTCATAGGTGCCGGCGGCAGCGCGGCAACTGTTGCGGCGGATATCGTTCAGGACGCCGGAGCCTACCGGATAGGCGGCATCGCAGCGGGCACCCAGACAGAAACCGAAGTTGGTATCGCAAGGCACCTTGACGTTGTTGCAGGTGCCATAACAAACGTCATGGGTATCGCAGCAGGGGGTGAAATTGGCAGCGCCGAACCCGTTGGGGATGTACGGGCTGAGGGAGCTGCCAGCGGCTCCGCAGCCGTTGGCCACGGCGGTATAGCCAGGGCGCGCCACCCTGCCCGGACAAGCGGCGAGATTGGTAATGGGATTTTTAGCCTGGACGCCGGTGGCGGTGCAGCATTGGCTTACAGGATCATAGATCTGACCTTGGCAAAGACAGGTGGGAGCGGCCCATGCGGACCGGATGCCGACTTCGGCCAGAGCAGCACCGGCGACCCCTTTGAGAGCGACGGCGAGGGCCTTGCGGCGCGGCATGCCGGAGGCGAGGACTTGAGCGATCAGGTCGAAGATCTGAGGGGAGTCGAGCTCCACATCCGGACCTGCCGCCGACGAAGACTCCGGACGCCCCTCTTTATTGCTGGATGAACGCGTGATCCGCATGCCTACTCCTTAACTCGGTTGCGCGCTTTTTATAACTGCGATGGCGTCTCGATGGAGCCCAGCGCAGTGAGGTCCGCCCGGTCGTTGACACGATCCCAGGAAGTGATTATGAAGCCTCGTCCCTGGGAAGTGGTCCGGGCGCTTTCAATACTGAATCCGCTTAGGGAAGCACCAGGAGCGATGTGATTGGGATAGGGAGCGGCCACATCGGTGGCGTACCAGAGAATGTAGCTGAAGTTATCGGTGTCGGCCGCCCAGCCGGCTGGCGTAGACTTGACGGTGAAGGGAGCGCCCATGTCGATGGACACGGCATTGATGGAACGTAGGTTGCCCGGCGGCTCATCATTGTGCAGTGTATACGACCACAAACCGGGTGTGACCTGCGCGGTGAGGCGGGCGGCGAAAAGAGGCACGGGTGAGACGACCGGGCCGGGTACGACGATGAGCCGATTGACCGTCCAACCGTAGATGCCGTTGCCGACCCTGTAGGTGCCGCGGGCGGTGATTAAGTAACGACTGCCGACGACGAGGCCGGCGGTGGCGAAACGGCCGTTGACGGAGATGGCATTCGAGGGACCTAAATCACCCAGATTCACCGGCAGCACGGGCCCGAGCCGGGCGGCGGAACCCAATCCTAAATCGGTAATCGTGAAATCCGACGCGGTGAGAATGCTGGTGTTCAGTGCCGGCATGGAGATGCCCAACGCTTCACCGGTATTCAGTAACTGCGGATTGCGGGTGGCGAGACTCAGTGCGGAGGCGGCGGCAGCCATGTTAGTTTGCCCCCTTTGATGAAGCTTCCTTCGGTTGGGCGCGGCGAGAGAGGCGCCATTGGCGGAGCCTACAGGCGGCGTAGGCAGTGGCGGTCCATAGACAAAGCTGGAATCCGCCGGGTTCGGGAACGTCTGTACCGGAGGCGCCGACTTGAAACTGCGCTGTCACGCTGTCACTCAAATTGTCATTGATGTCCTGCAGTGTGACACCGATGTCGTAGGAGCCGGATGGCGCATTGGCCTGCAATGTTATGCGGAACAGGTCAACATCGGCTTTGAACGTATTGTTAGGAAGCGCGAAGTCCGGATTGCCCAGGAGCTGATCGATTTGCGAGATGACGGTGGGATTGAACCCCCCGAAGTTGAGGAACAGATCCACTGCCTGCAAGGGGCTTCCGGTTGTGTTCGTGATGGTACCCGTGAATATGGCCGAACTTCCAGGCGCGAGAGGATCCACTTGAGGGTTCAACTGCAGAATTAGCGCCGCGTTTAGGGTGGCTGGGAGAACGAGGATTAACGCGAGTAGTCCGAAGGCTCTAGGAAAAGCATTGCGGAACTGCGAAACTTGTCCAAGCTTAGTAGCTGATACGAAGCGTATCGTTTCGAATTGATCAAGGATCATGACTTTCTGACCTTTCACGACAGACAGCTATGAAGGCACTATATAGCCGTGTCTTACACTTGTCAAGGTTAAAAATGCCCATTGTCGCTAGTATGTGATTTGTCCGGTTGAATTCACGCGAGATCTGTCCGGTTTGGAAAACGGCGACGCTAGCCCTACTTTCGCAAATCTGAGAGCGTAGGGCGGCTCAAATGGCAGTGCGGCGTCTTCTGGGCGCATGTTTCGCTTGACATAAGCACTCGCGCATGACTAGATGAAAGAATGAATATGTTTGA
>Ga0163151_10005882_pt1 | contig 15348 bp, 14 predicted proteins | sample OliLakLV19MP5IB2_FD_145596 | JGI IMG/M metagenome (GOLD analysis project Ga0163151, IMG submission 145596) | Freshwater microbial mat bacterial communities from Lake Vanda, McMurdo Dry Valleys, Antarctica - Oligotrophic Lake LV.19.MP5.IB-2 | ecosystem: Environmental > Aquatic > Freshwater >...
GTATAATACCAAACTAGCCTGCCGTTGGATGGAGTTTGCTCCAGCCTGCCGTTGGATGGAGTTTGCTCCGCCAACTAGTATAATACCAAACTAGCCTGCCGTTGGATGGAGTTTGCTCCGCCAACCAGTATGATACCAAACTAGCCTGCCGTTGGATGGAGTTTGCTCCGCCAACTAGTATGATACCTAACTAGCCTGCCGCTGGATGTAGTTCTCGCCATCAATTAGTAATCGGATTTCTTTCATCTGGGGCGGATGCAATACGCCCCAGACGAAAGAAATGCAGGTAAGATAAAGTGAAGCCTATTGAAGTATCTTGCGCCATTATGGTGCCATCCCTCATATCAGGCAGTATATCCTATTTGCTGAAGCATAAATATGCTTTTTTCTTTGCCCTGATTCTTATCGGATACGGTATCAATCTCTTCATTGATATCATGGAAGTTGATGCTGCACAATATGCCGCTATTGCGAGGGAGATGTCTGTCAATGGCAGTTATCTTGAAGTGTATCACAGGGGCCAGGATTATCTGGACAAACCACCGCTGCTATTTTGGATTTCATCTATAGGAATTGGTCTGTTAGGAAATACAAGTTTTGCTTACAAATTGTTGCCTGTCTTTTTTTTAATGATCTCCTTATGGGCAACGTATCGGTTTGCCACCCTATGGTATGATCATCGAACGGGCATACTGGCAGCATTGATATTGGGCACTACACAAGCTTTCAACCTCATGTCAAATGATATCAGGACGGACGGATTGCTCACCGCCTTTGTGATGCTTTCAGTGTGGTTGCTTTCTTCCTTTGTAAAGACCCGTGATAAAGCAGACTTGTTAATAGGCGGGGCATGTCTCGGTGGTGCTATGCTGGCAAAAGGGCCTCTGGGTTTGTTTATCCCTGCTGTCGCTATTGGAAGTCATCTATTGTTGAAAAAGCAATGGAAAAAAATAGTTGATCCATCCTGGCTTATACTGATCCCTGTTATTGCTTTGGTGCTTGCGCCAATGTGTTACGGATTGTACATGCAGTTTGATCTCCACCCGGAGAAACAAGTGTATGGGCTCAAGGGCCCTTCCGGATTAGGCTTTTATTTCTGGACACAAAGCTTTGGCCGGATCACCGGCGAAAGTGATTGGTCTAATAATACCCCATGGTATTTTTTTTTAATGACTATGCTGTGGGATTTGCAACCCTGGCTTCTCCTGTTTATCCCTGCGATATGGTATAGGATAAAAGGAGTTTTTACGATCCGCATCTCTGGAAATAGTAGCGATGAATGGATTTCACTGGGAGGCCTTGTCATTCCCTTTATTGCGCTCTCTTTTTCAGGATATAAGCTGCCACATTATATTTTCCCGTTATTTCCGTTTGCAACCGTGATCATCGCATCCTGGTTGATGAAATATGCCAAAACATTGCCTGGGTGGTTAGAATTTATTCAGCTTGGCATAATTCATATTCTCTTTTTTGCATCCGGGCTGGTGCTTTTTGGTGTTTTTCCGGGGGTGAATATTTGGTTACCCTTCGTGGCTATCCTCCTCTATGCGTTGATGTGGTGGTGGCGGGTCAATGCACCTGATGCAATTGACAAATGGATACTCCCATCCTTGACAGGGATATTTATTTTTCAACTGACCCTTGGTCTTATATTTTATCCGCAACTTTTGAAATACCAATCCACCAGCCAGGCAGGTAAATATATCGAACAACATAAACTCGAACGAGTGTACTGGTATCGCAAATACGGATTCGCCCTCGACTATTATAGCGATAGCGTCATACCGGAGGCTACGGAGGCATCATTAGATACACTGGCTCCCGGGGCTATACTCTTTATTTCACCAGATGTCTTTGGAGCCATTCCACCACACAAGATCATCAAAGAGTTTGATGATTTCAAAGTCACCAAGCTGAATGCCACTTTTCTAAATCCTGCCCGAAGAGGTGAGAAGGTGAAGAAAATGTACCTGGTGCAGCTGGAATGAGTTGAGGCGCCTCAACAAAAGAAAAAACAAAGTTGGTCTTAGGATGACCTAAGACCGCGTACGTCAAATCAAAAAGAACATATTCAATGCAGAAATCAATGTAGCCGTTTTTAACGGCGTGTAACCAAACCCCTGCTTGGTTCAATTTAGAAAAAGCAAAGTTGGTCTTAGGATGACCTAAGACCGCGTACGTCAAATCAAAAAGAACATATTCAATGCAGAAATCAATGTAGCCGTTTTTAACGGCAGGTATATCCCAGCCAAAAACTGATAGCTTAAAACACCTAGCTTTGTCCCATGTCAGATCGTTATATCTCCCACCCATGGCATGGCGTCAACATCGGCCCTCATGCCCCTGAAATCGTCACCACCTATATCGAAATCACTCCATCGGATACAGTCAAGTATGAAATCGATAAGGCCAGCGGCATCCTGAAGGTAGATCGCCCACAGCTCTATTCTAATGTAGTGCCTGCTTTGTATGGTTTCATCCCGCAGACATATTGCCATGATGAAATCGCCGCCTGGTGCATGGCAAAGACAGGATTGAAAGGAATAAAGGGGGACGGTGACCCATTAGATATTCTTGTCCTCACCGAACACCGCATAGAACATGGTAATATTCTGGTCCAGGCAAAACCAATCGGCGGTTTCAGGATGATTGATAAAAATGAGGCAGACGACAAGATCATTGCTGTACTACTCCAGGATGGTATGTACGCGCACTATGAAGATCTCAATCAATTACCGGTAGGCATCATCAATCGCTTAAAACACTATTTTCTGACCTACAAGCGCTCCCCCGAAGGCACCCAGCCCGTCGAAATCCCCGATATCTATGGTCGCGACGAAGCCCTTGAGGTCATCAATGCCTCCAGAACCGACTATTCCAATAATTTTTAAATAGCTTTTACGGACAACGGACTACAGTTGACGTCTGCTGTAAGCTGTAAGCTGTAAGCTGTCAACAGTCAACAGTCCACTCACAATTCACAACTCACAATTTCCAATTATCCTGCAAAAATAAATCTCGCGCAGAGCCGCAAAACCGCAGTCTCCCACACCCAAATCACTCACAACTCACCACTCACAATTCACCACTCACAATTCACAACTCCGCTTACCTTTGCCACATGAACAGAGGTGCCAGAAAAGAAAGAAAGCTATTCCACAACGTGGATATCATAGATACTGCTGAGGAGGGCCTGGCTATAGGCCGCTGTGAGGACGGGCGGATCATCCAGGTCAAAGGCGCCGTACCCGGAGATATCGTAGATGCCGTCGCTCTGGAAAAGAGAAAGGGAATGTACATCACCAAAGCAACTGCCTTTTCAACCCTTTCCGATGATCGTACTGAGCCCTTTTGTATTCATTTCGGATTGTGTGGCGGTTGCAAATGGCAGCATATGTCTTATGAGGCACAGTTGCGCTTCAAAGCCAAACGAGTACAAGATGCCTTCCAAAGGATCGGTGAACTGGACCCTTCGATCATTCAACCAATAGTGGGCGCACCACACCAACAGTACTATCGTAACAAACTTGAATTTACTGCCTCCGACAGAAGGTGGCTGACAGATGAGGAGATGAGGTCGGATGTAGAATTTCAGAAAGATGGTATCGGATTTCATTTGCCTGGTGCATTTGATAAGGTCCTCGATATTCAACATTGTCACCTGCAGGCAGATCCGTCAAATGAGATCCGCCTTTTTATCAAACAACTATCCATCAACAACCAATGGCCGTTTTTTAATCTACGGCTCAAAACAGGTTTTATCAGGAACATCATAGTCCGCAATAACCTGGCTGGTGAAGTAATGATTGTCCTGGTGGTAGGTGAAGCCAATCACGAGTGGATAAAAATACTGGTGGATAGCATTGCTGCACGTTTTCCAAAAGTAATCTCGATCTATTCGTGCATCAATCTCAAGGTCAATGATTCTATCCATGACCTCACCGCACAGCATGAATATGGCGCTGAGACACTCGTCGAACAGCTTGATCATGTGCGTTTTCATATCGGTCCGAAATCTTTTTTCCAGACCAATAGTGTCCAGGCCGCCAATCTGTATGCATTGACAAAACAACTGGCCTCTTTACAGCCGGACGACAATGTTTATGATTTGTATTGTGGGGTGGGTAGTCTGGGTATTTATATGGCAGATAGTTGTAAGCGTGTTATTGGGATTGAACTCATCGCTGAGGCCATAGCAGATGCAGGAAAAAATGCAGCACTTAATAAACTCACCAATACAGATTTTGTGGTTGGGCAAGTGGAGATGCTGCTTGATCCTGTTTTCGTTTCGAAACATGGAAAACCAGACGTAGTTATCACCGATCCGCCACGGGCAGGTATGCATCCGGATGTGATTAAACATTTATTAGCTGCTGCACCACAGCGAATCGTGTATGTAAGTTGTAATCCCGCTACCCAGGCAAGAGATCTTAAAATGCTGAGCGAATCGTATACAGTCATTACGGCAATCCCGGTCGATATGTTTCCGCAGACGCAGCATATCGAATGTGTAGCTTTATTGGAACGAAAATGAAAAAGGAAGTCTATCTCGAACAGTTCGCGGAAGAAGTTAACCATTACCATGGATTGATGCAGGAAGCCTTTGAAGGAGTCATCGATGAAGGGGTTTCGAATTATCCTGTGTTTATTTTTCATCAGCAGGAAGTCAGTGTGGGGCTGCCTATTGTAGACCGCCATCAGATAGCAGGTGAGTGGTCGGTCAACATCTCCACGCTGGAAGAATTTTATATCAAAGGGCTGGTAGTGATTGAGAAGGTAGAAGAAATTAAAGCAAAGATTATAGGTCATCCACCACAGTATTGCTGTCTTGTATTGGTTGAAGGAAAAGGGAGTTTGATCTTCCTGCCGAGGGAGTCCAGTGCCGAATAATATGGCCAGGACACATTTGTTGGCGTGTTATTTGGTAGTCAATATGTTAAGCTACGTATAAAGTCATCTAAAATGAAGCCATCAGTTGGGATAATAGGAATGGGTGCCATGGGATGCAACCTTGGCAGAAACCTTGTTGCCAGGGGCTTTTCATTGTCATTGTTTCACCCTCTAGCTGATAGCCTCGGACAACATCCTCACCTAAATGTGATGTCTCAGTTTCCGGAGTTGCAAGATGTCAGTGTGTTTGATGACTTTAGTGGGTTTGCTCAAAGCCTGCCATCACCCCGCATTATTTTTATGATGGTCCCACCGGGAAATCAAGTTGATGATTTTCTTAACACGGTGATTTCAAGTTTGTCCAGGGGCGATGTCCTCATTGATGGTAGCAATGCACACTATGATGATACAACCCGGAGAGTAAATGCATGGAAAGAAAAGGGAATACATTTTCTGGGTTCTGGTTTTTCAGGCGGCAATGATGCTATCCTCAATGGGCCCTCTATCATGCCGGGCGGAAGCCGGGAAGGATATGAGCTGGCTGCGCCGGTTTTAAAAAGTATGGCCGCAACAGCAATCGATGGATCACCTTGTTGCGCCTATATCGGACCAGAAGGAGCAGGCCATTTTGTCAAAATAATTCACAACGGAATTGAATACGCGGAGATGCAATTATTGGCCGAGGTGTATTCATTGCTCAGGTGGGCAGTTGGATTGACGCCCGATCATATTGCGGAAGTAATGTCAGGATGGAAGACAACCGATGCGTCAGGATACCTGCTTGATATTACGTTAAAAATACTCAGACAAAAGGAAGATGACCGATGGGTCATCGATTCGATACTGGATAGTGCCAGCCATAGAGGATCAGGTGTATGGGCTGTTACGGCTGCTGCCTCTTCCGGTATTCCAGCGATGATGATTACAGCAGCTTTGCATGCCCGTTTTTTATCTGGCCAGCGACATATCCGGGTGCACCTGGATGAAGTGACCCGCTCACAGCCCAGGAAGAATACCTCTATGGGGACAACGGACCTCTATAATGCGTATCAACTTGCAAGGCTTATCAATTATCATGAGGGATTCTCCATCATCCGGGCAGTGTCAAAACAAAATGATTGGGGAATCAACCTTGCTGAATTATCAAGGATCTGGACCAATGGATGTGTCATTAGATCCTCCCTGATGAATCGCTTTGTGAATCTTTGGGAAAACTGGGATGATGAGTTGGTTCTCCATCCTGAAATCAAAACTACCATTGCGTCTGCATGGCCAGGATTGAGGCGGATCACACATATGGCATCTTCAGAAACCATTTTTACACCTTGCCTTGTGGCTGCCTCTCAGTATATCGCCGGGGCTTCTTTGCGTTTTCCGACCGCTAATCTGATACAGGCTCAACGTGATTTCTTTGGCTCCTACGGCTTCCGTAAAACGGATGATAATCCTGCCAACATCCATCATTTTCCGTGGAATAGGGAATAATCCGCGCCATCGCCCTACTTTTGCAACTTAATTTCAAGTACCAGACATGCGGGAAAACCTCCACAATGAATTGACAGAAGTCGCTGTAAACGTGGGCGTTGCTTCGGTATCGGACCATCATTTGGTACACCATAATGTCTGGAAAGAGCGCTCTTTATTCCTCCTTAATTTCCTCAAAAACCCACTTCGCAATGCCTCGGTGATCCCCAGTTCGAAGGCTGCCGGCAGGGCCATCGTATCCGGACTGGACTGGAATACGATTCACACCGTTGTGGAATTAGGCCCCGGTAATGGCACGTTTACAAACGAGATTATTGCGAAAAGCAAACCGGGCACACACATCATCCTCATCGAACTGGAAGAAACCTATGTGGAGTTGTTACGCCACAAATATGGCAATCGAGTTACCGTTATACATGACAGTGCGCATCGCATGAATGAAATCCTAAACGAGATGAACCTGCCCAAAGCGGATCTCATCGTCTCCAGCCTTCCATTTTTACAAAAACAAATCAGCCGCATGATCTTCGCGGCCATCCTCGAACAAACCAAACATGGAGCAGCTTATAGGTTCTTTACCTACATGCCTCCGGTGATGAAATGGTTTTATCGCGGGCTTCCACTGCATAAGGTGAAGTATGTTCTCAATAATATTCCACCGATGTGGATCTTTGGAATAAATTAAATATTCCCTGAAAGAGTATCATTAGCAGGAATGAGGGGTTAAGCGTTATGGAAATGTGGATTCTGCTTTGTTGTATTATTGGTCATAAGACCAAGCATCATGACAAGTGCTGTTAAAATGATTACTTGAATGATAAGTGAATTGTTTACCAGGGGAATACTTTGTGTCGGTGCAATGGATAGAAAAAGCAAAATAGTAATGAGTCCTCTTGGGGCAATAAATAAGAGGGGTGATAATGGAAGTTTGGATATCGAAAGCTGAATAGCCCTAAACAGAAAAATCGCAGCTACAATTCCTACTGCCCAAATCAGCGTGTCCGTATTCAGAATTTCATCTGTTTGAATCAGGAAGCCGAAAAGTAAAAAGAAAAGAGCTCTCACCAAAAAGGCTGCCTCAATGGTCAATTCCTTAAACTTATGTACTTCCTTATTCAATTCGTCTGGCTTCAACTTTTGAATCCATTTGAACCGTTTCAATTCGTCGAGGTTGCCAAGAAACAAACCGAATAATAAAATAAAAACAAGTCCGGGTAAATGATACACCTTTGAAACTGCGTAAATCAAAATGATCAGTAGAATGATAGGTCCAAATTTTATATGATGATCAATATTTTTAAGCAGAAAAGCCAGACCGATGGTGGCAATGAACGAAACAAGCGTAATGAGGAGGAGTTGTAAGCCGAAATAGCCGAACGATGAAAAACCAAAACTGTCATTGAGGGCCACGAAATTGAAGAACAAAACGCCCAGGATATCGGACAAACTGCTCTCATAAATGATAAACTCCTTATTAAACTGCGTCAGTGATTTTACACTTGGAATTGCAATGGCACTGCTGATAATGCAGAGTGGTATAGCATTCGTCAAGCTATCTTTGAAGGAAAATTGACCAAAATGCTGGAACAAGAATGACAGCAGAAATGCCATCACAACCATTGGAAATAATGAAGCCACAAACGATTTTTTTATGAGTGATGCTTTTGACTTGTTGAATTCTAACTCAAGGGAACCTTCTAAAACGATTAGGATCAATCCAACTGTTCCAAAAATGGGTAAAAGGGGTGTCAGACTAGGAACATTGATTCCTACTAATAGAGCAATTTCACGCACCCCAAAGCCTAACATCAATAACAGTATTACCGAAGGCACCTTTGTCTTTGCAGACGTCAGGTCAAAAACATAGGCCAGCAAGAGCAAAGAGCAAACTGTAATAATAATGGCTGTAGTCATAATTGGCTGTTAATTATACTCCTTTGGCTAAAGCGTATGCATCTTAAAGGCATTTAGCGTAATGTTCCCGAGGTTGAAGTTTTTGGCGATCGCGAGGAAATTGCAGTAGTGGCAAAGTAAATAAATTCTGGAAATGAAATGCAAAACATCATGCGGTTTCACCGATATAAACATTATCCACCTGGAAGGCCAGTAAGGATAGGTCTTTTGAGCGTATAGTGATATGTTTAGGCTAGGTTAAAGTTGCTCGGCAACTGAATGAACCTCCGAGCGCGAGGTACGCCCGCCCGGTGGTATGAGAGGCGCACTCCGTTAGTCTCGATAGCTATCGGGAGTTGGCAGGGCCGCCTGCTCGATTATGCCCAGTTCACTTCTCTCCACTGGCAGAAATTGTGTTGCTTAATAATTTTCATAAAACCTTAGTTTGTTTTTAAGGATATTTAATTCAGTCCGTAACTCCCGTTCCTTCTCCAATAAATTAAAAACAATATCAATGCCCTCCAGATTCACGTCTAGCTCGTTGTGAAGTCTGATTATTTTTTCAAGATCACTAATTTGGTCTTGATGTAAATATTGATTTTGCTCAATAATTTCGATTTGGATGAGCCCCATTTGGGTTAATGCCTCTACAAATGAAATTTCAATGTCATAATGCGAACAGAGTATTTGTATTGATATTAAATGTTTTGTATTCATTTTGCATTCATTTTTTGTAATTCCTTGAATAGCTCTTTTTCTTTTTCACTTAGATTAGTTGGTGTCTTTATATGATAGGTTATGATCATATCGCCATATTCTCCTTCTTTTTTATAAACGGGAAAGCCTTTTCCTTTCAATTTTACTTTTGATTCATTTTTCGCTTCGGGCTTTATCTGAAGTTTGACTTTACCACTAAAGGAGTCTACCATGATTTCTCCGCCCAAAATGGAGGTGTATAGATCCAGATCAACATGCTGATATAGATCATTCCCTTCGCGTTTGAACTGCGTATGATTGCTGATATTGAATTTGATATATAAATCACCATCTGGCCCTCCATTTATTCCCAATCCTCCTTTTCCTTTAATTTTTATCACTTGGCCGTTTTCAACGCCTGCGGGTATGGTGAGCCTTATTTTTTCACCATTGACTGTTAGGATTTGTGTTTGATCGGTGTAAACGTCTTTTAAATCAAGATGTAATTCAGCATTGTAATCCTGACCTTTAAATTTTGGACGATGACTTTGGTTATAAGATGATCTTCCTCCACCAAACATCGATTCAAAAAAATCCGAATATTCTTCTTTTGAAAAGTCTTGCTGACTTGATTGATCTGTGGAATATTGTTGTTGTTGTTGTTGTTGTTGTTGCTGTTGGCGTCTGGCTTTTTCATATTCTTCTCCGTGTTTCCAATCTTTTCCATATTTGTCGTATTTCTTCCGGTTTTCAAGATCACTCAAAACTTCGTTTGCCTCATTTATTTCTTTGAACTTACTCTCCGATTCCTTGTTTCCGGGATTTAAATCAGGATGATATTTCCGGGCTAGTTTCCGATAGGCTGTTTTAATCTCCTTTTCGGTTGCTGTCTTCGGAACGCCCAAAATTTTATAGTAATCTCTGAATTCCATTTATTGATTTTGATTTTCGTATTTTTTCTTCTGCTTGGGCATAACGTTTTGCGGGTTGGCGAACGGGGTGATTTTCACCACATTTATTCATTCGAAGCACTCCTGTTTGTTGACCCACAAAACTGTCCTTCGAAGCACTGAGCCGCCACTTTTGCCAAATCGCTGTGTGTGCCCTGATTGGTAAATATAGTACTTTAAAGAAAAAATTCCCAGAGGGTGGTAGTTCCTTATACGAGGGCGTAACGCCCCGAAGTACTTGCTGAGCGGACCCGAAGCATTAGTAAGTCGCAAGGCTTGCCTTCAGCCTAGTCGATGGGTGGTGTGGGGTGACCCATGCACTGAAGAAAGCGGCTTCTTTAATGAAGTGGATCATTGCAAACTTCGACAAGTTCAGCACAAGTATGGCATGATTGGAAAAAGCCTGACCGAAGAAGAAAGAACTTTCTCCGTTTGGGAATTGATCCTCGCCATGCCTATATGTGGAGTAGAACTAGAAAGGGTGGTTGGGCTGCGGTTGGTGGGCTGTTGTACTAGGTTGCGAAATAGTTGGTCGAACCATAGCAGGAGGATGTGTCAATGCAAGCCGATCCATCGCCCAAAGTCCAATTCTGGGCACTACGCTCACTTTTGATCGATTCAAACGGCGAGGGTATGTATCATTGCTTGATCACTATTTCAAAGTTGCTCCTTAACTTAATGAACCGCTGTATACGAGGCCCGCTTGGTTTACGTATTGGCTTGTGTATAGAAGTCGAAGGGTACAGTGGTGCGTTGTGCTGAGCGTAGTCGAAGTATGAGAGGCGCATCTCGTTAGTATCAACTGGCGGGGCCGCCTACTCGACTAGCTGATGCCCTGTTCTCCGTCCGAAGCGATACTGTTTCATGTCAGCACAAAAGTAAGAAAAAGAGATTTACATTCAAAGCTCTTTCGGTGCAAGTTTGCAATGTAGCTGTGCGGTGGCTTGCAAGCTCTTTTTTATTTTTTAGGGTTGGCAGGGTGTTTCGGCAAAAAATAAAAATGTGCTTGCAAATGCGTTTGCAATAGTTGTTGTGTCTGCCTACTTATGAGATAAAGTATAGATTTTAATAACGGCTTTCTTCCGTTTTATTCTGTTGGGAAAGAATGAGCCCTAACGAAGTATCTTTTGTAATGTAAGCCCAAGCCCAATTGATGAAAATGATGAGTTTGTTTTTTACACTTAGTATCAACATCAGGTGAACAAATATCCATGTGAGCCAGGCAAAATAACCTTTGAAATGTAGGAAAGGTAAATCAACAACTGCTTTGTTTCTTCCAATGGTTGCCATTGAACCAAGATCTTTGTATTCAAAGTTTATGGTGGGTTTGTTCTGTTGAATATTTCTTAAATTCTTCGCTAATAATTTTGCCTGATTGATGGCAACATTCGCAAGTTGTGGATGTGCTTTAGGATAGCGTAGTGTTTCCATGTAAGCAATATCGCCAAGGGCAAAAATATTTTCGCTTTCAAAAACTTTATTGACGCTGTTTACTTTTATTCGGTTGGTTGGTGTAATTATTTCGGGAGTGAAACCCTCTATTCTATTTCCTGTAACACCTGCTGCCCAAACAACAGTTTTTGTTTTTAGTGTTTCGCCTGTGCTAAGTGTGAGAATATTTCCGTCATAATTTTTCACAAATGTTTCGGTATAAATTTTCACGCCCATATCTTCTAAATATTTTTTTGAAGCAAGTTGGGCCGTATGGCTCATGCTGTTCAATGTGTTTTTAGTTCCTTCAACAAGCAAAATGTTTAATCTTGAAAAATCAATTCCGCGATAATCTTTTGGCAAGACATCTTTTTTTATTTCTGCAAATGCTCCTGATAATTCAACCCCTGTGGGTCCTGCGCCTACAATTACAAAGTTGAACAAGCTTTCTTTTTCTTCTTCGCTGGCTGAAATTATATTTTCAAAAGTTTGCAGAATGTGATTGCGAATGGTAATGGCATCATAAGTAGATTTTAAAGTAAGTGAATTTTCTTTAATAATTTCATTGTTAAAAAAATTGGTTGTGCAACCGATTGCAATTATTAAATAATCATAATCAAAATCTCCAATGCTTGTAGTAATTTTATTTTTTGTTTTGTCAACACTAAATACTGTTGCCAAACGAATTTGAACATTGGTTTTCTTTTTAAAAATATTGCGAAGCGGAAATGAAATACTGGAAGGTTCAAGTTGTGAAGTAGCTACTTGATAAAATAGCGGTTGGAATTGATGGTGATTTATTTTGTCAATTAAAACAACATCAAACAGCTTTTCATCTAATGCTTTTATGAATTGAATACCTGCAAATCCACCACCTACAACTATTACTTTCTTCTTGCTTTTGTTGGCCATATTGATGTTTGCGGTTTTTCTACTTTCTTATCTGTTTAAGTAGCAAATAGAAATATTGAGAATAGTTGCAAATGTTACCCAAAGCAAATATGGAATTTGTGGATAAGCGGCAACTGGTTTTATCTTTTTGAAAAGCGAAATCATATAGATGATTAGAAACCACATCAATAAAATGTCAATTACTGAAATTAAAATTGTGTGAAAGGAAAAGAATAAAATACTCCACCAAAAATTAAGAAATAACTGAACACCAAAAACTGTCAATGCTTTTTGTCGTAGTTTAGTTTTGGGTGTGTTCCAAATTATAAACATAGAAATTCCCATTAGAATATACAACGCTGACCAAACGGGTCCAAACAAATAACTTGGAGGATTGAATGATGGCTTTGCCAATGTATTAAACCATTCTCCGTTCATTTCACTTCTAACTAAATATCCTGAAACACCACCGATTGCAAGTGGGAGAACTAAACTGAAAATTAGTTTGGGTATTTTGTTTTTGCTTTTGGATGGTAACGAAGTTGAATCTTCCATTAGGGTTATTTAAAAAGATAAAACCTCACTTAAATGAGGCTTTATCTTAATGATTTAATTAAATTATTCTTGCGGTAATAATACTTTGTCGATCACATGAATTATACCATTTGATGCTTCACTGTCAGCAGCAGTAACTTTTGCTCCACCCACGGTTACACCACAGTGTTCGTGATACTCGTTATGCCAATCTGACATATGATCCACTCTCATCAAGAAAATTTATTTACTTTCTTCTTGCTTTACCAATTTGTTGTAAACACCCATGATTAAAATTGGGGCTACCCATTGCCCTACAAACGAGGCATTTTTATCGTTGCCCATACATTTTAGTGTTAGCGAAAGTGCTGCTGCACCTATAGCTGCAAATAAAAATGTATCTGATGGCAATTTGATTGTTTGCTTTTCAATTGCCTTGGTTAGCATGTCTTCTTTTGTTGTTGAATTTTCCATTTTGTTTTATTATTTATTAATGAATTGAGTATTTACAAATTAATTTTTCCGTGTTCCCCTTCTGCATATTCTTTCCCTGATATGATGGCTTTTAGCATGTTGAACAAAACAACCATTTTACTTGAACTACTGTCCCAATAATTTACTTCGTTGGGAACTACTTTTATCAGTGTCATGTCAGGGTCGTCTAAGCCAAGCGGAAACCATGCCTTCATTATAGAACTCCACAACTCTTTCATTTTGCTTTTGTCGTTTACTAAAGTTGCAGTGCCGTGTATCATTAAATAATTTTGACTGCTTTCGTTGGCAATAGCAATAGAAACATTTTTACTTGTTTCAATTTCTTCAACTTTATAGGATGATGCTTTAGTAAAAAACCACATAGTTCCATCGTCATCAATTTTATTTATACCCATTGGTCTGCCTGATAAATTTTCATTATTTATTTCTTGTGTAATAAACATACAGATACGAACATCTTTAACCATCTCCACTAATTTATCTACATATTGATTATGTGCCTGTTTCATAAAATATTTTGTTTTTAAATTGTAACTAAAAATTTATACCACAAAGGCATAGGTATTGAGTGGGGTTAGCGTTACACAATAAAAGTAAAAAATTACATCATTCACACATTTGTCACCTTGCTAGAGAATTATCTTGGTGCGTTGGGGCAAAATTATATATGAGGTAAATTGCGTTGGCTTGTGATTCGGCTTTGCCTCTCTTTTTATTTTGCGAAGAATGGCAAACACGGCTTGTCCGAATAAAAATGTTCAGTCAAAGCTCGTCAGTTTGATGGTAGCACTGTCCCAATAGGGATTTAGCTAACGTTTTGTGGCTTGGCGAAGGTGGCGATTTTCACCACAAATGTTGATGCGGAGAACCAATGTTTGATTAACCACAAATGTGTCTGCGGAACACTGAACCCGCTTTTTTGCAAAACCGCTGTGTGTGCCTTGAATGGTAAATATAGTTCTTTAAAGAAAGAATTCCCAGAAGGTGAAAGTCCCTTGTACGCGAGCGAAACGACCCGAAGTACTTGTGCTGAGCGGAGCCGAATCATTCGCAAGTCGCAAGGCTTGCCCTGAGCGGAGCCGAAGGGTGGTGTGGGGCGACCCATGCACTGAAGAAAGGGAGACTACAAAGATCGGTATGGACCCTTCGACTGGTTCGACTTGCTATACGCATCCTTGGGCTATGGTTCGACAAGCTATACTCATCCATGTCTTACAGCTCATCAACCGCAGCTCACCAACCGTTCGCTCTGGGTAAACCAGGCAGGAATTGCATAAGAGGTATACTGGATTTGGCTACGATGTTGAATCCAAAGATTCGAGGATGGGTTCAATAGTATGGAAAGATAAGCCGTACAAGTCTCAACCCTGTATTTTATTACCTGCATCATCGAATCATCCGGTGGATTCTGAACAAGTACAAGGGCTTCAAAGGTAGCAAAGTCAAAGCCGTTATATGGCTTAGACACATCACAGAAGCATATCCTTACTTATTCTACCATTGGGGATTGGGTTACAAGTTGGTCTGATCTACTGGACTAATTTCTGATTGCATAATAAGAGCCGTATGAATCGAGAGGTTCACGTACGGTTCTGTGAGAGGTTTGGGGGTGAAATTCCCCCTTACCTACTCGACTAGCTGCTGCCCTATTTTTAACTTTCAATTTCAGTTGTTTCGCTTGCTTAAACCAAAATATTCCAAGAATTATCGTAACTATTAGTAATATGATGGCTACTGGTTTATTGTCTGTTCATAACCATTTTATTCCTGTGCGCCAAAAGTAAATGCAAAACATAAAAGTCCGCATATTAGTGTAAAACGTATTAATAAATTTCTTTTTTTTATTATATTATATTTTAGTTTGACAACCATTTGTCGATACAAAAGTATGTCGTACTTGAATCAAACGAAAGAAAGTTGGGGTTGAAAAAAGGTTGATTGCAGGGTTGAAAAAAGTTTTATTTGATAGTATCTACGTCATTTTCAAAGATTTTTGTTTCCCTTGGGCTCTTAATCCCAAGTATTTTGTAAATTTGGTTAATATGAATTTTGAGAGTATTTAATTCAATATGTAGGTCTGCTC
>Ga0163151_10005887_pt1 | contig 15324 bp, 11 predicted proteins | sample OliLakLV19MP5IB2_FD_145596 | JGI IMG/M metagenome (GOLD analysis project Ga0163151, IMG submission 145596) | Freshwater microbial mat bacterial communities from Lake Vanda, McMurdo Dry Valleys, Antarctica - Oligotrophic Lake LV.19.MP5.IB-2 | ecosystem: Environmental > Aquatic > Freshwater >...
TAATTTGCAACACTTTTTATGCGAACAGATATACTCAAGAAAACGATATTTTCATTTTCCCTATTCCTAATATTTTCTTCCTCCTTTAGCCAATCGGGCGATTTGAGGGGTACAGTTGTAAATGCCGATGATGGCACCAGCTTAGAAAACGTGGTGGTGAAGCTTAGCGGCACCAAGTTGCAAGCAGCCTCTGATAAGAATGGTATTTATAACTTTGGCAAAGTAAAAATTGGCGATTATAACCTTATAGCAGAGGCTTCAGGATTCGATATTTATGAAATAAACATCACCGTTAAAGGAGATAGGGCCAACAATATCAGTATATATCTAAAACCCCAAGCAAAAATAATGGAGGTAGTAGATGTAAACGCCAAACGTGGTCAAAAAAAAGACAGCAATAAAGTTGATATAGGTGTTATAAAAATTGACCCGAAAAAAGAATTTCCACGATTGCCCTCGGTGGGCGGCGAGCCCGATTTGGTGCAATATCTTCAAATACTTCCAGGTGTGGTGAGCAGTGGCGACCAAGGTGGGCAATTATATATTCGTGGGGGTTCGCCTGTAATGAACAAAATGTTGCTCGATGGCATGACTATATATAATCCATTCCATTCCATTGGCTTATATTCTGTTTTCGATGGCGATATTATGAAAGATATAGAAGTACACTCAGCAGCATTCAATGTGCAATATGGTGGCCGCATAGGTGCTGTGGTTGATGTGACTACCCGCGATGGCAATAAAAAGAATTTTTCGGGCAAGGCTTCTGCTGGGCCTTTTGTGGCCAAAGTCATATTTGAAGGCCCGCTTAAAAAGTATAAACCTGGCGAAGGAAGCTCTTCGTTTTTGGTAAGTTATCGTAACTCTTACCTCAACCAAAGTGCTCCCAAATTGTATCCTTATGCTGTAAAAGAGCAGGGCTCACTCCCCTATTCTTTTCAAGATTTTTTTGGTAAACTGAATATGACTGCGGCGGGTGGCAGCAAACTTAATTTTTCTACTTTTAAGTTTAGCGACCGAACTAGTTTTCCTGGTTCTACCCATTTTGCTTGGGACTCGTGGGGCGGTAATCTTAATTTCCTGATGATACCTGAAGGGAATTCAAGTGTTATTAATGGCGTGCTTGGTTATAGCAGCTACAAAATGCAGCAACTAGAGACTGACCAAAAGCCACGCTATAGTAGTATTGATGGTTTTAATGCCGCCATTAACTTTACCTATTTTTTTAGTGCCGATGAATTAAAATATGGCATCGAGACCAATGGGTTCGCAACCGATTTTCATACGTATAATAGTGCTGATAGATTGATAGAACAAGTGAACTTTAGTACCGAGCTTTGCTTATATGCAAAGTACAAGCGTCGTTGGCGTAAATTTTTATTGGAACCTGGCTTGCGAATGCAATATTATGCGTCGCTGGGAAACTCTTCATTGGAGCCACGTTTCCAAGGCAAGTATGATATTACCAGTTATATGAGATTGAAATTTGCGGCAGGTCATTATTCTCAAAACTTGATGTCGGCAGTGAGCGATAGAGATGTGGTGAACTTATTCTACGGTTTCTTGAGCAGTCCTGAAGACTTACCAAAAACTTTTGATGGCAAACCTGTTACTTCACGTCTTCAGAAATCGGATCATATACTTATTGGTTGGGATATTGACTTAACACGCAAAAGTAATTTGAGCATTGAAGCATACCGCAAAACCTTTGGACAACTCACCAATGTGAACCGTGATAAAATATATGATAACAGCGAAAAAAATCAGAATAAGCCAGAACAATTGCGTATGGATTATATTATAGAAAATGGCTATGCACAAGGACTCGATTTTAAATATGTATGGGAAAATAAACACTGGTATTTCTGGTCGGTATATTCGCTTACCTATGTTACCCGTTATGATGGTGTTCGCCAGTATTTCCCTACCTTCGACCGTAGGCATAATATTAATTTATTGTTGAGTTATAAATACCAAACCAATACCAATCGGGTACTATTTAATGCACGGTGGAATCTAGGTTCCGGATTTCCCTTCACGCAAACACAAGGGTTCTACGAGAAGATTGATTTTACTAATGGAATTAGTAGCAATTATGCAAATGCAAATGGCACTTTGGGAATTCAATATGCACAAATTGGTGGTGGCCGCTTACCGTGGTATCACCGTTTGGATATTAGTGTGGATTGGAGACATAATATGAAACATCAAAAGTACCTGAATGTGAATGTGGGCTGCACCAATGTATATGATCGAAAAAATATATTCTATTTTGATAGGGTAAAATACAAGAGGGTAAATCAGTTGCCGATTATGCCCACAGTGAGTGTGGCATTTGGATGGTAAAGGAATATTTTATCCGCCGCGGATTATATTTAGAATTTTATATTTTTTATGAGATTAGTGTATATAGGTTAAAATGAACCGAACAGCCGAAAACTATAATATACAAAAAAAGCTGGTAGCGATTACTATCATACTTTTTGCGATTAAAATTCTTGCATGGTACCTCACCAGTTCGGTCGCCATTCTTACCGATGCACTTGAGTATACTATTAATGTGGTGAGTGGACTTGTAGGACTTTATAGTTTATATTTGTCGTCCCTTCCTCGTGATACAAACCATCCTTATGGTCATGGCAAAGTAGAGTTTCTTTCTGCGGCTATCGAAGGAACTTTAATGGTGGTATCGGGTTTCTTAATTATATATGAAGGCATCAATAACCTGCAACACCCACACGAAATTAGTCGATTGGATTATGGTATTTATCTGGTAATTTTTACTGCCGTGATTAATTATTTAATGGGTTATTATGCTATCAAAAAAGGGAAGAAAAATAAGTCCGTAGCATTAGAAGCCACAGGTAAACACATGCAGTCAGACACCTATGCAACTATAGGTATCATAGTAGGACTTATTTTAATTTATATATTTCATTATACTTGGATTGATAGTATAGTAGCAATACTATTTGCATTTATCATTATAGTATCTGGCTATAAAATATTACGTGGTTCTGTGGCAGGAATTATGGACGAAGCCGATCACAAATTATTGAACCAAGTAGTAAATGTATTGCAAACCAACAGACGGGAAGCATGGGTCGATTTGCATAACCTACGCATTATTAAATATGGAGGCACTTTGCATTTAGATTGCCACCTTACGGTGCCTTGGTATTATAATGTGCATGAAGCCCACAGAGAAATTGATCATCTAGATTTATTAATAAAGGAAAATTTCGGTCCTAGCGTGGAAATGTTTGTGCATACCGATGGCTGCCTTGATTTCTCCTGTAAAATATGCACTCTACCCGATTGCCCTGAACGCAAACATGAATGTGTGAAAATAATTGACTGGGATATTGAAAATATGTCGAGTAATAATAAACATAGGATGGGTTGATACCGAAACTTAATATATAATAGTCCAAAAAAAGGGGGACTAATCCCGAATGCTTTCGGGATGTAGTTCGGCATTACCATTCTAAAAGCTAATCCGCCCCAGGCGGAGAACTATTATAGTTTAAGAAATGGTATAATATATTATAATCCCGCAAATTTCTTAATAGATTCTGCAACAATCTCGCCGTTCATTTTTTCTATAATATGTGGTTGTTCGTCAAGAATTATATAACTTGAATTTAAAATTTCAGCAGCGGCTTGCAAGGTTTCTTCTTGTGTAACCATGTGGTCTTTATTTCCCACACACATTTGTACTGGAATTTGTATAGCATTTAAATGAGCCGTTGTAATAGGATTTTGTCCAATCTGTTGTAATATATTTTGAGTATCGGATAATATATAAGGCCAGTTATTTGGATGAGCATTTTGTTGCATGGTTAAAAATTGTGGTGCTTTTTCACTTACAGTATTATAGTCAAGTTTCATTGCTTCTTTGTTGGCAATTGCGTCATCCCACAACATTTTGGTGGCAATTGTATATAGTTTTTGCAAACCTTTATAGTGATTGGCTGCCATATACAATCCCAAATATCCACCCATACTATACCCTGCCATTATATAATCGTTCAACCTATTTCCTTCCGTATAATTCAATATATAATCGCTGAAATATTTCAAATTAGTTTCTTTCATTGGCTCTAAAGATGCACCATGACCTGGCAAATTGATATTGTGTATATAATAATGTTCTTCCAAATGCGTAACGATATGTTGCCATGAGTTTGATGAGCCCAAGGCTCCATGAACCAATATTAAATTTTGCATGGGGCAAAAATACAGTTTGTCATCCTGAGTTTATCGAAAGGTGGACAAACTAGAATCATACTTTCCATGCCGTCTTCGATAAACTCAGACTCACAAGACCTACCTTTGCCACATATTATGGACGAGCTTGAAATTATAGAAGAACAACCCGAACTTTTTGAGCACTTTAGTATTATAGTCGACAATGGGCAAAGTGCATTGCGGGTGGACAAGTTCCTGATGCACAAAATCCAGAATGCCAGTCGTACTAAAATACAGGCCGCAGCCGATGCAGGTTCTATTATCATAAATGGCAAGCCAGTAAAATCTAGCTATAAAGTAAAACCTGCTGATAAACTCAGCATTGTGCTACCCAACCCACCTCGCGACACTGAGTTAATCCCCGAAAATATACCACTTAATATTGTATACGAAGACGATCAATTATTATTAGTGAATAAAGCTGCTGGCATGGTGGTACACCCTGGATATAATAATTACCATGGTACTTTGGTAAATGCATTGGTATATCATTTTCAAAATCTTCCCACACACAGAAACGGAGAGATTCGCCCAGGATTAGTACATCGGATAGATAAAGATACATCAGGCATATTGGTGGTGGCCAAAACAGAAATTGCGATGAGCCATTTGGCACGTCAGTTTTTCGACCATAGTATCAACCGTAAATATATAGCATTGGTATGGGGCGATGTGGAACAAGATAAAGGCACAGTGGTAGGTCATATAGGGCATAACCTCAAAGACCGACGCATTATGCAAGTATTCCCCGATGGCGACTATGGTAAAGAAGCAATCACGCATTATACGGTGCTTGAACGTTTCCATTATGTAACATTGATAGAATGCCAACTGGAAACAGGGCGTACCCATCAAATTAGAGCACACATGAAATATTTGGGTCACCCCTTATTTAATGACGCCACTTATGGAGGCGATAAAATTTTGAAAGGTACCACTTTTGCAAAATATAATCAATTCATTGATAACTGTTTTAATATAATACCTCGCCAAGCTTTGCATGCAAAAATGCTTGGTTTTATTCATCCCACCACGCACGAGCATTTAATTTTTGAAAGTGAACTTCCGATAGATTTTGCAGGAGTAATGGACAAATGGAGGAATTATATAGCTCATAATAAGTAATTTTGTATTAATTTAGCAGCCTCTTATGCTAAATGGAGATACCTTATTGTATGAAGAAGTAAAGGAACAGGTGCAAGTACTAATGGACTTGTCGCCTAACTATACCTTTTTTAAAGACAAATTCTTTAGGTATGTGATGGTGAATAAAAACTTTGCTACTTTTCAAAAGAGACCACCGGAATATTTTATAGGTCGAACAGATGAAGATTTCTTGGAGAATTTTGAGTTGCTTGATACTTTTCTGAAACAGGATATTGAAGTTTTGTCTAAAGAGGGTAAGATTGAATTCCCTGTTGTGGAAATACCTTTGGAAAGTGGTGAAATTCGCTATTTCAGAATTACCAAAGATATCATTAAAAACTATCTGGGTTATGATAAGCTTATCTTTTGTACCGCAGTGGATGTGACCCAAATTATTGAGAACGAAAAACAGAAACAAGAAAAGGATGTATTTTACAAACATCTGTTCAACAATAATTTGGATGGTATTGTATTGTTTGATTCTACAGAATATAAAAACTTGGACTGCAATGAACGGGTGCTCGAAATATTTAAATGCCGCAGAGAGGAGTTTTTAAACTTTGAGGTAACTGTGAACCAACCACATTTTCAACCTGATGGCACAAAGACAACCACCTTTATGGAGCATAACATCTCCGAAGCTAAAAGGCTCGGCAAGTTGCGTACTACTTTCCATACCTTGCGATTCGATTTTTCTCCTTGTGTTTTAGATATACATATATATAAATTTAGTGAAGTGCATCCTGACCATGTGGTAATCATCTTTAAAGATATTACAGAGCAATATAATATGATGGAGCAAGTGATAGAAGACAAGGAAAGGTTTAAGAACTTGTTCGAGCGTAATCCATCAGGTGTAGCCATTGTTGATTTCGATTGGAATGTAATTTCAGTTAACGATTCATGGGTGAAATTGTTAGGCTATACTTTAGAAGAATTGAAAGAAAAGACTATTCCAGGTATTAGCCACATAGATGACATGTCTTTGCACAATGAATTGAAGACAAAAGCAATTAATGGTGAGATTGACACTTATAAATTGCGAAAGCGTTATATTAAAAAAGATGGCAATACTTTATATGGTGAGCTTACGGCTGGGGTTGTAAAAGATAAAAAAGGCCGCCCAAGTTATTTAATCGGAATCCTTTCAGATATCACTGATATGGTGAATACCCAAGAGGAATTGAATTCAAAAAACGACCACCTCCAAAAAATTATCGAAGAGTTAAACACACTGGTATATCGGACTTCTCATGACCTTCGCTCTCCTATTACTTCTGTGATGGGCCTCACAAACTTGTTTGAACTGAATGGTGAAGACGACCCAAACAATATATATGTGAACATGATGAAAAACCAATTGACCAAATTGGACAATGTAATTAAAGACATCATCGAGTATCACAAAATAAGTCACAATGAACCCGAAAGATTGGTTGTGGATTTTGAAACTATTATAAACGACAAGTTTGACCAACTTAGGTTTCTGCCCAACTTTGATAAAATAAACACCACTATTTCCATACAGAAAGAGGTAGACTATATCGGTGACCGATATTTAATCGGCATTTTGTTTAATAACTTCATTTCTAATGCTATCAAATACACTGATTTCGGTAAACCTCATAATTATATAAACATCAATATCCATATAGATAGTGAAAATGCCTTAATTCGTATAGCGGACAATGGGATAGGTATTGAAAAAGAATATGTGGATAGGATTTTTAAAATGTTCTTTAGGGCTACCGAATTAAGTCAAGGAACAGGACTTGGTCTTTATATGGTACGAGAAATTATCAGTAAAATGAATGGGCAAATAAATGTTGATTCGAATTATGGCCAAGGCACCACTTTTGAAATAATACTACCTAATAAGGTGCAGTTGGTTTAGTTCATCAGAACTAATTTACCTGTAAGTGCTTTCCCATTATCCATCTTCACTCTTACCAAATACATTCCGCTAGGCAGGTTTGACAAATTCATTTCGGTTGTAGCTAAAGACATATAGCCCGATGAAGTTACCAATTGTCCGTTCAAAGTAATGATGTCAATATTGTAGTTTACATTCTGGTCTTTCTCTACTACAAACTTAAATTCTCCTTTGGTTGGATTGGGGTAAATAGCCAAGCCACGATTAATAATAATATTATGCTGATTCTTTTCTGAAACCCTAATCAGCTTTTTGTATATACGTTCACCGCTGCAACCAGTTTCAAAATCATCAATTTTCAAAATCACATTGTACAAACCTGGTTCGGTATATATATGCAGAGGATTGGGTAAATTAGAATTGTTCAGAGTGCTTGAGTTTGCATCACCAAAATCCCAAGACACAAATTGATTATTATTAAGTTTACTGTTGAAATTAACGACTAAGGGAGCAATTCCCTCAACAACGTCAGCAGTAAAATCAGGATTTATATCTTTTACTGTAAATATAACTTTATCTTTTGCCTCGCATTGATTTTCGTGGGTCGTATATAGTAGCTCATGTTTGCCTACACCAGCTTTTTGCGGGTCGAAGGCATTCCCATCAACGCCATTTCCCGACCATGTGCCGCCAACAGGTATTCCTGAGAGTAATTGTTCCCCGTTATACATGCATAATGTCTTGTCATCGCCAGCAATTGCAGTTGCGGTATTTTTAATAGTAACAACCCCATGAAAATAGGAATAGTCACAAGCCCCTTCTGCCAAGTATTTAAGCGTGTACTTATAGGTTCCTGGGCCTGGATAAGTGTGCGTAGGTTCCCATTCATTGGTTTTTAAAAAACCGTCGTCGCCTGACCATTCATAAAATTGCGGCAATTGGTTTTGATTGGAACTGATAAAGTGGAATTTGGCATCCGTACAATTTTGAAGTTCATGAGCCGCCATTACAGATACCTGTTCATAGTTTATAAAAATAGAATCGTATTGTTTAAAATCACTGCAATCGTTCCAGATATGTATCGTATAAGGAATCCAACGTTTGCCCGAATATTTTAGTGTGAAATCATTATTGTTCATCAAAATATGATTGTCAATAAACCACTCAAACTGAATAGCTCCATTGCCTTTTTCAATTTTATATTTGAATTGGATTTGGCCACAATCAAGAATTTTAACGTTATTTACAGCAAATATCTTTTCACATTGCCCAAAGGACGACTTAGCCAAAGATAGGCCAAACACCAGTAAAATGAAGCTGATAGACTTTTTCATGGTAGTTTTATCGAGTCAAATGTACAAAGAATTTCAAACAAAAAAAAATTTTTTTATACAGGCAACTTTTTGTTCCTTTGTTAGGTCATGTTTTTTGTAGCCCCTAAATTATTTGATATGGACGACAAGGAACTTGTGGATGGATGTCTTTTAGAAAATGTGATTTTCCAAGAGAAACTATACCGCAAGTATTGTGGCAAAATGATGGGGCTAAGTTTGCGTTATGTTAAAAGCAGAGAGGAGGCCGAAGACGTAGTGCAGGAAGGTTTTATAAAGGTTTTCGACCACCTTAAAAATTTCAGGTTCGATTGCCCTTTAGAAGGATGGATAGCAAGAATAATGGTGAACACGGCCATTACTTTTTATAACAGAAATAAGAAAACAGCGTTTGAAGAAGACATAAACAATCTGAATGAGGATATTGGACAGCATTATGAAAATGTAGGGCAAAATCTTCAGGCACAAGACTTACTCAAATTAATCAATATGCTTCCTGACGGATATAAATTAGTGTTTAATATGTTTGCCATAGAAGGTTATAACCATAAAGAGATATCGCAAATGCTAGGTTTTACGGAGAATACCAGCAAAACACAATATTTTAAAGCCCGGAATTATTTAAAGAAATTATTAGAACAACAATATTTAGCCGAATATGAATAAAAATATAGAAGATTTATTCAAGGAAGGATTCGAGGGCTTTGAGCAACAGCCCAAGAATGATTTGTGGGACAAGATTTTGCAGCAAAGGCAGGTCAATAACCTCACGAATAATCCAAGCCATGAAGTAACTCCCGAACATATATATAGCAAAGAATTTAAAAACTTTGAAGCTCAACCCAATGAAAAAGTATGGCAAAATGTATTGGTGCATATCAATAGTCGACGTCAGCAAAAGAAATATATGAGTTGGTCTCTGCTCCTCTTGTTGCTCATAGGAAGCTGCAGTTCTTTGGTATGGTTGTATAATGGTGATTCAAATACAAGTTCGATGGTGGGGCAATCAAGTAAACCCGCAGTTGCACAACCCGAGCAAGAATCGAACAATACAAGCACGCATCAAACTAAACAAAAAAATAATAATCTTATTGAGGAAGCTAATCAAAATATTATTGCTAATAGAAAGGGCAATAATCTTGCTGTTAATTCAAACCCAAGAAAATATACGCCCACAGCTAAATTACCTACTATCATTAAGGCCTCTGCAAATACGCTCAAATCAAATGAAATTTTAAAAACCAATAACGTAGTCAACAATAATATTGTAAAAAGCTACGATCAATTAGCTGATAAATCATTGAAAAATATTGTGCCTGCTACAAATACAGAGCTTGAAAAAAATGGCGTTTCACCAGTTCCAGATACTGCAATAACAGCATCTCCAAATATCAGGAAAAAGGAGGAAAGTAAAACCGTGGCCACAGGCAGAGATGGCAAATGGTGGCGTGGCCCAACTTATTTTATGTATACCAGCGAAACTGATATGAACAATGAGGAATCCAATTGGAAATTTGGTGCTTCTGTGGGTTTTGACTTTCCTAGTGTTCGTTTCAAAGGAAACTCAACAGATCTATTATATAATCAATTTAGAAAAGATGATGAAGTTCGTGCTATTTCTTATAATTCCCAAGCATTTGCCATACGCCAATTTGGTCGTCTACTTTTTGTACAGTTTGGTTTTGGATATAGCTCCTATAGTTTTAAAGGCGATTATCAGCATAGTATATATTCAGTGCAGGACTCTACCACCCCGCAAGGAAACCATATATTTGATACCACCTATTCTTATAAGATAAATGCTCAAAGTCAATATAGAGTTAATTATATTGATATCCCTCTAGCTTTTGGGTTTAATTTTAGTGATAAACGGTCTAATTATTTTATGAAAGCTGGCGGAGTTTTACAATTATTGGGGTCGCAAAGTGGAAGTGCGTTATCACCTGTTTCGCATCAGTTGGAAGCTCTTGGTGCTCCAAATCAATTATCTGCAAACAGGGTTGGTGCTTCTTTGTTATTGGGTGCAGGGGTCAATTATCAGATAAAACATGAGCTAAGTATATTTGCAGAAGGATGCTATAAATATAATATTAGTTCGTTGATGGGCAATGCTGCACAGCAACAGTTTATCAATTCACTATCTATTAACGGAGGAATTAAGTTTCATATAGATTAATACCGAAACTCAATATATAATAGTCAAAAAAAAGGGGACTAATCCCCCCGCATCCCGATAATGATCGGGATTAAGCGGGGCATTCGGGATGTAGTTCGTTATTACCATTTTAAAAACTAATCCGCATCAGGCCGAGAACTATTATAGTTTAAGAATTGGTATAAACTATATACTCGCCTTAATCATGCGGTATTTGCCGTGGATGTCTTGTTTTAATTCTACTTGGGTATAATACTTTTCGAACAAGTCTTTGGTTTGCGAATGATAATCTTCGTGAATTTCGCAGTATATAAATCCTTCAGTTTTTAAATGTTTTTGTGCGAATTGTATGATAGCTTTATAAAACTGCAAGGGATCGCCATCGGTAACAAATAGAGCGGAATGTGGTTCAAAGTCCAACACATTTTTTTGCATTGCGTTTTTATCCGCTTCCGTTACATAAGGTGGGTTTGAAATAATGATATCATATAAACCATATTCCTGTTTCGGACCTAAGATGTCCTCTTGCATAAATATTATATTCGCCTTGTGCTTTGCAGCATTATTGGATGCTACTTGTAAAGCGTCTTTTGATAGATCAACTGCGGTAAAATCCCAATTGGGATTGTCATATTGTAAAGTGATAGGGATAATTCCGCTTCCTGTTCCAAGGTCTATGCATTTTAGGTTTTGATTTGCAGAGCCTTTGAAATCTTGCTTAATCCAATTAATTAATTCCTCAGTTTCAGGTCGGGGGATGAGGACATGTTTGTTCACCACAAATTGCAATCCTGCAAATTCAGAAATGCCAGTAACGTATTGAATGGGTTCGTGTTGTAAAAGTCGTGCAAGGCTCTCCTCAATTAGTTTGATTTGTGCAAAACTGAGTTCCAAATCGGGCGATGTCGCAATCTCGTTTACCCTCATTATACTAAGGTCTTCAAGCAGTATTTTCGCCATTTGATTGGCTTCGTTTTCCACATATTCACCTAGCAAATCTTTGCGGATTTCATCGAACCAAAACTTGAGAGTTGTATTTGAGAACATTGACGATATATCACCCGATAGCCATCGGGGCCTATCGGGAATTTGACTTAGGAGTTAGTTTACTGTTAACGATATGTTGTCCATTTCGGAACTTTGAAGTGGGATTTAGTTTGCGGTTATTAGTATCTTAATTTATATGGTGGCCCCGAATTTATTTCGGGAACCACTAACAAGAAACACACAACCGTTGGCAAAACTGCGGTCGGTTTTCGTGAGTTTTATAACTACAATCCGATATCAACAACATTACGCATTAAATCATCCATGGTTTCTGCTTTGCGTATGAGGTGTGTTTTGCCGTCCATCACCAATATTTCTGCTGGACGAAAACGTGCATTATAGTTATTGCTCATCGTAAATCCATAAGCACCTGCGTTTAAGATAGCCAATACATCGCCTTCTCTTACTTCAGCAATAGAACGGTCCCAGCCTAAAGTATCGGTTTCGCATATATAGCCAACCACGGTATATATACGCGGTGTACCTGTTGGGTTCGATATATTAACGATGCGATGGTAAGCGTCGTAAAACATGGGGCGTATCAAATGGTTTTGCCCAGTGTTTACTCCTACAAATACTGTAGCTGTTGTTTGTTTTACCACGTTTGTATTCACTAACAGGTGCCCCGATTCGCTCACGATAAATTTACCTGGCTCGAACCAAAGTTCTAATTCACGACCATACTCTTTGCAAAATTGTTTAAAGGTCTCTCCTATTGCTTTGCCTAGTGCTTCTATATCAGTAGTGATATCGCCATCTTTGTAGGGAACTTTAAATCCGCTACCAAAGTCAATGAATTCTAAATCGGGGAAGTTGCTTGCGGCTTCAAACAATAAATCGGCTCCTTGCAGAAATACACCTGCATCCAAAATATCGCTACCTGTGTGCATGTGCAGTCCGTTTACAAAAATGCCTGCCTGCTTTACCACACGGGTAATATGACGCATCTGATGTATCGAGATTCCGAACTTGGAATCGATATGTCCCGTTTGTATATGAGCATTGCCACCAGCTACTATATGTGGATTGATACGAATGCAACAGGGAACGGTTCCCTTATATAAATGCCCGAACTGCTCGAGTGTACTAATATTATCGATATTAATCCTAATTCCTAATTCCACTGCTTCTTGTATCTCGGCAAATGAAACGCAGTTAGGCGTGAACAATATTTGTTGTGGTTCGAATCCTGCCAATAAACCCAAATGGGCTTCATTGATGGAAACCACATCCAATCCCGAGCCTTCGTTCTTTAATAGCTTTAATATATTGATGTTGTTGAGTGCTTTGCAAGCATACTTTATCTGCACCTTGCAATCGACAAATGCATTTTGTAAGCGGTGATATTGTGAAGAAATTTTAGCAGCATCGTAAACAAATATGGGCTGCCCATATTCTTCTACTATCTGCAAGGCTGGTATTCCGCCTATGGTGTATTGGTTATTTATTAATTCCATCCAAGGATTATTTTATATTTTACTCCCCTCGCCGCAGCGGGGCTATCGGGATTTTATTTTATATTTTGTTTATGTCAGTCTGTCCCCCCGCAAGCTTGCAGGGCTATAGGGATTATCGAAGGCTTAGGGCAATACTCTGCCTACCATACGTGGGAATGGGATGGCTTCGCGTACGTGAGGGAGTTTGCATACCCAGCATACTAATCTTTCTAGTCCTAGACCAAAGCCTGCATGCTTTACCGAACCATACCGACGCAAATCTAAATACCATTCGAAAGCTTCCATGGGCAAGTCGTGGTCTTTAATTTTTTGAACCAAGGAATCGACATCGGTTTCACGTTCGCCCCCTCCTACTATTTCGCCATAACCTTCGGGTGCTAACACATCCACACCTCTGGCAAAACGTTCGTCTTCGGGGTCACGTTTTAGATAAAAAGCTTTTACGGCATGTGGCCAGTTATATACCATAATGGGCACATCGAACAAGCGGGTGATCACCGTTTCGTCGCTGCCGCCAAAATCGTTTCCATATTCAAAATTCCTTGCACTGCTAAGCCATTGTGGTATGTTGCGGGCGTCTTCCTCTAAATCTTTTAATGTTTGCTTGAGTGTATCAACTTTGTTTTGGTTAAAGTTGATTTCACCTTTTTTCAAGCTGCCAGATGCAATTTTTTCTTCACGTTCTCTTATTTCGTTTTGTATAATACCAATTTGCTCGTGGGTATAAGCCAAGTCCTCTTCTAATGACTTGATGGCGTTTTTACCATTCACATCTTGCTCCCCTTTAATGATGCGAACTGCTTCATCGTATGTGAGGCGAGGAAAAGGTTTTATAATGTTTTGCAGTAAAGTTTTATCACGGCCTATTACATCGAGTTCCTTATCGCAATCACGCAATACATCACCAACGTTGCGTTTGAGCATGGCTTCTATCAAATCCATGTTCATGAATATATCATGAAAAGCCATCTCGGGTTCTATCATCCAAAACTCGGCAAGGTGGCGACGGGTTTTACTTTTCTCGGCACGAAATGTGGGGCCAAAAGTATATATTTTGTTCATGGCAAAAGCCATTGCTTCGCCATATAGTTGTCCGCTTTGGCTTAGGTAGGCAGTTTCGCCAAAGAAATCTGTTTCGAATAAGTTGCTAGTTCCTTCGCAGGCATTTCCTGTAAATATGGGTGCATCCATTTGCACAAAATCTTGCTCTTGAAAAAACTGGTGTATGCTATAAATAATCCGGTTTCTAATTCTCATGATGGCCCATTGTCTCTGACTACGCAACCATAAGTGACGCTTGTCCATGAGGAACTCAACGCCATGTTCTTTCTTTGCAATGGGATAATCGATGGCGTATGATAATACTTCCAAAGTAACTACCTGAATCTCGACGCCGCCAATTTGCTTTTCGTCCTTCACCACAGTGCCCGTTAACTTTACCGAACTTTCCAAACCTAGCTTACCTGCACATTCAAATTCGCTTGGCAATACCTTATTTGCATCCACCACGCATTGACACATTCCGTAGCCATCTCGCAGGTTAATGAACACGAGCCCTTTGCTATCACGGCGGTTGGCTACCCACCCTTCGAGTGTAACTGTTTGGTTTTGGTGCTTTAGTAAATCTTTTATATAAACGGTTTTCATTGATGAGAAAATTGGGGTGCAAAGTTAGGGTTGGGATATTGGATATTGGATATTGGATTTGGGGTCACGAATTGCCGAAGTGTAGATTTCTGGGTTAATGGAATGGGGATAATAGTTTTTGTAAATGGCCACATTAGTATATTTTCATTTACAACGAGGACAACAAACGTTATCGAAAGGTAAAACGACTTAATTAATAATATAATACTTTATACCAATTCTTAAACTAAAATAGTTCTCCACCTGTGGCGGATTTGGTTTGTAGAATGGTAATAGACCTCTTTCATAATTCAAATAAGAAAAGCCAAATTATAACGGACACTTTATTTTATTGTAGTATCGCTCGCCGCGAACTCCGATAACTATCGGGGCTTCCTTTTTACACAAAAAGGAAGCAAAAGTGTTTTTATTTACCAA
>Ga0163151_10005896_pt1 | contig 15297 bp, 11 predicted proteins | sample OliLakLV19MP5IB2_FD_145596 | JGI IMG/M metagenome (GOLD analysis project Ga0163151, IMG submission 145596) | Freshwater microbial mat bacterial communities from Lake Vanda, McMurdo Dry Valleys, Antarctica - Oligotrophic Lake LV.19.MP5.IB-2 | ecosystem: Environmental > Aquatic > Freshwater >...
ATTAAAGTTCCGTGCGGAACGTTGGTCTGGAAATTATTGGAACAACCCGAACCGGTTTCCGAGGCGGAGGAACCGGCTGAACAACCCGATGCTGAGCAGGAGGGGGAGCGTGAACCTTTGGTTCTCTCGACTTCGAATCGCCCGTTGATCCGCCACACAGGCCGCGAACGAGCCCTGGAAATTAATCTGGAGGAAGACGAACTCGAGACCGCCAAACCGGTCGAAGGTGACCGCGAGCTGGTGGCTGATCTGACCGAAGACGGCCAGCAATTTGTGCTTTGCAAGGGAGGCCGGGGCGGTCTGGGAAACCGGAATTTCGCCACCGCCAGACATCAGACCCCACGGTTTGCGCAGCCGGGTGAACCAGGGACCGAGGGCAATTATCAGCTTGAACTTCGATTGGTGGCACAAGTCGGGCTTGTAGGTTATCCAAACGCTGGAAAATCGACCCTGCTGACCGCCATCTCACACGCCCGGCCCAAGATTGCTGCTTATCCTTTCACCACTTTAACCCCCCAGATCGGGATTGTTGAGTATAAGGATTTCAACCGTCTCACCGTCTGTGATGTTCCAGGTCTCATTGAGGGGGCTCACAATGACGTCGGATTGGGGCACGCTTTTCTGCGTCATATTCAGCGTTGCACCGTTCTGGTGATTCTCATCGACATGGCGGGGATCGATGGCCGTGCGCCCTGGGATGATTACCAGGCGATCTTAAACGAACTCGGGTTGTACAATCCGAAACTGCTGGAAAAACCCCGTCGAGTGGTCGCCAACAAAATGGATGAAGCGGTGGCAGAAACTAATCTCAAGAAGTTTAAAAAACGTATTCCCAAAACCCCCGTGCTGCCCATATCAGCCGGATTTGATGAAGGGATCGAACAGTTCAAGAAGATGATTCGGGACGCGGTGGAAGAGTCCACGGGCCCGATTTCGAAAAAAGTATAAGCTAGCATCGACAACTTTTTCGACGCGGCGCTTCTTGTGGCAAAGTGGGCGCTGGCAATCGGGGCATTTCTCATCGACCGCGTCGGCTTTGTCTTGCATGGCTTTTTGCACCAGCAAGCGCTGTAGTTCCAAAGCCGACTGGCGGATGTTCTCTTCGATGAAGCCCATATTCTGCTCGGGATGCTGCTGCACCCGCTGCAAACGGGTCTGGAGATCCTCCCGCCACCGGTGAGATCTTCTTTGCACAAGCCGTTTGAGTAAGGCTTGGACTTGGGCTAATTGTTGAGGGCCGAACGGTCGGCCTTGAAGGGTTGTTGGAAGTGCCATCGCACGGCACGTTGGCAGAAAAAAGAACCCGAGTTCCGAAAAAAAATCAAAAATCTTCAGCCCCTCTCCCGAAACCGTGAGTTGCGCCAGCACATGATTTTTTTGAAGAATCACCGCTTGACCTCGAAAATTAAAGGTCCTAAATTCCCGGACAATGTCGATTACCGCGCTTCAACGTGCAGTTGTAATCCCAGCCGTCGTCCTGAGTGTAGTAGTAGTAGTTCAAGATGATGCCGCCGGGTGTTGTTGCGTGTAATCCAAAATTTACCAAAACCCACGGCTGGTAACGGTCGTGGGTTTTTTTATGCACCCCCGACCGGCTCCGGTCATCTAAACATATGAGCAAAACAATAGAAAAAGCCGCGAACGAAAGACAGGAACTGGGTCGCCCGATGAAGGGCAGTGAGATTCTGGTGGAAGCGTTGGAACGTGAAGGGGTCGATACGATTTTTGCCTATCCCGGCGGGGCCAGCATGGAATTGCACCAGGCGCTGACCAAGTCCAAAAAGATTCGGACAATTCTTCCCCGTCATGAACAGGGCGGTTCTTTCGCAGCTGAAGGGTATGCCCGCGCCTGCGGCAAGGCGGGCGTTTGCATGGCGACCAGCGGACCTGGCGCAACCAACCTAGTCACGGCCATTGCGGATGCCTACATGGATTCCATCCCCCTCATCGCTTTGACCGGCCAGGTGCCCCAGGCCATGATCGGCAAAGGAGCTTTCCAGGAAACGGATTTTTTTGGGATGACGCTTCCGATCGTGAAACATAGTTATCTCATCACCAATATTTCCGACATTCCAAGGATTGTTAAGGAGGCGTTTCACATCGCTCAAACCGGGCGTCCCGGCCCTGTGGTCATCGATTTTCCAAAAGACATCCAGCAGAGCATCGCTCAACCAGTCTGGCCCAGGGAAGTGAACCTCAGGGGGTATCCGGCTCCGAAAAAGGCGGACGACCTGGTCTTGAACGAGATCATCGGTTTGATCGAAAAAGCTGAGCGCCCGCTCCTTTATTGTGGCGGCGGCATTATTTCGGGTGAGGCCTCGGCGGAACTCCGCAGGTTTGTCGAGCTGACCCAGATTCCGGTGACTACCACCATCATGGGTTGCGGGGCTTTTGACGAAAATCATCCGTTGTCATTGCGCTGGCTCGGGATGCATGGCACGGCCTACGCCAACTGGGCGGTCTCCGGCGAATTCGAGCACCGCAAAAGCTTCAACGATCCGATGGTGAAATTGAAGAACGGCGCCGACCTGCTCCTGGCTTTTGGGGTTCGATTTGACGACCGCGTGACGGGCAAGGTGGATAAATTTTGTGAAACCGGAACGATTGTCCATATCGACATTGATCAATCCGAACACAATAAGAATCGCAAAGTGCAGCTGCCGATTGAAAGCGACATCAAATATGCGCTGGGCCGCTTGAACGAGATGATCGAAGAACGCGCCATCGCGAAAAAATTCACCGCTTGGCATGAGCAGGTCCAGGAATGGAAAAAGCGCGCGCCGCTCAATTACAAGGTGACACAGGAAGTCATGAAATCGCAGCACATGAAGGATCATCTGGAAGGTTTGGAGAACGAAGTGATCCTGCCGCAGATGGCCATCGAGATGCTCTATGAATTGACCCACGGCGAAGCCATCATCACCACAGGAGTCGGGCAGCATCAGATGTGGGGCGGTCAGTATTACAAATATAAATATCCACGCCAGTTCCTGACCAGCGCCGGTTTGGGAGCCATGGGTTACGGATATCCCGCCGCCCTCGGAGCCAAGGTCGCTTTTCCCGACAAACAGGTTGTGGATATTGATGGGGACGGTTCATTCCTGATGAACGTGCAGGAACTGGCAACCGCGCACATTGAAAAAATCGCGGCCAAAGCCATGATTTTAAACAATCAACACCTCGGCATGGTGGTGCAGTGGGAAGACAAGTTTTACGAGGGCAACCGCGGGCATACCTACCTCGGCGATCCCGAAAACCGCAAGAACATCTACCCGGATTATATCGCCATGGCCAAAAGTTTTAACGTTCCTTGTGAACGTGTCATGTTCAGAAAAGATCTGCGCGCAGCGATGCAGAGGATGCTGGATTCCAAGGAACCCTATGTCCTGGATGTGATCACACCGTACACTGAACATGTCATGCCCTTTATTCCTGCCGGAAAAACAGTGGCGGACATGATCTATTAATCTTGAACAGCAAAACGCCGGGCCTGAAAACAGGTTCCGGCGTATTATCTTTTATGGTGCGATTCACTTTTCTCTCAATCCTTCTGGCGGTTCTTGCCGGTCATCCGGCTCTTGGCGCGGAAAAACTTTTTGACTTCAGCCAAAATCCGGTGAATGGGTTTCCCGCTGGATTTGTCAGCAAGGTGACTGGGTTGGGAAAGGCGGGAGAATGGAAGATTGTTGAGGAGGAATTTGAGCCTCAATTCGCGCCCTTGAGTCCAAATGCGCCGAAACCAAAGCGACCCGTCCTGGCCCAGTTGTCGCAGGAACCCCAGGATGAAAGATTTCCGTTCCTGATGTACAATGATGACAGTTATTCCGATTTCAGCTTTTCCACCAAATTGAGGATTGTCCGGGGCAATGTGGAACAGATGGCCGGCTTGGCGTTTCGAATTCAGGACGAAAAAAACTACTACGTTGTCCGCGTCAGTGCCGAGGGTGACAACGTTCGTTTCTATAAGTTTGTGGATGGAATCCGCTCACAGCCCATAGGTCCGGAAATCAAAATAGAGAAAAATATCTGGTACGAACTTTCTGTGGAATGCAAAGGAAACCAAATTCGCTGTTTTCTGGATGGAAAGGAAATCATTCCAACTCTGACTGACAACAGTTTTAACAAGGGAAAACTCGGTTTCTGGACCAAGTCCGACTCTGTGGCTTATTTCAGGGACAGCCGGGTCGTCTATACACCCAGGGTTCCCCTGGCCCAGACTCTGATCGACAGCACCATGGCGAAATTCCCCAGGCTTCTGGGATTAAAGATCTATGCCTTTACTGGAACCAATACATACGCCCCCAAAGTGATCGCCAGCACCAATGCCAAAGAAATTAATGCTGTGGGGGATCAGATCGAGTCCGATGTCATCCGTTTTACACGCAGCTATTTCGCCCGGGGGAAAGAGGTGTGCGAGGTCACTGTTCCGGTGAAAGACCGCAACGGCGAGACGGTGGCAGCTCTCAGGATCAGGATGAAACCTTTTGCCGGCCAGACGGAAAATAACGCACTGGGGCGCGCATTACCCATCAAGAACGAAATTGAAGCCGGCTTGTTGACCTCAAAGGACTTAATCGAATGAGGTTGATCGGATATCTTCCTTCAGAAAAGGAAGCCAGCACTTTCGGAAATTTTCTTTACTCCCAGGACATCGCAAATGATGTCGAACCGGAGTCCGACGGCAGATGGGCCGTCTGGGTTCATGAAGAGGAGAAAATCCCGCCATCCAAGGAGCTGCTCGACCAATTCCAGCAAAATCCATCGGCATCAATTTACCGGGAATCTGAAAAAAAAGCGGCTGAGTTGCGTTCGAAAAGCCAGAAGGACCTCGAAACGCATCAACGGAAAATCAAAGATGCCAGGCAGATTTTTCCCGATCGAAAAACTTTTGGAGTCGGGATGGTCACGGCCGTTTTGATCGGAGTTTGCGCTCTGCTCTTTGTTCTGGCACAAATGGGGACCAACTGGAACCGGTTCAACGTCCTGAAGATTACGGAGTTTGACGTCACCGGAAACTGGATGGAAAAACTCACGGGATTGACCGAGGTAAAAAAGGGCCAGGTCTGGAGGCTTTTCACCCCGATTTTTTTCCATTTTGGTTTTCCGCACGTTTTTTTCAACCTCTGGGGCCTGACTTTTCTTGGGTCAATAGTCGAAGCGAGAAAAGGACCGGTGAAGTTGTTGGGGTTGGTTTTGGTTCTGGCATTGATTTCCAACATGGCCCAATACCTTTTGCATGGCCCGGCCTTCGGTGGTATTTCGGGGGTGCTTTACGGTCTTCTCGGATATGTCTGGATCCGGGGACGGCTCGATCCTTCTTCAGGTTTTTACATTGATAAAGGATCTCTGATCATGATGCTGGGATGGCTGGTGGTATGCTGGCTAAAGCTGATACCCAATGTGGCAAACGCCGCTCATATTGGCGGGCTCGTGACTGGGATGCTAATCGGCTATTTGTGGGCCGGGCGCAGGGCCTGAACCCAGATTCCCTACAGTCAGTTTCGGCAACCCTCTACTCGCTGATTTTCAGCCACCAGAAACGACTCCAGAGGTATTTCTTCAAAAACTGCGGCGGTTTCGGCAACGACAATTATTCTTCCGTAGGGAATTTTAATTGTTGTTTGCCAGCGGTTATTTCGAAGGCGGCGCTTGGTTTCTGGCTTCGAAACTCGCCAGGGCGATCTCGATTTTGCGGCAGGTCAGGTCAAGCATGGTTGACCCGGGTCCTTTGAGAGCCAGATAGGTCTGGGCAATCGGCAGGAGTGTCCTGGCCTCCGTGAGTCTTCGTTGACGATAGAAAGTTTCAAGCATGCGGCTCAGAACCCAATATGGAGCCCCCGGATCTGCGGTAAAATCGAGCGGGCCATAGACGTCAATGTTCTGATCCAATCCCTCCGTGGCATGATGGAAAAACCGCTCCTCTTCACGCAAATCCCAGGCGATTTCCGCCAGGTGCAGGTGGTAGGTGCGCCGATTTTTTGGATCTAATTCCAGGAGCTTGTTGATCAGCAGCATGCAGTTTGAAGGGTCGGGTTGATGAAACACCGTGGATTGGAGCCGATAAACCTGCAACGAGAGGCCGGACAGAAGACGCAACGGTTCGACGTTGGTGGAGGCGGCACGCAAAAACAAATCCTGCTGGCTCTGCATTCTATCCTTGAACAGCTCGTGATCGAAAGAACCGGAGATGGTTCGCTGCATCATCTCCCATGGAATCAAAGCCTGTGAATCTTTTATCTGCCACGAATAAAGCATGGATCGGAAAATATCGGGCTGCAGAATCTTCTGATCCATGAAGAGCAGGGAGATTGACTTAAAATCCGCGACAGTCAGCTGGTGCTTGGTCAGGTACTGGTTGAGGAGCAATTCCCCGTTGCGATGGAATTTCTCGTCCAGCATTTCGACTTGAACTATGCTCCGTTTGACGAAGAACGCCTCCTGGGAGAGGTATTCAAGAATAGGAAAAGCATCGCTATGAATGCGGCCGGGCGGGGCGACAGCCAGTGCGTTATGTTCCGAAAGGATTTGAGCGCATAGGAAGGAAGCAAAAGACGTACAGCTGAACCGTGCAAGATCCGCTTTGATCTGCGGCAACCCATACCGAACTTGTGAGGCCTCCAAATCGACGCTGAATGGCTCCGTTTTACCCACCAGCAACAAATCTCCAGAACCAGTTTTCCACACTGTGAAGTGCGGAAAGGTGGATGAGAAGGTGCGGAAGACCATCTGCAATACTTCGTCGCTGGTTTCATACATCTGCACCCATTGCGCCATCAGACCGCCGGGACGAAGCCGCTGCTTGCAGGCTTCGTAATACTCCCGGCTGAAAACTCCGGCCACACCGGCCATCCAGGGATTTGAAGGTTCGCTGACAATGATATCGTAGCTGTCTCGGGTGATCTGAAGAAAAGATTTTGCATCTTCTATATGCACCTTCAGGACCGGGTTGGTTAAGACGCCATCGTTGTAGGTGGTGAAATAACTGTTGGCTTCGATCACTTCCGGTGAAATTTCCACCAAGTCAATATTGGTGATGGTGGGATGCCTGGCGATGGCCCCACAAGTCATTCCGCTTCCAAGCCCGATGACCAGGGCGTTTCGAGACTCCGGGCGGAGCAACATCGGAATGTGTCCGGCCAGAAGTTGTGTGGAAACATCGGCACCATTGCTGGCGTCAGTCTTTCCGTTCACCTTGAGCGCGATGGCTTCTCCGTATTTGAGGATGGCGACCGTTGAACCAGCTCCGTCACGAACAAAGACCGGTACATTTTTTTCCAGAATATCGAGAAAGTCCGCTTGTGTTGTTGGGGAAGTTCCCCGCCAAATTCCGGAGTTTAGAGCCGCATGCCACTTGGAATTGAATTGAAAACCGGACCACCAGACGAAGGCGGCGATGACAACCGGGCTAAGCGCCCAGACAAGCTTCCGTTGTTTGACCAGAATCAGGATGCCCAGCATGGCGTTGAGACCGATGCCTACAGCCAGAGTTCGTGCGAGGCCCAGGTATGGCATGAGCACAATTCCTGTGATCACAGTGCCAAAGACAGTGCCAAGCGTGTTGACGGCAAAAACCTTTCCAACGGACCTGCCTGTGCTGGCCATTTCCTCGCTTACCGCCTTGCTCACCAATGGAAGGGTCATTCCAAGGCAGATGGAGGGGATCAACATGACACCGAAACAGATGAAGCCCTGGATTATTCCATACAGGATGTAAGTGTCCGGATGCCGGACGATGACTGAAGCTGCTCTTACGAACCAATATGGCAGCAGATGATAAAAGAACATGGAAACCAAAAGTGTTCCTGCCAGGGCAAGTTCGGCCCATCCGAAGGCCCGAAGCGAATTTTTTAAGTTGGGCATCCGGTAGATCAGGTATGCACCGACTGCGATGCCGAAGATAAACGTGGTCAGCATCAGGGAGAAGGCATGCGTACTTGATCCGAGCGCAAGGGCCAGAATCCGGGTCCAGACGACCTCGTAAAGCATGGCCACAAATCCGGAGAGGCCGATGCCAAAAATTGCCAGGTTCACATCTTCCCGTGAAAACTTGATCTCCTTGGTAAGCACCGGCTCAGCCACCGTTTCCTGCGGCAAGGTCCCTTCTCCCACGGCACGGCTGATGAGAAGCGAAACGACGCCGGCGACCAGGTTCAGAAAGGCGCCCAGATAGACCGTGGCGTCCAGACCGATGGTTGGAATGGCCCAGAAATCTGCGATCAGGCAACCGACAACCGCCCCGGCGCTGTTGATGGCGTAAAGCGCACTCACCCGTCCTTTCAATTCTGCAAGTGAACGGGTGACAAATTTGACCAGCATTGGAAAAGTGGCACCCATCAGGACCGTGGGGAGAAATATGGTCAACGTGCTGAAGAGCACCTTCAGCAACAATCCCACGGTGCCGGAAGTATTGAATTTCTGGGCCAAGCTGATGTATGCCTGGTGACAAATCTGGTCGTAAACCGGGAAAAAGATCGCATAAACGGCGATGATTATTTCCAGCCATCCATAGACCGCGAGTGGGCGTTTGGTTTTGTCCGCCCTGATTCCGAACCAGGCGTTTCCCAGGGCCAAGCCTCCCATAAAAACAACCAAAACAGCCAATACTGCGTGGCTGGTATGTCCCAGGAAAACCGAGAGATACCGCATCCAGACAGTCTGATAAATCAGACCGGCGGCACCGGAGATCAGGAAACAAAAGATGATCGACAAATAGACGAGTTGAGGTGCTTTCTTCATGACAAAACAGGGAAAATATGCGCGGGCACAAGATGCTGTTTTTCCGCGTTGGAGAGACTTTTAAAAAGTGCGATTGAGGCTGCAGCCGTGCCATGGCTGGTTGTAATGGACTCCAGATTCAACATTTAATAACAGGTGTCGGAGGAGAATCTATATACAGCGGCAGGGTTTTCCAAAAGCATTTTTCTATCCGATCAAATCTCTTTTCATCACAAAATCATCCATCACGAATTCGCTGTCTAGGATCGACTCCGGACATTCCTTTCACCTCGATTCGAGGCATTGAATCGTTTTGCCGTCACGAACAAAAATTTTACCTCCCGCGAAGGCGGGAAAATTCCAGTTTTTCCCGCATACCTGCCATTCCCCGAGCTTTGTGTACTCCGCTCCGGGCTTGATCTGAATCAGCCGGCCGTCATCAGTCAACGCCAGAACCTGCCCGTCAACCAAAGCCACTGAGGAATGTTGGTCCCCCGCCCCCGGCGCGCTCCATATGGTTTTGCCGGTCGCCAAGTCTGCCGAAACGAAATTCTTTTGAGGTCCGTGACTGAAAATACGCCCTTGAAATTCCACGGGTGTGGAAAGATTTATTTTAAGTTCCCGATTCTCCCAGAGCAGGGAAGGGACAAGGTCCAGACCAACCGGTTTAAGCTGGTAACATAATAATCCAAGAGTATGGGAGGTGACCACAATCCTGTCTCCAATCACAAGCGGGGTGCTGGCATGGCGTTTGGCGCTGGTTTTTAGGGGGATCCGCCATAAAATTTTGCCCGTGGCCAGATCAAAACCTGCCAGGGCGTCGGCGGTGAAAGCGATAACTTGAAGGATCCCCGCAGGTTTTCCTACCACAAGGGAAGAATAGGCGGCTTCATCATTGCCACTTTTCCAAACCACGCGACCACTTTGCTTTTCAAGTGCCACGAGACTGGCACCATTGGTGTTGCCGACGGGAACGATGATCAGTTCGCCGGCCACGACTCCCGATCCGTTGTTGCCCCGGCGCTGAGCGGTTCCCTCCCTGGCTTGGCTACCCAAAAATTTGACACCAAAATCCTGGTCAAAATTCCTGGACCAAACGACTTTTCCATCCGAAACGCGAAAACATCTCAATTCGCCGCGGCAAGAATGAGCATAAACGTGTTCACCATCCAGGATGGGGGTGCTGCGTGGACCTGCACCCCACTCATCACGGAAAGTCTCATCCAGATCTGCGGTCCAGAGCTGGCGACCCGTGGCAGCCTCCACATAATGTAATGTTTCTCTTCCTTCCACATCGTCAAGGAACGCAAGCCGGTTCCGGGAGACCACGGGAGAGGAAAAACCGGGGCCGATATTGGTTTTCCAAACGACTCTAAATTCACCCTCCGGCTTGGTAAATTTTTCGTCTGAAGCAGCACGCCCATCTCTTCCGGGGCCCAGCCATTGTGGCCAGTCTCCGGCATTCGTGGAGAAAACCAGACAGAACAAAAGGAGTGCGGGGAGGAATTTCATGAATCAACTTCGGCAACGCACTACCAGGTGCCGTCCACGATAATACTAGTCACGTTTTTGGCCAAGTCTGCGGCCAGAAGCGGGACGGCCTGTCTCTCGGCGCTGGCCAGGTCAGAACCAACTCGGATGGCGGTTCGCCCATGAACCTGCCGGTTGAGTGTCGTTTTTCCATTGAGCCTGTCCACGACCACTATCTGAGCGTAGAGGGTGAGGTAGTAGTCACGGACAGTTTGGACATCTCTGGGCTGAAAAGCCAGTTCACTTCGTTCAAACCGGATGATCGTTCCTGTCACAGTCAGATCGGCATCATCGGACGTTTCGAGCCGGTAGGTGCCGTCCTGCTGCAATCGGCGGCGCAGGGCGAATGCAACAGGCTCGCTCAGCCGCGGTTCCAGTGTTTCGTTGAGAAAAGGCACCACTTTAATTGACCGCGCCCCAGCTTTCTCTCCGTTGGTCGGCCCGAGACGGTACCCTGCACATCCGGCGAAGAGGAACAAAGACACCGCGAACAGAAGCGGTATCAGGGCTGAAGCCGGGGTCGATTTGAAAATACCTGGCCGCATGACGTTAATTTTTCGGAGGATTGGCCTTGCTCTTCAAAGATTCAATGCGGCTTCTGGATTCGGCGGCCAGGGTGGAATTGGGATCTTTCAACAAAACTTCGTTATAATAAACCAGGGCACCATCCCAGCGCTTTTTCTTTTCGTAGAATTTGGCGATCTTGTAACTCCCGCGAGCCTGTTCAGTTCTCAATGCGGCAATCAGCCGCTGCACTTCAGGAATCCGAGGTTCATCGGGATACAAGGTCATAAAATCCGTGAATGTGGCAATGGCCTGAGCGGCGGAGTTCTGGTCATACTCGGCTGTTTTTGCCTGCTTGTAATAAGCCATGCCCGCCTTGTGCAACGCCTCCGCAGCCACTTCAGACCTGTCGTTGTAACGATCTGCGGCCCTTTCATAAGCCTTCACCGCCAGAGGATAATCGGCCTGTTTTTCGCGTGCTGAACCAATGTTCATCTGGGCTTTGGGTGCAATCGGACTGTAGGGTCCGTTCTTGATCACCTTCTCATACATGGTGGCTGTCTTGTCCATGGATGGGAAAAAAGGCACCACACCCCAGAGCTTGAACCATTTGCCGCCCAGATATGCAGTGGCAATCAGGTACTGGCGTTCAATGATTTCGTCGTAGTTGGAAATCTTGGGGTATTTTTCCAGAAGTTTCTGATATTCGTTGAAGGCTTTTTCTTCCCTTCCTCGGGCCTCGTAACAACGGGCCAGAATATATTGGGCCTGAGGAGCATGATCCGAAAGAGGCCATACCTTGACGGTTCGACGGGAGGCTTTCAGTGCGAGGCTGTAATCTTTCTTGTCCAGCGCCGCCTGGGCCACATCAAGCTGATCCTTGGCCCGTTGTTTTTGCCATTTGCCTGCGGAATCTGGTGTCTCGTAGTGCCACCCCTCGCCAGGAGTGTAAACCAAAGGAGCCGGAGATCGGAACGGAAGGGCCAAAAGCCCGAGAGTAACAAGGAGAAAAAGTGATGCCTTCTGACGAATCATCCGGTGACCGTATCCAAGGAGTTAAATGACGTCAAGAAACCGACATCTTCAAATCATCCAGCTGCATCCTGCTGCGACTATTGAATCGGAAGCAATTTTGTCTCTTTAGTTTTGGCCCGGGTGGTATGTTTGATGGAGTCGTTCAGGATCAGCTGAAAACTAACATTGGCCACGCCAAAAGTTGGCATGAGTTTGCCCACTTCCTGATGGCGGCGAACGATGCGATGAGTCCTCCGGAATGAATGCCTTAAGAAAACGGGAGCTTCTCCTATCATTGAAATACGCCACGATTGAGGCCTGTTTCAGCGTGCCGATGCTCAATCTGACGACAAGCAACCTCCCGTTCGCCATCGGTTTTGCGGTGAAAGTCCTGGGCTGGAATCCGGCGGCCATCGGACTTATGGCGGCCACCCCGCACCTCTGCAACTTTCTCCAGCCGCCTCTGACCTTTTTACTGCAAAAAAGGCTCTCCCTTTATAAAATCATGCTGCTCGGCTTCACACTGAACGCGGCTCCCTGGGCCTTTTTTTCGGGCATCACCATGCTCCCGCAGCACACCTCCCTGGTTTTTGCTCTCGTCGTTTTTCTTTCCAGCTTGTCCAACAGCGTCTGCGCGGTGGCCTGGTCTTCATCCATGTCGCAACTGGTGCCGCTCAACATTCGAGGCCGGTATTTTGGAAAGCGGATGCTGATTTTCAGTTTCTGGACCTTGGTGGCGGTCCTTGCAGCAGGTCAATATGCGGACAAAATGAACAATTCCCTGGCTGTTTTTGGCGTCGTTTTCGGTGCCGCATCAGCAGCCCGGTTGATCGGCATGTTTTTTCTCACACGCATGAAGTTTCCCGATTCTGTCATGCAAAGACAAACGGATGCGGCCGCCCTGATGGACTACCTGTCGGTCTTCAAAGACCGGGTCTATTTGGTGTTGCTCCTCTACATAGGATTGTGGGGCTTTTTTCTTAACATTGGGATGCCTTTTTACAGCGTTTACGTCCTCAAAGAACTCCATCTTGGACTGGGAGATCTTACATTCCTGACGACGGTTTCTGGAATTGGCGGTCTGATCTCCATGAAAGCCTGGGGAGTGTTGAGCGACAAATTCGGCAACAAACCTGTCCTGACGACATGCTCTATTCTCTGGGCCTGTTTTGCCCTGCTCTCCTGGATTTTTGCGGGGCCGGAGCGTCATTATCATCTTTACCTGAACTACTTGGTGGTAGGCTTCATGACGGCCGGCTTCCAGCTTTGCCAGTTCAACCTGATGATCAAGCTGGTGCCAACGGAGACCAAATCACATTACATCTCAGTTTTTTTCGCCTTCACCAGCCTGCTCACCGCCTTCGGTCCCATTGTTGGCGGCAAGTTATTGAACCTCATTCCTCCTGTCGTGGGCTCTTTTCTCGGCCAGCCGGTCACCAATTATCATCTGCTGTTCGCCGGATCGCTCCTGCTCTGTTTGGTGAGCGTAAACCTGTTGCAATGGTTGAGGGAGCCGGCTGTTCGCCCAGTCCGTGAACTGGTCCGCGTCATGCGGAATATGCGGGAATTCAACCCCCTGCTCAGCCTGGCTTCATTTGCCGAGTTTATGTTCACTCCACGTGAGATCGGACGTTTTGCACATCAATATGTGCGTTCACTCAAAAGACACACAGGCGCGGTCTCGGACGTGGGGGAGGAGCTGGTGGAAGGCGGTTGGAAGGCGCTCCGAAACCGCATCGAACGCAAAAAGCCAAAGTAGGATTTGAGTCGGCTTCACCGGCTTCAAATCGAATTTTCCGGAAGGAACAATTTTTCAAAACGATCATTCATAGCCCGGCCTTGTTCCAGCGAATCCCAGATCCATGTAGCCATTCCTTCAGCAGAAAAGGCCGGACAATTCCGAACGGCAGATTCCCTAAACTCCCTTTGACGATGATCCTGGCAAATCTCTTGAATTGCAGACTTGTATTGGGCCGGGTCATAATCGATCACCAGTCCAAGCTTCAGCCTGAGGACAAACTGAGCGGCACAGGTTTTCGGACTCCCCAGGACAAGCATCGGCATATTCATGGAGGAGAGCAGATAAGGCATCCGGCTGGGGAGGCTTAAAAGTGCCATACCCGGTCGGTCATCCCTGTCGTCCAGGGTTCCGCTGGGGATCACAGCAAAGGGATATTCCTTCATTTTCTGGGCCAGCTCGGTTTCCGGAATAAATCCGCAATCGACGATGCCCGCAGCGTTGAGTTCCTCCTTTGAAGTCTTCAGCCAGGAGGCCGCTGCATTGCCGAACCAATGAAGTTTGAGTCCGGTCTGCTTCATGAGGGCCACCAACATTTGCAGCCATTGACTGCTCCAAATGTTTCCGACCAAGATTCCGGTTCCTGAACGAAGAATCTCTGCGGTTGGAAAATGGGCCTGACGATTGATGATATGGGAGCCGACGAGAGGCGGAACAATCCAGAACCGGGACTTGAATTTTTTTTCGTATTCATCCCGCATTTGCGGAGAAATCGCCAGCCTCAGATCGGATTTTGCGAGAAGCTCACGCATCGAATCGTCGGGAATTCCCCTGGAATAGATATTGTTGTCATCCATGACGAAGGTGCAGATCCGGGCGCCAAACATTTCCTTCAGGGCGACGGCTGTCACCAGGTCATCCGCCAGATAGGGAACGCACAGAACACGTTTTACCGTCGTACCATTCAGGGAAAAAAATGTTTTGGCAAAACTTTGGGCACGCGTCAGTCCTGTCTGCGAAATGCAGACATGAGCGGAGTTCAGCGTCTGCTCTTTATAAAAGTTGGATGCTCGAATCGAGAGAAGGTTTTTTTCACCTTTAAAAACCCGGTTCAGGATCACGCCGGTACCGTGCCGGTCATTGATCTCATTGCTGGTGATGATGACGTCCGCGTTGCACATCAAATCCGAAGGAAGATGATCGCCCGAGTACCAGGGCGGCAGCGGAGGGGGCGGCACCACAGAAACACGACGCCTGAACAATTTCTTCAGCCTCTTTTTCATGATCAATTCAACAACTCGGTCTGGATGTTGGATGGAAAGAGGCGATGCTCATGAAACGAGTCTATTCATTCAGCGGCAGCCGGTCGTTGTCCAAGAAATGCAAGCATCATGACTGCCCGAACCATAGAAATTGTCCTGACAGATGGCAATGTCGAAACCAAAGCTTAACTGGGCGAGTCGGGCGGGTGTGATTAAAACTGGGTGAGGCCTCCCCGGCGTGCGGGTCTGTGACTCGCAGCGCTCTGCCATGAAGAATGCTTTGAAACAAGCGGCACCGAAAGGACTGACTTGTGCTGCGGCTCACAGAGGTCACAGAGCTGCGCTCCGCCGGACCGCGAGTCTCAGACATCCTGACCCCCAGCCTTGAATGGAAAGGTGGGATTGGAAACAAAATGAGACCGTTAAGGTCTTTTGTTTGGAGTTTGCTGCGGAGTGTTGCGAGGGCTAAAAATGGTTGATGCCTCAGGTTCAACTTCCAATATTTCCGTCCGGCAGTGTGGAGATTAATAATGA
>Ga0163151_10005899_pt1 | contig 15291 bp, 12 predicted proteins | sample OliLakLV19MP5IB2_FD_145596 | JGI IMG/M metagenome (GOLD analysis project Ga0163151, IMG submission 145596) | Freshwater microbial mat bacterial communities from Lake Vanda, McMurdo Dry Valleys, Antarctica - Oligotrophic Lake LV.19.MP5.IB-2 | ecosystem: Environmental > Aquatic > Freshwater >...
ATGTTGAGGTGCGCTTGCGCCCCGGATTCTTCCCCTTCGTTGAACCGGGCTTTGAGCTCGATATTCGCTGTCTAATCTGCGATGGCAAGGGCTGTTCGGTGTGTAAACATAGCGGCTGGGTTGAGCTATTGCCGTGCGGAATGGTGCATCCAGCGGTATTGCGATTCGGGAAGATTGACCCCGAGAAGGCTTCCGGGTTTGCTTTCGGAATGGGACTAGATCGCCTAGTAATGATGAAGTATTTAATCGATGATATTCGTTTGATCCACTCCGGTGAGCTGCGATTTAGCTCACAGTTTCAGTGCGGAGGACTGTAGAATGGTAACCGTTCACGAGGGGGGTAATTTTAAACATATTTGGTGGATTGAATCATTTTTAATCATTTCAAGACCGATTTGTCCTTTCTTGTCGCCCCTGAACGGGGCATTTTTTGTGAACGGTTAAACATATGGTCAGACACTCGCCAGCTCGCGTCAGCAATTTCGGGCCTATTGCGCTGCGCGCGGATGCCCGCCCATTCGGGGACCGCCTTCGGCGGACGGAAATGCACCCAATTCGTAAGTTTGCTGTAGTTTTAGCACCCTCCTGAACGGTTATCTAGAATGTTACTATTAGTTGATTGGCTTAGAGATTTTGTTGAGATCGATGCTACGCCGGCGAAGGTTGCTGACGCACTTACATTGGCCACCGCCGAAGTTGAGGGAGTCCATCAGGTTGAATATCCAGATCCGGTTCACGACGGGACAAGATCGCATTTCGCGATTGAGATTGATAATAAGTCATTAACTCACCGTCCAGACCTGTGGGGGCATCTGGGCCTTGCGCGTGAGCTCTCTACTATCTATCGCAAACCGCTAAATGACCCGTTCACGCCAAATTGGGCTGATGCGATTGTTAAACGTAATACACCAAGCGGGGAACAGCCGATCCGGATCGAAGTTGCTCCTGATTGCGCGTGTTTAGGTTTTGTAGGCATCGCAGTTGACGGAGTATCAGCCAAACCAAGCCCGCCGAAGATCCAGCAAAGATTGATAGCGCTAGGATTCAAGCCGATCAATCTGCTAGTTGATATCGGCAACTATGTAATGTTGGAGCTCGGCATTCCGTTACATATCTACGACCGCGAGCGGATCACTGGTGGAGTGTTGCGCGTTGCTAAGTTGGAATCCGCGGCACCGTTTGAGGCGCTGGACGGTAAAAGCTCGCAGCTCCTACCCGGCGATACTGTAATTAGTGATCAAGATGGCCCGGTTGTTTTAGCTGGAATAATCGGCGGGCAGCGTTCGGCAGTTAGCAACACGACCAGTTCGATCTTTATAGAGTGTGCTAATTGGCGCGCCAAGGATGTGCGTTTAGTCTCTACTCGCCTTGGAGTGCGCACCGATTCGTCGGCGCGATATGAGAAGTCGCTCGATAGTACTCTGCTGGAACGTTCGGCATTGAGGGCCTTAGAATTAGTGCTTGAGAATTGCCCCGGCGCTACGGTAGTTGGGTCGATCCAAAAGGTAGCGATTCAATCTCGCGACACCCCGTTAATTATCAAAACCTCGGCAGACTATATCAGCGGTACGTTGGGCAAGAATGTCGCAGAAAGTGAGGTCATCGCAATTCTTGAGCATCTAGGTTTTGAGTTAAAGTCGTCGGGTAATGAACTTGAGGTTAAGGTTCCCTCATATCGAGCTACAAAAGATATCTCTAGCGCAATTGACCTAGTTGAAGAGATCGGTCGAGTGACCGGTTATGGCAGCATCACGTCAACTGCCCCCGCTGCAATCGTTGCGCCATGTGGATTATCCAAGGCGCGGCGGTTGTTCCGCCAAACGCAAGATTTTTTTGTGTTGCACGCCCATGCCAATGAGATCATGACCTATCCGATGGTTGGAGAGCAGCTACTGAGTGATTCAGGATTTGGCGATTTGGATCGCAAGCTAACATTGGAAAATCCCTGCTCGCCGGAAGCTTCCATTATGCGCGGCTCAATTATACCAACGACTCTTGCTTCCGTGGCGCAGAATCAGAAACACTCCCAAGCGTTTCGAACTTTCGAGATCGGGCGGGCTTACCTTCCCGATGCCAAAGATTTTCGAGTTGAGAGCACACACCTAGCCTATGTTGATTTTAACCGTAGATCGGCGACGTTTGTGCAGGTGATTGAGCAGATCGAAGGGTATTTTGATTTTATTGGTGTTGGCGGAAAGATTGAGTTCCTTGAGGCCAAATCGGGCCAGACTGGACTGGTTGCAGCAAACTGGAGCGGCTTTCACCCCGCCCAACACCTACATGTTATGCTCAATAGTGCTGTGATCGCCGAGATCTTTAGCGTTAATCCGGCGCTATTAAAAAACTTCAAAATTCGTGGGAATCTCTGCTTGGCGCTTGTCGACCTTAGCGTGCTTGAGGCATACGCTGGAACGCGGGCAGTACGCTATGCGCCGATATCGCAACACCCAAAGTCGAGCGTTGATTGTACTGTAGTAGCCAAACCACGAATCACAGTGCAGCAGATTATAACAGCGATTACATCGGCCGAGATTCCAGCGCTTGACTCAGTGCGCTTAGTTTCGACATTTGAGATGCCTGCGGGTGAGCGTGCCGTCACCATTCGCGCAACGTTCGCGGATGCAACCCGGACACTTTCTGGTGCGGAGATTAAGGCAGCTGAGTCAGGTGTGGTCGCAGCCTTGGCAGCAGCCGGGTTTGGGTTGAAGGGGGTGTAGGGTTTTGCTACGCCGTTCCCGAATGCAATTCGGAATAGCAATCTAAGGCTGATGCAATGGTTGCCAGCGATGAATGAGCCATTAACCCCTATAAGTTCCGCAATCTATAGCGATTATCAAAAGTCGGAGCCAATAAAATTGGCAAGCCTTTTGAAATTAATCGCTATAGGCTATGCGGTACTGTCCCCACGAAGCCTTAAATATTAGAGAAGGGATCTTATGTTGCAAGCATTCCAAAGAGCAGGATATGAATCCGGCGTTATGGATATCGCCAAACAGTTCTTTACTCGACAGAAGGGCAAAGAGTTTAGTTCAAGAGTCGCCCGTGAGATGGAGTACTGGGCTGGTATAGCCGATAAGAATGTCAGCCACCGATCCTATAAAGAAATCATGGAGCGAATTAATTCCAGGTGCCCAGATTCTCTAAGAGAGTCATTGCTATTCAATGCTGACACAGCATTAGCGGTAGCGTTTCTGCGACAAGCAGCAAAGGACCTGCGTGATCGCAGATCTGGTATTGAGATTAGTAGTGAACAGCGGGAAAGAATTCGCAATGGGCTTCAGTATGTGAGAGATGCACGTAGCTCAGTCGAATAGATTGGACCGAGTAGTTTTTGAATTCTTGCTGCGATTCAACTACCCGAAGTAGTCTAAAGTATTTTGCTACATATCCTTTCCTCTCCCCCATAACACTGACATGCCGATATCATTTTTGGTGCTGATTTCACCATCTGTGAATCTTTGTTAACCACCCTCTAAGTTGTAAGTGTTGTGTACAGTAGTTCAGTTCGTCAGGTAGATAATTCGAGCCATAGAGCTTCGCCAGTTTTCGATCTCGGCATTTCAAGCCTTAGGAACGCTCGCCAGCAGTTCCAACAGCGGCTCGAATCTGGACGGCATAATATTGATGGGCTGGCGGAACTGGCAAATGGGGTCGTGGCGTATTGCGAATCCAGCGCAGACCAGCGCGGATTGCTCTCGGTTCACGACTCTGTTGGCTGGATCGCAGATTGTGGAAAGCTCAGGTTTCGCGATGACCGGCTCCTTGGGATTCTCGTCGGTCAGCTACCTGAGCCGGGCCCTGGGGACGGTATGCGGACCCGCCAGTGGATTACGGTACACTTCGCGCTTGCGCGCCTGATGTTTTGCCCAAACAACGCACCGGGATCCGATCCGCTCGCGTATCATCGATCTGTAGCGAATCGGATTACAGCCGGTATTTCCTGCTACTCGGTCGAATCACGGCATATTGCAAACGCAGCATGGGCTGCATCCCTCCTGCTCGGTGCAGATGCTGTAATGCCACTTCTTGCATGTGCGAGATCTGCTCAGGATTTTCGCCCAGCCGAACTTTTACAGCTAAGATCAGCATACAAGCTGAGTGACCAACCGGTGCCGCGATGGTTAGAAGATGCCACTACTCCGCACTTAGAGGAGTGCAGACTAGCGGCCGTTAATCTTGGGAATCAAGAACCGCGAATTGAATCGCTACTCAAAAAGTGCGAGTTAGATTATCGGGCGGGCCAGATGATCGACGGAGTGTGTCCGGATTTTGTAGTTTACAACTCAGGCCAGGCGCTACTAGCAATCGAAGTTGATGGGGAACGTCTACACTTTCTAAATTACGATCCGGCGCATGGCCTTGTTGGGAATGATTATGCGCAGGATCGGATCCTCTTGAAATCTGGTCTCTCGGTCCTGCACCTACCGGTGGCAGTTATTGGGGCGATGAAGAATGTCAGGCTTGCTGGGGTATTGGATGACGTATTGGCGCGAGCCCAAACAGCACCTCGAGCTTACATTCTGACGGCGGAGGGGTTGGTAGATAGTGCTCGGATCTGATAATCGCTAAAAGTAACGGTTGCAGATTTCCTCAAGCAGTATACAGTCCCTACGGGAATTCAAGTGTTGGATACCCTAAGCCGATAAGAGCGTAGTAAGTTTGATATAAATCGCCCCTCCAGTATAAGGATATTATGGCATCTGATTCCTCCGCTTCCTCCCTCAAAAAAGCCAAACGATTTTCTCAAACGATTTTCTCCACCCCAACTTTCTCGACCTGCACCTACCGGTGGCAGTTATTGGGGCACAAACGATTTTCTCCACCCCAACTTTCTCGAAATTGCGAGTCTCCATCGTCACATGAAGCTGATCTTCAAACTAAAAAAACTTCAATAATCTCAATGTGATATGTCGCAACGCAGCAAGTCAAACTTCGCAAAGTTAGACTTCGCAAAGTAGGGGGTGGAGAAATCCGTAATGGAGAAATCCGTAATTCTAGATCGTCATATTGTCTAGCTCCTAGCCCTATCTGTAATTTATAAGCAAGCGAGAAATGCCTGAAATCTCTCTTAACTTAATGGCCGTGGGGACGGAGTAGATTTAGGGAGCCCCAACTTTTGGCGTCATATTCATCTCCATGTCGATCCAGAACTTGTCTTTCTATAGCAGTTATGGCTATTAATAACTATGCAAACACCGCCAATTATAGGTCGATCTAAGATTCTTAACTCATTACAAGAGGTTACCAGATCGGAGCGGGCCGAACTTGTGGCTCTCTATGGTCGCCGGCGAGTTGGCAAGACCCTCTTGCTTCAAACAAACGCGGCCAAGCATGCCATCTTAACAATCTCAGTTACCGGTATTTCAAAAGCAAGCAATTCCACCCAGCTAGCCCTTTTTCAACGCGAAATTGAGTCTAAATTGTATGCGGGCGCGCGACTTCCAAGATTCAAGAATTGGCAAGATGCCTTCAGCCAGCTTACAGCTGGTTTGAAGGCCAATCCGTCGTCTGGGCCGGTAGCGATTATATTGGATGAGCTGCCCTGGTTGGCCGGGCGCAAGTCAGACCTGTTACAAGCTTTGGATCATAATTGGAACACTGAATTACAATACGAACCACGACTTAAACTATTTTTATGTGGAAGTGCAGCGTCCTGGATGCTGTCAAAAATAATCAGAGCTAAGGGAGGGTTGCATAACCGATTGACACTCTCACTTCGATTGTTACCTTTCACGTTTCTCGAAAGCGTGAATTTTATAAGATCGCGTGGTGCAGAACACTGGAGCGATCGCGACCTGATTGAGATCTTTATGGCACTTGGGGGCGTTCCATACTACCTAAGTTTAATAGATCCAACGTTATCTCCGACGCAGAATATCTCTCGTTTATACTTCTCGACAGCCGCTACGTTGAGGGAAGAATTCGATACGCTATTCGGCGCGCTATTTGGTCCCAACCCCCTTTACCGTTTGATAGTAGAAGTCCTTGCAGAGAAAAGATCGGGACTTACGAGGAAAGCATTGCTTCTAAAATTGAACGGCTCTTCCGGCGGCCTAGTCTCCCGAATATTGACAGAACTCGAAGAGGCCGGCTTCATAACAAAGCTTCCTTCCTTTGGAAAGCGAAAGAGAGAGTTCTTATTTAAGCTTTGGGATGAGTTCTCTCTATTTTGGCTAAAGTGGGGAGAACGCAGCTCTCTAGGTGATGCTGAGAAATTTTGGATTCAGTCACGACAGAGCCCAGCTTTCTATTCCTGGGCGGGCTATGCGTTTGAGAATCTGTGCTTAAAGGAGGTTGAGTCTTTAAAAACCGCTTTGGGAATTGCAGATGTAAAAACTTGGGCAGGGCCAGCCATGTTTCGTGGTGCGGATGGTCGGCTGTTTCAGTTCGATTTAATTCTAGACAGAGCTGATCGAACTGTATCGGTCGTTGAGATTAAGCATAGCGAGGGAGAATTTAGCGTTGATACTAAGTTTGCACTTGAGTTAGAGCAGCGAAGACAGGTAGCTCAACGAGTTTTTGGGAAATCAAAAACAATACAGCTCTGCCTAGTGGCTACTGACGGAGTAAATCCATCAACGTCTACAGAGCGTCTAAACTTGCGCTGCTTCTCCAGTCGCTTTCTATTCACCGACTTGCAACGAGAGTAAGCGATTGGTGCTCGATTATCCTAAGAAGAGCAGTAGAAACGTAGCGAGAAGGATGAGATGGTTGATTATATTGACGCTCTCCGACGAAATTGGACCGGAACACTAGCACCGCTTTCGGGAGGCGCGGGGGAAGTGCGGCAAGGACTTCCCCCACCCCAACTTTTCGAAAAATGACATGTATGCTCGCGCAAATTGAAGTTCTGCACAGATAGTACAATTCTCAATTAAATCAGCATGATATCTCATTTTGTCGTATGATAATTTTCTCAAAGTTTCTCAAAGTTGGGGTGGAGGAAGCTCATGGGAAGCTCATGGGAGGAAGCTCATGGGAAGGAAGCTCATGGGAAGGAAGCTCATGGGACAAAGTTGGGGTGGAGGAAGCTCAGGAAGGAAGCTCAGGAAGCTCATGAGGCTAAACCTGATTCAGCTGGCGATTCTAATGGGCCTTGAGCAACCGTCATCGCTTCAGAATACTTCAGCTCCAGATCCGCGTCGTCATGAGGAGCTACTACGGATTACCCATCTTTTGAGCCGTGTGTTTTTACTCAATCCGGATGATAGTATTACGTTTCTGGATAAAATCTCGCCTTATATTAAAGGGCTAAGAGATCCAGTCGGCGGCGAGGAATCCGTAGAGGCGAGAAGTAGGCGGCGCGCACTGAACCTGGGGTTCTTGGAGCATCAATGTGTCCGTGACGCCGAAAAGCAAAGCGAGCTCGATAGAAAACTTCACGGTGACCGGCGAGATCACGACCCATGTTTTATAACCTTTGCGATGCTCCCAGCCGTGACATCAATTCCGCTAGGCGATAGTGGAAAGATGATCGTTTCCGGTGTGCAGTATACAGTCCCAAGCTAGTTGGTCTCAGCAACCTTCCCCGGCTCCGGCGCTTCATACTTCGACGGGCACTGCGTCAATAACTGCGCTGCTTGCAGAGTTCCGTCACGAAACTCGCCGTCGATAATTACATCGCGGCCGGTAGTGAACATGTCCGGTCTTACGCCCTGGTAGACTACTGGAATTGTAGCTAAGGGGTCTTTACTTGCGATCTTTGAATCTGGATCCACGCCGGGATCGTGAATACTAAATGCTAAGCGCAGTTTGGGTTGTACCTGATAATCAACGGGGCGATCATCGGCGACTCTTCCTGCTACGCGAATGCGAGTTAGTACTGAGCCCGGCGCAACAATTGCCAGTTCAGATGGTTTATATACCGTCGAGCTGGTAGTGCGAGTTGTTTGAAAGATCAGCAATGCACCGACAACGGCAAAGCCGATCACTAAGCTAATAAATACTCTGTTCATCTCGCCTCTACTACAGTTTGCGATAACCGTTCACAATGGTGGTTGAATACTAGCACTATTCTGCAAAACAAATTCAATTCTAAGTTTCAAAAGCCCTTGACCCTTTCTTGTCGCCCCTAAACGGGGCATTTTTTGTGAACGGTTACTTGTCATCCCTCCGGGGGCGCCTTCGGCGGATAAAAAGGCACCCAGTCTGTTAATTTGCGACGATTTTTGCATCAAGGTGTACGGTTACAGTTTGCGATAGACTGGAATTCCCAATAAGGTCTTCATCTCATTAATCTTGCCAGTTATGTGAGAATCGAACCAGCCGCGGTCCATAAACTCCCCAGGATCGACAGGCACACCTTGAACTCGTAGTTCGAAATTTGTGTGGGTATTACCAGCAAATCCACCGCGTTGGCCTTTTCCTAATGTTTGACCACGCGTGACCTGATCTCCTTTACTGACCGAGATCGATGAGAGGTTTGAGTAGATTGAAGCTAAGCCTAGTCCGTGATCAATTGCGATCGACTGGCCCATTGCTCCGAAATTCTCGGCAAAGACAACAAATCCGTCGCTAACCGCACGTACCTCGGAATTGTCTCGGGGAAGATCAAGATCCCAACCAGGTTGCGTTAGTGTGCCGCACGGATCCTTATCGCAGAGAAATTTTAATCTGTCATCAAAGGTATAGCGCACGCTTCCAATGGGGCGCTCAAGTGCGCTGTCCCACATCCTTTCAAAGCGTGGGTCCTTTAGCTTCAGTACGATCTCGCCATCATTGGCCGGCCGTAGAATATCGTTGACGAATAGTAGTCGCTGAATCAATCCTAATTCAGTACTGGCTGGTTGGGTAATTCGGTACCTAGATTCATCTCCCTGTAGAAGGGCTGCAAATTTTGGATAGTTTAGCTCAGCAATTGGCAGAACCTCTTGACGTAAATACTCATCACTCAGTCGCACATCAACGCGACGTGAGCCGCGCTTCTGGATCTTGTTATAAAAACCTACTGAAGCTGCATTTCCTACCTGATCCTCGGCAAAAGCCTTGACCTCTATGGTCTCTGGGTTAAGACGCGTATCAATGGCATAGATTGCAATGTATAAATTTGGGTCATCAAACGCCTTGTCGAGATTGCGTGCGGGAAATCCATAAAAGACCTGGTTTCCAACCCGTACTCCGGAGGCTCCAATATTGTCATCGGATGCGCGGTAGAAGACTAACTGTGAGCCGCCCTGGCGAGCGTTGTGCTGTGTGCTCAAGACCTCGATTCGTGGCCTGCGATAATCTACCTTGAGTGGAATATCCAGCGACCCGGAGTTGCTCCACAGTGCGCGATCGAATGCTTTAATCTCAAGCTCGGCTAATCCCTCCTCAAGTACGCTAGGGTCCCCAGAAAAATCTAGAGTCAAACTCTCGTGCTTCCGTCCGTTCAGAGATTTGCGCAACAACTCGCGTGTTCTGTCGCGCTGACGGACCCTAACAACTATCTCATCTAGTCCAGCACCTTCATCTTGAATTGAAAGTTTCAGTGAGACCGGTGCGAGTCCAATACCACGCGGCAGCTCTTCGACTGCAATCGTAGGCGCGATCGGCTCCAAGAACCCTGAGTAAAGATCGCGCCATCCAGCCATCGCAACTGTTACTAATGCGGCAAGCGCGAGGATGATCAACATGAAGCGCAGCCGAACTAGGGGACGTTGGCGTGGCGATTGAGGAACGCCCGGGCCAGATCGATGGAGCTCCTGATCCTGAGCGTTCAGTTGATGAACCATCACTTCACGTTGGGTGGGTAGTGTCATACTGGTCCGCAGCTAAAAATCGTAACTATTCAGAACATTTTGAGTCTAAATAAAGAAACGTCTGAAAAAGTTCATTCTGAAAAAGTTCATTCTGAAAAAGTTCATTGAGACAGTCTTAAATTGAGTTTGCTGAACTTTCTTGTCAGCCCCTGGTCGGGGAAGATTTTCTCTGAATAGTTAGTCTTTGTCACCCCCGATTTGCTCCGCAAATCGGCCCCTGAGGGGCCGGATACACTTTCATTGATTTGCGATGCTCGATAATGTGCTGAATAGGTACTAAAAATCTAACTGATCTAGTGTCGCCCCAAAACGCTCTTCAAAGTAGCTCTTTAATTTGTCTCGCACTCGGTTTTCAATCTGGCGTACCCGCTCGCGACTTACCTTCACCTTGTCAGAGATATCCTGCAGTGTAGCCTTGTCCTCGGCGAGCATGCGCTCAGTAAATATTATTAGCTCCTTCTCCTTTAGTGTCGAGGCGAATTCCCGCAGGGTACGTTCGACCATGGTCTTCATCTGCTTCTGCGAGAGGAGTTCTTCGGCAGAAGCTGAACTAGATGGCAGCACTGACAAGAGGTTACTATCGGAATCGCTCTGTAGGGGGGCATCGACGCTCAGGTCGGAGCTGCCCATACGTTGCTCCATCTCGACTACATCGCTTTCACGGACGTTAAGTTTGTCCGCGATTAACTTCGGCGTCGGGCTGAATCCCGAACGCTCTAGTTTCTCCTTCTCCTTTTTAAGATTAAAGAAGAGCTTGCGTTGTGCCTGGGTTGTGCCAATTCGCACCATGCGCCAATTGGCGATCAGGTAACGCACTAAGTAGGCCTTAATCCACCAAACGGCATATGATGGCAGGCGCACGCCGCGGTAAGGATCGTAATTCTTTACGGCCTCCATAAGACCTATATTACCCTCCTGAACCAGATCTAGGAGGTTACGGGTCGCCTTCTCGTAGTCGCGAGCTAATTTTACAACTAGCCAGAGGTTGCTGGCGATTAGCTTATAGGCTGCATCGACATCCTTAGTTTCCCGGTAGTGCACCGCCAGCTCATGCTCCTCTTCGCGGGTTAGAGCGGGGTACTTAGAGATCTCTCGAAGATAGAGGGAGAGGGCATCGAGGGGGACTAGGGCTTTGCTTTCGGACTTTGGGATTACTGGAAACCGCGATTCCCTAGCACGAGGATCAATTGCAAGAGCCGCATCTTCAACCTCTATCAGGTCCTCCTCTGGCGCTAAAACCTCAACCTCTGCGATACCGATCTCCTGGGCTAAGGCAACCGGTGCGACATCTGTCTCGGCGATCTCTTCGCTGCTAAAGCTTGGAGTTAGCTTTGGTAGTGGATCCAGGGTGGCATCTTCCTCCTCGGCTTCTACGACCGGAACTTCGCCAGCGGCAACTGCTCCGCCACTAGATCCTCTTGGATTGAATACCTTGCGTGCCACGGATGCTCTGCTACTTACTTGTCATCAACATACCGTACCCAAAAAACTCTAGATAAATCAACCTTCTAGGACTTTTTAGATCTCCAAGCGCAAATTTTGTCGCTGAGCTGGGACGAAAGATATGCACATCTTAAAGCTCTATAACCGTTCAGGATGGTGCATAAATCATCGTAAGCTATCAAATTTAGTGCATTTTGATCCGCCGAAGGCGCCCCCCGGAGAGGAGCCGTCGCGCGAAGCGCAATCGGCCCTAACATGGCGGAGGCGAGCCAGCGAGCGTCCGATTCCATCATACAAGTAACCGTTCACAAAATATGCCCCGATTAGGGGCGACAAGAAAGGATAGAAAGGTCTTGAAATACCAACCAATGAGAGAATCCACCAACGGCTTCCAAATTTGCCCACCTCCGTGAGCGGTTACCAAACATTTCAAGTTCTTAAGCCCAAAGGCCGAAGATTGTCACATGAGGCGCAAATCGGCACTGTCCGGATCGCCCTAATTGCCTAGTGGCTAAGTTTATAAGGAAGCACCGATGTCGTCCCGCATTGGAGAACTATTAGTTAAGAACGGCCTGGTCACACCCGAACAGCTTGCGCAGGCTAATGAGGCGCAAAAGTCATCGGGCGGAACGGTTGGTGGAGCGCTATCTAAGCTCGGCTTTCTGTCAGAGGTAGATATCGTTCAGACGATCAGCCAGCACTACGGAGTGCCGATCGTTGAACTGGAGGAGTATACCATTGAAGCCTCAACGTTGCAGCTGATCCCCCACAATCTGGCTCTCAAGCATCATCTAATTCCGCTTGTAAAAAAGGACTCGACCCTGACCGTTGCGATGGCTGATCCGTCCAACATGGTCGCCTTGAATGATATTAAGTTTATTACCGGCTTAGATATTCAGGTTGTAGTTGCAAATGAGACCTCGATCAAGATCGGTCAAGAGAAGTTATATGAGGGTAATATCTCGTATGATAAGATCATGGACGACTTCGAGAATCAAGATCTTGAGGTTGTCGCGTCAAAGAATGAAGTTGATATCGTTGAGCTTGAGAAAGCTACCGAAGATGCCCCGGTTGTAAAACTTGTCAACGCAGTACTCAGTGATTCCATAAAAAAACGCGCATCTGATATTCACATTGAGCCCTACGAGAAATACTTCCGCGTTCGCTTTCGTATCGATGGTGTGCTCTATGAGATAATGAAGCCACCCCCAAAGCTCAAGAACGCGATCACCTCGCGTATAAAGATTATGGCGGACCTTGATATCGCTGAGCGCCGCCTGCCGCAGGATGGGCGCATAAAGTTAAAACTCGGAGCCTCCCGCGAAATGGACTTTCGTGTGAACGTTCTGCCGACGCTATTTGGTGAGAAGGTGGTTCTCCGATTACTTGATAAGTCCAACCTACAGCTTGATATGACCAAGCTTGGATTCACCCAGGCTCAACTCGATCACTTTCTTGAGGCGATCTCTAAACCCTTCGGAATGGTGCTAGTTACGGGACCGACCGGTTCTGGCAAGACGACAACGCTCTACTCAGCGCTGGCTGAGCTTAACAAGGTTGTTACAAATATAACCACCGCAGAGGATCCGGTCGAGTTCAATCTCGCCGGAATCAACCAGGCACAGATGAATGAGGATATCGGCTTTAACTTTGCGGCAGCTCTGCGGGCTTTTCTACGCCAAGATCCTAACGTAATCATGGTTGGTGAGATCCGTGATTTTGAAACCGCAGAGGTTTCAATTAAGGCCTCACTGACCGGTCACTTAGTGCTCTCGACACTACACACCAACGACGCGCCATCAACGATCAATCGATTGCTGAACATGGGCGTTGAGCCGTTCCTGGTGTCTTCATCGATCAATCTAATTATGGCCCAACGACTTGCGCGGCGATTATGCCCGGATTGTTCTGACTTTGTTGAGGTGAATCCCGAAGTGCTTGTGAATATCGGCATCCCCGCCACCGAAGCGCGCCAGGTCAAGGTCAAGCAGGGCAAGGGATGTCAACGCTGCTCAGGCACCGGTTACAAGGGCCGAATCGCGCTCTATGAGGTGATGCCGATGGGCGAAACGTTGAAGCAGCTCGTATTGAATGGCGCTTCATCAACAGAGATTAAACGTGAAGCAATTAAAGCGGGAATGATGTCACTAAGAAGTTCCGCCTTGATGCGACTAAAAGAGGGCGTAACTTCAATTGAAGAGGTTCTGCGCGTAACGGCAGCCGACTAGGAGAAGCGATGACAGTATATGTATGGGAAGGGGTTAACGCCCGCGGCAAGAAGGTAATGGGCGAGCTTGAGGCTCGCGATATTCAAACCGTATTCAACGCCCTGAAGGGCCAAAACATCACTCCAAATACCAAACGCATTCGCGAGAAGGGTAAGGGGATGGAGATGGAGATCACGATCCCCGGGTTTGGTGTCAAGGTTAAGGGCAAGGACGTCGTCGTGTTCTGTCGAATGTTGACGGTGATGATCGAATCTGGACTGCCACTTGTTCAGGCCCTGGATATCTTAGCCAAGCAGAGCGACAACAAGGCATTCAAGAAGGTGTTGGTACTCGTTAAAGAGACCGTAGAAACCGGCGGAACTTTGGCCGAGGGTCTTGGTAAGAGCCCAGCCGTATTTGATGATCTCTTCGTAAACATGGTCGTCGCCGGCGAAAGCGGTGGTATCCTTGATACCGTAATGGCGCGGCTCTCTGATCAGCTTGAGAAATCGATGAAGCTGAAGCGCGAAGTTCAAACGGCGATGATCTATCCCGCAGTGGTCGTCTCCGCTGCCGTAATTGTAACGGTAGTACTATTAATATTTGTTATTCCAACCTTTGCAGATCTCTTCAAAGACTTCGGTGCGGCGCTGCCATTGCCAACGCAGATCGTCATTAACATGTCGAATTTTCTATTGACGTGGTGGTACATAATCTTTGGTTTGGCTGGTGGGGGGCTATTCTTCTTCTTCCGCTCGCTCAAAACTGAACGCGGAAAAGAGGTACTGCATCCACTTTTCCTAAAGATGCCGGTATTTGGAAATATCATTCGCAAGGTTGCTGTAGCGCGATTCACTCGGACGCTTGGAACGATGTTAAGCTCCGGTGTGCCGATCCTTGACGCGCTAAATATCTGTAGCAAAACGGCTGGCAATAAAGTAGTCGAGCGTGATGTGCAACGAGCGCGTGTCAGTATTTCGGAGGGTAAATCGATGGCCGAGCCGCTGAGTGAGTCGGTCGTATTTCCGATGATGGTCGTTCAGATGATCTCGGTTGGTGAATCAACAGGTGCATTGGACGCAATGTTGAAGAAGATTGCTGACTTCTACGAGGATGAAGTGGAGTCAGCCGTTGGTAATATGAAGCAATTGATCGAACCGATTATGATCCTATTCCTTGGTGTTGTTGTCGGCGGATTGATCGTCGCGATGTACCTACCGATCTTCAAACTTGGATCGGTGGTTGGGCAGTAATTTGCGGGGCCGGGCAAGAGATGAACACTGCCGTTTTGTCAAAACCTGAAAGCTTGCCGGCGCTAATGCGGGTTGGCAGAACTCGGCTTGCGTTGATAGCCGCAGCCGGTGTTCTGTTAGTAAGCGGGTTAATCTATGCCACTGGCGGGCCAGCAAGCCCGTTTTTGTTCCTATATCTGCCACTGGTGATGTTGCCGTCACTGTTAGCAGCACGAAAGTTGGGACTGCTCCTAGCTGGTATCTGTGGAGCTGTTTACTTTGGCCTTAGCTCCGCAATGCTTGGAGGTTGGCTGCCATTGCCTAAGGGCATCTCAGTGTCGGAACCCATCGGTGGATTAACCCTTCAGGTTGTTGGGCTCTGTTCAGGAATGGTGTTGGTAGCGATTCTGATGAGCTATCTTGCTAAGGGGCTATTGAGTAGCTATTCGCTCGTAGCTGAGTCGCAACGGAGCTTCTCCGAGCTCGCCAATCAGCAAGCCTCATTGATCGATCAGATTCCCGAGGGGATCGTCACTACTCAAATTGGAGGAGTGATTACAAGCGTGAACGCCGCAGCTGCAGAATTGCTCTCGGTTGTGCAGGGCAGTGCTGCGAATCAAACTTTGCAAGCAGTACTCGAGAATATCGTCGATGCAGAGGATCGCAAGG
>Ga0163151_10005903_pt1 | contig 15287 bp, 17 predicted proteins | sample OliLakLV19MP5IB2_FD_145596 | JGI IMG/M metagenome (GOLD analysis project Ga0163151, IMG submission 145596) | Freshwater microbial mat bacterial communities from Lake Vanda, McMurdo Dry Valleys, Antarctica - Oligotrophic Lake LV.19.MP5.IB-2 | ecosystem: Environmental > Aquatic > Freshwater >...
AGCTCCTTCAGCCGTCTGGCCTCGTTGACCTCCATCAGGCCAAACTGACGTTTCCAACGGTGGAAGGTCTGCTCCGAGATATTCTTCTCTTTGCAGACTTCCACGATGTTCTTGCCGCCGTCGGCCGACCGCAAAATGCGGATCTTATCCTCGGTCGTGTGTCTTTTGCCTTTCATGGTCTGGGTCCTTTCTTTGGCCCATACTAACACCAAAAGCGGCTCGAAATAGCGAGGTCAGGTCACGCATGCCGGAACACCGCAATCGACGGGTTTCGTGCCGTGAAGGGAAACGTCACGGGATTGTAGACCCAGCCCACCGTGGAAACCGTGTCCCACACCCCGACGAAATGCACCGAGCAGGGCCGGGCGAAGGTCTTCTTGAACCCTGCCGCGACCGCAAAGTTCGTCTTTTGCCGGAACATCCTGAACGCATACGGAATCTGGTTATCCGCCCCACGCTCCAGCAACCCGCACTTGTGCAGCATCGCGGCCAGCGTCCGCGCCGTGTAAGCGCCGCGACTGAAACCGAACAGGAACACCCGATCATCGGGCCGATAATACTCCACCAGATAGGCATACGCCTCGCAGACGTTGCGCTTCAGGCCGAAGCCGAAGGCCAGCCCGAAGATCCAGGTGATCTTCTTCATGAATTTCGAAATGGCTTCCGGCGCCGCCATCGTGCTGACTCCCGGATCGTAGAACGCCGCCTGCTCGTCCGGCGCCCGGCGCAGCATCTGGAAGAGTTTCACCACGTTTGAATTCGTGGGCCCGAACTCGTTCCCTGTTCCATCACAGCAGATGACAATGTTCTTGGGCATGGCTGTCAGTTTTTCTGCAAGAGGTCGAGCAACTCGTCACTGGGATGATTCTCCACGTCGTCGTTGGCGCCCAGTGCCGGCATGAAATTGATGCCCGCCGCCTTCTCGATCTTCCGGACACTGACGGCAAAATCGAAGCGCTGATCCGCCTTCAGGTCGGCCTGATGGGGAATGAGAAACCCCAGCGCCTCCGTATGACCGTCCACCGTCGCGATGATAATCTTGTAGAAATGCGTCGGAATCGGAATGTTGCACTTGCCTTTGGGGGCATCGGTCGTCGGCAACTGCTCGTCGTCCGTCGTCCGGTAGACGGGACCGGTAAAAACCGCGACTCGGCCGAGCTTCGCCGCCAGTTCCAGACAGTCGCCTTCCAGGGAAGACCAAAGCGGGGCGTTGTGCCCCTGCATCTGCGGGCAGACGTTGGCGAAGGAAAACGATTCCTGCTGGGACTGCATGCCCGCGTTGTCATCACCGTGGCCCTTCATTTCCAGGTTGCTGGCCATGTGACCCCGCGTGCTCCAGCGTTCAATCCGGCACATCTCGGCGTAGAATTCCCGTTTCAGCGGATCGTCGAGGCGGATGATGTGTGTAAAATGCGTCCAGCCCAATTGTGTCAGCAGTGCCGACACAATCTTTGCATCCGGGAACACCTCCGCGAACCGGATCATCCGAAATAAATTTCTCCGGCCAAAGCCTTGGCCGAACTCCGCCGTCAATTGTGTCGCCAGTGCCGACACAATTTCCTCGCCGTAGGTCGCTCGCTTTCCCTTCAGCACCTCCCGCCTGATCCGGTCGCCTACCTGCCAATACAGCAGGGTCAGGCCAGCGTTGACCATTTGGGCGACCCGTTCGCGGGCCGCCAGGATGAGTTCGCGCAGCTCTTGGTGGAGAGCAGGCGCTGGGTGCGATGTTGGGACTTTGGCTACGGCTTTCCGGGGCATGGTGATATGAAGTTGATGTCAGGGGGTAAGGGCGTTCATGGGGCGAGGCGGGCCATTCGCCGCATCACCATCCGCCGTCGCTCGGCCAGCGGCAGACCGGCGGGTTCAGCGGGCGTCATGGCGGACTGTGCCACCGCGAGTTTTTCCCGCACCCACCACCGCGCCTCCGCCACCCGGGCCAGCGCCACGCGCACGGACTCGTGCGCGGGCGTGCCTTTAAGGCAATCGAAGTTCGACGCGACTTTCAGCGCGAACTCCGCCTGGCTCAGGTGGTCGTCGAGGTGCGACCGGGTGGACGGCGAGACCGGCATGGATCACGCGGCAACCTTGGCGCCGGCGGCCGGCGGCGGTGTCGCGGGCGTGGGGGCAACACCCGGATTCGCGAATTCCCGCCGGCTCTGGCGGTCCTTTTCGCGAAGCGCCGAGTTCACGAACGCCTTGTCCTTGTGGTAGGGGCTGATCCCCTCCAGGTCGCGGTCGATGCGCGCCTTGGCCTCCGGGGCCTGGGCGCTGTAAAACGCGCGGGCCTGCGGGAGCTGTTTCTCGATGAGCCGCATTTCGCTCTCATGCTTCTGCTGGTCGCGGTAGAGAAAAGTCTCGATGGCGCGCTCAGGATTCTCCTTCACGAGCCGGGTGTAGTACACGACGTCGTCGGGGTTAGCTTTTTTGTGCGTCTCGATCTTCTTCTTCACCTCGGGGTTGTCGCGGAAGACGAGCGGCTTGGGTTTGTCTGTTTCGGATTTGGGTTTTTGGTCGATGGCCATATGCGTATTTTGTTATGCAGCCTCTTTATGAGGTGCGGGCTGCGGCGGCACCGGGCGGGGGTTCCGCCCGAAGGGTTCATGAAGCACGGGGTTGAACGGCGGCTCGGCCGGGCCTTGGACGAGACGCAGGGCGAGGTCGAACTGGGCGCAGATGTCGGCGCTCTCGTGGCGAGCCAGCGCGAAGGCCATGAGGCTTTTCGCCTCGATCTTCGGACTGGCGCCGGTGAAACGCCCGTTGAGCTGGTCGGCGGCCGAAAAGAATTCGGCGGCGACCGCTTCGGGCAGATGGAGGGTCAGGGTGATCATTTTATTATGGGTTGGTGGGTTGGGTTGGTGGGGATATGCCGGCCCTGGGACCCGGAGGGTCGGACCGGAACGGAGTGCTCGCCGGTCCGGGAGCCGGAGGCTCGGCGGAGGCGGACGGGCGGCGGAGCGAAGAGACGGGGCCGATCTTCCGGGGGGTGGCCGGACTTCCCGCCGAGGCGACGGGGAGCGGGCCGTGGCTCGGGACGGCCCGCTCGGCGTCGCTCAACGGTGCGTCAGCAACCGTGAACCGAAGGCCGATGGTCACACGGGTGAACCGTCGCTCCCGGGCCGCACCGTCGGCGTGGAATTCGACGGAGTCGACCGAGACGCCGGGCTGCCGGGCGAGTTCGGCCACGAGGGCGACGTAATGCGGCCATTCTTCCAGCCGGGGCGCGGTCCGCTGGAGAACGGCGCGGTGCGGTCGGACGCCCGGCTCCCATTCCCAGCGCCAATCGGCACTCAGGCTTTGCTGCAAGCCTGCGACGGCCTCGGCGGACCACGCCTGCCGGGCGAGACCCTTCCGTTGGTCGCGCAAAGTGTCGCGCGCCTGGTCGTCGTGGCCGCGAAGCCGGTCACGCTCGCTCACGAGTGCGGTGACTTCGGTGTCGGATTCCGGCGTGATCGGTCGCCACTGGTGGGCGACGAACCAGACCGCGCCGCCCAGCACCGCACTGGTGGCGAAGGCGAGCCACGCTCCGCGAGAAATGGTGCGGGCGTGATTCACAGGTGAAACGCTCCGATCAGCGTGAAGGCACCACCGGAGCCGGTCTTCGCAACCAACGTCCACGGTGCGTCGGCCGGTGCCAGCCGTGCCCGCCAGTGGTCGAGGGTGGTGGCGGGCGCGGTGGGCATCAGCCAACCGTCGAGCGCAATGCTCCGCCCCGATATTTGGAGCGAGGCAATGACAATTTCGGACGGCAAGGTGGTGGATACTTTCGTCAGGAACGCGCCGCAAGGCGGTCCGGCGGAACCGCCGTCGAGCGCCGCCCGCAGGGTGGCGATTTCGGTCGCATTTTCCCACAGATGCCCGACCTCGGCCCGGAGCGCGGCCAGCCTCGCCTCTCGTTGTTCGGTTTCGGCGTGTGCCGCGATGGATTCGCGGGCGTAGCCCGCGCCGGTCCAGCCGGCGAGGAGCAGAAACGCGAGACTGGCGGCGATGACCGCGCGCTGCGCCGTGACCAACGGCAGCCGCGGCAGGAGCTGGGCGGGATGATACCGCGGCAGCACGACCTGCCGCGCGAGCGCAGCGGTGAGCAGCGTCCGCTCCAGGCCGGGATGTCCGTCGAGCGCCCCGTGGCTTTCGAGTGAGCCGGTGATTTCCTCGTCAGCGCAGACGAGCAAGACCGGCTCCTCGGCGTTCTGGGCGAAGATCCCGGCAAGCCAATGGCCCACTTCGGCGACGGTGGTAGCGCCGTGCCAGAGTTGGACCGTCCGTCCGGCATCGGCGGGATGCCGATACGCGACGGCGCGTTCCGTCTGAAGCGCAATGACGGTGACGGCACCGGACTCGCTCATGTCATCCGGCAAGGCGTGCAGGAAGGTGGCAAGCGGCCACGCGGAATCAACCGCGAGCCCGCGGTGAGCCAGCCGGGTGGCCAGAGCGAACAGGCCCGGCTGCGCCTCGAAGTGGAGCACCGCGGAAAAACCGGTTCCCACCGGCAGCACCGGTTCGTGGCCCCAGGCGTGGTCGGGATTCGCGAGCGCGGGGAATTCCCCGGCGAGCGCGGCCGCGAGCGTCGCCCGGTCGCCGTGGGGACACGCCACGGCGACCGACTCGAACGCATCCGGCTGGTAGACCAGCCGGAGCCGGACGGGCTTGGGCTCGGCCGCGTAGTGGGCGGCGAGCACCTCGGCGGCGTGCGACAGATTGGTGAACTCGCACGAGGCCCCGGTGCCGGCGAACCACCAGCGGTCGCCCCAGAGGAGCACGGTGCGCGGGTCAGATGGCCGTGAGATATACATAAACGTCGGTGATGCCGTTGACGGGGGCGGCGTAGGCGACGACGCCGGTGTCGGAGGCGGTCCCTTCGACGGGCGCCAGCTGTGCGCCGTTCATGGCGAGTGCCAGCTCGTAGGCGTCCTTGGCCGGGCACCCGGGAATGACCAGGTAGGAGACGACGTAGTTCGCGTTGATCCCATTGGTCGTTCCGTCGAGCCGGAAGTTGGCGCCCTGGCCGGCGGAGGGCAGCAACGCGGGATTGGCGGTCCGCGCCTCGACCCGGGTGATGGCCGACCAGTTGCGCAAGGGTGCGGCATCGGGGGTCATCACGAATGCCTGCACTGTCTGGCTCCAGGTCATTTCGTTGCTGGTGCCGGTGGACGCAAAGAACTGGCTGCCCATCCGCAGCGACAGCGGCCTTTCGATCTTGCCCGCGGCGAGCAGCACGGCATCGAGGCGCGCGCCGTTGCCTTTGGCGATGTCGGTCGCACCCGAGAGTGCGGCACCGGAGCAAGGCACCCCGGTGCCTTCGGTGCGCGGCAGGCTGCCGTTGCCGCCGGCCATGGACAGGTAGTCGGTCAGCGCGGTCTTGAGCGTGTTGACCGTGCCGGCGACCTGCTGGACGCGCGCATTGCGCAGGGCGTCAAAGCCCTTGGGGAGCAGGAGGCCGACGAGCACGCTGACGATGGCGAGGACGAGGACGAGTTCGAGCAGGGAGTAACCCTGCGTGGAGTGGGGAATGGATTTGGTTTTTTTCATGCGGATTATGGGTTGTGGGCCGGATGGCCCGTGGGAAAAATCAAAGGACGCGGGCAACCTGTTCGACGGTGGTGAGCCCCGCGGCAGCGGCGGCGAGGCCGTGGTGCCACAGCGTGGCGCAGCCTTCGCGGTCGCGCAGGGCGGCCAGCTCGGCGAGCGGTGCGTCGGCCGCGATCAGCGGCAGAAACTTCCGGGCGGGAATCACCTCGTGGATGGCCAGCCGGCCCCGGTAGCCGCGATTGCGGCAGGCCGGGCAGCCGACGGGCCGGCAGAACCGGGCGTCGGGCACCCGGTGCAACTCACGCAGGCGGGCGTTGTCGGGCTCGGGTTCCTTGCATTCGGCGCAAAGCCGGCGCACCAGCCGCTGGGCGGCGACGAGCCGCAGGGACGCGGCCAGAAGAAAGCTCTCCACGCCCAGGTCACGCAGCCGCGGGATGGCGGCCAGGGCATCGTTGGTGTGAAGGGTCGAGAGCACCAGGTGTCCCGTCAGGGCTGCGCGCACCGCCAACTGGGCGGTCTCGGCGTCGCGCGTCTCGCCGACCAGCAGGATGTCGGGATTCTGCCGCAACAGCGCCCGGAGCGATGAGGCAAAGGTGAGACCGATCTTCTCCCGGATTTCGGTCTGACGGATGCCGGGAAACTCATACTCCACCGGGTCTTCCAGGGTGTGGATCACCCGTTCCTGATGGTCGAGGGCGTGCAACGCAGCATGGAGCGTGGTGGTCTTGCCGGAGCCGGTCGGCCCGGTGAGGTAGATGATGCCGGCCGGTCCGGCGAGCGCTTCGCGCAGCGCGTCCGCCTGCGGGACAGCCAGTCCGAGCTCGGCGAAGTTCTGGTTCGGCATCGTCTGATCGAGCAGCCGGATGACGAGACTTTCGCCGTGGATTGTGGGTAGCGTGGAGAACCGCAGGTGATACCGCCGGTTGCGGTCGCGCAACATGGCCCGGCCGTCCTGCGGCAGCCGTTTTTCGGTGATGTCCATGCGGCCGAAAATCTTTCCGCGCGCGAGCAGGGCGTCCCGCTGGGCCACGGGCAGCCGCAGGTGTTCGCGCATTTCGCCGTCGAGCCGGAAGCGCACGAGGAGGCCGTCCTCCTTGGGCTCGAAGTGGATGTCGCTCGCCCCTTCGGTCGCAGCGGTGCGCAGGATGCCGTCAAGCGTGCGCGTGGCGTCGCCGCCCGCCTCGGTCGCAGGAGCCGCGGCACTGGGCCGGGGGCGCAGGTGTTGGAGGACGGAGAGCATCAGTTGCGGACCAGCCGGGGAGTCAGGAAAATCACCAGTTCGGTGCGGTTGCGGAGCTTCGCCTTGCTGCGAAACGCCGAGCCCGCCAGGGGCACGGCCCCGAGAAACGGGATGGCGCGGACGGACTCACCCCTTTCCTCAGAGATGAGTCCGCCGATGACGGCCGTCTCTCCATCCTTCAGGCGCACGATGGTGGAGGCTTGTTTGACCTCGGTAACGGGGGCCGTTTGCTTCCCGTCGGGACTGGTCACGATGGACTGCAACCGGGTGATGGCGGGCAGGACATCGAGGGTGATGACGCCGTTGCCGTCGATCTGGGGCGTGACCGCGAGGATGGTGCCGATGGTGATGGTGGAGACGGTGAAATTCTCCTGCGTCTGGTTGAAGGGAGTGGACGTGCCGCCCTGGTTGAAGGTCGTCGATTGCTGGAGCCGGAAGAACGGCCGGTCCTCCCCCACTTTGATGAAAGCCGTCTGGTTGTTAAGGGTCCGGAGCCGCGGCTGCGCCACCGTCTTCAGGTCGCCCTGCTGCTTGAGGGCGTTGATGATCGCGGTGGCCCGGCCCCAGCCGAGGTTGGCGGAGAAGGTGTTCGCACTGAGCAGCGTGCCACCGACGCCAGGGACATTGACCGGCGCTCCGGCCGTGATGGTGGTGGCTCCACCCAGCGACGCAGTCGCAAGATCCCAATCAACGCCGAGCTTCTGTTCGTCGTGGAGCGTGACCTCGACCAGCCGGGCCTCGATTTCGACCTGCTGGGTGATGCGATGGTTGACCAGGTCGAGGAAAGCCCGGACGACCTCGTGGCGCGCTACGGGAGCGGTCACCTGGGCCACACCGCTGAAACGATTGAGGACCAGTCCATCGCCGTCCTTGAGCATCGCACGCAGTCCAGCTTCCAGGGTGGGCCAGAAGGTGTTTTGGTTATCCTGGGAAATGGAAACCTGGGTCGCATCGGTGCCGGCACCGTTGGCCCCGTTAGCCAGCGTCTGGGCGGCGGTCCCAAGGTTGGTCTGGCCGTTGCCGGTGTTGCCCCCATTGGCACCGCCGAGGGTAATGGACGCGCTCCCGGAACCGCTGCGGGTGAGCTGGGGGTAGTCGATGGGATAGAGGACGGTCTTGAGCCGTCGCACCATGATTGCGCCCGCCTGCTCCTCGAAATAAAGCCCAAGCGGGGCGGTCACGTTGGCCAGGGCACGGCGCAGAGTCCCGGCGGGCAGTTCCGCGGCGACTTTGCCCGTGAGGTCCGGCTCGGCGGCAATGGTGGTCTCGGTGGCGCGGCCAAGGATTCGCAGCACGACCGGCAGCGGCGCACTGTCAAAGCGGAGCGGTGGCACGGGGCGGTCGAGCGGCGATTCGGCGGCGAGTGCCGCGCAGACTGGGACTAGAAAGAATAGGATTCTCATGCGTTTATTGGGTCAGGGTTTTTCGAGCACGAAGGGTGCGGCTCCGGTGAAGGCGTTGGCCTGCAGCAGGGTGCGACCGGCCGGGCGGTATTTGACGAACGCCGCCGCCACGGCGTTAAAGGTCTGCGTGACGTTGGCGGCGAGGAGGTAGAGGGCGTCACCGGGCTGGCCCGCTTGCACGGTCACAGCCCCCGGTCCGGTGACCTGCAGCTGGTTGCCGCTCACGATCGCCGGCCCGCTCAGAACGGTGTAGCTGACGGGCAGGCCGGACGAAGCGGAGCCGCTTAAAGTCAGGGCGGGTCCGCCCACCGGCTGATTTCCCGGCGACGGGAAGGTGATCGTTTGGGCAGTCTTGTCGGTGAAGACGGCCTGCACATTAAGCGGACTCGTGAGGGTGAGCAGAATGCTCGGCGCCGTGCCGCTGGCATCACCCGCCCAGCCGATGAAGCGATGCGTGGCGTCCGGCGACGCCGCAATGGTTACACTTGTGCCGTAGGGGTAGCTGCCACCTGGTGTCACGCTCCCGCCGGTTGAAGCGCTGGTCGCGAGGGCGAACATTTTTGGGGAGAAATTCGCCTGCACCGCCTTGTTGCGGTCGAGCACCACGGACGCTGGATTGCCGGTGCCCGCCGCATCGCCGCTCCAGCCGGCAAAGTCGTGCGTGCCGTCGGGCGTCGCCGAGGCGATCACCACGGTGCCGGCATTGTAGGTTCCTCCTGACGAAACCGCTCCGCCCGCCCCGGCGCTCGTGACGAACGAAAACTGCACCGGCGGCAGTGCGACCACCGTGATGGCGATGGTGGCCGATTGCACCCAGCCACTGCCGTCGTTCGCGGTGCTGCGCACCTGGTAGGTGCCGACAGCAGTGAAGGTAAAATTGGCTGAGCGGGTCGAATCCGCCCCGCTGCCCACGGGGCCGCCCTGAAAGGGTTCACCGATGGCGAATCCGCCTTGGAAGTTCCAGTCCCCCGCCGGGCGCTGAATGTCGAGATTGTGGCCGGTGATGTTGCCGTCGGGATCGGTCGCACGGCTCGTGATAGTCAGTGTGGTGCCGGCGGTGATCGTCTGGGCATTGGGCGCGATCAGCGTAACGGTCGGCGGAGTGTTGGCCGGCGAATCAATGGTGACGACTTGGGTAATGACCGACGACGTTGCTCCGTCACTATCGACGGCCTGGGCCGTGAAGGTGATTGTTTGTGGTCCGGTATCATTGGTGCTATTGCTGGAGTCTCCGTCCGTGCCATTGCCCCCACCGGCGAACGCGAAGGGCTGGCCGTTCTTCCACACGTTCACTTGGGCGAGGTTGCCGTCGTCGTCGTGACCGTGGGCGAAGACGGTATAGGTCTGGCCGGAAGCGGCGCTCCCGAGAGTCGAGACCCATGCGATACTCGGAGCACGATTTGGCGGGGGTCCGGCCTGCAGATATTCGTCCAGTTGCTGCCACGTGCTGCTGGCCTGGGGCGCGGCGTAGCCGTAGCCATTCCAGACCTGCCAAAGGCCGACCTCATTGAGAGTAATCGGCACGCTCGAATAGCCATCAGGCCGGTCCAAGCCGTCGTAGGTATCCTCGGTATACCATTGCCCGCTGGGGCTGAGCAGCGAGGTCGAGCCCCACGACTGGATTCCGTCAGGAGTGGTGCTGTGTGATGAGCCGACGTTGCGCACCGTGCCCAGCGGCACGTTGCTGGGGTTTTGGGCGGAGAGATGAAGCGTGCTGCCAAATAAAACGAACAGCAGAAGGGAAAATGTTTTCATTGGACGGTGACGGTGGCGTTTTCGCGGAGCCGGAACCGGAGCGCCTCGACGCCCGGCAGGCTCGTGCCGCGGTTGATGGAGATGAGGCGCCCGCCGAGGATCTCCGGGGTGACGTTCGCCCCGGAATTCGCCGGGGCGGTGAAGACGGGCGAGACATTGTTGAACGAAGCGAAGGCCGAATCGGTCGCGTGGTTGTTGTTCACCGTGACCGTGAACTTCGGCAGCACGATCCGGCGGACGCAGAGCCGGTAAACCTGGGTCAGTCCGCCGCTGCCCTGGGTCCAGGCGGCGAGCTGCGCGGGGGTGAGCTTGCCGGTCCAATAGGCCGGCGACAGTGCCGTCCGGCTCTCCCAGTCGCTGTTCCAGAGTGCATCGAACCAGGCGGCGGAGGTCTCGTAAGCCGGCAAGGTGAGCTGTTCCGCCCGCGCGGTCAGACTGACGAGCAGGAAACGCTGCCGGCCGGCCTCGTTCGGCCCGGCGAAGAGAAGTCGCGGATTCCCCGACGGATTGTAGGCGAGCTGCGCGAGCGCCGGTTGGGCGGCGGTGGTCGGAGCCACCCCGATCTGCGGGGTGAGGCCGCGAGCGCGGGCGATCTTGGCGAACCAGTCGGCGGCGGCGGTCGTGGCCGACGTGGCACTCGTGGATGTCGAGAATCGCGTCGCGGTATCGCCCGGGCCGATGGTGCCGGGCAGCGCGGCGACGTTGTCATTCGTGAGGTCGGTCGAGTCGAAAGTGGAAGTGACGGCGTTGGCCAGTTCGTCGAGCGACTTCGTTTCAGCGTCGCGCCGGCCGCGCTCGACAATTTCGCGCAGCGACGGCGCGATGGCTGTCGCGAGGAGACCGAGAATGAAGAGGACCAGGACGATTTCGAGGAGCGAGAAACCGCGCAAAGCGCGGAGCCCGTGGGTCCGCGGTGAGGAATTTCCGGAAAGATAGGAGTAGAGAACCATGTTCAGCGGGAGTTGATCCCGCCCAGGAGCGAGAAGAGCGGGAGGAAGAACGAGAGGGCCATGAGTCCGACGATGGCGGTGAGGCCGGCGAGGAGCATTGGCTCCAGCAGCGCCAGCACAGTGGCGAGGCGCTCGCGCGCCCGGCGCGCGGCGTAGGTTTCAATGTGGCGCAGAGCAAGACCCAGCTGTCCGGTCGTCTCGCCCGACTTGAGGGCCGGGATGATGAATCCGGGGAAGGCGTGGTTCTTCGGCAACGAGGCGTAGAGGGGCCGGCCGACCGCGACGCCTTCGCGCGCGGCCAGCAGGTGCTGCGCGAGCACGGCGTGATTCATCAGCTCGGCACCGGTGGCCAGGGTATCGAGGAGCGGGACACCCGCCCCGTGCAGCAGCCGGCAGTGGGAGGCGAACCGGGCGGTGGCGAGGCAGCGGACCGTTTCACCCAGGACCGGGACACGGAGGAGCGCCGCATCGCGCAGGTAGCGAAGTCTGGGAGTGCGGGCGGCAAACACGGCGCTCGCGGCCAATCCCGCCGCTCCGAGCGTTAGCCAGGGCCAGCCCGTCCGGACGATTTCGCTGACCCGAATGAGTCCCAGGGTGAGGGCCGGCAGGGTCAGGTGCATCGAGAGAAATATCTCCGCGAACTTCGGCACCACGCCGCCAAGCAGGAACACGATGAGCCCCGAGACGGCGACGAGCACGATCAGGGGATAGATGAGCGCCCGTTTGGCGGTCCGCCGGATTTCGTCGGCGCTGGTGAGATGCTCGGCCAGGGCATTGAGCGACTCGGGCAGCTGCGCCGACGCCTCGCCGGCGGCGATGACCGCGGCCAGATGCGGCGGGAACTGTCTCTCGAAGAACCGGCAGGCTTCGTGGATCGGCCGGCCTTGCGCCACCTGATCGTGGATCTGCGTGAGCATGGTCTGCATCGGCCCCTTCGGCGCGTCCTCGGCCAGTTGCGCGAGCGCCACGTCGGCGGTCACGCCCGCGCGGAGCTGCATCTCCAACTGGTGGAGGAGCGGCACAAAATCCCCCGTCGCCAGCTTGAGCCGGGCGAGTCTCCGACCGGATGACACCGGCCGGATCTGGACCGGCCAGAGGGCTAGCGCGCGCAGTTTGGCGCGAAGCTGCGCCTCGTCGGGTGCGGCTTCCCGGAGCGAGCGGCGGACACCCGCCTGGTCGATGGCAGTGATGGCGAAGGCGGGCATGTCAGAGCGGGAACCGCACGCGGGCGGGTTTCTCGGAGACCGGCAGGCGCAGCCGGCGTCCGGCATAGCGCAGCCACACGGTGTCGGGTTCGATCCGCTCCACCGTGAGCGATTCGACGGATTCCCCGGTTTGCACGAGCCGGTCGTTGATGACGGCGCAAGGCACCGCGCCGGACATGATGCCGGACACATGCAGCGCGACCTCCCGCACTGCCTCAGCGGACACGGTGCGAACGGCAAACGGGTTGACCGGCTCACCCGCCTTGGCGTCGGCCGTGATCGCCGCGAGGTCGATGATGCCTTCCGCATTGGGAGACAGGACAGGCTCAGCGGGGACAGCTTGGGTCGGTGGTGACAGAGGAGCCGGTTTGGGCACGGGGGCCGGCTCCGGTGTGGCAGCAGCGACAATGGGCACCGGCGGGGTGGCCGCGACGGCGGTGAACTTCGCCGTGAGCGCATCATTCTGACTGATGAGCGCCTCGATGAACTGCGCCTGCTGCCGAATCTTCTGTTCTTGAGCGAAATTTATCGGCGCGGGTGAGGCGGTCACGACCGGCCGGGGTTCCGGCGCCGGGTTCACCGGCATTGGTAACGCGGGGACGGGTGCGGCGGTCTGGCAGCCGGCGAGTCCGAGCGAGAGCAGCAATAGGAGTAATTTCATGGATGGGAAGGAGCGGCCGTTTGGACGACTGCCGGGCGGCGCCGGGCCTGGCTCCGGTCGAGGGTTTCGGTGAGGTAGAGGTAAAAGGGTTTCCCGGCGGGCACGCGCAGGTAGAAGCCGTCGCGCGCGATGGTCTCGCGCATGGTCTGCGCGAACTCGCGGAGCACGGCACCCGTGCCGGCCAGGACGGCGTTGCGCGCCGTGGCAACGGGGACGGATGACTCGCCGAGCAGACCGGCGGTCGGCCGGGAGTCCTGCAAGGCGGCGGTCGCGGTCGCGAGGAAGGTGGCGGCGAAAAGCTTCAGCTCGCGGTCGTCGCCCGTCTTGACGATCTCCCCGCGCAGCCCGGCGGAGCCGTCATGCTCACCCCATGTTTTGGTCGCACGGTCGAACTCGCGGTCGAGCACGACGCCCTCGGTCACGAGTTCCGTGCCGTTGTCACTGTCCGCCGTGCGCCAGACGATCCGCCAAGCCCCTTGTGCCGCCAGCCGTTCGCGCACCCGGTCGAGGGCCGCTTTACCATGGACTTCCGCCCCGGCGGGAATCACGAGCCGCCCGTCGTGCCAAATGTCCTCGGTCACGAGGCCGATGATGGGGGTTTCAAGCCGGTTGGACTCGATGGCGACGACGGTCTCGCAGGGAATGAGGCGGCCAAAGGGAGCGAAGGGCAGCGCGGGCTTCGTCGGAACTTCCGGCGGGGCGGAAAAAAGAACGAGTGGACTGCCATGCGACGCCGGGATCGCGCCGGGGGCAGTCGGCGCTGGGACAGTCGCCTGACCGGTCACGTTGACCGGCGGTGCGGGCGGCTTGGTGAAGCGCGCGCCCTCGCGGGTGAGCGTCTTGGGCAACGCCACCGTTGGCGCAGGCTTCGCCACCGGCAGCGCCGGGACCGGCCGCTGCTGATGCTGCCAGCGCACGGCGAGCACTCCGAGAAACAGCACCGCGCCGACCAGCATGACCTGGCCGGTGGGTGAAGTGAAAAAGTCGCGGTCGAATTTCATGGATGGGGCACGATGACGGAGAACTTTTCGTACACGGACAGATTGGCCCGGCCTCCGCCGGGTGCGCCCGAGACCACCAGGTAGATGATAGAGACCGCCTTGGGCGGAATGGCCCCGGACGCCTCGGTGAGCTCCGCCGTGAAAAACTCGCGGCCGAGCCGGACGGCGAGTCCCTGCGGGTCATAGGGCACCGGGTCGTCGAGCGTGTTCTCCAGCCGGACGCGGAAAACAAGTGTGTCCTCGGCCTCGAACCGGACGATGGATTCAATGGTGGCGGTGAACGCGCGGTAGCGGGTCAGGTTGCCGGGCTGGGCGCTTTCCAGCGACGAGGCCATCCCGGGATACTGGGTTTGGATGCGGGCGAGCTGCTTGGCCCGCTCCAGGAGTCCGCGCAGAGTAACGTCCGTCGGTCGCTGGCCGTTGGCCGCCGCGAGCGGCTCGTCGAGAAACACCACGGCCCGGTCGGGTTCCACCGCGGTGATGAACGCCAGTGCATAGACCCGGCCGCGGAAGACGACGTTCAGGGCTCCAGCGGCGTTTTCCTTGAGGGCGCGCAGCGAGAAATACTCCGTCCCCGGTTCATGCGAGAGGAGCACGCCGGGGTTGTCGTCCAGTTTGGTGGAGACATTGGCGCCGACGAGCGCCTTGAGCGCGCCCGGGAACACACAGGTGGTCGGCTCGGCCAGGCTCAACCGCACGGTATAGACGGAGCGTTCGTCCAGCGGGTAGCTGCGGATCTCGGCGGCCGGCACCCCGGCGACCAGGAGGGCCTGCACCATGATCATTGCGATACGTCGTAGGTCCATACTGCGAGAGGATACCGGCCGTTGGCCGCGAGGTTGGGGTTGCGCACGAACTGGAATCGCACGGTGAAAGTGGGTGCTTCGCCAAAAGTCTGACTGCCCATGACGCCCGTCCGGACCAGCTGGCCCTCGGCCTGCACGAGGATCAGGTTCTCGCGGGTCTCCAGGACGGTGAGCTTCAGCACCTCGGGTTTCTGGTGCAGCGCCTTGGCCGCGAATTCCTCCGCGCTCGTGGCCGCGCCGGCCCGGGCCTTCCTGGCGGCTTCGGGCAGAAACAGCTTGTCGAGGAGTTCCGGGAAATCCAACCCGGCCGGGTTGCGCTGGAACAGGGCGAGACACGCCAGAAGCGCGCACTGTTCGTGGAGTTTCGATGCCTCCTCAAACCCGAGCAGCGGGCTGACGTGGAAGGTGCCGCTCGGGTCGAGCACGATGACCCGTTCGCGCTCGCGGTAGGCGCGAATGACGAGGAAGGGCTGCACGACGCAGAAGCCCACGGCGACCAGGGCGACGATGCACCACAGGCGTGCGGCCATCGCGTGGTCGGCGAATAGATCCAGCGGACGCCACCGGCGGCGCGGCCGGCTGGCCGGATTGGGCCGAATGTGCGGAGCAACGGTTTCGCGGAGAGTCGTCATCGGGGTCAGATAGAGGTTTGCGGGGCGGGCAATTGCGCCATGGCGAGGGCAGCGGAGGCGCGCTGGTCGCCGGCGGGATCGGAAGGCGCGGCCGGGGCCGGCGGGGGC